>ERZ791934.604-NODE-604-length-46393-cov-8.720143_pt1 | contig 46393 bp, 39 predicted proteins | sample MGYA00510125_ERZ791934 | MGnify/ENA primary metagenome ERZ791934 (study PRJEB30046, sample SAMN00993240) | human gut metagenome | study: EMG produced TPA metagenomics assembly of the A metagenome-wide association study of gut microbiota in type 2...
CAACATCCAAAGCCGTCCCCGGCCCGGGAGAAAGGGCAAGGCGCAGGCAGGCGGAACAAAAGGACGGGAGGGACCCTGGCACGGATACGTCTGTTTCGGCAGGTTAAGTATTTTATGTGCCTGTGGGCTTCGCAGGGGGGCATTCGTTAATCAACGGAATAAACGGTCTTTGATTGTACATTCTATACAATTAGAGACTGTTTTTTTGTGCAATAAATTGGTTTTGAAGAACACTTATTGAACAACCTGACAAAACCAACTAATCTTTTAGATAGAAAGATACCGAAAAAATGGTGTTTCCCGGAGGACGGGAAACGGCTGAAAAGGAAAGGGGATTATATATGGAAAACAAACAGGCGAAATGGTGGCAGAAGGCGGTTATTTATCAGATTTATCCCAGAAGCTTTTATGACAGCAATGCGGATGGAATAGGAGATCTTCAGGGGATTATACAGAAGCTCCCTTATCTGCAGGAGCTGGGAATTGATGCGATTTGGCTGTCTCCGGTATTCCGTTCTCCTCAGGACGATAATGGTTATGATATCTCCGATTATCAGGATATTGATCCGATTTTCGGTAAGCTGGAGGATATGGATGCGCTGATTGCGGAAGCGAAGAAAAGGGGAATCCGTATTATCATGGATCTGGTTTTGAACCACAGTTCGGATGAGCATCCTTGGTTCCTGGAGGCGAAAAAAAGCAAGGATAATCCCTATCATGATTTTTATGTATGGCGTGACGGCGTGGAGGGAAAGTATCCGAATGATTTGAAGGCGGCTTTCTGCGGTCCTGCATGGGAATGGGTGCCGGAATGCGGACAGTATTACCTGCATCAGTTTTCTGTGAAGCAGCCGGATCTGAACTGGGAAAATCCTGCGCTGCGGAAAGCTATATACGATATGATCAACTGGTGGATTGACCGCGGTGTGGGCGGCTTCCGGCTGGATGTGATAGACCTGATTGGAAAGGATACGGATAACTGTGTTATGGCGGAAGGGCCTATGCTTCATCCTTTTATCAGGGAGATGAGCAGCAATACCTTCCAGAGAGCCGATTTGGTGACGGTCGGTGAGGCGTGGAGCGCCACTCCGGAGAGGGCGTTCCTCTACAGCAACCCGGACGGCTCCGAGCTTTCCATGGTATTTCAGTTCGAACACATGGTGCTGGATCAGCAGCCGGGGAAAGAAAAATGGGATTTGGCCCCTTTTCCTTTTGTGGAATTTAAGAAGGTGTTTACGAAATGGCAGCAGAGTCTGTACCAGAAGGGATGGAACAGTCTTTTCCTGGATAACCACGACCTGCCCCGGGCAGTATCTCATTTTGGAAATGATGAAAAATACCGTGTGGAATCCGCTAAAATGCTGGCGACAATGATACACGGCATGCAGGGAACCCCTTATATTTACCAGGGAGAGGAACTGGGGATGACAAATGTGAGATTTGACATTGAGGATTACCGGGATATTGAACTCCTGAACATGTATAAGGAACGAATGGAAAACGGATATGAGGAACAGGATATCATGCGTTCCATTTATGCCAAGGGCAGGGATAATGCAAGGACTCCCATGCAGTGGGATGAAAGCGCAAATGCCGGGTTCACGGCAGGAACCCCCTGGATACGCTGCAATCCTAACTATACAGTGATCAATGCCCAGGAAGAGCTGGTGGATCAGGATTCCATTTTCCATTACTATAAAAAACTCATTGCCTTAAGAAAAAAGGAAAATGTCCTTGTTGACGGCTGGTATGAGCCGGTGATGGAAGAGGACGAGGATGTTTTTGCCTATACAAGGGAAAATGATACGGAAAAGCTGCTCGTTCTTTGTAACTTTAAAGAACAGCCCCAGACACGGATCCTTCCGGAGGAGTGGAAAAACGGGGAAGTGCTGATTTCCAACTATCCGGACAGCAGTGCGGGCGGAAATTTACGTCCCTTTGAAGCAATGATGATAAAGGTGAGAAAGGGGTAAGAAAATATGAGAAAACGGGGGAAAGCGGCGGCTTGCCTGATGATTACGGCACTAACGGCAATCGCAGCGGTGCTGCCCGGCTGTCAGCCGCCGGACAGGAAAGGCAAAATCGAGATAGAGCTTGTACAATATAAGCCGGAAGCGGTGGAAGTATTTGAAATGCTGGAAGAAAAATTTAATGCCTCCCATGATAATATCCATCTGACTATTGAATCACCCAACGATGCGATGACCATCCTGAAAACCCGTTTTATCAGGGAGGACGCGCCGGATATTATTGGTATCGGAGGAGATATCAACTATTCCAATTTCATGGATTCAGAGATGCTCATGGATATTTCCGATTACCGGGGCCTTGCGGATATAAATCCTTCCTACCTGACTATTGACAAGCAGCTGGAATTCATTCCCATGAATGGTACCTATGCGGTCCCTTATGTGGCAAATGCCGCTGGTGTTTTATATAACCGCGCGATGTTTCAGGAGAACGGATGGGAAATCCCGGAAACATGGGAAGAATTTAAGGCTTTGTGTGATACGATACAAGCCGCAGGAATCCAGCCTTTGTACTTCGGCTTTAAAGATACCTGGAACTGCCTGGCGCCCTGGAACGCCATAGCTGTGGATTTGGCTCCGGCCGACGTATGCAGCAGGGTTAACAGAGGAGAAACCACTTTTACTGAACAGTACAGGGAAGTGGCGGAACGTATGCTGGAGCTTCTTCCTTATGGACAGAAGGATCCTTTTTCCTACGGTTATAATGATGCCTGTACGGCCTTCGCACGCGGACAGTCCGCCATGTTTACTATCGGCAGCTATGCGGTGCCCCAGATCAAATCCGTGAATCCGGACATTGATATTGATACCTTTGTCCTGCCCGCCAGCGATAGTGCACAGGAGAATGTTCTGAACTCAGGTATTGACCTGCAGTTTTCCGTCATGGCGGACTGCCCTGAAAAAGAAGCGGCCTATGAAGTCCTTGATTTCCTTCTTGCGGATGAGAATGTACAGGCCTACCTGGATAATCAGAACGCCGTGCCCTGTAAGAACGGGGACTTTAAGCTTCCTTCCATGCTGGATGGCGTCGCCGATTATATTAAGGAAGGAAAAATGGTGGATTATCAGGATCACCATTATCCGACGGAAATGGCGGTAGACGCCCTGATACAGACCTATTTGATTCAAAAAGATACCGATGCTTTTCTAGCCGGGTTCGATCAGGACTGGCAGCGTTATAACAGGGACCTGATTGCCAAGGTGCAGCGGTATGAAGATGAACATCCGGATACCGGTGCGGAAGGGGGAACGAATCAATGAATAAGAAGAAAAAAATGAGTGACAGAGACAGAACCTTTCTGCTGATTACGATACCTATCCTGCTGTTGTTTTTCTGCTTCAATACGCTCCCTTTGCTGAAAGGCTTTCTTTACAGCTTTACCAATTTTAAAGGCTACGGAAGCTATGATTTTGTTAAGCTGAGAAACTACATCGATCTTTTCCAGGATGCCCGTGTGGGAAAATCCTACCTGTTTACCTTTAAATTTGCGTTGGTTTCCACAATCCTGGTAAATGTCCTGAGCCTGATTCTTGCCCTGGGGCTGAACAGCAGAATAAAGGGAAAAAGCGCGCTCCGGGGAATTTATTTTATACCCAATGTACTGGGCGGACTGGTAGTAGGCTACATTTTCAGCTATCTTTTTACCTATATCCTGCCCGCGCTGGGACAGGCGGCGGGGATCGAAGCGCTGAGCACCAGCCTTTTGTCAGGAACCGGAACAGCCTGGTTTGCTATTGTGCTGGTATGCTCCTGGCAGTCGATAGCCATGAATACCATCATTTATATATCCGGGCTGCAGACCGTTCCCGAGGATGTGTATGAGGCCGGAGCCATAGACGGCGTCTCAGGCTGGAAAAAGTTTTGGAGCCTGACCTTCCCGCTGATCATTCCGTTCTTTTCCATTAACATGGTGCTTTGTATGAAAAATTTCCTCATGGTCTTCGATCAGATCATGGCCTTGACTAAGGGCGGGCCGGCACAGAGTACGGAATCCATTTCCTATCTCATCTATAACAACGGTATGAGCGGAGGACAGTTCGGTTTCCAGAGTGCCAATGCCTTTGTGTTTTTTATAGTTATAGTAGCGATATCCGTTATTCAGATGCGAATTACCGGTAAGAAGGAGGAGCAGCTATGAAAAAAGGACAGCAAAAAGGAACGCAGCGGGTCAATTGGCCGGTTACGATTCTGTTGATTCTGGGAAGCCTTACGATTTTTTTTCCCTTATATATGGCAATTGTCATAGCCTTTAAAAGCCCCTCCGAAATGACCAATGACATCGCCGGAATTCTGTCCCTGCCCTCCGCATTCCGGCTGGATAACTTTACAGAAGCCATGCGGGTAACAGATTTCTGGCATTCCCTGGGAAACAGCCTCCTCATTACCTGTACGGTCATCCTTATAGCCATTGCGGTCCATTCCCTGGCCGGATACGCCATCGGGCGGAATATGGCCCACAGCCGTTTTTATAATATTGCCTACCTGTACATTGTGAGCGGTATGTTCGTCCCCTTTGCCATCCTCATGATGCCGCTTGTAAAGCAGACAGCCCAGATAGGACTGGCAAACCGGATGGGAGTCATCCTTTTGTATGTGGTATTCTATATGCCCATGAACCTGCTTCTGTATTCCGGCTACCTGAAAAACATCCCGCTCGCGCTGGAAGAAGCGGCAAGAGTGGATGGAGCCAGCACCTGGGAGACCTACTGGAAAATCATTTTTCCCATTATGAAGCCCATGCACGCCACGGCAGCAGTCCTCACCGCGCTGGGAACCTGGAATGACGTAATGACGCCTCTGGTTATCATGTCCGGAACCGGGCACAATACGCTGCCGCTTGCACAGCTGAACTTCCAGACACAGTTCGGGACGAACTATAACCTGGCATTCGCCTCTTACCTGCTGGCGCTGCTTCCTATTCTGATTTTCTATCTGTTCTGCCAGAAACAGATATTGAATGGCGTTGTAAACGGGGCAGTGAAGTAAGATACAATTAATTTATTTCTGGTCATTACTGTATGAAATATGACAACATCAAAAAAGCAGATGCTTAACCGGCATCTGCTTTTTTTGGCGTGCGAAGCTTTTCATCCCTGCGGATGTTTTATTTCCCGTTTTTTATTTCGCAAAATCTCACCTTATGCGAAAATTAGAGTAAGTTTTAAACTGACATTTTATGGTAATTATAAACTCAACACTGGAATTTATTGTAAGACAAGTTTTGTATTTTGTCAATTAATGCGTAAAAAAATATATTGAAATGTCATTTTCTGTCGCATCAGGTATAAATTACCGGGAAATGACATTGCTGACAAACAGACAGTAATTACTTTTACGGAATACAAGCTGCGTTTGAGTTGCCATAGGTGGTGCAGTTAATTTATGAGCCGTCAAATATTTCGTCAGGACGATGGAGGAGACTATGGCAAGAAAAGGGGAAAATATCTATAAAAGGAAGGATGGCCGCTGGGAAGGACGTTATCATAAAATCAATATGGCGGACGGCCGTCAAAAATATGCTTCTGTCTATGGGAAAACCTACAAGGAAGTGAAGGAAAAGCTTTTTTTAAAGAAAAGGGAACAGCTTCTGGAAAAAGGCGGACATGGCTGTCTGCCGACCGGCCTTACGATAGGGGAGGCCGCCGGGATGTGGCTGGAGGAACGCAGAGGCGCCTGGAAGGAATCCACACTTTCCACCTATCGTTCCATTACGGAGAAGCATATTCTGCCGCTGATTGGTTCCGTACCGGCGGAAGCCTGGGATTTTGCCGCATACAGAGAATATTTCAAAATTCTGCGGGAAGGGAAACAGGGAAAAAAGCTTTCCGAGCAGTATCTGCACCAGATACACATTATTTTAGGACAGATTCTGCAGTTCCTGAAGGACAAATACCACTGTACCGGGCTGGAACAGCCCCACGCGCCTTACCCCGCCAGACACAGGCCGGTACATCCCCCTCTGGAAACAGATATACGGAAGCTGGAAGCATACCTGCAGAAAGAAGCGCTGAAAGGGGATGTTACCTGCATGGGCATCCTCCTGACCGGATGCAGCGGAATCCGTATCGGAGAACTGTGTGCCCTGAAATGGGGCGATATCAGTTTTGAAAAAGGTACGATGCATATCGGCAGGACCCTGCAGAGAATCCGCACTTTTTGCAGTAACAGCGGGGAAACAGGCTGTTATTCAACCGGAACGAAAATAACAATTACTTCCCCAAAATCAGGTAATTCAGACAGAGAGATCCCGCTCCCCGGTTATCTGCTTACGCTTCTGCAAAAATGGAGAGGCAGACAGGAGGATTATCTGATGCCGGGAAGGAAAAAAGAATATACCGAGCCGAGAACCTTACAATACCGGTTCCTGAGAATTCTGAAAAGCCTGGGGATCCCTTCCTTTAATTTTCACATGCTGCGGCATATTTTTGCCACAAACTGCATTTCCCATGGATTTGACATGAAAACAGTAAGTGAACTGCTTGGACATTCCAATGTGACTACCACGATGCGTATCTATGTCCATTCCGATATGCAGCGGAAAAAAATGCTGATGGCGGATTATCGGATGACGGCTTAGCTGGGGGAGAATCAGTTCTATCTTCCTTTTCATTTCTGAGCCGTCAAAAAAATGGTCAGAGGTACTACAAATATATAGAATACATCTGCTTCTTACGCGTCTTTTCGCATAAGGTGAGATTTTGCGAAAAACGGCAATAACAGTTTTAAACCGACATGCTCCCATTGATGCCTTATAAGCCGGTTATCAGACAGGAAAACCGCGGATGTGCCGTTTCCCTGTCATGGGATGGCTTAATTGTATAACAGATCAGGGAGCTTCGGAAGGTGGGAAAGAATGGAAAAGGAAACTTATGACAGGAAGGCAGCCGGCAATCGGATACGGGAGAAGCGCAGACAGCTGGGAATCACCATGAAAGAAGCGGCGGAAAAGCTGGGAAGAGTACCGACCTATTATGCGGATATCGAACGGGGCAGCTGCGGAATGTCGGTGGAAACCATGATTGCCATATCCCGGCTCTACCATATGTCTCTGGATTACTTGATCCTCGGAGCAGAAGAAGAGGAAAAGACAGAAGATGCAGGAAGGACATACCAGGAAGAAACAGAGGCTGTATACCAGCTTCTGAACCATGTGTCGAAGAAAGAAAGACTTTACGCGGCCAAGGTCCTGCGAACCTTTCTGATTGCCTGCAGTGATATGGGAACAGAGGACGGCAGGACAGAACAGACCATAGCCGGTCCCTCAAAGGGAGAGTAAGAAAGAATGAATGGACTGATTGATATCCATTCTCATATACTGCCTCTTGTGGATGACGGGGCGGAAAGTGTGGAAATGGCTCTGCTTATGCTGAAGAAAGCGGCAGAGGAAGGAATTGAAAAAATCATACTCACTCCTCATCAAAAACCGGATCGAAGATGTGTTACGCCGGAAGGAATACTCCGGAGAATGGAAGAACTCCAGGAACTGGCCGGAAAAGAAAAAATACCGGTTCAGCTCTATCCGGGGAATGAGATTTTCTACCGCCATGGGCTTGCGGAATTGCTGGATAAAGGAAAAATACGGACTATGGCAGATTCCCGCTACGTACTGATCGAGTTTTTGCCCGGAGAGGATTATACATATATCCGGGATGCGCTCAGCAGAGTCGCCTCCTTTGGATACCGGCCCATAATAGCCCATGTGGAACGCTATGTGAATGTGATGAGCCGGATAGACAAGGCAGAGGAACTGAAAGAGGACACAGGCTGCTATTTTCAGGTGAATGCCGCCAGCGTGACGGGTGAGAATGGTTTTTCCGTAAAAAATATGACCAGAAAGCTTTTGAAAGAAGGACTTGTTGATTTTATTGCCACGGATGCCCATAGAAGCGAAGGAAAACGAAGCCCTGTTATGAAAGCCTGTGCAGAATGGGTGAAAAAAAAGCTGGGTGAGGAACGGATGGAACAGATATTCTTCGGAAACCCCACGGCCCTGCTGAAGGATCAAATCATATGATACAGCCCTGACATTTTAAAAAATAACAGAACCGCCAAAATTTGATGGGCAAACAGGAATACAGATTGGAGAATACAAAAGTGATGGAAGAAAACACAATGCAGCAGACAGATGAGATAGAAATTGATTTATGGGAAATCTGCCTGGTGCTGGTACATAATCTGGCATTGATTGTATCGGTGGGAATTATGACTGCGCTGGGTACCTTTCTGATAACACAGCTGTTTATCACCCCCAAATATGAGTCCACCACTAAAATTTATATTCTGAATAAGCAGGAAAACAATGCAGTTACCTATTCTGATATCCAGCTGGGCACCCAGCTGACCAAAGACTATGCGGAACTGATCCAAAGCCGTTTTGTCCTGGAAGAAGTAGTACAGGGAATGGGACTGGATCTGAGTTATGAAGAGATGAAGAAAAAAGTATCGGTAACAACCCCGACAGATACCCGCATACTGGCTATTACTGTGGAGGATACCGATCCGGTGATGGCAATGCTGCTCGCCAATTCCATTCGTGAGGCTGCCGCCGTACATATCATGAATGTTATGGACATCCAGGCCGTAAACGTGTCGGAAACCGCGAATATGCCTATGAAAAAAGCGAGCCCCAGCGTGATGAAAAATACATTTATCGGCGGTGTGCTTGGCATATTCCTGATGATTGCCGTGATTTTGGTGCGTTTCCTTATGGATGATACCGTAAAGACACCCGAAGACGTGGAAAAATATCTGCAGCTTTCCACCCTGGCGGTTATCCCCCTGAACGAAGGGGAAGAAGACGGAAAGAAGAAAAAGAAAAAAGTAAAAAGAAGCTAGTAAGAAAGGCAGAAAAGAGTACCGAGGGAACGGTTACTTTTCTGCTGTTGTCTTGTACAGAAAGCAGAAATGGACAGCTGTGAGAGGCAGGAGTGCACAGATGTTACCTACCAAAAACGGATATAACGGATAAAGGAGAAAGGCCACCATGCAGACAGTCACATTTAATTCCATAGAAAAGCTGGATTTCAGAACAAAGGAAAGCTATAAGACCCTGCGGACAAACCTGGAATTTTCAGGAAAAGACAGGAAAGTAATTTCCATAACCAGCAGTACGCCCAATGAGGGAAAAACGAGCGTATCCTTTCAGCTTGCCCTGTCAATTGCGGAAGGCGGGAAAAAGGTCGTTCTTGTGGATGCGGATCTTCGGAAATCCGTGCTGAAAGGCTGTTATAAAACCAATGCAGCCCGATATGGCCTGTCTCATTACCTCAGCGGACAGGCATCTATTTCAGATATATCCTGCAAGACCAATATCCCTGATTTTTATGTGATTTTCTCCGGCCCGGTACCTCCGAATCCCAGTGAATTATTGGGAAATGATGCATTCCGGCTGCTGCTTGAATACCTGCGGAAGGAATACGACTATGTGATTGTGGATACTCCGCCGTTAGGGAGCGTCATTGACGGTGCGGTAGCTGCGCAGCATTGCGACGGAACCGTCATAGTGGTTGAAAGCGGGGCTATCAGCTATAAATTTGCCCAGAAGGTAAAGGAACAGCTGGAAAAAGTGGACTGCCGGATTTTAGGCGTGATTCTGAATAAGGTGAACATGAGCGGCAAGGGATATTACGGCGCTTATTATGGGAAGTATTATGGGAAATATTACGGAAAGTATTACGGGAATAGTGAAGAAGGCGGGCTGCATGCAGCGGTGGTGCAGAAAGGGACAAAAGGAGCCAAGGCAGTGAAGGGGGAAGGAAATCAGCATTCCCATGATAATAAAAGTACCAGAGAATCGGGGAAAGAAAAGGCAGTGGAAGAAGGCGTAATCGTTGAGGATGATATGATTCAGCTTGATATGGATATTGTGGAACTGGCTGAAGATACGGAATTGATAGAGGAACTGAAGTAAAGGAGGCATAAGAGGAATATGAAAAAGTTAGTATTCATAATCGCAGGAATTGACATTGTTCTCCTGGCAGTTTGTATGTTCCTGTATCTGGGGAAGGACAGAACCGCGCCGGTGATCTCATTTGGCGAGAATGCGGTGAGCTATGAAGAAGGGATGGATGAAAGCCTTCTGCTTCAGGGAGTTGTGGCTATGGATGAGAAGGATGGAGACGTGAGTGACAGCCTGCTGGTGGAAAAGATAGCGGGGACGAACGGAAAAGAAGTGATCGTTACCTATGTGGCGAGGGACAGTGCGAATAATGTGGGGAAGGCCTCCAGGGCGTTTCCTATGGCAGGGAGTTATACGGGAGGAGATGTGCTGCCTGCTGCGGGGGAAGGACTGGACGACGAATATGGAATGGATGAAAGCAGGATGGAGGAGTCGGAGACAGAGACGGAGAGTGATGAGGAGAGCAGTTCTGTGCCGGATGATGTGGACAGGAATGATGCAGAGGAGGAACGGAATGGGGGAGATGGAGAAGAGGGGAGGCAGGATGAACAGGGTGAGGAACCTCAGGAACGTCAGGAGCCGCAGGCTGGGCCGAATCCGGTGTTGGTGACGAGCGGGGATGTGGTGAGTACGAAAATTGGTACGGCACCGAATTGGGGACAGGTGATAGCGGCGATGACGGATGATAAGGATGATTATAATACGCTATATAATAATTTGAAGCTGGAGGGGCATGTGGATTTGAATGCGGTTGGGGAGTATCCGGTGACGTTGTATACGGTGGATTCGGATGGGAACCGGTCGGAGGTTAGGAATTTGGTGGTTAGGGTAGAGGAGTAAAAGAACGGGAGAGGATATTTTGTGAAGACTATTTGCCAGAAAAAGAAGAAGGAAGACTGGGATAAAGTTGATAAGAAATAGATATAAAATAATAACGTTAATTGTTCTCCTTCCATTACTGTTTTGTGGATGTGCAGGAGAAAACACTAATAGAGTGAGCTGTCTTCTGATTTCTTACTATGGCGCCATGTTGGAGACTAATTAGGAAATAAGGGCAAATACATTGTCGGAGGAAGTTTTGATTACAATCAGAAAACATTTTGACAATACAGGAAGCATGAGGGTTTTAACTTCGATGAAAACGGACAACGGAATCCGGATCCTTCTTATATCGCATTGATATGCAGTCTGAGGGATATGAGCAGGCTTCAGAATGTACAATGAAAAAGGGGTTGGCATATAACGGGTGCTAAAGATATACAGGTCTATTCGATAGGAAAATATTTTACAGTATTAGCTGCAGCTATAGTAGTACCTGCTTTTACAGCAGATACTTTATACTTTGAATTAAAGATGCCCGAAATTGAACCGGCAATTGTAATACGGGGTACATTGCCGGTTTTGAACATATAAATAAACGGATGCACAGAAGAACATATGAGGTTGAAACAAATACGAAATCAGTCAGATGAGGGGTAATACATATGAGAAATGTGAATTTAGAAAATAAAATCATACTAGTAACGGGAGTTGCTGGCTTTATTGGAAGTAATTTGGCACTGCGCCTGTTGGAGAAAATCAATAGTATAAAAATCATTGGTATCGACAATATGAATGATTATTATGATGTTTCGTTGAAGGAATATCGATTGGAATTGTTGGCTAAATACGAGAAATTTGTTTTCGTCAAGGGCAGCATTGCGGATAAAGAATTCGTCACTACCCTGTTTGAGCAATATAAGCCACAGGTGGTTGTCAACCTCGCTGCTCAAGCTGGTGTTCGGTACTCCATCACAAATCCGGATGCGTATGTGGAATCCAATCTGATTGGCTTTTATAATATTCTGGAAGCCTGCCGGCACTATTCGGTGGAGCATCTGGTGTATGCTTCTTCTTCTAGTGTTTACGGAAACAACAAGAAGGTACCGTACAGTACAGAAGATAAGGTGGACAACCCGGTATCTCTCTATGCGGCTACTAAGAAAAGCAATGAACTGATGGCTCATGCTTATTCCAAGCTGTATAATATTCCATCTACAGGGTTGCGTTTCTTTACGGTGTATGGCCCTGCTGGTCGTCCGGATATGGCGTACTTTGGCTTCACCAATAAGCTGCGTGAAGGCAAGAAAATTCAGATTTTCAACTACGGAAACTGTATACGTGATTTCACCTATGTGGATGACATCGTTGAAGGTGTGATCCGTGTGATGCAGAAGGCACCTGACCGTGCGACTGGAGAGGACGGTCTGCCGCTGCCTCCGTATGAAGTATACAATATTGGAAACAACAGCCCAGAGAACTTGCTGGAGTTTGTGGACATCTTACAGCAGGAATTGATTCGTGCAGGAGTGCTCCCGGAGGGGTATGACTTTGAGATTCATAAAGAGCTTGTTCCTATGCAGCCTGGTGATGTTCCGGTTACCTATGCGGATACGACTGCGCTGGAGCGTGATTTCGGATTCAAGCCGAGCACCTGTCTGCGAGATGGTTTGCGAAAGTTTGCTGAATGGTATAAAGAGTTTTATCTGTAATTAAGAACTTTATGCCTATGATTAAACAAATTGATAAATAAAAATTTTTGAAATAAGAACATTGAATCAGATGGCTTTCTATCTTATGGAGACCAGAGAGGAAGAAAATCATGAGTAATTACAAAATCGCAGTTGCAGGTACCGGATACGTTGGTCTGTCCATTGCCATATTACTTTCACAGCATAATAAAGTAACGGCTGTAGATATCGTGCCTGAAAAGGTTGAAATGATTAACAATAGAAAGTCACCTATTCAGGATGATTATATAGAAAAATATCTGGCGGAGGATGCGGTAGGTAAGAGAAAACTGGATCTGACAGCCACATTGGATGCAGAAGCTGCATACGCTGATGCTGACTTTGTGGCAATTGCTGCTCCGACAAATTATGATAGCAAGAAAAACTTTTTTGATACATCTGCTGTTGAGGCAGTTATCAAGTTGGTGATTCAGTATAACCCCGATGCGGTGATGGTGATCAAGTCCACTATTCCGGTTGGTTTTACTGCATCTGTGCGTGAGAAGTACTACTGCGATAATATCATTTTCAGCCCGGAGTTCCTGCGTGAATCCAAGGCGTTGTACGATAATCTGTATCCCAGCCGTATTATCGTGGGTACGGATGTGAAGAATGCACACTTAGTGAAGGCAGCAAACACTTTTGCAGGACTGCTGCAGGAGGGGGCCATCAAAGAAAATATCGACACACTTATTATGGGATTCACAGAAGCAGAAGCGGTCAAACTGTTTGCAAATACCTACTTAGCTTTGCGTGTATCCTATTTCAATGAACTGGATACCTACGCAGAGATGAAGGGGCTGAACCCCAGGCAGATTATTCAGGGTGTTTGTCTTGACCCGAGAATTGGTACACATTATAACAATCCATCTTTCGGTTACGGCGGCTACTGCCTGCCGAAGGATACGAAGCAGCTTCTTGCAAACTATGCGGACGTGCCGCAGAATATGATGACAGCAATCGTTGAGAGTAACAGAACAAGAAAAGATTTTATCGCTGATCGTGTGTTGGAGCTTGCTGGCTCATATAAGGCTAACGATGACTGGTCCCAGAGCAAGGAAAAAGAGGTTGTGGTCGGCGTTTATCGCCTAACTATGAAGAGCAATTCGGATAATTTCCGCCAGAGTTCTATCCAAGGCATCATGAAGCGAATCAAAGCCAAGGGTGCTACGGTGATTATTTACGAGCCAACTCTCAAAGACGGAGAGACCTTTTTCGGCAGTAAGGCCGTAAATGATCTAGAAAAATTCAAGGAACTGAGCAAGGCGATCATAGCAAATAGATATGATGTCTGTCTGGATGATGTGAGGGATAAGGTTTATACAAGAGACCTGTTTGGCAGGGATTAACGGAGGCAATTACATGGCAGAGAAAAAGAAGCTGCTGATATATGCACATTATTATATACCGGATACAGCTTCCACTGGCCAGATTCTGCGTGAGCTTGCGGAAGGAATGCTGGATAAATTTGACATTACTGTGATCTGTGTGGTGCCCAGTTATCTTGGGACGATTGATGATAAATACAAAACGCGGAAATATTACAAGGAAGAAATCAATGGTGTAAAGGTGCTTCGTATTCGTGTGCCTGAGTTTAGTAAGGTTAGTAAACCCAGCCGTATCAAGAATATTCTTGGATATTTCTTTGGAGCGATGGCTTCTACTTTCAAAGTAGGAAAACAGGACTATGTGTTTTCTATTTCGCAACCCCCGGTTTTGGGTGGATTGATTGGTGTTTGGGGCAAGTGGGTAAAGAATGCAAAGTACATCTATAGCATCCAAGACTTTAATCCAGAACAGACTATGGCTGTCGGTTATAGTAAGAACCAAATAATTCTGAAAGCAATGATGTGGTTTGACAAATTTAGCTGTAGAAGAAGTGACTTGGTCATAACAGTTGGTCGAGATCTTGTGGAAACCATGGAGAAACGTTTTTATTTCAAAAAAGTTCCGAAAACTGCACTGATTAATAACTGGATTGACGAGAAAGAGATATATCCCTTACCTCAGGATGACAATAAGGTACTTTCTTTTAGAAAATATTATGGGTTAGACCACAAATTTGTCATCATGTACTCAGGCAATATCGGTCTTTACTACGATCTGGAAAACATTATCAAAGTTATTGAGAAATTCAGAGGTACAAAAACATCAGATGGTCGTGATGTTGTGTTTACATTCGTAGGTGCAGGAACTGTACTAGATAAGTTAGTTCTCTATGTGAAAGACCATCACATGGATAACGTAGTGTTTATTCCCTATCAGGATAAGGAATATTTGAATTACAGTCTGAATGCAGGCGATGTTCACTGGTGTGTGAATGCCAAGGGCATTAAGGGTGTGAGTTGTCCGAGTAAGTATTATGGACTGGCGGCTGCAGGAAAACCAGTGATGGGCGTGTTGGAAGAAGGCTCGGAGGTTCAATGGTTGATTGAACAGTCTGGTAATGGTCTTTGTTGTGAACCGGGGGATTATGTTGGCATTGAAAAGATGATTGACTGGTTCATTAAGAATGCTGGAACTGAGAAACTAACTGCTATGGGATTGAAAGGTCGGGCGTATCTTGAGAAGAACCTGACTCAAGAAGTAAGTATACAGAAATATGCAGATGAGATTATGAAGTTATAATAGGAGATTTGTGATGCTAAACTATATAGAACTGTTAAGAACTTTTGCCACAGCACTAGTAGCCAACTCCCATTACAAGGGTGTATACCCGAATGGCATTTTTTCATTTTGGGGAGGGATTCGGCTTAGGAATATTTTATCTTATTAGTGGATATTTGCTGGCAAATATAAAGTCAGATACTTCATTTCCTAAGTGGTATTTCAAAAGATTATTACGCCTATATATGCCATTGCTTATTTCAAGAATGGTATTGGTGTTAGTATGATATACAACTATTACCAACATTGCGGATGTGTTCTGCGCATTTGTATTTCCTGGAACATGGTTCAGTGCATATATGGTTATCTGCTATCTGCTTTATTTTATTTTTGTAAAATTCCTATACTGTGGATATAAAGATAAAGCAGTTTATGTTTCACTGGTGGTTTGGGCTAATTTTGCTTGGTTCCCCATTGAGAAAAATGCCGAACGCAGTGCTCTTACAGTGTGATTCACTGGTTCCTTTTGTAGAGTTTATCTTTTCTGTGGTTCTGTTCGGTGCGATGAAAATCTTAACGCAGCGAAGTAGTGATACCGAGATAGAGATATTGTTGCCAGTAACTTATGCGTTATTTGCTTATTGTACGATGATTCTTGTAATGCCATATAATAAGCAAATAGGAGTGTTTCTTGACATGAAAGCTGGCAAAGTGATTCATCTACTTAATAAGTGTTCTCTTGAGATATATTTTGTTCAATTTACATGGATAAGTGTTTTAAAGGAAATTGCGTTCCCACTTAATTTGGTGTTGAGTATAATTATTTCCGGTTGGTTTCTTCAAATAAATAACGATAGATTATGCTCAAGAATTATGAATAGATTGGAGATTTGAGATGAAAATTCTTGTAACAGGTGCCTCTGGATTCATTGGCATTAATATCCTTGAAGATTTAATTAATAGAGGTTATGAGGTTCTGAATATTGATTGGAATGTGCCGAAAATTCCAGAACATAAAAAGGTCTGGAAAGAGATCGATATCTGCAATTATGAGAAGTTCCGTAAGGCCGTGAGCGACTTCAATCCAGACTATTTGTTGCACCTTGCTGCAAGAACGGATTTAGATGGGAAAACGCTGGAGGATTACGCAGCAAATGTGCAAGGAGTGGAAAACTTGATGAAGATCGTTCATGAGCTTCCTAATCTGAAGAAGGTTGTCATTGCTTCTTCTAAATTTGTTACTCGGAATGGTTATCAGATTAAGAATCAGCACGATTACTGCCCTCACACCAAATACGGCGAGAGTAAGGTCGAGACGGAGCTGCGTGTTTGGGGCAATGAACCCCAATGTGACTGGTGTATCATCCGCCCTACATCAATTTGGGGGCCTTGGTTTGGCGTTCCATATCGTAATTTCTTTGATATGGTCATGCGCCGGATGTATTTCCACATTGGACATATCAAATGCCATAAAACCTATGGGTATATTGGAAACGCAGTATATCAGATAGAACAGTTACTTTTTACGGAAACACTGGATGAGAACAATAAGGTGTTTTACATCGGTGATGAACCTGCTTATGAGATTAATGAGTGGGCAGATGAGATCGCAGCGGAACTTGGATTCAAAGTGCCTACCATACCAGTATGGTTTGTGAAGTGTCTTGCTAAGTTTGGTGATTTCTTGGGATTGTTCAAGATTCACTTTCCGATGCAGTCGTTTAGGTTCGGTAATATGACTAACGATGGAACAAATGATATGACGAATACATATAAGATTGCTCCTGAGATGCTTTATACGAGATTGCAGGGTACGAGGGAAACGATTGCATGGATCAGAAAGTATGAGGGGAAATGAGATGAACGAAAGAGCACTTTGCAGAATTAGTTATGTCGTTGCTGATTTGAAGCGAATTGGGCCTACAAACCAAACATTGAACATTATCAGGTATACAGGAGCAATTGATAATTGTGTGGTTATTTCCCTTTTCGAAGAAAGTGAAGATACCCAAATTGAAGATTATTTGAATTTGGGTATCAAGGTTGTGTGTTTGCACCTCTCTCGTAAAAATGTGTTGTTTAAGGGAGCGAAGGTTTTAGTTACTGTTTTGAGAGAGGAATGTGTCGAACTCGTTCATTCATGGGGCACATTTGCGGATATTGTAACCTACTATGCTTGCAAAAAAATGAAACTTAAACACATGATTACTTTGCGTAACTTCCCAGTTGAAGAAATGACTACCAGAATGAACTATGCACTAGGTATGTTAGTAGCAACCGTTGACTTGCATATTCTTAAAAATTGTAAGCATGTGGTTACCTGCTCCTATTCAATCAAAAAGAAGATGGAGGAAGCATATCATTGGACACACTTGACGGCCATTCAGAATGGTGTAGATTTTACTCGTTTCAAGCAAGGAGACAGAAGGCAAACGAGAAAAGAGTTCGGCTTGGACGATACAGACATCGTTTTTATTGCCACAGGAAGCATGATTCCACGTAAGCACATAGCGGAGACAGCAGAAGCGTTTATAAGGTCTAATCCCGATTCCCATAAAAAGCTATGGTTCTTAGGGGACGGGGTTCTGTTGGATGAAATGAAGAACAAGTATGAATCCGAAAGTATAAAATTCTGGGGGAAACGGTCTAATGTGGCTCATTTTTTGACAGCAGCGGATGTATTTGTATCGTCGAGTGAATCTGAAGGTATGCCTAATGCTGTGTTAGAGGCTCTTGCTTGTAAGCTTCCCGTTATTCTATCAGATATCCCACAGCATCTTGAGGTTTTTGATACAATCCCCAATTGTGGTGAATCATATCGTTTAGGTCTTGTTGATGAGTTGGCGAGGCTTTTTAGCTTCACTGATTCTGAGAGAATAGATGAGTGGAAAATGCATACGGAAAAGCTGTACAATAGTGATTTTACAATGGAAAACATGGCAACAAATTATAGGAGATATTATAATGCAATTCAATAAAGAAGATTTTGTTATCAGGCTTAGTATGAGATCAAGCATCCTCTTTATTACTGGGTTTATGACAATGTTTCATCTGGTAACACTTTTTCCGTATATTATATATGCTGCTGTGATTGTGGGATTAGCGTGCATTTGTTTGATATCTTATTCAGGATTACTACAAGGTAGAATTTGTGGTGCAATGCAGAAATATATTGCATGGTATGGTTTTTTTACTTTGTTTGTTGTTGATTCATTATTGTACAGTGTCAATATAATTAATCCAGATTATGTATTAAAACGTGTTCTTGTCATTTTTGCACTTGGGTTTATTGTGGCATCAACCGTAAAAAGGGAAGACGATTTTAAACAACTTGCAAATGGACTTATTGTGGGTGCAATTGTAGTAGCTGTTGTTGCACTTCTTAATGAGGTTGGTAGAGTAGGTGTAGGCAGGATTGGCGGAAAAACAACAGGTTCTTCAGTCGCGCTATCTGGGATTATGCTTGTAGGGATAATATGTTCGTTATGGCGTTGTATCTTTTTTAAGAAAAGTAGAGTGCTGTTCGGTAGTGCATCTGCATTCCAATTTTTTATGATATTTTTAACCGGTTCAAGAAGAGCTATATTACTCAGTGTGTTCTTCTTACTTGTGTTTTTCTTGTTTAATCACTCGATAAATAAGAATAAAAAATGGCTTATTATTTTGTTGTCATGCATGGGATTGGTTGCTGCGCTATATTATGTTCTTACTAACGATGTCTTATATAACTTTGTTGGGTGGCGATTAGAAAGTATGCTCTCTTCGTTCATGAGCGACTCTAACATCGTTGAAGATGCTTCAATGCGTGAACGTGGAATTATGAAGGCTTACGCAATGCAGTTGTTTTCAGAAAAACCAATACTAGGTTATGGAGTGCATGGCTTTGCCTACATGTTTAGAGAGTATTATGGAAAGCTTTTGTACTCACACGCGGGTTTTGTAGAAATATTATCATGTTACGGAATTGTGGGCTTTGTGATCTTTTACGCCATATTTTTTTGGATTTTCAGAAAAATAAAGCTTATATTTTCTTATGTTGAGCCATGGGAAATGCTTTTAATAGTATATGCTATTGTGACTTTTATGACTGAAGGGTATACAATAGCATTTATTACACCCCAGGTTATTGTAATGCTAACCGCCTCTTGTTGTATGTTAACACATCGCCAACATGATCCTCAAGATAGGAAGGAGTAGGAATAAGATGGATATTGGAACTTTACTTAAATGGATGCCAGATCGACTTTTTTTAACATTAAAATACTTTGCTAAGACGGGGAAATGGATGCACTGGAATAGGCCGACGTCATTTAATGAAAAAATACAATGGCTGAAGGTGTATGATAGAAATCCAGAATATACGCTAATGGTTGATAAATATGAAGCGAAAAAATATGTAGCTGCCCGAATTGGCGAAGAATATATTATTCCTACGCTTGGCGTTTGGGATTCATTCGATGAAATTGACTTTGATAAACTTCCGAAGCAATTTGTTTTGAAGTGTACACACGATTCGGGAGGTCTCGTTATTGTAAAAGATAAAGACCAATTGGATTTGTTATCGGCAAAAGCAAAAATAGAAAAGTGCTTGAAACGGAACTATTTTTGGGGAACAAGAGAATGGCCGTATAAAAATGTTCAACCACGTATTATTGCTGAAAAATATATGGTGGATGAGTCTGGATATGAATTGAAAGATTATAAATTATTTACTTTTAATGGATTTGTAAAGGCACTTTATATTGCTACTGATAGACAGTCAAAAGAAGCTGAAATGAAATGGAATTTTTATGACATGAACTTTGAGAAACTTCCATTTTGGAATGCACATCCTAATTCTGATTTGGAGATGAAAAGACCCGAATCATTATCGAAGATGAGAGAACTTGTAGAAAAATTATCTAAGGGAATTCCACATGTGCGAGTAGATTTCTATGATATTAATGGTCAAATTTATTTTGGAGAAATGACATTTTACCATAATTCGGGTTTTTCAGCTTTTCATCCTGAAGAGTGGGATTATAAATTCGGCGAATGGATTAAACTGCCCGATTCAATCGGGGGGGGTATCTGATCGCAAATAAAGGATATATTCTTTGGATTCATGAAGGAGAACTGCATGATATAATGGATTACAAGTTTTTTTGTTTAAATGGTGTATGCAAGTGCATGAAAGTAGATTTTGATCGTTTTATTGAACACCGAGCAAATTACTATGATATCCAAGGTAACCTTCTTGATTTAGGTGAAACGATTTGTCCACCTGATCCCCAAAGAGCCATTGTTCTTCCTAAGAGTAAGGAACAGATGATGAAATTAGCTGAAAAATTAAGCATAAATATACCTTTATTACGTGTTGATTTTTATGAAGTAAATGGGAAAATTTTTTTTGGTGAATTGACATTCTTTCCAGCATCAGGATTTGGATCTTTTATAAAAGATGAGTGGGACTATAGATTAGGTAGTTGGCTTATGCTTTCGGATAAATAATAAGAAGTAGCAAACATTTGAAAGGAGTGTAGCATTGAATATATGTATTGTAACAGTTTATAACAGTATAAATAGCGGTAGCTATTGGCAAGCATTTGCATTGAAACAGTGTTTAGAGGATTATGGGCACAAAGTATTTTTTTTGAGACGGAAGATTACAATGAATTCATCTGCTTCAGTACCTTATCAAATGTTGTCTGCGGTTAAAAAACTTCTAACCGGGAAAATAACTACTATAGGTAACCAGGTTCGTATTTTTCGTGAATTTAAGAGTATTAGTGAAAATTTCCAAGAAATCGAACTTGAACAGCTAAAAAAGAATTCGATCGACCTAATTGTTTTAGGTAGTGATACCATTTGGAACTTAGACAGCCAGTATTTTCGCGAAACATATAAAGTATATTGGGGTGGTTGTTTTAGCGATATTCCAGTAATTAGTTACGCTGGATCTGCCGCAAATATCTCTCGCAAAAGGGTGGACGAACGACCAGATATAAAAGAGTATGTTAGCCAATGGCGAGCAATTTCAGTACGTGACATTCATACAAAGGAGATTCTAAAGGAGTTGACTATAAAACCGATTCAGATAGTCTGTGATCCAACAATATTGCTCACAAAAAATGATTATACAAATATTGTTGCTCCAATTACAGATAAGAAATATATTTTTTTGTATTTGTTTTCCGAACTGAGTCTGTCTCAAATTCAGTCACTTGTCAGATTTGCACGCAAAAATAGACTTAAAATTATTAGCGGAATTAAGCCACGGAGCTACTGTGATGAGACGATTGTTAATGCACCACATTCATTTCTGAAATATATGCTTGGTGCACAGTATGTGGTAACGGACACTTTCCATGGGACTGTATTTTCAGTCAATTTGCGGAAACAGTTTATTGCAATTAATCGGAACAAGAACAAGGTAAATCAGTTTTTGCACTATGTCGGTATGGGGGATCGCTTAATTATGTCGGAAGCATCAATAGAATCGGCTCTTGATATGCAAATTGATTATGTAATTATCCGAAAACGCTATGACGAATTACGAGAAAGATCAATAGCATTTATAGAAAATGTGATGGAGGAAATGAATGCAAAATAAGCATGTTGAGCTAAAGAAATATTTGACTATGCATATAGGCGGGATTGCAGAGAATTTCTATGTGCCCGTTAGTGAAGAGGAGCTATGCGCATTAGCAGTTAGCTTAAAGGATGAAGATGTTCGAATTTTATCAGGGGGATCTAATATATTAGCAAATGATACCATCAGCTATAAGCATGTGATTTATATGAAAAAGGCTTGCTTGGATAAAAAATCCAGCGGGGGGGGGTATTCTATATTGGCTCCTCAAATCGGATACAAGATGTAATTCATTATGTTAATTCGCAAGGATATGGTGGATTTGAGGAGCTGATTGGGCTTCCGGCGCTATTCGGCGGAGTTATAGTAATGAATGCTGGTATAGGTGGGAAAGGAAAAGCATTATTTACTATTTCCGAGTATGTGACCTGTGTCAAAGTGTGGAATAAATCAAAAGAGCACGTAGAATGGATCACAAAGGATAAGTGTGCTTTTTCACATCGTTGCTCAATCTTTAAAGATGGAGACTATATTGTTTTGGGTGCTGAACTGGTTTTGCCGGAGCAAACCATTGCAGATTCGGTACGTCGAATTAAAACTCGTAGTGAATATTGCAAAGCGAATCAGACGTGGGGACGTGGGTGCTTCGGAAGCCTGTTCAGCGAATATACTGGAACGGTATTGAAAGTTATTGCGGCAATCCAACCACGTCATGGTGGAATATATTTTGCTAATAAGAATAAGAACTGGCTTGTCAATGATGGAAACGGCACTTTTGAAGATGTATATGGCATCATTAATGTATGTCAGAAAGTACACAAACTGATTGGACGTCCATGTAAATGTGAAGTGATTATATGGCGTTAAAGCTAAATGTAATGACTGCTGCGCTTAACACAAGCATTCGTTAGATATCAAAACAATACCGTACTCATCTTTTCTTTATCTTCTTAGATTCCAATAATTGATAAAATAGAAGAAAGGATAAGATTAATATGAGAATAACAAATAAGATCAAGAACCTTGGGAGAGCTATTTTGATTTATAGAGATAGCTTGAGAGATGCGCAGGAATTTGCAGAGAATTACCTGATTTCACAGGAAGAACGTGGGTATTTTGCTTATCGAATTATGCTCCTCGTGCATAGCCTTGAAAAAGGAATGTGTCATAAGGATAAACGCCCTTTTGGAGTGAATAAAGCTTTGACGCTTGTTAACTTGCTAAAGAAATCAACGTCTGAACAGACGGTATCATTTGAATACAAGTTGGCATGTAGTGTGCTTATGGCATGGTTGCTCATGTGGGATAATAATGGGTGGAATGTTTCCGATATTCCGTCTCAAGTAATTGAGTGGATTAAAACCTGCAAACCAAGTGAACTGTGCGCAGGAATCACAGAATACTCTTACATACCGAATACAGAGTTTGCTGATGTCGTATTGTCACGTCATTCAGCAAGAGAGTTTCAAAACAATCAAATTCGAAAGAAAGATTTGGATTTTGCATTAAGCTGTTTCTCCGTGGCACCTTCAGCATGTAATCGGCAGATGTGCAAGGTTTATCTGGTTAAGGATAAGAATTTGAGAATACTTCTTTCTAAAACAATATTGGGATTGAGCGGATTTGATATGGAGACAACCACACTATTCGTGGTAACTTATGATAATGCAGCATTACATTATTCAGGGGAACGAAATCAAGGGATGCTTAATGCAGGGTTAGCGGCAATGAACTTTGTTAATGGGTTGCATGCCAGAGGTATAGGTTCATGCTTTATGGAGTGGTCAAACGAAGCAAAAGAAGATGCTATGATTCGTAAAGCATTGAAGCTTAAATCGAGTGAGAGAATTGCAGTAACCATAGGGGCTGGATATTATGTTGAAAAGAGTATAATACCTTGTTCTTGCAGACGTCCGATTGATTCTGTATTTCATGTTTTATAAAGTAAAGGGGGAATTTGATGTCTACGCAGATGCAATCGAGGGGAAAAAAAGCATTACTTAACACAAGCGTAGCGATGCTTCAGGAAATTGTGGGTATTATTTGTGCTTTCGTAATTCCAAGATTAATTCTGAAAACATATGGATCAACGTACAACGGATTGATTTCATCGATTACGCAGTTTCTAAGCTGCGCAGTACTACTTCGGGCAGGAATCGGTGGAGCTACAAGGGCAACACTATATAAGCCATTAGCACAAAATGATAAAGGTAAAATCAATGCCATCATGAGTGCTACTAATCAGTTTATGAAGCGTATTGCTGTCATATTGGCAGCTCTGATTATTATTGTGGCATGCATATATCCGTTGTTGGTTAGTAATGAATTTGAATGGTTTTTTACATTCTCACTATTTGTAGTTATTGGTTTAAGCACATTTGCAGAATCAATGTTTGGGATTACTCCACTTATTCTTTTGCAGGCTGACCAACAACTTTATATAGCCTCGATATTCCAAATAGTGTCTTATTTATTGAATGTTATTTTCTCGGCTGTATTGATAACTAGAGGGTGTTCAATTCATTTAGTAAAATTGGTAAGTGCGATAGCATTTGTTATCAATCCGATAGGCTTGCATTTTTATGTAAAGAAGAGATATGCGGTTGACTATCATGTAACTCCTGACAAAAACCTCGTTTCACAACGCTGGGATGCTTTTTTCCATCAAATAGCAGCATTTATCATGAACAATTCAGATATAATTGTGCTAACATTATTTACTAATATGTTGGAGGTGTCTGTATACAGTGTATATAGTCTTATTGACAATGGTCTAAAGAAACTTGTAATGAATTTTACCAATGGTCTTGAAGCGGCATTTGGAAATATGATTGCAACAAATGATGATGCAGCTTTAAGAAAGAGTTTTTCGATGATGCAGTTTGTAATTTTTTCAATAGCTACGGTTGTTTATACTACGACAGCGTTGGTTATTCTTCAATTTGTTTCTGTATATACGGCAGGGATTAACGATGTAAATTATATACGTCCGGCGTTTGCCTATATTTTAGTTATAGGACAAGCATTTAACTGTGTGCGACAACCTTATCAATTGCTTGTGCAGGCGGCTGGTCATTACAAACAAACAAAGAATGGAGCTATTATAGAGCCGATTGTTAATATTATTGTTTCTATAGTTTTGTTATTGAAATTTGGAATTATTGGAGTGGCTATTGGTACATTCGTGGCAATATTATTTAGAACAGTACAATATGCGGTGTATACATCTAAAAACCTTCTAAAAGGAACGTTCCTTTCATTGGTTAAAGGCGGAGTCATTTCTGTAATTGAAGCAATAGTAGCGATATTCATATACAAAGTTTTGCCGCTGGCAAAGGCGGTAAATTACTTTGGTTGGTGCCTTAATGCTCTTGTTGCTTGCGTAATTACGGGTATAATAGTGGCTGTGTTTTCGTCGATTTTCTATCGTGATACACTCATTGGTTCGTTCAATAAGTTGGTGACCTTGCTAAAAAAATAGAATGCATTATAGCACTATCTCTTATACAAAAATGAAAATTTCTGATTTCCCATACAAAAGTCACAAAATCACAACAAATATCAAAATAACGCAATTGTCCCACCCCCTCCCTTTCCCTATAATAAAAATATCAAAAAAAGGAGGGGTTTTTCTATGAAAAAGAAACAACTACTAAGCATTCTTCTAACCGCCGTCATGGCACTGTCTCTGACAGCCTGCGGCAATTCCGGCAATACCCCGCAGGAATCCGCAGCGTCCAATTCCACTACCACACCATCCACCGAAAGCTCCCAACCCGCAGGAACTGAGGCAGCCGATGCATCGCAGGCCGATTCCTTCGGCAAATATGCCGATCCGCTGGAAATCCATTTTGTCCGCGCCACCGATGACACCATCGAAACCAACGTTCTCGCCAACCTTCCGGGCCAGACCCTGGAAGATAACTTCTGGCTGGATACCTACGAGGAAGAACTGGGAATCAAAGTTGTATATGACTGGATTGTTAAAGGCGATGATGAATTCAACCAGAAGATGAACGTATCCATGGCGAGTGAAGATCTTCCCGATGTTATGTGCGTCACCTCCACACAGATGATGCAGCTTATCGATGCCGGACTGGTACAGGAAATGGGGCCTGTTTTTGAACAATATGCAACCGATTTCACCAAAGAAGTTATGTATCAGGAAGGCGATTCTCCCTTCCTGGCAGGGCAGAAGGACGGCGTGCAGTACGGCCTTCCGGTAACCGGCGGCAGCGTAGATTCCGTAGATCTTATGTGGATTCGTACCGACTGGCTGGAAAAGCTGAATCTGGATGTCCCCACGACTATGGATGAAGTGATGAACGTGATAGACCAGTTTGTAAACGCTGACTTTGACGGCAACGGCCAGAAAGATACCGTAGGTATCGGCATTGCAGGAACTTCCCTTCTGGGCGGCGGTTTCGGCGGCCTGAGAGGATTCTTCAACGCTTATGGCGCATATCCCGGCATTTGGGTGGAAAAAGACGGACAGCTTGCTTACGGCGCAATTCAGCCTGAATGCAAGACAGCGCTGGCAGCTCTTCATGACATGTATGAAAAAGGCTACATTGATGCTGAGTTCGGTGTAAAAGATTCCACTAAAGCCGGTGAATCGGCAGCGGCAGGAAAATGCGGCTTTTCCTTCGGACAGCAGTGGCTTTCCCTCACTCCTTTCCAGTCCTGTAAAGACAATGATTCCGACAGCCAGTGGTCTGCATATCCGCTTCCCAGTGCAACCGGCGAGCCCTCCACAGCACAGGCGGATTTGGGAACCAACAGATGGATTGCTGTAAATAAGAATTTCGAGAATCCGGAAGCTGTTGTTAAGATGATTAATCTGTTTATCGAAAAATGCTGGGGAGAAACAGGAGATAACGGAAAATACTATGCGCCTCCGGAAGCGGAAGGTGTATGGAAGCTTTCTCCTATCCAGTGTTCCATGCCCGAAAAGAATCTGCAGGCTTATCTGGATATTGAAGCCGCCCGTCAGTCCGGGGATGCGTCTTCCCTTACCGGTGAGGCCAAGTCTATTCAGGATAAACTGGACAGCTATTATTCAGGAAGTGACGAAGGCTTTGCTTTGTGGGGATGGGAGAGAATCTACGGACCTGCGCCCAGTTCCTATTCTTCCATTAATGAGATGAATGAAAGCGGCCGTATCATGATTAATAAGTTTGTAGGCGCGCCGACGGAAACAATGACAGAGAAGCTTTCCACGCTGGAAACCATGCGTGATGAAATCTACACTAAAATCATTATCGGCGAATCTTCTATTGATGATTTTGATACCTTTGTGGCAGATTTCAATAAATTAGGCGGAGATGATATGACAGCAGAAGTAAATGAGTGGTATTCTTCTGTGAAATGAGTATCTTCGTAAGAATAACAAGTACCAGACCATGCGGCCCATCGGTTTTATGCCGGGCCGCATGGGATTTCTTACCAAAAGGGTTAAAGGAGTGGGAGAATATGGCGGCTTCTAAGATAAATCATAAAAAAAAGCATGTGCTCAAGAGGGAGCTTCCTCTGCACATGATGCTCATACCGGGAATTATTTTCACTTTTATATTTTGTTATATCCCTATGGCAGGCATGGTAATTGCATTTCAGAAATTCATTCCGGCCAAGGGGCTGTTCGGGGATCAGAAATGGATTGGCCTCGATAACTTTACATATCTCATCAACATGCCGGGAGCGATGTCAGCCTTAAGAAATACCGTTGTCATTGCTTTTTTTAAAATCGTATTGGGGCTTGTGGTTCCTATTACGGTGGCGATATTGCTTAATGAAGTGCGCTCCAGCAAATTCCGGAGAACAGTACAGACTGCCATTTACCTTCCCTATTTCCTTTCCTGGGTGGTTCTTGGCGGCGTTATGATAGATATTCTTTCCCCTTCCCAGGGGATTGTGAACCAGGTTCTGAATCTGTTCGGTATTGATTCTATTTTTTTCCTGGGAAGCAATAAATGGTTTCAGCCCACAATTATCATGACTGATGTATGGAAGGGCTTTGGCTTTGGCACGGTAGTATATCTGGCAGCCATCACGGGGATTGATCTCAGTCTTTATGAAGCGGCAACCATGGACGGAGCAAACCGGTTTCAGAAAATGTGGCATGTAACGCTGCCGGGTATCCGAATGATTGTGGTATTGATGTGTGTCCTGGCTCTGGGAAATGTGCTGAATGCAGGATTCGATCAGGTACTGAATCTGTACAGTCCTCAGGTTTATGAAACAGGCGATATTATTGATACCTTTATCTACCGCATAGGGCTGATAGATGCCCAGTTTGGCCCGGCGACTGCGATGGGTGTGTTCAAGTCGGCAGTTTCCTGTCTGTTCATATCGGTTTCTTATTACGTTGCCTATAAGTTTTTTGATTACCGGATATTCTGACAGTGGAAACGGGAGGTAGACCAAGATGATACAAAATAAGAAGAAAAAAGGGGCGGTCACGGTCAGGGAATCCGTTGGCTCCCGGATTTTTACCATAGTGAATACCCTGATACTGGTTTTTCTGGCGTTGATCTGTATTCTGCCGTTAATCAATATCCTGGCAGTTTCCTTAAGCTCCAATGCCGCGGCTACGGCAGGTCTTGTGAAGCTGGTGCCGGTGGAATTCACACTGAAATCCTATGAATATGTGGCAAAGAGGGCGGCATTCTGGAAATCGCTGGGAGTGACAATTCTACGCTGTCTCCTCGGTGTTTCCCTGAATGTACTGATGTGTGTTCTTACGGCCTATCCGCTGTCAAAGGATAACAGCAAGCTGCGGATGCGGACCGGATATACCTGGTTCTTTTTTATCACCATGCTGATCAATGCGGGGCTGATTCCCTGGTATATGACAATTAAAAGTGTACATCTGCTGGGAAGCATATGGGCGTTGGTCCTTCCCGGAGCGGTTCCGGTATTCAGCGTGGTGCTGATGCTGAATTTTTTCCGGGCAATTCCGGAAGAACTGGAGGAAGCGGCATTTATGGACGGCGCGAATCATTGGAATATCCTGGCGAGGATTTATATTCCTCTTTCCAAGGCCAGTATAGCCACGATTTGTCTGTTCGCCCTGGTTTATCATTGGAATTCCTGGTTTGACGGGATTATCCTGATGAATAAGCCAACCCAGTATCCTTTGCAGAGCTATCTGCAGACAATAATCATACAGGGGGACACCTCTGTAAACAGTACCACAGACTGGCAGACCATGGCACTGGTTTCAGACAGAACGGTGAAATGCGCGCAGATTTTCCTGTCCACCCTGCCTATTGTGGCGGCCTATCCATTTTTACAGAGGTATTTTGTAAAAGGTATGGTAATGGGATCCGTAAAGGGATAGAATAGTAAAAAAATGCATGGGGAGGCCGCGGAGATGTTTAAATCGAAAACATTCAGAAAGATGTTGATTTCCATAACCCTGGTATGTTTTTGTTTTTATGGAATCGGTCTCTTCAGCAACCTATACAGCCGCAGGGTGCTGGCAAATCAGATACAGGATACTCTGGATTCCAAGGTCCGTTTTTGGGAAGAACAGCTGGAGCAGGAAGTGACAAGCCTTCTGCTCACCCAAAGCAGCCTGACGGATGACAGCAACCTTCTGAAGCTTCATGTGATGTGGGACAGCATGAGCAGTTATCAGAGAAATGAAGCCATTAAGCAGTTTTCCTACCGGCTTCTTAATATCAAGGTGCTTCATGGTATTGCGGCCTCGATAAACACGTATTTCCCGGAACGGAGAATGGTAGTCAGCGCGGATGCCCCCATTCTGGATGAGTATGAAGAGGACATATTTGAAGGATATGAACAGTTTTATCTTACGGAAGAGGGAGATATCTGTCTGACTGTTTATTTTCCCTTTTATGGAAGTCCGCGGGAAGATAAACTGCCCCATTATTATATCCGTACCACCATCACCCCCTATACGCTGCAGGATACGCTGTCGGAAATGCTGGGTGAAGACGAGGGGATTCTTTTTCTTATGGACGCGGAAGAAGGAAGGGTATTGGCGGGATCCGGGAAAAGGCTCATGGAAGATGTGGCGGAAACACCGGTTTTAAATGCGGTCAGAAAGCAGCTGACAGAGACGGAAGACGAGGAAATGATCCATGTATCGGAGGATGGTTTCGCTTCCGGATGCCTGTTTCCCAAGCTGGGTGTCTGGCTGGTTTACTGCTATCCGGACAGGATTCTCGAAGAGCCGCTGGATTTTTTCGGGATATTTAATATTGCGCTGACTGTGCTTGCGCTTGCTCTGCTTGTGAGCTATGCCTGGTATGCAAGAAAATCCTTTGCAAAGCCGCTGGATAAAATTATGCAGGCTATGGAGGATTTTCAGGATAAGGAAAGCTTTTTGATAGAAGAGCAGGATCGGGATGACAGGGATGAGCTGACTGTGATATACCACCGGTATAATAAAATCGTAAAAAAGACGGAAAGCCTTATCCGGGAAAATCTGGATTCTAAGTACAGGGTACATATCGCGGAACTGAGGCAGTTACAGTACCAGATACAGCCGCATTTTCTGTATAACAGCATTTTCCTGATTTACCGGATGGCGCGGATGGATGAAAACGAAACGATGGCCGAGTATGCCGAACATCTGGGGAAATATTATCAGTATATTACCCGGGTGGGAAATTCCATGGTAAAGGTGAGACAGGAGATCAGCCACATAGAGAATTATCTGGCCATACAGGAAACCCGGTTCGGAGAGCGGATCCGGGCATTTCTGGGGGATACGCCGGAGGAGGTAAAGGATATGGATATTATGCCGCTGATTTTACAGCCTTTGGTGGAAAATGCATATGAGCACGGGATGAAGGATTGTATGCGGGATGGGCAAATATGGATTTCCATGTGTTATGAATCCGGAATTTTCAGCTTTACAGTGGAGGACAACGGGCCGGGAATGTCGGAGGAAGAACTGATCGGGGTATGTCGGAAAATGGAAGAGGGAACGATTGAAACGGAAGAAATCCATGCCATTTCCAACACGAATATCCGATTGAAGCTTCATTATGGGGAGGGGAGCGGCCTGACCTTTGAAAACAGGGAGGAAGGCGGATTCCGGGTTACAGCCCGTATACTTTTGGGAGAAGGACAGAATCATGGATAGTATAAAATGCAGCCGGGTGGAGACAGGGCCGGAGGGTGACAGGGAACGTGGGGGAAAGCCATGGTATAATCTTCTGATTGTGGATGACGAACCTCTGATCCTGGAAAGTCTTTATCATATGCTGGTGAAGCGGTATGGCAGGAAATTTCTTATTTACCAGGCGGCTTCTGCGGATGAAGCATTAGAGCAGTTTAAAAGCATCCGCGTGGATCTCCTGATGACGGATATCCGTATGCCCGGTATGGACGGGCTTTCTCTTGTCAGGATCGTGGAAAAAGAATGGCCGGACTGTCTTACGGTATTTCTTACAGGGCACAGTGAATTTGAATATGCAAGACAGGCCGTGAGCAGCAGGACGATAGGATATGTACTGAAGCTGGATGGGGACAGGGCCATTGAAGAAATAATTGATAAGGCCTATGACAGGCTGGAACGGGAATATGAGGAAAAAAGCAGGTATCTGAAAATGAGCGCTTCCTGGCAGGAAGCGGCGCCGCTTCTGCAGCAGGATATACTGAAGCAGATGATTACTACGGAAAAATGGACGGAAAAGAAGAAGAACTCCCTGTACCAGAAAATCCAGGCATCCGGCATGGAGCTTTCTATGGATGAGAGTTTTCTGATAGCAGCGATATCCATGCCGCCGATAGAAGATGTTCAGAAAATGGAGTGTGAACCGGCGGCATTGCCGCCGATGGAAAACGTTCAGAAAATGGAATGTGAACCGGCAGCATTGCCGCCGGTGGAAAACCCTCAGCAGCTGTCCGAAGAGGAAATATCTTGCGGCAATGTCTGGAATGCAGTCACGATGAGCCGGATTCAGTCTGTCATCATGGAGAGCCTGAAATATGCTTTTCATGCGTATTCTGCATCAGTCTCCACCCATCTTTTTCTGCTGCTTGCCCAGTCGGAGGACAACAGACCCCAGAGGCTGAAGGGATTTTTGGAGATCGCGCTGTCCATGTGTGAACGTATGGGGCTGAAAGCGCCGCAGATATATCTTTATGAAGAACAGACGGATTTGGAAGGGCTGACGGATGCCTTTTCCGTATTGGGAAGAAAACGGTTTGAACTTACCGGAGAAGGGGAAATTATCCTCTGCGGAAGGGATGCGGCCCTGTCTGACTATACATGGCGGGAGGAAGGCCCTGTCATGGGTCGTTTTAATGTGGAAAAGCTGTCGGAAAGCTTAAGCTATGGAAATGCCGCGGATTTCAGGCTTATTATGGAAGAGGTTAAGCAAAATACGCCGGAAGAAAATCCTGCGGCACAGATAGCGGTGTATACCACCTTTGCATCTTTGCTTCTTCAGGCGATATTGAATTATCTGCCTGAGGAAAGCATGCTGCTTACCCACCGTAATCTGGGACAGATAGCGAATTACAGCGCGCACAGAGGCTTCCTGGATGCCTGCCGCTGCCTGGAAGGGCTGGCGGATGAGTACTTCCGATGCAGGGAGGCGGTTCATGAAAATTCCGATCATTATATAGTACATAAGGTGAATGCGTATATTATGGAGCATCTGTCGGAGGATTTGTCCATGACTGTGATAGGGGAAGTGGTGGGGCTGCATCCTTCCTATCTGTCCAGGCTGTATAAAAAGGTAACAAACCTGTCGCTGGGGCAGTATATCACAGCCAGAAGGCTGGATTTGGCCAGGGAGCTTCTGGCGGATCCCTGCCTGAGAACACAAAGCATTGCGGAACAGACAGGGCTGAATACAGCGTCATATTTCACTCATTTTTTTAAAAAGAATACGGGAATGACGCCTCAGGAATACAGAAACCAGATGATGGAGGGATTATCTTACCAAGGCGGCGAACAGGAATGCTGCCGGTAAAAGACAGAAAGGGAGGATGAAGGATCATGTGTATTATGTGGGAAAGCAAAGGGAATAAGACCTTATTCCGGCTGAATGGAGAAGAGGTGCTGTTAATTGTGACTCCGGAAGGAATGACGGATACCTTCGAAGAAAAAGAAGAGGGCGTATTTTTATGGCACAGGACGACGGAGGAGCCGGTGGTTTCCATGTGTATGGAGGCTGAAACACTGTTCGTGCCGGAACACACTATGGTCCCGGCTGTTTCCTATGACGGGAACCCATGGGGAAAGGATCACGAGTACAAGGGACTGGAAAAAGATGGAGCGGCCTATTCCTATGCCTTTCATCGCTGTGCGGTACCCGGAGCGACCTGTTCCTGGAATGAAGAACTGGGAGCTGCGCTGTTCGGCACAGGCTCCTGTTCCGGGAGTATGCAGAAATCGGCGGAAGGCCATATGCATCACCGTGTCCTGTGGCCGGAGGAAGAAGGGCCGCAGGTGCTTTATTCCGATTGCTGGGGACCGGCTTTCAGAGGAATAATGGAACCTTCTGCTTCCTTTAACGCGTGGATATGCATAGGTGAGGGAAAAGATGCGGCAAAGAAAATGCTTCATACAGCATGGAAACAGGAGTATGCAGCGAAAAAGCCTGTGCGGAAAACAGAGGAGGTCTGGAAGCTCAGTTCGGATTATGCTCGTTTATTATATACGGAAGAGGAGGACGGGCTTCGCGCTTTCAGCATTGGGTTTACCTGGAATGGAAAGGAATGGGTGAAACGGCCCGACTTTAAATATGAAATTGGATGGTGCGGACAGAATGCTTCTTTAGCGCTCTCGCTTTTATACGATTATCAGATGAACGGCAGGGAGGAATCCCTTCGATATGGGACTGCAGTCCTGGACAGCTGGGTGGAAAAAGCAAGAAGCAAAGAAGGGCTGCTCCTTACGCGGTATGATCCGGAGGATTCTCTTATCGATGCCTGTAATCTGGGAACGGCGGGGCAGCAGTTTTTTGAAGCGTATGATCAGGCGAAAAGAATGGGACTGGATAAAAAGAACTGGCTGGATGCCGCTTTTGAAATCTGTGAATTCGCCATGTCCAGACAGCGTCTGGACGGCGGTATCGGCATGAGCTGGAACAGAGACGGTTCCCCCCATGAGCTGAAGGGGACGGCCGGAGCCTTTTTAATCCTGCCTTTGGCGGAAGCCTTTCTGCGTACCGGTGAGGACAGATATAGTATTGCCGCTGTGAGGGCTTATTCTTACTATTACAGGGAATTCGCCAATAACGGTTATGGAACAAGCGGGGCGCTGGATACCTGCTGTATCGATAAAGAGTCGGTGATTCCTCTTTTAAAAGGCGGGCTGCTTATGTACAGGGTAACCGGTTTTGATAAATATCTGGAGATGGCGGAGGAAGCGGCTTGGTATCTGTCTACCTGGCAGTGGCATCAGACAGTGAAATATCCTGCGGATACGGTGCTCGGAAAAATGGGATATGATACCTTCGGAGGAACGGCGGTTTCCACCTCCCACCATCACCTGGATCCCTTTGCGCTCTGTTATGTGCCGGATTTGCTTGAACTTTCTGAACGAACCGGCAGGGAGGAATGGAAGCAGAGAGCCCTTGCCATATGGAGAAACGGGGTTCAGGGGATTTCAGATGGGACAATGCAGCTGATGCAGGCAGGACCCAGGCCGGCGGGAAGCTGTGATGAAGGGATTCTTCACACACGGTGGGGTAATTACAAAACGGATGGTGAGAATGGCAGCTGGGGCAGTATTTTCAGTGTGACTCAATGGCTCGTTGCATGGCCCTGTGCATTCCGGCTGGAAGTACTTAGAAAATGCGGCAACTGGAATTTACTGGATGGCTTATTTTAATGGGGGAAAGTGTAATGATTCAATGGAAGAAAAAAGGATTGGATACCTGTTTTTATAAAGACGGGCAGCAATTGGCAAGGGCCATAGGGGCGGAAGGCTGTGAGGACAGTTTTGAAGAAATAGAAACCGGTGTATTCTGCTGGAAAAGGAAATGCCGTCCTGCGGTACGTATGGTTATGGAGCTGCGTGCGGCATATTCTCCGGATTTTACCATGATTCCGGGAGTCAATTATAACGGCAACGGGTGGGGAACCTTTTGTGAGTATACCTCAGACCGGTATCATGGGGAACCCTGGCAGTACGGATGGCACAGGGCGTCTGTGGCGGCTATGACCTATTCGGAGAAGGAACTGGAAGGAAATTTGATCAGCGTCGCTTTATTCGGAGAAGAAAACGGCGGCAACAGCTGCCAGCTATTTGAAGACAATGGGGAAGAAGTGCACCGTATCTGCTGGCCGGAGACGGAAAGCCCGAAAGCCTTGTACCTGTACAGGCTGGGTGAAGCATGGCATGGCAGCATGGAACCGAAGGATACCTTTATTTCCTATATAGTACTGGAGGAAAACGGAAAAGCCAAATTCGGTTATCGCAGGGCTTTGGATGCCGCATGGAAGCTGAACGACAGGGAGCGGCCGCTTCCTCTTTCTCAGGAAGAGGTCTGGGAGGCAGGCATTGCCTATGCAAAGACACTCTACACGGAGGAAGAGGATGGCTTCTGCGGTTTTAATATCGGATTGGCATGGGAGGGAAACGCATGGAAAAAACGGGAGGCGAATAAATACGAAATCGGCTGGTGCGGCCAGAACGGGATGCTGGCAAATGCCCTGTTATGTGAGGCGCTTCATTCCGGTGATAAGGAAGCGGAGACAATGGGATTCGGGGTATTGGACAGCTGGCTGGAGAAAGCCATGCTGCCGGTTGGAGTGGTAGCCAGTTATTATGATCCGGGACAGGACAGATATCTGGAGGCCTGCGATTTGGGAACGGCAGGACTTGCCTATTTCGAAGCCGCCCAGCTTTCTGAAAAGCTTGGAAGGAACGGCGGAAAATATCTTCAGGCCGCTTATCAGATCTGTGATTTCGCCGTCAGGGTACAGGACGGGAACGGCCGGTTTGCAAAATGCTGGCATGAGGACGGCAGCGTTGCCATAAGGGAGGGTACCGTCGGTGCATTCCTGGTGCTGCCTTTGCTGGAAGGCTATCGGCAGTCCGGGGAAGAGAGTTACTTAAAATCAGCCATAAAAGGAACCAAGATATATCTGGAAGAATTAAAGACCCATGGTTTTACCACGGCCGGTGCGCTGGATATTTTCTCTATTGATAAGGAATCCGGGATTCCGCTGCTGAAAGCGTCGACAGAGCTTTACCGGCTGACAGGGGAGAAGGAGTGGCTGGAGGCGGCCAGGGACAGCGCCTGGTATCTTTCCACCTGGCAGTATACCCATACCTGTCATTTCGGCCCGTCCTGCATACTGGGGCAGACCGGTTATGATTCCTTCGGCGGCACGCTTGTATCCACCGTCCATGAGGGAATTGATCCCTTTGCCCTCTGCTATGTTCCCGAACTGTATTACTTATGGAAAGAGACAGGGGAAGAGCGTTGGCTGCAAAGAGCCAGGGCAATCTGGAGAAATGGCTGTCAGCATATATCGGACGGGACTTTGGTCATTGACGGCAAACAAAGGCCGAAGGGCAGTCAGGATGAAAGCTATACAGTGACGAGGCAGGGAACCCATGGAAGGAAGGCTGATCCGGATGCCCTAAGGCCAGATTCTATCGGAATCGCTTCCCAGTGGCTGGTGGCCTGGCCCGGATCCTTCCGCATGGAAGTTCTGAGGCGTCTGAAGGATGAAGCGGAAATGTGGAACTGAATAAATATATGCATGTACATACGTCTCATTGGAAGCAGGAATATAGAAAGAAAAGGAAGAGCAGCTTATGACAGAACAAGGTAGATATTTTTATGTTGACAGTATAAACGGAGATGATTCCTGTTCCGGTTTTACACCGGAGGAAGCCTGGAGGAGTCTGGAAAAGGTAAATGAACTGATTTTTCAGCCGGGGGACCACATCCGTTTCCGCAGAGGAGGAGAATGGCACGGCATGCTTCGTTTTCAGGGAAACGGAAGCGCATGGTCGCCGATTACAGTGGAAGCCTATGGGGAAGACGGGATGCCCCAAATACATGGTGACGGATGTTATGCGGCAGTTTTGCTGGAAGGCGTCAGCCATTGGAGGGTAAAGGAACTGGCCGTGACAAATGAGGCCGAAACCCGCAGCGTACGCCAGGGAATCTGCATCTGCGGTAGCCCGCAGGGGATCACAGAGGATATTGTGATTGAAGGCTGTGAAATCAGCCGTGTTGCCGGTGAAAACCGGAGAGCGAGGGATGTATACCAAAGTATGTACTGGAACTCCGGAATTTATGTGACCATGCCCGGACGTTCTTCGGATAAGAACCATCTCCATGATATTATCATCAGCAACAATTACGTGCATGATGTGCTCACCAGCGGCATTCGTGTAAACCAACAGGAAGATTTTATCAACGATATCCATCATACGCATGTGGTGGTGAGAGGAAACCGGATTGAAAGAACCGGAAGCGACGGAATCATTGTAGCCAACTGTATTTCCCCTCTGATAGACGGAAATGTCTGCCTGAATGCAGGGGCGCTGGGAAGTCTGGAGGATACCAGGCTGATTGCCGGCATCTGGGTATGTGCTGTCTCGGATGCCCTGATTCAGCGCAATGAGGTGGGAGGTACCCGTCTGTTTGAAAATGACGGGACAGCCTTTGATACGGATTGGGGAACCGCAGGTGATACCATTTTCCAGTACAATTATACGCACGATAACCAGGGCGGCTTCTGGCTGGACTGCATGGGAATCAACCGGAACCGGGAATGCGGAAAAACAATACTGCGCTATAATATCAGCATTGATGACAAACGCTGCCTGATCCAGGATGATTACGGCCTGCCCGCCCATCTTTACGGAAATTTATTTATAAACAGTGAGGAAGGTCCTCTGATCTGCTGTCACAAGGAAGGAGAATCCCATATCTTCCGGAATAATATATTCCATTTCGCCGGCAAACCGGCAAACGGATGGCAGAAATCTTCTTTCCAAAGGAATTGGTATAGCGGCAATACCGGATTCCCGGAAAGCGACAGGGAAGCGTCCGGAGATGTCCCTTTCTGCTTTTCCGGCCTGCTGGATAATAAGCCGGTTTCCAGGGAAGAATGCGAAAAATTCTGGAACCTTCTTGCGGCTCTTGGGGATGAATAATTCTGGCATGTAAGAATGGTTCTTATGGGTATAAATGATATAATTTTTGTAAACGATATTACGTTTAAATAATTGCTTAATATTTCATTATTAATATAGACTTTACAAATACCTTATGCTATAATACCCCTACGGGAGGTGATAATAAGAGATGTCAGATAATGAAATACTTCAGCAAATATTGGCTGTTACCCAGTCTTTAAAAGCAGATGTGAGCTCTTTAAAAACAGATGTAAGCTCCTTAAAGACAGATGTGGAGTCCTTAAAAACAGACATGAAGACTGTTAAGTCGGATGTGCAGGATTTAAAGTCAGATGTCCGGACGCTGAAGACAGATATGCAGGATACGAAACATCGGATTACCTCTCTGGAATTGACATTGGAAAATGAGACCAACCGCAATATCCGCCTTATAGCAGAAGGCCATTTGGATTTAGGCAGGAAGCTGGATCAGGCGCTGATGGTTGAAAATCAAAAAGAAATGCTGCTTATTCGTGTAAATACGCTCGAGAATGAAATGCGTAAATTAAAAGAACAGATGGTTACCACATCCTGAAAATAGATCAATACTATCGGGAATGTAAATCCTTAAAAAGAATTTGCATTCTCTTTTTTTGCAAATAAATAGGAACGGTCCAGGTCTGTCTGAACTTTTACAGAAAATGTAAGAAACAGTATCATTTTAAATAACCTGCTTGATTTATTCTTCATGTCTGGATAAAATAAAAAATAGGTCTATAGTAGTATGAGATTAAAAAAATGAGTTGACGGGGGATAATCCTTTGAATTACAAAAAAATGAAAAACCTCTTTCTGAGACAATCCTATCTGGATTCGTGGGAAGACTATGAGAACAGCCTGAGAAAGCCCAGCTTTATCAAATGGGATTACATCATCCTTACTGCGTCCAATGAAGAACAGGCGCGTACGTACCGGGAACAGATCGACTACAGGCTGGCTCAGGGGCTGCTTCCCGCAGGAACGCACTATGCGGTGCTTCCCGATCCGGATGGCAAGCGGGTGGGATCCGGCGGCGCAACCTTCCATGTCCTGAAATATATTGCGGAAAAAGAACAGCAGGAGAGCGCGGCTAATCTGTTTAAGAACCGCCGGATATTGGTAATTCATTCAGGAGGAGACAGCAAAAGGGTTCCTCAATACTCGGCCTGCGGCAAGCTCTTTTCCCCGGTGCCAAGGCAGCTGCCTAACGGCTATGCATCCACGCTGTTTGACGAATTCATAATCGGGATGTCAGGCGTTCCCTCCAGAATCCCTGAGGGAATGCTGATTTTATCCGGAGATGTGCTTTTGCTTTTTAATCCTCTGCAGATTGATTTTAACTATCATGGGGCAGCGGCTATTTCTATGAAGGAAAATGTATTGACCGGTAAGGATCATGGCGTTTTCCTGAATGACGGCAATGACTATGTCGGTCAATTCCTGCACAAGCAAAGCGAAGAACGCCTGCGGGAGCTTGGAGCGGTGAACGGACAGGATAATGTGGATCTGGATACCGGGGCCGTGATAATGGATTCCGATCTCCTTTATGCCTTGTTCAGCCTGATCAGTACGGATGGACGTTTTGATGAGGATAAATTCAGGGAATTTGTCAATGAAGAAGCCAGAATCAGCTTTTATGGTGATTTCCTGTATCCTTTGGCCCGATCCTCCACATTAGAGCAGTATTACAGGGAGGCCGCGGAAGGAACGATAAATGATAAGCTTCTCGCCTGCCGCAGGAAAATATGGGAGGTGCTGTCGCCTTATTCCATGAAGCTGCTGTGCCTGTCTCCCGCAGAATTTATCCACTTCGGAACAACCACGGAGCTGCGCAGGCTTGTGACCGCTGATGTGGAAGATTATGAATTCCTGGACTGGAAAAAGCAGGTGGCTACGACTGCGCCGGAACAGGCTCCCTATGCCGCGCATAACAGCTACGTGGGCAAGCGTGCCAGGGTTTCGGCAGGAGCATATCTGGAAGACAGCTATATTCTGGATGAAACGCAGATCGGACAGGGGAGTGTAATCTCCAATGTAAAACTGAGAAATGTGTCGGTTCCTGATCATGTGGTGCTTCATGGCCTGCGTCTGCTGGACGGAAGATACGTTATAAGAATTTACGGCGTGGAGGATAATCCAAAGGGAACCCTGGAAAAGGGCGCCGGCTTTTTGGGAACAAGCCTTCTGGCATTTTTGGAAAAGAATGGTTTGACGGCGGAGGATATATGGGAAAACGGGGAGCATTATTTATGGTTCGCCGCTCTTTACCCTGCAGCGGATACGATGGAAGAGGCTATCAGGCTATCCCTGATCGTAAAACGGATGGCGGACGGCGCAGTTTCGCCCGAAGAGCGGGAAGAATGGAAAAAGGCGGATCGGAAGAGCCTGTATTCCAGCTTTAATGAAGCGGATGTCCTGGCTATCAGCAGATGGCAGCATGAGCTGGAAAGCCGTATCCTTGCCAGCAAATTTGTCTGGGCCATTGAGGGCGGAAGCTATTACAAGGAAGCTCTGGGGGTATTCGGCGCTCATGGTATCAGCTCCGATATTTATGAGATGCTTCTGGAGGATGCCGAGAAAGCGGCATTTTCTTTGAAAATACGTATTTACTACGCGCTGGCCCAGTATATGAAGGAAAAACGAATCACCTTTCATGGAAAGGGATATGATTCTCTGGAGGCCATGTGTTTTGGAACGATTCAGAAAACCATTTATGACAGCGCGGCAGCGAAGCTGCCATCCAGCCAGGATTACCGCATTGCCAGGGATGAGGTTGCCGTAGAACTTCCTGTGCGCGTGAACTGGGGCGGCGGGTGGACGGATACGCCTCCTCACTGCAATGAAAGAGGAGGTGCGGTGCTCAATGCCGCATTGAAGCTGAACGGCATATATCCCATTCAGATCCGGGTAAAGCGTCTGGAACAGCTGCATGTGGAATTTGCCAGTACGGATATCGGGGCATCAGGCAGCGTGGAGACCGTGGAAGAAATTCAGGACTGCCACAATCCTTATGATTCCTTTGCCCTTCATAAAGCGGCGCTTATAGCCTGCGGCATTATTCCTCTGCAGGGGGGAAATCTGGAAGAAATCTGCCGCCGTCTTGGTGGAGGCATCAGCCTTTCCACCAGAGTAGTGGGAATCCCGCAGGGCTCAGGACTGGGAACCAGCAGTATCCTGTCCGGAGCCTGTGTGAAGGGGCTTTTTGAGTTCCTGGGCAGGAAAACGTCGGAAGAGGAGATTTATGATATTGTTCTGAACATGGAACAGATTATGAGCACGGGCGGAGGCTGGCAGGATCAGGTCGGCGGGCTGAGTCCGGGGATTAAATTCATTACTTCCATGCCCGGGATTGATCAGAAAATCAAGGTGGAGAAGGTACAGCTCTCCGAGAAAATGAAGAAGGAACTGCAGGAACGTTTTGTGCTCGTTTATACCGGACAGCGCAGGCTGGCCCGTAATCTGCTCCGTGATGTGGTGGGAGGTTATCTGGGAGGACGTCCGGAATCCATTGATGCCCTGGAAAAAATGCAGAATCTGGCCGTTCTGATGAAGTTTGCCCTGGAAAGAGAGAACCTGGATGCTTTTATGGATCTGCTGAACCAGCACTGGGAGCTTTCCAAGCAGCTGGATGCCGGGTCAACCAATACCTGTATTGAACAGATTTTTATGGCATGTGAAGATATGATAGATGCGAGATTCATTGCAGGGGCAGGCGGGGGAGGCTTCCTTCAGATGATTCTGAAAAAAGGAATTACAAAAGAGATGCTGAAAGACCGGCTTCATGAAATATTCCAGGAAAGCGGCGTGGATGTCTGGGACAGTACCTTTGTATAAAGAATAAGGAAATGCAGAGAGCGGGAAGGTTTATCTTTCCCGCTTTTTGCATTTCTGATCCAGAAGCTTCTTCGCATCCTCCAGATGTTCACGGCATAAAATGCGGTAATGAATCCATCCGCCGTCACCGCATGGATATTTTCCGTCAATAACTTCTTTCGTATAAGGCAGCAAATTATCATAAACAGCCTCATACTGTCTGTTATCCATTCTCAGCATCAGTTCAAAAGCCTGATCCTCGGCGAAAATATCACAGATATGTTTACTTTTTATGCTGTGCTTGACTCCCCATCCGTAGCTGTTCCCATAGGGAAAACGGATTAGAGTCTGTGTGTTCCATTCTTCCGTAAGATAGCTGTTCAGTTCCTGAAACAGAGTTCCGTGGGCACCGCAGTAAGCGATTAAGTCCTCCATGGAAGGGACTTCCTGTTTGTTCAGCATTTTTTCATACATAGGCGGCCTCCTGTATTTTTTGATTCGTATTTTAATTCAGTATAGCATAATAAAGCTGACAACAGGTGTCATATTATTTATTTTCCTTTACAAATTATTTTATTTATGATAGGATTCTATTACCGACCGACAATCTGTCGGTAAATGATAAAAGAAAACAAATATCGCTGTTCGTATAGGAATATGTGATTGTATACACAGACAGGAGAATACAATGAGAGTGGTAAAGGAAGCGGAAGAGCGCAGAAATGAAATACTGGATGCGGCGGATATGCTTTTTGCCGACAAGGGCTTTGATAACACAAGTACCAGCGATATTCTGGAGAAGGTGGGTATTGCCAGAGGGACTCTGTATTATCATTTTAAGTCAAAAGAGGATATTCTGGATGCCCTGATCAAGCGCTGTCAGGAACAGATAATAAACGCTGCCGGGGAAATTGCCGCGGATAAGGGGCTTCCGGTGCCCCGTCGCATTACCGGTGTGGTACGCGCCATGAGTATCAGCCACGAAAGCGGTAAAGAGATGAAAAAACAGATGCATAAGCCGCAGAATGCACTGATGCACCAGAAGTCTCAGGCGGCTGTGCTGAAGGGTGTGACACCGATTCTTACGGAGGTGGTGCAGGATGGCATCAGGGAAGGACTGTTTTCCACGCCTTATCCCCGTGAATGTATGGAAATGTTGCTGGTGTATGCCGGAACCGTATTTGACGATATGATGGACGATACACAGGAAGTACAGGAACAGCGAATCCGCGCTTTTATCTTTCATGCGGAGAGAATGCTGGGAGCGGAAAGCGGCAGCCTTGAGCCGGATATGCTGCAGATGTTCACAGACGGGCCCGCTGCCTGCCATGACAGCTGTCCTGCCGTATCAGGATAAGGCTGTCAAAGGACTTGAATATGCGTTCAGGCGCGTGGATAGGAGTTAGAATGATATTTAAAATGATCCGTAATGATCTGACTAAAAATAAGATAATTACGCTTGCAGCCACTGTATTTATTACCGCTGCGGCTTTGCTTGTTTCGCTGGCTGCGCTTCTTGCCATTGATCTGGCAGGAGCGGTGGATGCCTTAATGGAGCAGGCACAGACGCCTCATTTTATGCAGATGCACACAGGAGAATTCTGCCGTGAAGTCCTGGAACAGTTTGCTGCGGAAAACGAAAATGTGGAGAGCTTTCAGATAATGCCGTTTCTGAATATAGAGGGCGGAAAGATACGATTAGGAGATAATACGCTGTCGGGTACCACACAGGATAACGGACTGACCATACAGGGAACAAATTTTGACTACCTGCTTGATTTGGACGGAAACCGGATACAGCCACAGGAAGGGGAAATATATGTACCTGTCTGCTATATGCGCGATAATACGGCAGGTCTGGGAGAGACTGCCGATATCGGAGGCATTTCATTCCGTATAGCCGGTTTTTTGCGTGATTCCCAGATGAATTCCATGCTGTCCTCCTCCAAACGTTTTCTGGTGAATCCCAGTGATTATGAGAAAGCGGCAGGCCTGGGGAAGGAAGAGTACCTGATAGAATTCAGGCTGAAGGAGGGCACGGACCCGTCCGCCTTTTCCAATGCTTATACGGCGGCGGGCCTTCCCGCAAACGGCCCTGCGATCACGTATCCTCTTATAAAAATGATCAATGCCATGTCGGATGGCATTATGATCGGTTTGCTTCTGCTGGTAAGTATTTTGGCTGTGCTCATCGCCCTGCTGTGTATCCGTTTTACCCTTTTGTCCCAGATAGAAGAGGATTACCGGGAGATAGGAGTAATGAAAGCCATCGGCATCCGGATTTCCGGCATGAAACAGATTTATCTCATAAAATATGCGATATTGGGCGGCACAGGCTGTCTTGCCGGTTTTCTTTTTTCCCTGCTGCTGTGGGAACCGATGCTGGGAAGTATCAGGCAGAACATGGGGGATGCGGGAAAAGGCTCCCTCTCTCTGGCAGCCGGATTCTGCGGTGCTGCGATCGTTTTGGCGGTTATCCTTATTTTGGTAAACAGGGTGCTGAACCGTTTCCGTAAGATATCACCCTCCCGGGCCATCGGCTTTGGCTTTGAGGAAGAGTCGGGCGGAACATCCGGCCGTTTTTTCCACAGAATCAGCCGCCTGCTTGGAGTGAATGCGACCTATGGCCTGCAGGACGTTGTATCCCGGAAAAAGATATATGTGACTATTCTTGCCGTGCTTGTTTTCGCAGTATTCATCGTTGTCGTCCCCCGGAACCTGTACAGCACTATTGCGGACGAAAGCTTTTCCACTTATATGGGAATCGGGGACTGTGATCTGCGGATGGATATCCAGCAGACGGATGCTGTTGCGGAAAAGGCCGGAAGAATAGGGGAGGAACTGGAAAAAGACAGTTCGGTTGCCGGTTATACGGTGCTTCATACCAAAAACTTCACTTTGAAGAATGCGGACGATAAGGAAGAGAGCATCAAAATAGAATTCGGCAACCATAAAGCATTCCCTGTAACCTATGCGAAAGGCGATGCCCCTGTTTCGGAGAATCAAATCGCTCTTTCCGCCCTTTTGGCAAAGGAGCTTGGAAAAGAGGTGGGCAGTACGCTGACACTGCACACAGGGGCAGGGGAGAAAAAACTGACGGTATGCGGTATTTATTCCGATATCACAAATGGAGGAAAGACTGCGAAGGCAGTTTTTGAGGACACGGATGCGGATATTATGTGGAGTGTGGTATATGCAAAGCTGTCCGATTCCTCTTCGGCGGCGGAAACAGCCCTCCGCTACAGGGCAGAATTCCCTTTTGCAAAAATCACGGATATCCGGGAATATGTATCACAGACATACGGGCAGACACTGCGATCGGTAAACTGGGCGGCTGATGCAGCCGCGGCGGCCGCCGTACTCATCACAGCGTTTATTACCCTGCTTTTTGTCAGGCTGCTGATAGCGAAAGACAGGTATGCGATTGCCGTTATGAAGGCAGCCGGTTTTACCAACACGGATATCCGGCTGCAATATATATTCCGTCTGATATCCGTAATGCTTGCCGGCATTCTTCTTGGAATCCTTCTTGCCAATACGGCAGGAGAAAAGCTGGCAGGAGCGGTACTTTCCTCACTTGGCGCCGCCTCCTTCCATTTTCGGATAAATCCGCTGTATTCCTTCCTGCTTTGCCCGTTATGGATGGTCTGCTCGGTTCTCGGGGCGGCCTTGGCCGGAGTACAGGCGGTGAAGAGGATAAATACTGGGGAACACTTAAAAGAAGTATAGATTGGATGCCATTTGGCACAGAAGGAAAAGCAAATGAAAGAGATCATCAGCGGAAAAGGCATCATAAAGACATTTGGACAGGGTGGGGAAAAAAGACGGGTATTGGACGGCGTGGACATATCGGTGGAGGAAGGGGAATTTATCTCTGTCATGGGCCCCTCCGGTTCAGGGAAATCCACCCTGCTGTATGCCTGCAGCGGCATGGACAGCATTGACGGCGGAAACATATCCTTTTGCGGCAGGGAATTGTCATCATTCAGGGAAAAAGAACTTGCCGATCTGCGCAGGACGCGGATGGGTTTTGTATTCCAGCAGCCCTCTCTTTTGAAAAACCTGAATATCCTGGATAACATCGTTTTCCCGTCCCTGAGGGATCACAGAAAAAATGCCGGTCAGTTAATGGAAAGGGCGAAGGAGCTGATGGAAAGGACTGGGATAAGCCAGCTTGAAAAAAGGAAGGTCACCCAGGTTTCCGGCGGCCAGCTGCAGCGAGCGGGAATATGCCGCGCCCTTATGAACCAGCCGGAAATCGTTTTCGGGGATGAACCCACCGGGGCCCTGAATTCCAGGGCATCGGGAGAAATTATGGATCTTTTCTCCGAGATTAATGAACAGGGAACGGCAGTTATGCTCGTAACCCATGATGCCGCAATTGCGGCGCGGACCCGCCGCGTCCTGTTCTTATCCGACGGCCGGGTTGCGGGAGAATTGAAGCTGCCCCGGAATTCGGGCCTCAGCCATGCGGCCAAAATGGATAAAGTATTAGAAAAAATGCGTCTGCTGGAGATCTGAAGGTTTCCTGCCAGGTACAGATAAAAAAAAGCGCCGCGCTCTGCCCGAGGTTCTTTCTCGCGTCAGGGTATTCATCGTCCGCGCTGTGGCCTTACGCTCCCCGCTTTCCTTCGGCCTGTGTCCGGCCAGGTGCTTTGCTGTTCGGCATGGGCATCTCAAAAAAAGGGAGCTGTTTCTTACTATTTTCTTTCCATGATCTGCTACCGTCCCTAGCGGCGCGTAAGCGACTAAAGTCGCCCGACGACCAAAGGGAGGAGTTTAAGCCGCGTTGGCAGCGGAGCATGGAAAGGAAAT
>ERZ791934.605-NODE-605-length-46386-cov-4.697632_pt1 | contig 46386 bp, 51 predicted proteins | sample MGYA00510125_ERZ791934 | MGnify/ENA primary metagenome ERZ791934 (study PRJEB30046, sample SAMN00993240) | human gut metagenome | study: EMG produced TPA metagenomics assembly of the A metagenome-wide association study of gut microbiota in type 2...
CGTTACTATTCAGCCTTTCGGCTTCATAGCAACAAAAGCATGCACACAGACTGCACAAACCACTGTCTGACCCGTGGCTGCCTCGGGATTGCCTTGCAAATGCAAGGCAACACCTGGCGGGACAGTGGAAGGCTAAACTGTTACCCGGGGACCTGCCTGTTTTCATCCAAGGTTTACTTTTTAACGCTTTAATGATAAAATGTAACAAAAGGAGGGTGTTTTATGTCTGACAAATTATATGAATTGATGGATTGGCCGGAAATAGAGACGATTGTATATTCCGAGGAAAGCGAACCGCGCCGTATTCTGGGACCGCGTGTGACAGAGGACGGTATTTTGATCCAGTGCTTTTTGCCCGGTGCTGTGCAGGCAAGGATCCTGCTCACAAAAGAAAAACAGACTCATGATATGGTGATGGAAGATGAGGCAGGATTTTTTGCTGTCTTGATACCTGGAAATAAAATTCCGAAGTATAAAGTGGAAACAGAGGATGAGGAAGGTAAGAAAAAGCAGTTCTATGATCCTTATTCCTTTGAACCCAAGATCAGCCTTGACGAGGAACAGCAGTTCTGCGCAGGCATCTGCTATGAGATTTACGAAAAACTGGGTGCCCATACCATGACGATCAATGGTGTATCCGGTGTATATTTTGCCGTTTGGGCACCCAGTGCGCTCAGAGTCTCTGTGGTTGGTGATTTTAACCACTGGGATGGAAGGGTTCATCAGATGAACCGTTTGGCCGTATCAGGGATTTTTGAGATATTCATACCGGGGATCAAACCGGGCGCTCTGTATAAATACGAGATCAAGGCAAAGGGTTCTCTTGTATATCTAAAAGCAGATCCTTATGGAAATCAGGCGGAGCTGCGTCCGAAAACAGCTTCTATAGTGGCGGATCTGAATCACTACCGGTGGCAGGATGACCAGTGGATGAAAGACAGAAAGCGTATCAATGATGAAAAGAAACCTATGCTGGTCTACGAGATGCATCTGGGTTCCTGGATAAAACCGGAGGAAGAGGGAAAACTGTTCTGTAATTATCGTGACATTGCCCCGAAGCTTGCAGAATATTTAAAAGATATGGGTTATACACATGTAGAGCTTATGCCGGTTATGGAACATCCTTATGATGCCTCATGGGGGTATCAGGTGACCGGATATTATGCGCCTACCAGCAGATATGGCACCTGTGAGGACTTTATGTATTTCATGGATTATCTGCATCAGCAGGGAATCGGCGTGATCCTGGACTGGGTGCCGGCACATTTCCCAAAAGATACACAGGGACTGCCCAATTTTGACGGCACATGTCTGTACGAGCATTTGGACCCCAGGCAGGGGATGCATCCGCATTGGGGAACGCTGATCTATAATTACGGAAGGCCGCAGGTGAGAAACTTCCTTATTTCCAACGCGCTTTTCTGGATAGAGAAGTTCCATGCAGACGGTATCCGTATGGATGCGGTGGCGTCCATGCTGTATCTGGACTACGGAAAGAATGACGGGGAGTGGGTTCCAAATATCTATGGTTCCAATGAGAACCTGGAAGCGATCGAATTTCTGAAACACCTGAATTCCATCTTTAAGAAAAGGCATCCCGACGCGCTTTTGATCGCGGAGGAGTCTACGGCATGGCCTAAGATCACGGGCAGTATAGAGGATGATGGCCTGGGCTTTGACATGAAATGGAATATGGGCTGGATGAATGACTTTATTGACTATATGAAAAAAGACCCGCTGTTCAGAGGCGGCGCTCATGATGAGCTGACATTCAGCATGGTATATGCATATAGTGAAAAATTTCTCTTAAGCTTGTCCCACGATGAGGTGGTCCATTTAAAAGGTTCTCTTCTCACCAAAATGCCGGGGGATAAGGAACAGAAATTTGCAAACCTCCGCGCCGCATATGGGTTTATGGCTGTGCATCCAGGAAAGAAGCTGCTGTTTATGGGACAGGAATTTGCCCAGGAGAGAGAGTGGTCTGAGGAGAGAAGCCTTGACTGGGAGCTTCTGGAACAGCCGGAACACCAGCAGCTTAAAAATTATGTGAAAGCTCTCTGGAATTTCTATAAAGAACAACCGGCATTGTTTGAACTGGATTATGACCCGGATGGGTTCGAGTGGATCAACCACATGGAATCTGAGAAAAACATGCTGACGTTTATCAGGAAGACAAAAAAGAGAGAGGAGCTTTTGGTGATCGTATGTAACTTCTCACCTCTTGCATATGAAAAATATCAGATGGGAGTGCCGTATCCGGGCAAATACAAAGAAATCTTCAATAGTGATACAGCAGAGTTCGGCGGAACCGGTGTAAGAAATGCCAGGGTAAAATCCTCCAAACGGGCAGAGCATGATGAGAGAAAGAACTCCATAGTCATTGATGTGGCACCTCTGTCAGTTCAGATCTTCTCTTTCACAAAAGAGGAGAAAAAGACAACTGCAAAGGCAGGGACAAAAAAGGCAGTGAAGGAAACTACAGGTGTTAAGAATGCCGCAAAAGGAAAGAGCAGGGCGTCCGGGACAGGAAACACTGCTGAGAGTAAGACAAACCCTGCGGTTTCAAAAGTCCGGGCAGAGCTGGAAAAGAAGATCGAGGATGAGCGCAAAAAAGAACTGGAGCGGCAGGCGCTGAACCTATCCGCAGCGGCGGAGGCTGTCAAGGCGGAGGCCGGAAAAGAAACAGCCAAAGCGGAAACAGAGAAGACAACCGCAGGAACAAAGGCAAAAAAGACAGCAGCCAAAGCGAAAAGTAAAAAGACAACATCCAAAACGGAAGCGGAGAAGACAGAGGCAAAACCGGAAGTTAAAAAGACAACATCTAAGGCGGATGCGGAAAAGATAGAGGCAAAGCCGGAGGCTAAAAAGACAGCATCCAAGCTGGAAGCCGAGAAAATAGAGGCAAAGCCGGAGGCTAAGAAGATAGCATCAAAACCGGAAGCTGAGAAAATAGAGGCAAAGCCGGAGGCGAAAAAGATAGCGTCTAAACCGGAAGCTGAAAAAATAGAGGCAAAGCCGGAGGCTAAGAGGATAGCGTCTAAACCGGAGGCCGAGAAAATAGAGGCAAAGCCGGAGGCGAAAAAAATAGCAGCGAAACCGGAAGCAGAGAAAATAGAGGCAAAGCCGGAGGCTAAGAAGATAGCATCAAAACCGGAAGTTGAGAAGATAGAGGCAAAGCCGGAGGCGAAAAAAATAGCGTCTAAACCGGAAGCCGAGAAAATAGAGACAAAATCAGAGCAGACACCTGTTGCTGACCAGGCGGCGAAAGCAGATGAGACAGAAAATGCGAAGCCGGAAACCGGCAGGACAGCTCCGGGTAAGAGAACAACGAGAAAGACGACAAAGAAGAAATAAGGATGAACTAAATGATAGGATTTTTGGCAAAAAGTATTAATATAGAAAAAATCTGGAACCGCATCAGTGCCCAGATTCCCGCCGTGGAAGCCTTTGCGTGGAAAGTAATACTGGCAATCGTTATCTATTTTATAGCCAGTAAAGTGATCATCAAGATATGCGCCCTGATTCGGGCGGCCATGAACAGAGCAGGCGCGGATACCGGTGTGATCCAGTTTTTGACTTCCTTTGTAAAAACAGCCCTTTACTTTCTGCTGATCGTAAGTATTGCAGTCCGTTTTGGAATCAAGGAATCCTCCATTGCGGCATTGCTGGCATCCGGTGGTGTGGCGATCGGCCTGGCACTGCAGGGCGGTCTGTCAAATCTGGCAGGCGGAGTGATCATCATGCTCCTGAGACCTTTCACAGTGGGAGACTACATTATAGAAAACACCAACAAACAGGAGGGCACAGTGGTGAAGATCGATCTGTTTTACACCACCCTCTCCACTGTGGACAACAGACGGATCACCATACCCAACGGAAATATCACCAATTCCAGTATTGTCAATGTGACATCCCAGGATAAGCGGAAGCTGGAGATCAAGGTCATGATCGGCTACCAGTCGGATCTGAAAAAAGCAAAAGGAATTCTGGAAACTCTGCTCCACGAGGATTCTGCAATCATGTCTGAGCAGGAGATGCTGGTGTTCGTGGACGAATTGGCGGATGACGGCGTGATCCTGGGATTAAGGGCATGGGTGAAGACAGAGGATTACTGGCCTGCTAAATGGAGACTGAATGAGGAAATCAAACTGACATTTGACGAGGAAAACATTGATATTCCATATCCGCAGCTTGATGTGCATATCAAGTCCGGATTGCCGGAGGCTTTCGGCAGAGAGGAGCGCAGCCTATGAAATACAGAAATTTATGTCTTGCTGTCCTGCTTAGCGCCGCAATGATATTTGGCACTGCAGGATGCAGCAATGCCCAGGATACAGATGCGAAAACCCAGACAGAGTCGAAAGAGAGTCAGAAGGATACTGAACAGGATAAGAAGGAAACCCCAGATCAGAAAGCAGAGAAAGAGACAGAAAAAGAAGATACTCAGGCAGATAAAAAGGATAATGCAGAGTCGAAAGATGAGACTGCAGAGAAGGACACAGAGAAAAACGCAGAAACCGGCAATGCCGGCACAGAGAACTCCCAGGAGGAGAGCACACCGGTACAATCGGGTCAGGCGTTTATCTATGTTCCCGACGACAATGCTGAGGGATGGGATATCAAACAAGTGGAAATTGCCCAGGTGACAGCCGATGCTCTGATCGGCCAGCTTGTGGGAGCAGGGGTTCTGACGGACAGTATAACAGTTCAGAACTTTGAGGAGACAGAGGAGGAGGGACGGTATGTCCTGAAACTGGATTTGTCCTCTAATTTTAAGGACAGTGTCCGCTCCATGGGTACGGCGGGAGAAATCCTCACCATAGGGGCTGTTGTCAACTCTTTTTTGGACACCTATCAGGCAGAAGCTATCCAGATCACAGTGGACGGAAGCACACTGGAGACAGGCCATGAGATATACGAAGGATACATGACACATATGGATTATCAGTAACTACAGGTGCAGCGCCGGGAGGATTCCGGCTGCTGCATTTTCAGATTGGACGGGAGTGGCTGACTATGAAAAAATTATTTGAACCATTACAAATTAAGAATGTGAAGATCAAAAACAGAGTTTGTTTTCCCCCTGTGGTATGTTATGCGTGGGGGACAGAGGACGGCTACGTGACACAGGAGAATGTGGAACATTACAGAAAGGTGGCAAAAGGACAGGCAGGGCTTATCATACAGGAAGCTACCTGTGTAGATAAGAACGGTAAGCTTGTGGAAAACCAGCTTGGTATCTGGGAGGATGGGCAGATCCAGGGGCTGTCTGAAATTGTGGATGCGGTACACAAAGAAGGATGTCCCATTTTTATCCAGATCCATCATGCCGGTGTCTCGGGACTGGACGGAGAGCTTGCCTGTCCCAGTGATTACAGTTTTTCTAAAAATGGAGTGAAAAAAACAGGCAAAGAGCTGACAGAGGAAGAAATACATAGGATCCAACAGGAATTTACAGATGCCGCGGTCCGAGCCTGGAAAGCAGGATATGACGGTGTAGAGCTTCATGGATGTCATCAATACCTCATGTGCGAATTCTTTAACCGCTGGGTAAACCGCAGACAGGATGCGTACGGGGAACACAGGGAATTGTTTGCTGTGGAAATCCTGCGGGCCATAAAGGAAAAGGTGCCTGAGGATTTCGTGGTGGGAATCCGTCTGGGAGGATTTGAACCAAGACTGGAGGATGGGATCAGACATGCGGTGATACTGGAAAAAGAGGGCATAGATTTTATTGATGTGTCCTATGGATTTTCCGGGGAGGATGATCCGAAAGCGCCTGTGGACTTTCCCTATGAGAAATGTATCTATGCAGCGGAGGAGATCAAACGCAGCGTATCGGTGCCTGTTTTTGCGGTAAACGGGATCACAAGTCCTAATATGGCACAGGAGATTCTGGAGCGCACCAATGTGGATATGATCGACATTGCCAGGGGGATCATTGTGAATTATAATTGGGCAAAAGATGCCATGGAGGGCAGGGATACCGGAAAATGTCTGCACTGTAAGCGCTGTCTGTGGTGCGAAGATCCGGATACCTGCGCGGGCAGAAAAGTTCTAAAGAAGAATCTGCGGGGGAAAAAGGAATTTATAGACAATTTATAATTTTTAAGAGTCAGGAAATATCTATTTGTCTGCCATCGTGCTATTATTATTATATCGTAAAAATGAGAGAGGATGATACCACATGAAGACGCAGGTATTGTATAAAAGCAGAACGGGCAATACGGAAAAGCTGGCAAAGGCCATATTTGCAGCAATACCGGGCTCGGATAAGGACATTGCCCGGCTGGACGGGCAGACAGACTATGATATGGCGGACATTTATTTTATCGGATTCTGGACGGACAGAGGGAGTGCCAGTGTAGAAGTGCTGGATTACCTGGGGGCCCTCCAGGGGAAGAAGATTGCATTGTTCGGCACCTGCGGAATGGGTGAGAGCCAGGAATATTTAAAAAAGATAGAAGAGAATATCCGGGTTTTCATAGAGGATGACAACGAATATCTGGGTGCTTTTATGTGCCAGGGCAAGATGCCTATCCAGGTCAGGGAAAAGTATAACCGTATGCGAAACGGTGACAACGGCAGGCAGGTTGACGCTATGATACGGAATTTTGACATGGCTATGCTGCATCCCGACATGGATGACCTGGAGCATGCCCGTGAGTTTGTAGGCAGAATATATGAAACATTAGAGAAGGATGGGATTTGACGATCATGAAAGAAAAATTTGCAAAGTTTATGGCAGGGCGTTACGGCACAGACAGACTGAACCAGTTTATGCTCATTGTGCTTCTTGTCTGTGCTGTCATCAATCTGTTTATCAGAAATGGATATGTTTCCATACTGCTGACTTCCTGGGAGGTTCTTCTGATCGTTTTCATATATATCAGAATGTTTTCAAGGAAGCTCACAAAGCGCTATGCAGAGAACCAGAAGTACCTGGCTGTGGAAAACAAGGTACGCCATTTCTTTGGCCAGAAAAAATATATTCAGCAGCAGAGAAAGGACTATCACATTTATTCCTGTCCAAGCTGCAAGCAGAAGATCCGTATTCCCAAGGGAAAAGGCAAGGTAAGCGTGCGCTGTCCAAAGTGTGGAACGGAATTTGTGAAAAATAGCTGATGCAGACAGCAAAGACCAGACAATGACCAGAGTGTGCCGGAAGGAATTTTCAGGCACACAATGAGCTGTACAGTATGATACGGACGGAATCATACGGCTGGAACCAGTAAAGCGTAAAAAAGCGTAAAGCCCCGTAAAAGGCTTTACGCTTTTTATGTAAAAGCTGGAAATGAGACTCGAACTCACGACCCCTTCATTACGAGTGAAGTGCTCTACCGACTGAGCTATTCCAGCTTGTGTTACACACAAATGATATTATACACGATTTTGAGAAAAATTCAACTGTTTTTTACAAATTCTGTCTTATGTTTTGTAACAGTTCAGCTAGGTCTGCGCATTTACTGCGCTGACCGTATGAACAGGTAGTGCCAGCAGGCATATTTAGAGTGTGTCGGAAGGAATTTTCAGATACACTCTGGTACAGAATACAGGAATGGATTATTTGAGAATAAAATGGATGAATTTTCTCTGAATTATTTGTCGGGAATTGACAACGCCGAACATTTGTGCCATTATATACCAGAGATAGTTTAATAAGAGGCGGCTGTGAGGGGACTGAACAGCTGCGATAAGATAAAGAAGGATACAACATGAGTGAGATACGACACCCGCAGGGAAATCCCGCAGATTCTGTTTCGGCAGATGCGGGGAAAGATAAGTTACTGGAATTAAAGGGGATCAGCAAGAGCTTCGGCACAACAGACGTGCTCAGAGATATTGATCTCTCCATAGAAAGAGGAGAGTTCATCACATTCTTAGGTGCCTCCGGCTGCGGAAAGACCACAACGCTGCGCATTATCGCCGGATTGGAAATGCCTGATAAAGGTCAGGTGATCCTGGAGGGCCGGGATGTGACTGCGCTGGAACCTCATCAGAGAGATGTGAACACAGTGTTTCAGAACTATGCTCTGTTTCCCCATATGAATGTGGAGGCAAACATTGGCTATGGTCTGAGGATACGTAAGGTTCCTAAAAATGAAATTAAGAAAAATGTAAAGAAAATGCTGGATCTTGTTCAGCTCTCAGGCTATGAAAAGCGTATGCCCTCAGAGCTGTCAGGGGGACAGAAGCAGAGAGTTGCCATTGCACGCTCCCTGATCAACAGTCCGAAGCTGCTGCTGCTGGACGAGCCTTTAGGCGCACTTGACCTGAAGCTGCGCAGGGCCATGCAGACAGAGCTGAAGCGGCTCCAGAAGAAGCTGGGCATTACCTTCCTGTACATAACCCATGACCAGGAGGAGGCCATCAACATGTCTGACCGCATTGTGGTCATGCGTGACGGACAGTTTGAACAGATCGGTACCCCGGATGAGATCTACAACCGTCCAAAAACCAGCTATGTAGCTGATTTTGTGGGCAATGCCAATATTATCTCCGGTATTGTGGAGAATATAGGTGAGGAACTGACAGATATCCGTGTGAACGACTGTCACATTTCAGCCGGAACTGTGGAGGGACTGAAAAAAGGCAGCAGGGCAGTGGTAGCTGTGAGAAGGGAAAATATCGAAGTCTGCCGTGAGTGCAAAAAAGGGCTTCCGGCAGTGATAACAGATAAATCCTTTAACGCGGGACAGCTCCACATGGCTTTCAGACTGGAGGACGGCAGAGAAGTGGTTGCCAGCCATTATGGCATAGACACAGATCTGACTGTGGATCAGAAGGTCTGTGTGGGATGGGAGCCGGAGCACGCCGTCTTTGTGGATATGGATGAAGGCACACAGGGGGCGTGAGATGGAGAAAAAGAAAAGATCGGGACTGTTTCTGACCGTTGCACCCCTCTATATCTTTACCCTTGTCTTTGTGGCCGGACCACTGGTCTATATGATAGCGCTGAGTTTTGCCACAAACAGCGACGGGTGGGGCACCGTGTGGAAATTTACCCTGGAAAATTATAAGAAGATAGCAGACCCTGTCTATCTAAAAAGCTTTACCCAATCCTTCCAATTGGCCTTTACCAGTACCATCTGTATTACGCTGCTGGGATATCCCTTCGGATATTTTATGGCAAAGCAGTCAGATAAATGGAAAAAGAGGATCATGCTGCTGGTCATGGTGCCCTTCTGGACCAGCTCTCTGATCCGCATGTATGGGTGGATCATTCTGCTCCAGGCAAAAGGTGTGTTCAACACTCTTTTAATGAAGCTGGGCATTATTCAGGAGCCTCTGAAAATTCTCTATTCCTATCCGGCAGTTGTCATCGGTATGGTGTATGCACTGCTGCCGTTTATGGTGCTCTCCGTGTATTCCAGCGTGGAAAAGATGGACTGGTCATTAGTGGAGGCCGCAAGGGATTTAGGCGCCAGCCGCCCAATGTCATTTTTGACGGTAACCCTGAAGCTGACGCTGCCGGGACTTCTGACCGGTGTGATCCTTTCCTTTGTGCCGTCTATGGGCCTGTTCTTTATCGCGGACATTCTGGGTGGTAATAAAATTGTTCTGGTGGGAAGCGTGATCCAGGATCAGCTCACAAGAGGAAGCAATTGGCCATTTGCAGCAGCCCTCGCAGTGGTGCTCATGGCTCTTACTTCCATTATGATTTATCTGTACAGGAAAATCACCCACGTGAAAGATTTGGAGGGATTCTTTTGAGAAAAAAACATAAGCTGTCAGGCATTTATCTGGCTGTTCTGCTGCTCATTATGTATCTCCCCATTGTGATGGTGGTGATATTTTCTTTTAATGAGTCCAAGCTGACAGCCAGCTTTACAGGATTTTCTTTGAAATGGTATGAAACTCTCTGGCACGACAGAGATATAAAGGAGGCGCTGTTCAACAGCATACTTCTGGGTGTCATAAGCTGCGCCATCTCTGCGGTCATCGGAACTTTAGGTGCCGTTGGTATGGCACGGGCGGATTATAAGACGAAAGGCATGATGGAATATCTTTCCACAGTCCCTATCATGATACCGGAGATCATTCTCGGTATGGTATTTCTTGCCTTTTTCTCCTTATTAAACCTGCCTTTTGGTATGACAACCCTGGTAATTGCGCATACTACCTTTTGTATTCCCTATATATTTATGATGGTGAAAGCAAGGCTTGTGGGAATTGACAGGTCGTTAGAGGAGGCGGCCCGGGATCTGGGAGCATCTCAGATACGGACGTTCTTTGATATCACACTCCCGCTGATCATGCCTGCGGTTCTGTCGGGAAGCCTGCTTGCCTTTGCCATGTCTTTTGATGATGTGGTCATCAGTATTTTTGTAAACGGTCCAAGGCTCAATACACTTCCGGTAAAGGTCTATACCCAGTTAAAGACAGGGGTTACCCCGGAGATCAATGCGCTTTGTACCATAATCCTAGTGGCTATCGTTCTGGTTCTTGGCATCTCTTCTTTGGTACAGAAGAGGCAGGAACACAGGCGGGGAGAACTTTCAGAAAGATGAGGTAAAAATATGAAGAGAAGATTAGCAGCTCTTACACTGTGTTTTGCGATGGCGGCTTCCATGCTTGCCGGATGCGGCGAAAAAGAGGAAGACGACAACAAAGAACTGGTACTCTACACCTGGGAGGGTCTGTTCCCCCAGGAAGTCCTGGATGGTTTTGAGAAAGAGACAGGGATCAAGATCATCAGCTCCAACTTTGACACAAATGAAACCATGCTGGAAAAGATCCAGCAGACAGACGGAAAAGACTATGATCTTGTTGTGGGCGATGACTATATCATTGAACAGATCGTAAAGAACGGTCTTGCAAAAAAACTGGACAAAACACAGATCGGCAATTTTAACAACATCAATCCACTGTATCAGAGCCAGTTTTATGATCCGGACAATGAATATACAGTTCCCCACGGAGCTGGTATCCCCCTGATCGTATATGATCCGGAGCAGGTTGATTTTGAGATCAAGGGCTACGAGGATCTGTGGAATCCAAAGCTTGAGGACAAGATCGCTATGATCGGCAGTTACCGTGCCGTCAACGGATTTGTACTTCAGACCATGGGGAAATCCATGAATGAGGAAGATGTATCTGTCATTGAGCAGGCTGGTGAGAAATTAAAAGAACTGGCACCAAACATCCGTATGATCCAGGACAGTGATACACAGAACGCACTGCTGAACGGCGAGGCAAGTGTTGCTTATCTCTATACATCCCAGGTGACAGCAGCCCTTGCGGAAAATCCGGACCTGAAGGTGGTCTATCCTGAAGAGGGGCTGGGATTCGGCATCATGAATCTGTTTATTCCAAAAAACGCGCCGGATGAGCTGAACGCGTATAAATTCCTGGACTACATTTTAGAGCCGGAGACAGCGGCAAAATGTTTTGATGCCCTTGGTTATTACTGTACCACAAAGGCTGCTGACGACCTGGTAAATCCGAACCTGGTAGTGCCTGATTCTGTGACAAAGGGTGAGATTGTACAGAATGTGAGCGCAGAGGCCAATGAGGCGTATGAGAAAAACTGGACAGAATTCAAAGCGGCATGTGACTAAGAAGGGAGGAGGTACATACAATGCAGACAAAAGTGACAAGAGAAGAAGCGTTAAAGCTTCTGAAAAAATACAACAAAGAGGAATTCCATATCCTGCATGCGCTGACTGTGGAAGGCGTTATGCGTTGGTATGCCGAAGAGATGGGGTATGGCCATGAGGCGGAGTTCTGGGCATTGGTGGGCCTGCTTCACGATGTGGATTTTGAACAGTATCCCGAGGAGCACTGCAAAAAAGCACCGGAGCTTCTGGCGGAGATTGACGCCAAGGAGGAGCTTGTACACGCGGTTGTGAGCCATGGATACGGACTTTGTTCTGACGTGAAGCCGGAACATCTTATGGAGAAGATCCTGTTTGCCTCCGATGAGCTTACAGGACTTATCTGGGCGGCAGCAAAAATGCGTCCTTCCAAGAGCGTTATGGATATGGAAGTGTCCAGTGTAAAGAAAAAATTCAAGGATAAGAGATTCGCAGCCGGCTGTTCCAGGGATGTGATAAAGGACGGTGCCGAGATGCTGGGATGGGAGCTGACGGAATTATTTGACAAGACGATCCAGGCCATGCGTTCCTGTGAGGTTTCTGTGGCCCGGGAGTGCGAAGAGCTGGCAGTACAGTGATATGAAGGATAAATATGTTGTGAATGAGGGCAAAAGGGATGCGGAAGCATCCTTTTTGCCTGCTTACTATTATTCCCCATGGAAAGAGGGGAGGACAAAAGAGGAACAGGAAACCCTGCTTCATGCCGAAGAGATGGAGATCGCCGATGGTGTGGAGGAGATCGGAAACTATACTTTTTACGGCTGTGGAAATTTAAGAACCCTGTCCTTCACGGATTCCCTGAAGCGCATCGGCGGCGGTTCCTTCACAGGATGCTCCGCACTCAGGAAACTGTATGTGCGGATGGGTGAAGGGGCCAAGAGCTGTCTGGCGGATGTGGTGGCTGAAACCTTTCACGAAGTGTTTGTGACGATCACGTTTAGGGAGACAGAACACTGCGCGAAACTGGTATTTCCGGAGTATTATGAGGAAGGTGTGGAGAACACGCCGGCCAGGATACTGGAGACACATTTTCACGGTTCAGGCTATCGTTACCGCCAGTGTTTTACAGAAAAACATGTAGATTATCACCGATATGACAATTTATTTGAAGTGGCAAAGGTGTATGAGAAGCCGGAGATCCTGATTCCCATGGCCATGGGGCGCCTTATGCATCCCTGGGAATTGGGGGAAGCTGCAAAAAAAGAGTATGCCGCATATGTGGAAGAACACCTGGCAAAGACAGGGGACTATTTTCTTGGGCGTAAGGACTGGCACAGTGCTCTGTGTTATCTGGCAGAACAGGTGGTGCAGAGCGCTGAGGAGATGGAACTGCTCTTAAGTCTGGCGTCAAGAAGAGGACAGACAGAGGCGGTGAGTGTATTGATGGAGATGAAGAGGAAACGGTTTGGCAGGGCTGTAAAGTCCTTTGAATTTTAAAAATGGAGTAAAAAGATGGCACAGGAAATGGAAAAACGAATCAATGAAGTGTGTGTCAGAATACTGGCCGCTTCCAGAAGTGAGCTGTATCTGCACATGCGCTTTTTAGATGTGGCACTTTCTGCGTTTTCATATGTGCAGAACCCGGAGATGGAGGCCCTGGGAACAGACGGTGTGGGGCTTTATTATAACCCTGCCTATCTGGGCGGCCTGTACCGGGAGGGTCGTGTATGGGTGAACCGGGCATATCTTCATATGGTGTTCCACTGCATTTTTGCCCATCCGTGGAAGGATACGCGTCTCAGAAAAAAGAGAGCATCCAGGCTGGTTGAGGAAAACCTGGCAGATCTTTTGTGGGATGTCTCCTGCGATATTGCCAGCGAAGCCATGATCGACAGCATTCCTCTGCACTGTGTGCGCCGTCCGGCGTCTGCTTTCAGAAGAGAGACTTACGCGGAGCTTGGGAAAAAGCGCCGTGTTCTGAATGCAGAGGGGGTTTTTACGGCACTTTTGGAGGTGAGGCCCAGCCGGGAACAACTTCGCAGATTGAGCCAGGAATTCTATGTGGATGACCACCGGTTCTGGAGCGGGGGAAAAAGAAAAACACCCAACCAGAGACCAAAGGAGAATTGGGATGACATCCGCAATAAGATGGAGACAGAACTGCAGAGCTTTGGACAGGATTCGGCCACCGGAGCTTCGGAGGGAATACTGGAACAGATCAAGGTGGAGAACAGGGACTCCTATGATTACCGCAGGTTTCTGCAGAAATTTGCGGTGCTGAAAGAGGAGCAGCAAATAGACCCGGATTCTTTTGACTATGGGTTTTACAGCTATGGACTTTCCCTGTACGGCAATATGCCGTTGATCGAACCACAGGAGAGCCGGGAGGTAAAAAAGGTGGAGGAATTTGTCATAGCCATTGACACCTCCATGTCCTGTTCCGGTGAGCTGGTGAAGGCTTTTTTGAAAGAGACGTATTCCATCCTTCGGGAGACGGAGAGTTTCTTTCGGAAGATCAAGATCCACATCATCCAGTGTGATGAGATGGTGAGAAAGGACGACAGGATCACTTCCCGGGAGGAACTGGAGGCATATATGGAACAGCTGGAACTGCTGGGGCAGGGAGGTACGGATTTCAGGCCGGTTTTTACCTATGTGGAGGAACTGATGGCAAAAAGAGAATTTACAAACCTGAGAGGACTTTTGTATTTTACTGACGGCAAAGGGATATTTCCCCGGAAAATGCCCCGGTATGAGACGGCGTTTGTGCTGATGCAGAAAGAATATGAAGAGGTTGATGTACCCGCCTGGGCCATAAAAATATATCTGGACCAGGAGGAAATGGAAGCATATAAAGAGGGAATTACTGATGAACATTAAACGAGCAAAACAGGAGATCAAGGACGCTATAGAGGCATATCTGATCAAAGATGAATATGGGGAATACTGTATTCCCTCCATCCGGCAGCGCCCCATTCTGCTTATGGGACCTCCGGGGATCGGCAAGACACAGATCATGGAACAGATCGCCAGGGAATGTGAGATCAACCTGGTATCCTATACCATCACCCACCACACCAGGCAGAGCGCTGTGGGACTTCCCTTTATCAGGGAGAAGGAGTACGGCGGGGAATCCCACTCTGTGACGGAATATACCATGAGTGAGATCATTGCCTCTGTGTACGACAAAATGGAGGAGACAAAGATTCCGGAGGGAATCCTCTTCATTGATGAGATCAACTGCGTGTCCGAGACGCTTGCCCCAACCATGCTGCAGTTTCTGCAGTGCAAGACCTTCGGAAACCAGTCTGTGCCAAAGGGGTGGATCATTGTGGCGGCGGGGAATCCTCCGGAGTACAATAAATCCGTCCGGGAATTTGACGTGGTGACCCTTGACAGGATACGCAGGATCGATGTGGAGGAAGACTTTGGCGTATGGAAAGAGTATGCCTATGGTGCCGGCATACATCCGGCTGTGATTTCTTATCTGGATATCCACAAAGATAATTTTTACCGCATGGAGACCAGTGTGGACGGTCGTATGTTCGCCACTGCCAGAGGATGGGAGGATCTGTCCCAGTTCCTCTATGCCTATGAAAAGCTGGGAAAAAGGGCGGACAGGGAAGTCGTGGGGCAGTATATCCAGCACGGCAAAGCTGCCAGGGATTTTGCCAATTATCTGGAACTGTTTGAGAAATACAAGACTGATTATCAGATCGATCAGGTACTGGCAGGCCACTTTGAAAACTTTGCGGTGGATAAGCTGAAACTGGCATCTTTCGATGAGAAATTCAGTGTGGTGGGTCTTCTTGTGGGCCGCCTTGGGACCGGATTCTATGCATATTATGAGATGGATCTTTATGTTACAGCCCTTTATGACAAACTAAAAGTCTGGAAGCGGGAGATGGGAGAGGGAAAAGCCCCATCCGGTTCCCTTGGGGATATCCTGAGATGGGAGCAGGCGGAATATGAGAGAAAGGAAAATGCAGGCCAGTTCACCGCTCCGGCGCGCCATGCGGCTGTTAAGACCATGGAGTTTTTAAAGGCACGCCTTTTGGAGTCGGAAATCTGTGAAAAGGACGGCTTGTCACCAGAGGAGATCTTTGCCGGGGCCGCGAAGCATTTCAGACAGGAATCCGAGGAGCGGGAGCGCGTGATCTTAGAGACCGGCAGGGCTTTGCAGAATGCCTTTGATTTTCTGGAAAGCGCTTTTGGCGACAGCCAGGAGATGATCATATTTGTCACTGAGTTGAATACGAATCCGTACAGTATCCAGTTTATCAGTGAAAATGGATGTGACAGTTATTATAAATATAATAAAAAGCTGCTCTTTGAAGAGGAGCAGATGAGTATCTTAAAAGAGCTGGAGGAAATTGAGACGGACTTGTAACTACTTGTGTGCCTTTTTCCATACTTTATGCAGGAGATATTGAGCAGGAGAGAGAGCCGGGATATAATAAGACAAAGCGGATAAAGACGACAGGAGGAGAAAGATGCGTATAGCAGTGTGTGACGACGACGAGACTGCAGTATCTTTTTTAAGAGAGCTGATAGAGAGTTATCCAAAGCAGAAACTAAGCGCGGACGGATACAGCAGCGGGGAGGACCTGCTCAGGACCGGGAATATCTATGATCTGATCTTCCTGGACATTGATATGAAGGGCATAGACGGGATCGAGACTGCCAGGAGGATTCGCATTCATGACAGGAAAGTGAAGATCGTATATGTCACCTCTTACAAGGAATATGCAGGAAAGGCTTTTTCTGTCCATGCATTTGGATATCTTCTGAAGCCTGTAAAGCAGGAGAAGATCTGGAAGCAGATCGAGGATGCCCTGCTCTGGCAGGAGGAAGAGGCGCCGGAGGTAAAGCAGGTGGAGTTCACTGCCGTGGAAGGGCTTGTGAGGCTTCCTGTGGATATGATCTATTATTTTGAATATCAGAACCGGCGGATCTATATGAAGGCAAAAGATACCACCTATGAGATGCGGGGGAGGATATCGGATATTGCCGGCAGGATGGAGGAGTATGGATTTTCCGTGCCCCATAAAAGCTTTGTGGTGAATCTGTATCACGTAAAAAATATCAAGGGGTATGAAATCCTCATGATGAACGGAGAGTGGATTCCCTTGTCGCAGAAACAGGCAGTGCAGTTCAAAGAGAAGCTGAGTCTTTATCTGGCGGATAAGATGGGGTAGGAAGAAGGTGGCAGCAGGGTGTTTCAATATATTCTGACAGCGGCGGATTTATTTGTACTGGGATTTCTGTTTTACTGGTTCATGAACAGGATCGGGGAACGGCGTCTGAATAAGGTGTGGATCTATCCGGCGGCTTATGGGGCTTTTTCAGCATTTTGTCTGCTGACCCAGTTTTCACGGAGTAACTGGATCATCACGATTTCGATCGTATTGGCAGTGCTGTTTTTGGAGACAGTGCTGTTTAAGCCCACCGGGGCGGCATATTTTTACTGTGTGGTATATTGTTTCGGATTTTTCCTCTGTCAGATCACGAGTATCTATGCTGTGCAGTGGACTTATATGAATATGACTACATGGAATCTCCTGCGGATAGGACTGGAGAAGATAGACAACATGCGGATCGTCCTTCTCCTGATAAAATGGTTTGCGGAATTTTTCTGGACCTTTTTTATTCTCATGATCATAAAAAAAGATGAGGAGAAGGAAAACCGATTCTTTCTCTATAAGCGCCAGTATTTTTTCTTTATGCTGCTTCCCATTTTTTCTGTTGTCTTCATGCTGTCTATTATCTGGATGAGCGCGGATTTTTTTGTACTCAGGTATGGGTACGGTCTGGTGATACTTAACATCCTTCTGATCTTTGCCATAAATCTGCTGCTTTTGTACCTTTTCAAAGAGACCGGGAAGGGCAGCCGGGCACTCAGGGAGGAAAAGCTTTACAAGCAGGAGTCAGAGCTGCTCTATCAGCATTATAAAACCCTGGAGGAGAGTTACCAGAATTCCAGAAAAGTCATACATGACGCCAGGAATCACATGCAGGCCGTGGCACGTCTCTACGAGAGCGGAGAGACAGACAGGGCAAAGGCCTACGCCGAGGATGTTTTCCATCTGCTGAACCAGACAGGACACACCTGGTATACGAACAACAGGATGCTGAATATCATATTAAATGAGAAGCTGGGACAGGCGTCCATGCAGGATACAAGACTGGAATTGGATATCTGTGACGGCTGCCTTGACAGGATACGTGAGATTGATATCACCACGATCTTTGCAAATCTTCTGGACAATGCGGTGGAGGCCATAGGGGAGGGGGAGGAGAAACGCCTTTCCCTGCAGATACAAAACATACACTCCTTTCTTGTGATCAAAATGGTGAACTCAAAGGGAAAAAAGAAGGAGAGAGCAGGACAGAAGCATCAGCAGCTGGGGCTGCAGAATGTAAAAAGTGCCCTGGGCAAATATGATGGGACCATGAAAATTTCCCAGACGGATACAGAGTTTCAGGTAAGCATCATGATACCGGATGAACAAAAAGAAATGTAAAGAGGAGGGGATGACCATGAAGAAAATCCGAAAGAGAGGTCTTCTGTTCTGCGTGATCTGCCTGATCGGGGTACTGGCAGCGGGATGTGGAAATAAGCTTTCTGACAAATTTGATGAGGACGAAGTGAAAAAGGCTGCCGAAAATATGGTAGATCAGGTAAATGCCGGAGAATTGGAGGATATATATGAGAACACCTTTGCCCCTGTCATGCGGCAGGCGATCGCTTATGAACAGCTCCAGGAAAATCTGGATTATGTTTTTGACAAGCTGGGAGAGTTTGAATCCTTTGAGAAGGTAAGCGTGGCGGGAGGCCAGGACAAGGATACGGAGACACCTTATGCAGTGGCGGTTCTTCTGGCAAAATATAAGGATGGAAAAGCCCAGTATACCATCACTTTTGATACGGGTATGAAATGCATTGGATTTTACGTGAAATAAGAACAACAGCAGTGAAGAATATGAAAAGAGTCCGGTTTGTGCCGGACTCTTTTTAAAGTCTGTCTGTTATTTGAAGAATTGATCTCCGTAGCCGTAATGTTCTACCACATAGTCGATATCTTTGTCACCGCGTCCGCTTAAATTCACAAGAATGGAGCCCTGCTTCATCTCTTTTGCCTTACGCATAGCATAGGCAACCGCATGGGCGCTCTCGATGGCCGGGATAATGCCCTCTGTGCGGGACAGTTTGAAGAATGCGTCCATGGCCTCCTCATCGCTGACGGTATCGTACTGCACTCTGCCCAGGTCACGGAGGAATGCGTGCTCCGGTCCGACAGAAGGATAATCAAGTCCGCTTGCTATGGAATATACAGGAGCCGGTTCGCCCTTGTCGTCCTTTAACATGATACTCTCGAAACCGTGCATAACGCCCTTTTCGCCATACTGCATGGAGGCTGCGTGGTCGCCCATCTTGGTGCCTCTTCCCAGAGGCTCCACGCCTACAATGTCCACAGGCTCATCCACGAAAGGTACGAACATGCCGATGGAATTGCTTCCGCCGCCTACGCTTGCGCATACCACATCGGGCAGCAGGCCTGTCATTTCCTTAAACTGGTCTTTGGCTTCCTCGCCCACTATGTACTGGAAGTCCCTGACCATGAGAGGGAAGGGATGAGGGCCAACTGCGGAACCGATACAGTAAATAGAATCCTTGTAATTCTTAGCATAAGACTCAAAGGCAGAGTCAACCGCCTCTTTCAGTGTCTTGTTGCCGTGTGTGACAGGCACCACCTTGGCGCCCAGGATCTTCATACGTGTCACGTTGGGAGCCTGCTTGGCAATATCCACTTCACCCATGTGCACTTCACACTCTAATCCAAAGAACGCTGCCGCTGTAGCGATAGCCACGCCGTGCTGACCGGCTCCGGTCTCCGCGATCAGGCGCTTTTTGCCGATGAATTTGGCCAACAGTCCCTCGCCCATGCAGTGATTCAGCTTATGGGCGCCTGTGTGGTTCAAATCTTCTCGTTTCAGATAGATCTGACAGTTGCCGATAGTTCTTGAAAGGCGCTCGCAGTGATAGACCGGTGTGGGTCTTCCCTGGAACTCCTTGCGGATGCGGCGCAGCTCACTGATGAACTGGGAGGAGTGGCAGATGGTCTGGTATGCGTCTGCGATCTCCTCAAAGGCGGGAACCAGCTCCTCTGTCAGGTAAGCACCGCCGTAAGGACCAAAGCGTCCGTTTCTGTCAGGGTAATGTCTCAGGTATGTTCTGTAATCTACTTCCATTCTTTTTCTCCTTTATGTGAATTCAATATTTTATTCCTGTTCGCCGTGCAGGGCGTCTTTTGCCAGCTTGAAGCCGTTCTGAGCGGCTTTTGTCAGCCAGAGGTCTGCCTTATCTTCATCCTTTTCAACACCTTCTCCGTAGCGGTAGAGGATTGAGAGGTTATACTGCGCGGCAGGTATATTGGCGTTGGCAGCCTTTTCAAAGAGCTGGAATGCCCGCTCCGTGTTGGGAGGGACTGCCTGGCCGCTTAAAAAGTAACCGCCCATGCAGCACATGGCTCGATAATCCCCCTGCTGCCCTGCTTTTTTATACCAGCCAAAGGCTTTTGAGTGATCTTGTTTTGTACCGATCCCTTCCTCATAACACCTGGCCAGGTTGTACTGGGCATTTTTATTGCCGGTTTCAGCGGCGCGTCTGATATAGGTAAACGCTTTTTTTTCGTCTTTGTCCACGCCTTTTCCCTGGGCATAGAGAAATCCCAGGTGCAGCAGGGCATCCACATGGTCTTTTTTCGCTGCCTTTTCATACCACTGGGCTGCCTGTCCGAAATCTGTCAGGGTGTGTATTCCGTTTTCATAGTAATAGCCCACGGCATACTCCAGATCCTTCTGACCGTTTTCTGCCAGGATTTTCAGTTCTTCCAGAGTAAAATCCATATTTTTTGCGTCCATTGAAAATATCTCCATTTTTCTTTTGACAAATTTTGTAATATAGTGTACTGTTTTTGTAGGAATTAAATCCACGGTTGGAGCCTGTATGATCCGGCCCATTGCTGATATTATAACATAGGAATCGGGATTTATAAACATAAAAAGATGAAGATGACATCGGAGGGATTGAAAAATGCTGGAGCTTAGGGATGTCTCCTTCAAAGTAGAAGAGGAGACAAAGGAGAAAGGGATTCTGGAGCATGTAAGCTTTACTCTGGAGGACAACAGATTTATAGCCATCACAGGGCCCAACGGCGGAGGAAAATCAACGCTGGCAAAAATCATCGCGGGTATTGAGAAGCCCACAGAGGGAAGACTTTATCTGGATGGTGAGGACATCACGGACCTGAACATCACGGAGAGGGCAAAGAGGGGCATCAGCTATGCCTTTCAGCAGCCGGTACGTTTTAAAGGCGTCACCGTGCTTGATTTGATCCGGCTGGCATCCGGGGAAAATATTACAGTCACCGGAGCCTGTCAGTACCTCTCTGAGGTAGGGCTGTGCGCAAAGGACTATATTAACAGAGAGGTCAATGCAAGTCTTTCCGGCGGAGAAATGAAGAGGATCGAAATCGCCACCGTCATGGCAAGAGGCACCAGGATGTCCGTATTTGATGAACCTGAAGCGGGGATCGATCTGTGGAGCTTCCAGAATCTGATCCATGTGTTTGAAAATATGCACAGGGAGATCCACGGCTCTATTCTGATCATCTCACATCAGGAGCGTATCCTGAATATTGCGGATGAAATTCTGGTGATCGCAGACGGAAAACTGGTGAGCCGGGGAAACAAAGAGGAAGTGCTTCCCGCATTGCTGGAAGGCGTAGATGACTATTCCGGCTGTAAAATCTGGAAGGACGGGGGAGTAAAATAATGGACGCGATTCAGAAACAGTTATTAGAGGCAGTTGCCGGGCTGCATGAAATCCCGGTAGGTGCGTACAACATCCGGGCAAACGGAAAGAGCGAGGGCAGGAACAGCACAGAGCATATAGAGATCACCACAAGAGAAGAGGGCGACGGGATCATTATCCGCATCAAGGACGGCACCAAAAAAGAGAGCGTCCACATTCCGGTCATCATGAGCCAGGCCGGGCTTGAAGAGGTGGTCTATAATGATTTTTATGTGGGTGATGACTGCGATGTGACCATCATCGCGGGCTGCGGCATTCACAATGGCGGAGATGCATCCAGTCGTCATGACGGGATCCACAGCTTTTTCATCGGCAAAAATTCCAGAGTGAAATACGTGGAAAAGCATTACGGCAGCGGAGATGGAAAGGGACAGCGCATCATGAACCCTGAGACCATCATTGAAGTCGGGGAGAACAGTGTCATGGAGATGGATACTGTGCAGATCAAAGGCGTGGACTCCACAAAGCGCATGACCAGGGCAAAATTAATGGATGGCGCCAGTCTGAAAGTTATGGAACGTCTTATGACCCACGGGACCCAGGACGCGGAGAGCCGTTTTATCGTGGATATGGACGGAGAGGATTCAGGTGCCAATATTGTGTCCCGCTCCGTGGCAAAGGATGATTCCCATCAGCTTTTCCAGTCCGTGCTCAACGGAAACGCGGCGTGCAGCGGACATACGGAATGTGATGCCATCATTGTGGGCAATGCCAAGATCAGCTCTATCCCGGAGATCACTGCAAACAGTTCCGACGCAGCGCTCATCCACGAGGCTGCCATCGGCAAGATCGCAGGAGAGCAGATCATAAAGCTTATGACACTGGGGCTTACAGAGGAAGAGGCGGAGGCCCAGATCATCAATGGTTTCCTGAAGTAAAACAGTAATACGACGCAACATCAGCCAGGCAGGTATACGGGACAAAACCGTATACAACTGCCCGGTTTTGTGCTATAGTTGAAATAGAAACGGCACATTGCCATTAGGGAACAAAAAACATATTTATAGGGAGAGGTTTTTATGATTTACAACAATGTACGCCATGAGTGTAATCTGTATAATTTTTTCTTTGCACCAAGAGGAAACCGAAGGATGATGGAGCTGGGAAGGAAAATTTCCCAGATGTATCTGAACCCCTTTGACCGTATCATCGGTATCATAGGAGCCAAGGATTCCGGAAAAAGTATGATGATCAAAGGTATGTTTCCGGGAATCCAGGTGGTGGACGGAGATGATGAATATGACATCACCAATATGCCCCTGCTGAACGCGGAGGATGTGGGATTCTATACCCCGCGTACTTTCCACGTAGACGCCAGGGCGGCAAGGAAGTATGTGGATCTGGAGACCATCGCTGAGGCTGTGATCAGGGTGACTTCCCAGCACAAGAGGGTGATCGTGGAGCATTTTGAGATCCTGTACCCTGTTTTGAAAAGGAATGCGGATCTGATGATAGGGATCGGCGAGGAGGTCATTGTGACAAGGCCGTCTCTGTTCGGCCCGCTGCCCCAAAATATTGCTGATATTGTGTTTAAATCTCTGATCTACAGAAAGATGGCGCACAGTGCGGAGGATCTATTCGGGTATGTGGTCAGGGATATTGAGCGTCCAAGCTATGTCCGGGCAGATATACGCCATGGATTTATGCTGGATTATTCTGAGAAGCCGGTGAATTTTGATCTGGTGGAGATCGAGAAGAAGATGAAAGAGCTGATTGCCCAGGATCTGCCTATTACATATCATGATGAGGAGCACGTGAAGATCGGAGATGATATTATCTCCTGTACCGGACCGCTGATGCATGTGAGCAGTACGGGAAAGATCGCGGGATTTTCTCTGGTGAAAGAGTTTTTCTATGATTCCAAGTTTGGCTACTACATTGTGGCAGGTACTGTGGGACATAAGGAAGAGGAGGACAGCGATAAGCTGAATACCATTGATATACAGGCTGAAGTATAGAGAATAACTGAAAGGCCATTCGGAACCGGAAGACGGGAACGGATGGTCTTTTCTATTGACATATATAATATTAAGATGTATTATAATGATATCAAAAAGATATCAAAAAAAATACTGCCGGAGGCAGCCTTTCAAAGAGGAGGAAAAATCATGGAAGAAAAAGATGGAACCAGCCCAATGAATAAGAACGTGGAGGAGAGGATCCTGCATCCCAAGTCAGGTATGGCAATGCTGTTTCTGCTGATCGCGGCCATTGTGGGCAGTATTGTGCTGATGATATTTTCAGGGGCAGTTATCTCTCGGAACAGCAGTCTCCTGGCCGGTATCTGTGTGACGGCCGCCATCCTGATCCTGTGTGCAGCTTGTGTGGCACTGGCGGGCCTGAAGGTGATCAACCCCAACGAAGCACTTGTTCTGGCTTTGTTCGGAAAGTATTATGGAACCCTCAATGAGAATGGATTTTACTGGGTAAATCCTTTTGTGACAGGGATCAATCCCACAGTGAGAGCAGCCGGAAGCGGAAGCTCTACTGTGCTGAAAGGCATGGGGATCGAGGCGGAACAGAAGAACACGGAGACAAAAGCGAATAAAAAAGTTTCACTGAAGACCATGACGCTGGACAATAAAAAGCAGAAGGTAAACGATGAACTGGGAAATCCCATCGAGATCGGAACGGTTGTCATATGGAAGGTGGAAAATGCCACAAAAGCTGTATTCAACGTGGAGAATTATAAGGATTATCTGTCAATCCAGTGTGATGCCATTACGAGAAACGCAGCCAGAAGATATCCCTATGACACAAGTGAGGGCGGTGATGAGCGTTCCCTTCGGGGAAGCAGCCAGGAGGTAGCCAGCATCATGCAGGAGGAACTGCAGGAGAAAGTGGTGGAGGCAGGGATCAAGATCCTGGAAATGCGCATCACCCACCTGGCATACGCGCCGGAGATAGCGTCAGCTATGCTGCAGAGACAGCAGGCGGCAGCGATCATAGATGCCCGTCAGAAGATTGTGGAGGGTGCTGTGAGCATGGTGGAGATGGCCCTCCAGAAATTAAACGACAAAGATATCGTAACGCTGGATGAGGAGCGCAAAGCGGCCATGGTCAGCAACCTGCTGGTTGTCCTCTGCGGTAATAAGGATGCCCAGCCCATTGTCAACAGCGGTTCCCTGTATTAGAGTGGAGTGAAGCCTTCATGGAAAATAAATCGAAGGAAAAACAAAAAAAGCAGGTCCCTCTTCGGCTCTCCGCGTCTCTTTACAATGACCTGGCACAGTGGGCGGAAGATGATTTCCGCTCCGTCAACGGTCAGATTGAATATCTGCTGACAGAATGTGTAAAGCACCGGAAAAAGAGCAGGAAGGGTTCCCCTTTGGAATCTGAAACAGAATAAAAGAAAATCCAGGCAGCGGCCAACAGTTGTGCCGCACTCGCCTGGATTTTTTGCTTTGTCAGAAATGTTTTCTGTATTTTTTCTCTGCCACATTGATCAGACTGTATAAAACGGCTGCAATGATACATAGAATAACAATGCTCATGATCATGGTATCCAGCTTGAATACCTGGCTGGAATAGATGATCAGATACCCCAGACCCCGTTTGCTCCCGATCATCTCTCCGATGACAACGCCGATCAGACAGAGACCGATGTTGACCTTCATAATGCTTAGGATGAGCGGTACAGAGGAGGGGAGGACCACTTTAAAAAGGGCATCCTTTTTCGTGCCCCTCAGTGTGGAAATCAGTTTTAATTTATCCGGGTCTGTGCCGCAGAAGCCTGTGTACAGGTTCAGGATCGCCCCGAAAATAGCTACAGACAGACCGGCAACGATGATGGTCTTAATATTGCTGCCCAGCCACACGATTAAAAGCGGTGCCAGGGCTGATTTTGGCAGGCTGTTCAGGACTACCAGATACGGTTCCAAAATGGATGAGAGCTTCGGGAAACACCACAAAAGCACTGCGATGGCAATGCCGAATACTGTCACCAGGGCGAAGCTGGCAATGGTTTCCCAGAGCGTGACACCTGTGTGTACGGCAAGGGTTCCGTCCAGTATCATGTGATACATGGCCATAACCACCTGGGAAGGGCTTGAAAAGATAAAGGAATCAATAAGACCCAGCCTTGCGCTGCCCTCCCAAAGCGCCAGAAAAGCCAGAAATATGAGGATGCGGATGATCCGCACGATCTGGGAATCACGCCTTAATTTCCGCAGATAGTTCCTCTGTCCTCTGGACATAGAAGTCATTTCAGCCATTGTGGTTTAGCTCCTTCCATATTTCATTAAAATAATTTTTGAATTCCGGAGCGCTGCGGGAAGTAAAAGGCGTGCGGTTGTCAATGGTGAGCACAATGGAGATGATCTTTGTAATAGAGGCCGGACGCTTGCCAAGCACGATAACGCGGTCAGCCATGCTTATAGCCTCCGATATATCATGGGTCACAAGAATCGCGGTTTTTTCCTCCCGTTTTATGATCTTTCCGATATCATCGCCTACGGAGAGGCGTGTCTGATAATCCAAAGCGGAAAACGGTTCATCCAGCAGCAGCAGATCAGGTTCAAGAGCCAGTGTGCGGATAAGTGCGGCGCGCTGCCGCATGCCGCCGGAAAGCTGTGAGGGGCGTGATTCTTTGAATTTATCCAGGCCGTAATCAGCCAGCAGATGATTGACTTTTTCTTTGGTGTTGGGAGAAACCTTTTTTTGGATCTCCAATCCTAACAGTACATTGCTGTATATGGTGCGCCATTCAAAGAGATGGTCCTTCTGCAGCATGTATCCGATGTTGGTCACCGATTCGCTGAGGGGTTTCCCGTTTAAAAGGATTTCCCCCTCCTCCGGGGTAAGCAGGCCGCAGAGCATATCCAGCAGTGTGGATTTTCCGCATCCCGAGGGACCTACGATGGCCAGAAATTCTCCTTTTTTCACAGAAAAAGATATATGGGACAAAGCGGGTGTTTCACCGGATTTTGTGTGATAGGCATAACTGACATCTTTTACTTCTAAAAGAGGTGTATCCATAAGTTGCCATTCCTTTCTTTTTTCCATCGGCAGGCAGGTGTGAGACTGTCTGTTTTTGGGGTCGGTATACAGTATCATATGATGAAGAGCCGGGGGTTGACATATGGGAAATGGAGGCACTTGTGTTTTTCTTTGATTATTGATAAAATAAGTACGGATTGGGAAACCTATCCTGTAACGGAAACTTTGTTTGACAAGAACAGGAGGCAAAACTATGAGAATTTTATTTTTTGACACCAAAAGCTACGACAGGGCATCCTTTGATAAACAACTGGAACATTATCCGGGAATGGAGATTGATTATCTGAAAACAGATCTGGCACCGAAAACAGCGCCTTTGGCAAAAGGCTTTGACGCTGTGTGTGCTTTTGTAAGCTCCGATGTGGGGGCTGAGACTATGACGGCTCTCCATGAGGCAGGGGTGAGGCTGGTACTCATGCGCTGCGCTGGCTTCAACAATGTGGATCTGGAAAAAGCGGCAGAGTATGGCATCCGGGTTATGCGCGTGCCGGGGTATTCTCCGGAGGCAGTGGCAGAACATGCCATGGCCCTGGCGCTTACGGCAAACCGCAGGATCCATAAAGCTTATGTAAAAGTGCGGGAGAATGATTTCAGCCTCAGCGGGCTGATGGGATTTAACTTTTACCAGAAGACGGCAGGTATTGTGGGAACAGGAAAGATCGGCGCTGCCATGGCAAAGATCTGCCGTGGTTTTGGTATGAAGGTCATTGCCTATGATGTGTACCAGAATCCCGATCTGGATTTTGCAGAATATGTCTCTCTGGATGAGCTGCTTGAGAGAAGTGACCTGATCTCCCTGCACTGCCCTCTGATGGACAGCACCTACCATTTGATAAACCGGGAGACGATTGCCAAAATGAAAGACGGTGTGGTCCTGGTGAACACATCCAGAGGAGGTCTTGTAAAAACAGAGGATCTTATTGAAGGGATCCGTGCCCGCAAGTTTTTCGGCGTAGGCCTGGATGTATACGAGGAGGAGACAAAGAACGTGTTTGAGGACCGTTCCGATGAAATCCTGGAACACTCCACAACGGCAAGGCTTCTGTCCTTCCCCAATGTGATGATCACCTCCCATCAGGGATTCTTTACCCAGGAGGCTCTTGCCGCTATTTCCCAGACCACTCTGGACAATGCTGTGGCCTTTGAAAAGGGTGAGACAAACAGCAATGAAGTTCTGAAAAGGGAATCATAAAATGGAACAGAAAAGAAATTACCAAAGAGAACTGGAAAAAATCCTGGAACAGATAAAAGAAGAGGGGAAAGTACCCACTTTGTTCCTGCACAGCTGCTGCGCACCCTGCAGCAGCTATGTGCTGGAATATCTGTCACAGTATTTTGAGATAACGGATTTTTTCTACAATCCCAATATATCTCCGAAAGAGGAATATGAGAAACGGGAGGAAGAGCTGGAGCGGCTTATAGGATCCATGCCTTTTGTACATAAGCCAAAACTGTTAAAGGGTGAGTATTGTCCCGAGAAATTTTATGAGATGGCAAGAGGCATGGAGGATATTCCGGAGGGCCATGAGCGCTGTTTTGCCTGCTATCAGATGCGCATGGAGGAGGCGGCAAGGCTGGCGGCAGAAGGCGGATACGATTATTTCACCACAACCCTGTCCATCAGTCCCTTAAAAAACGCGGCAAAGATCAATGAGATCGGAGAAAGCCTGGCTAAGAAGTACCATGTCCGGCACCTGCCCTCGGATTTTAAGAAAAAGAACGGATATAAGCGCTCCACAGAGCTTTCAGGGGAATATGGCCTTTACCGTCAGGATTTCTGCGGCTGTGTGTTCTCAAAAAGAGAACGTGACAGGAGAGAGGCGCAAAAGTCATAGACGTGGCGGACAGGGAAAATTTTCTTGCATGGGTCTGCAGATAATGATAAACTGTTACCCATAAGCCGTATATTGAAAGAAAATCAATTATAAAAAAGTGAGGTACAGAAGATGGCTCAGTTATGGGGAGGACGTTTCACCAAGGAGACGGACCAACTGGTATATAATTTTAACGCGTCATTGAGTTTTGACAATAAGCTCTACAAACAGGATATTACAGGAAGTATGGCGCATGCTGCAATGCTGGCAAAGCAGGGCATTATCACAGAGGAAGAGAGAGAGACGATCCTGGAAGGCCTGAAAGGGATCCTGGGGGATATTGAAAGCGGGAAGCTTGCCTTTTCCCCGGAGTATGAAGACATCCACAGCTTTGTGGAGGCAAACCTGATCGACCGCTGCGGGGATGTGGGCAAAAAGCTGCACACAGGCAGGAGCCGCAACGACCAGGTGGCTCTTGATATGAAGATGTATGTGAGGGACGAGATCGGAGAGATCGACATCCTTTTAAAAGAATTACTGGAGTCTGTCTATAAGGTCATGGATGAGAATGTACATACTTACATGCCGGGATTTACCCATCTGCAGAAAGCGCAGCCTGTGACACTGGCACACCATTTCGGCGCGTATTTCGAGATGTTCAAACGCGACAGGAGTCGTATGGCAGATGCGAAAAAACGACTGAACCTATGTCCTCTCGGAAGCGGTGCCCTGGCGGGAACCACGTATCCTCTTGACCGGGAGTTTACAGCAGAGGCACTGGGATTTGACGGACCCACCTTAAACAGTATGGATTCCGTAGCTGACAGGGATTACCTGATCGAGCTTTTGTCAGGCCTGTCCACCATTATGATGCACCTGAGCCGTTTCTGTGAAGAGATCATCCTCTGGAATTCCAATGAATACCGTTTTGTGGAGATCGACGACGGCTACAGTACGGGCAGCAGTATCATGCCCCAGAAGAAGAATCCGGATATTGCCGAATTGGTACGGGGAAAGACAGGCCGTGTCTATGGCGCGCTGATGTCTATCCTGACTACCATGAAAGGCATTCCTCTGGCGTATAATAAAGATATGCAGGAAGACAAGGAATTCACCTTTGATGCTATTGATACGGTAAAAGGCTGTATTGCCCTGTTTAACGGCATGATCGCCACCATGTCCTTCTGTAAAGATAATATGGAAAAGAGCGCCAAGAATGGTTTTACCAATGCAACAGACGCGGCAGACTACCTGGTGAACAATGGTGTGCCCTTCAGGGATGCGCACGGCATTGTGGGACGTCTGGTGCTTGCCTGCATTGAGAAAAATATCTCCCTGGATGAGATGAGCCTGGAAGAGTATCAGGAGATCAGCCCGGTATTCAAAGAGGATATCTATGAGGCTATCAGCATGAAAAACTGTGTGGAAAAGAGAAATACCATTGGTGCTCCGGGTGAGGCTGCCATGAAGCAGGTTCTGGCACTGCACAAAAAATATCTGGAAGAAAACTAAAAAATGCTTGCTTTTTTCCTGGATTTGTTATAGTATTGTTTAGGAAAAACAAATGTGCGCACAGGGAGAACAAACCTTCCGCACAGAATACATAGACGAGGAGAATTGCCGTATGAGTGAGAAATTAAGAGTTGGTATATTAGGTGCAACAGGAATGGTGGGACAGAGATTTATCTCTCTGCTTGAAAATCATCCATGGTTCGAGGTGGTAACTGTGGCAGCCAGTGCAAGAAGCGCAGGCAAAACATATGAGGAAGCCGTAGGCGGACGCTGGAAAATGGATACTCCCATGCCGGAAGCTGTGAAAAAGCTGGAAGTCATGAATGTATCCGAGGTGGAGAAAGTGGCATCCACAGTTGATTTTGTATTCTCTGCTGTTGATATGAGCAAAGAGGAGATTAAAGCCATTGAGGAAGCTTACGCAAAGACAGAGACACCGGTTGTGTCCAACAACAGCGCACACCGCTGGACACCGGATGTTCCTATGGTAGTGCCGGAGATCAACCCGGAGCACTTTGATGTCATCGAATTCCAGAAAAAACGTCTGGGAACCACAAGAGGCTTCATTGCCGTAAAACCCAACTGTTCCATTCAGAGTTATGCGCCGGTACTTACAGCATGGAGAGAATTTGAGCCATACGAAGTAGTGGCAACCACTTACCAGGCAATCTCCGGAGCAGGCAAGACCTTCAAAGACTGGCCGGAAATGGAAGGAAATGTGATCCCCTTCATCGGCGGTGAGGAAGAGAAAAGTGAGCAGGAACCTCTTCGCCTCTGGGGCGAGATCAAAGACGGCGTGATCGAGAAGGCGGCAGAGCCTGTCATCACTACACAGTGTGTGCGTGTTCCGGTACTGAACGGACATACAGCAGCCGTATTTGTAAAATTCAGAAAGAATCCCACAAAAGAGCAGCTGATCGAAAAAATGGTGAACTTCAAGGGTGCTCCCCAGGAATTAGACCTGCCAAGCGCTCCGAAGCAGTTTATCCGTTATATGGAAGAAGACAACCGTCCCCAGGTTACCCTGGATGTTGATTATGAGAACGGAATGGGTGTGACAGTGGGACGTCTGAGAGAGGACAGTGTATATGACTACAAGTTCATCGGCCTTTCTCACAACACCGTGCGCGGCGCTGCCGGCGGTGCTGTCCTTTGTGCAGAGACACTGAAAGCCAAAGGATTTATCACAAAAAAATAAAACTTAAAGTCAGACCGGGGAGCTCCCTCCGGTCTGATTGCATGGAAGAGGAGCTTTTATGAGTAAATCTTTATTTATTGCAGAAAAGCCCAGTGTGGCACAGGAGTTTGCCAAAGCTCTCAAGGTCCAGACTTCCCGTCATGACGGATATCTGGAATCAGAGAATACCATTGTCACCTGGTGTGTAGGCCATCTGGTCACCATGAGCTACCCGGAAAAATACGACGTGAAATATAAAAAGTGGAGTCTGGAGACCCTGCCTTTTCTGCCTGAAGAATTTAAATACGAAGTCATACCGTCCGTATCCAAACAGTTTCAGATCGTGAGCGGACTTTTAAACCGGGAGGATGTATCCACCATTTATGTCTGTACCGACTCCGGACGGGAGGGAGAGTATATCTACCGCCTGGTTGCCATGATGGCAGAGGTAAAAGACAAGGAACAGAAGAGGGTGTGGATCGATTCCCAGACAGAGGAAGAGATACTCCGTGGAATCCGGGAGGCAAAAGATATCACGGCCTATGATAACCTGTCCGCGTCCGCTTATCTGCGGGCCAAGGAAGACTATCTGATGGGCATTAATTTTTCCCGGCTTCTCTCGTTAAAATACGGAAATGCCATATCCAATTATCTGGGCAGCAAGTACCAGGCCATATCCGTAGGCCGTGTCATGACCTGTGTTCTGGGCATGGTGGTGCGCAGAGAACGGGAAATCCGGGAATTTGTAAAGACTCCGTTTTACCGTGTGCTGGGCAGTTTCTTGGCAGGCGGACACCCCTTTGACGGGGAGTGGCGTGCCGTGGAGGGCAGCCGGTATTTTCAGTCTCCTTATCTCTATAAGGAAAATGGATTTAAAGAGAAAAAACACGCGGAGGAGCTGAAAGCCATCCTGTCCGCTCATCCCCCATACAAGGCTGTGGTGGAAAAGATAGAGAAGAAAAAGGAGAATAAAAACCCGCCCCTTCTCTTTAACCTGGCAGAGCTTCAGAACGAATGTTCCCGTATGTTCAAGATCAGTCCGGATGAGACTCTGAAGATCGTACAGGAACTGTATGAGAAAAAATTGGTCACCTATCCCAGAACGGATGCCCGTGTGTTGTCCACAGCAGTGGCAAAAGAAATACATAAAAATATCGGAGGCCTGCGGGGGTATGTGCATGGGAAGGCTTTTGCCGAAGAAATCCTGGCAGAAGGCAGTTATAAGAATCTGGCAAAGACAAGATATGTGAATGACAAGCAGATCACAGACCATTATGCCATTATTCCCACAGGACAGGGAATGGGAGCTTTGGGCAGTCTGCATCCTTCTGCGGCAAAGGTCTATGAGACAGTGGTGCGCAGATTTTTAAGCATCTTTTATCCGCCTGCTGTGTATCAGAAGGTGAGTATTGTATCTGTCATTGAGAAGGAGAGACTGTTTTCTTCCTTTAAGATCCTGGTTTCAGAGGGATATCTGAAGGTGGTACAGAATTCTTTTGCAAAAAAGAAGGAAGAGAGTGTCCAGGAGGAAGGGGAACAGACAGAGGACACCAGTTTTCTTGACATACTCCAGACCATCAAAAAAGGCAGTGAGCTGGATATCACAGATTTCCAGATAAAAGAGGGGGAGACATCCCCGCCCAAGCGTTATACCTCAGGTTCCATGATCCTGGCCATGGAGAATGCGGGACAGCTTATAGAGGATGAGGAACTGAGGGCACAGATAAAGGGAAGCGGCATCGGCACCAGTGCCACCAGAGCAGAAATCCTGAAAAAGCTCATGACCATCAAATATCTGGCGTTGAATAAGAAAACGCAGGTTGTCACACCCACTCTGCTTGGAGAGATGATATTTGACGTGGTCAATGCCTCCATACGCTCTTTACTTAACCCGGAGCTTACCGCAAGCTGGGAAAAAGGCCTGACTTATGTGGCTGAGGGGGAAATAACCCCGGACGAATACATGGAAAAGCTGGAGAACTTTGTAAGAAGCAGAACCCAGGGCGTATTAGGACTCAGAAATCAACTGGCCCTGAAACAATTTTTTGACGCAGCGGCCGTATACTATAAAAAAGCCGGAAAATCCGGCGGAAAGAGGTAAAGTAAATGGAACAGCTTAAGATCAGTGAATTATTCAGCGATTTGAATCAGACAATGGCGAAAGAACTTCTGGAAAGCAAGACTTATCCCTGGGAAGTGCTTCCTCTCATCAGTGAATTTATTTTGAAATTGGGTAGTACGCTTTGTGAGGAAGAGTACGAGAAAAGAGGGGAGAATGTGTGGATCGCCAAGTCCGCAAAGGTTGCTCCCACAGCATTCATCAACGGTCCCGCCATTATCGGCAAAGACGCGGAAGTCCGCCACTGCGCCTTTATCCGCGGCAATGCACTGGTTGGAGAAGGGGCTGTTGTGGGAAATTCCACTGAGCTGAAAAATGTGATCCTGTTTAACAAAGTGCAGGTTCCGCACTACAATTATGTGGGTGATTCCATTCTTGGATTTAAGTCTCATATGGGAGCAGGTTCCATCACATCCAATGTAAAATCCGATAAAAAGCTGGTGGTTGTGAAGGGTGCTGCAAAGAAGATCGAGACAGGTCTGAAAAAATTCGGCGCCATGCTGGGTGATGAAGTGGAAGTGGGATGCGGCTCTGTGCTGAATCCGGGAACTGTGATCGGAAGCCACAGCAACATTTATCCCCTGTCCTCAGTGAGGGGTGTGGTTCCGGCAGACAGTATTTATAAGAATAAGAATGAAGTGGTTGAAAAAATAGAAGGATAGATCATAAGAGGAATTTTTTGACGCTCATACTCCATGAGGGTATAGCGTCCAACTAATTAAAGTAAAAAGCCCAGTCAAGAATGCTTCACACCATCTATGGTGGCAGATTCTTAATTGGGCTTTTATTATATAGAGAAGATTGTTGACAGAATATAAAATAAGAGATACAATCTATATGACTAAATTAAAATATTTGGTCATATAAAGCGGAGGGATGTTTATGCCAAAGTTTAGCGAAACTGAAAAAGAAATAATAAGGGAAAAAATGCTGCAGGAAGGTGAAAGATTATTTACCTTATTCGGCATAAAAAAAGTATCTATTGATGAAATCGTTCAAGCTACAGGTATAGCTAAAGGTTCTTTCTATTCGTTCTACCCTAATAAAGAATCACTTTACATGGATATAGCAGGTAATCTTCAAATGAAGATGTGGTCTGAGATGGATGAATTTTTAAATGAAAATAGTTCACTGCCTCCCAGAATACTTTGCAAGAAGTGTTTTCTCTGCATGTTTAATGGATTACAAAAATATCCTATGCTAAAACAAGCTGATAGTGAAACGGCAGAATATTTATTTCGTAAGTTACCACGTGAAGTAATAGAAGCTCATTCAAGAGATGATAGTCTTGAGATAATTAAATTGCAAGAATATGGTATCCATTTTAATTGCAGTATTGATATTGCAACAAAAATATTGCAGACATTAGCAATTAGTTTTTTAAATCTACAAAAAGATACTACTGAAGACCAACAAGTTATTATGGAGGTTATTTTAGATGGTGTATTAAAAGAAATTATTTGTGAAGAAAGTAATGGCAGTTAAACGGAGGTGAATGAATGAAAAATAACGAGCCTAAAACCATATCATTATCAAAGTCATTTTCTATTTTTATGATTGCAGGGATACAATTTTATGTTGTTATAAAAATTATTGTCCCTTGGTTGTCAAAATGTCTAAATACGACAGAATATATAGTATGGATGTTTGCAGGAACATTTTTACTTTTTATCCCAATATTTTCTACCGCAATTCTATTATTGAAAAGAGATGGATATGCGATGGATTTTAAAACGATCAAGAGTGCGCTTAATTTACATAAATTAAGCAAAAAAGACTATCTATGGATCATAATAGGTTTAATAATTGCAGGATCATTATGCTGTATCATCATTCTTTTACTTATGAGTTTTTCGAGGACTTTTACAGTAGAAAGTCTATACAGTATTTCACCCATTGCAGTATCTCCTTTATATGGAAATGAGCTATGGTATGCAGTTTTTCTGCCTGTATTCTTTTTCTTCAATTATGTAGGGGAAGAAATACTATGGCGAGGATACATTTTACCAAGACAGTTAAATTCTAATTATGGAAAGTATGCTGTACTAATAAATGCTTTGTTTCACTGCAGTTACCATTACGTTTTTGGTATAAAGCCATTGATTATAATGTTTCCCATGCTCGTTCTGATGCCCCTTATAGTTTCAAAGACTAAGAATACATGGACATCAATCATAATACATACTTTAATAGGAGCACCTACCCAGATTATGATTATTTTAGGGGTGCTTGGGAATTGACGCTTTAGCCCAATTTTGAAATAAGAGCTGATCATTTGAGAAAAATGGTCAGCTCTTATTGAACACAGGCAAACGCTGTTTCTTAAACAAAATACATGGAATATAAAAGAAGCAGCACCATGACAGAGAGAACCGCCAGACCTGCGTAAAACAAAGCTCTGCTCACCAATCCGCTGGCATGGCACAAGTCCAGGCTGATGCCGAATTTGAGGGGGTATAAAATACGCACATTCTTATAGTTGAGCATATCGATCATCATGTGGGAGAGCATGGCAGTAAAAAAATAAGGGGTGAGATCAGGGAAGATTCCATATACAATACCGCTTAGGATCACCAGCGCAGACAGAGAATGCATGAAGGACCTGTGAGGCTGGTTCTTTCCAAAGGTGCACACACCAAGGAATATCATAAAACTTACGGCAAGTCTGTATAGATTACTCTCTTTTTGAAAACGATACCGGATTCCCACATTCCATTTCCACTCTGCAAAGAGCAGAGCCGCTATGACCAGTATGGTGAGTATGGAGATTTTATTTAACTGTTCCCTGGATTCTGAGGTGGTTACGTCAATATCGCTGATCACAGAGCCGATGGCGGCTGTGCCCAGACATAATAATAAACTGCTGAGGGTTTGAGGCTGGGTCACGCAGACGGTAGCCGCAGTGCCCACAGATAGATGTGTTTTTCCTGTCATATGTACTCCAATTCTTAATTTCTGCTATTTAAGATTTCTGTTATTTAAGTCGTGTATGAATGCCCTCTCCACAGTCCGAAGGGCCTTTTTAGGGACTGTGGAAAGAAAGGGATATCAGTATTTCAATTGGGCATAGCGTATGAGGAAGAGCAGCATCAAATGTACCGGGTAAAAGAGATAGAAAAAGTATTTGATCTTTCGGCCTCTCTGTCCGTTATACATATTGATGGGGATAAAAGCCAGGCAGGCGGGAGCCTCCCACAGCAGAGAGAGACAGCCGGCAATGGTCCTTTCCAGGGGATAACTCTGGAACAGGTACAGTACGATAATGAGAATGACACCCTTATAACTGTAATCTGTTTTTAAAAGGTATCCAAGCAGAAGACCGGCTCCGGCAGCCACAAGTGCCAGTGCGGGCATCCTTTTGCGTGCTTCATCCATGGCCATGAGTGTAAGGAAACCGATCAGCAGGGTGACCATTACATTTTGATAAGAAAACTCAAGGGCACTGCCGTTAAAGCATAAATCAAAGGGGATTTCCGAGAGAAGAGCAAACAGGGCCAGCCGCAGTGCGTACTTCTTTCTGTTTGAGGTGTGGATAAACCCTTCAACAAGCAGAAAACAGAAGATGGGAAAGGCGATGCGGCCTGTTTTTCTGAGTACCCAGTCAACTTTCCATATGAGAAGCGTGTTCTCATAGGACAAGGCCTGAGGCAGATTCAACTGGTAGGCCTGTATATATCCGTTTTCCAGGATGACGGCACCAATATGGTCGATCAGCATGGTGATTATGGCAATGATCTTCAGCGTGGACCCTGAAAAAATAGGGGGCAGAAGCTGCCAGCGGGATGGTCGGAATGATTTTTGGGGCATATTGTGTCTCCTTTATGTAATATTTCCTATCTATCATATAACTGAATCGGGTATTTTGGCAAGATATGTTTCACAATTTATAGATACATAGCTCTGAATCTTTATGGGTAATGTATTTCGGTGTTACTGTACAAAAACTACACTTTTAGCATACTATGAACAGTAACATTTCGGCGATGTCTGATGACATTTTTTTTATTTTTCTACTTCCATTTTTAATAACTATATGCTATAATAACATCGTTGTAAATCTTAAGGGGCATTAGCGCAGCTGGGAGCGCGCCACAATGGCATTGTGGAGGTCACGGGTTCGAATCCCGTATGCTCCAGCCTTAAAACCCGCTGTTTAGCGGGCTTTTTTAATTTCGTGTTGCATTTCGTGTTGCATAGTTTCAAAATGGCCGTTTATTATCTTGTTTTGCTTTTCGCTTTCTTCCGATATCACCCCGCGATATATCGCCTTCATTACATTATCAGAGGCCCATCCTCCCCGTGCTATTATGTACTGATCCGGTACGCCTATGGCGTGCATTATGCTGGCTGCATAGTGTCTCAAATCATGAAAACGGAAATGAGGTAATTTAGTATATATTATTGCCCTCTGGAATCGCTTTGTGATTTGGTTTGGAGTTGCTTTAATGATCCTTCCTTCTATTCCGTTCAGCTTATCAATTACAAAAGAGGGGAAGACAATCTCACGGTATCCGCTGTAAGTTTTTGGTTGTTTAATGTACCATTTTTTATCGCGTCCCAGTACCATGCTCCTTCTAACTGTTATAGTGTTTCCTTTGATATCATCAGATTGTAAGGCGCATATTTCCCCACGCCGCATAGGGCCAAACGCTGCCAACAAAACAGCGATCTCCAATTCCTTGCCTTCTATATGGTTTAATAGTCTCTTGATATCGTTATCAGATGGAACATATAAATCCGGTTTTTCATTAGCAGGAAGTTTTGCTTGTGAAGAAAAATCACTTATGAAAAATTTCAGTGTAGCGGTCAAAAGCCCATATGCATTTTTTACAGTCTTGGGGCTTAATTTTGTTGAAAGAGAACTTACCCACTTCTGGATAGTAACTGTATCCAGGTTTTGGATATTAACCTGCCCAATTTCATCGAAATAATTCTTCTTTAAACTTTCATATCCGCGCAATGTAGCTGGAGACAACACCTGCGCTTTGGCGTCCATATACAAATCTACTGCCTCATTTAATGTGAAATTGTTTTCTGCATTTTTCTGCTCTTTGTTTGCAGCATATTCTGCCGCCAACTGTTCTGCAATGCGTTTCCCTTTTGGCCCTTGCACATCCGAAGTGAAAGATTTATAGATTCGTTTCAGTTTTACTGATCCATCTGGTTGCACAATGCGTTCAGTATGGCTATAAACCTGACACCTCCAGGATCCACTTGCGAGTTTCTTTGCTGTTGCCATTTTACCATCCTCCTTAAATTTGAGTATAAAAAAGACAGTCTGTCTATTGCAGACCGTCACCGAAGATGATACAATATAGTTGCTAGATTTTGTGGTATCTCTTCGGAGATATGGTCCGGTTCCTGTTGGCGCAGGAGCCGGTTTTTTATTTTTCGCGGTATATGTTTATTGCAAAATCGTTATCAGTAATAGATTTGAACTCATACCTCCCTTCTAAGTTTCTATTAAAATCCTCCTGTAGAGTATATAACTTTCCTGTAATGGGTTCTGATGAATGATATGTTAGATAATATCCATACTCAGTTTTCTGTGGTTCAATTAGCTTTACCGTTGTTCCAAGCTTTGATGATAGCATGTCAAGATAAACATTTCCATATTTCTTTAGTGTTTTATTATATTTCCGATCAATTAAGAATGACGAATCTTTAATAGCCTCAATTAATCCTTTCCCATGAAAAAATGTTTTAAATAATGATGTGCTATGAAAAGGGATTTTGTTATTGGCCCAAAGGTGGACACCAAGCTTTTGAGCTTCGTCTACAGCGTTTGAAGTAAATGTATTATTAGTCATGACAACAGGAATGCCATAGTCATAATATTTACAGCCTGAATATGCCTCTTGAATTGCATGATTTCCTACAGGAGAGGAATAATATTTACACTGAATAGCATATTTACTTCCGGAGCGATGTGCTAATATATCTACACCATGATCGCCTGTTCTTGAAGTGGTCTCGATATGCGTGAATCCATGTTGGCGTAATGCTTGACAGCATGCTATTTCATATTCTTCACCGGAATTGCAATCCGAGATACGAGTAAATCCCTTACGGTGAAATAATAGTTTAAAAATCCCCACTATTACATACCATGCGATATAAAATGCAAAACATAAAACATACACAGATAAGAATGCTGTAAATTTCATCATATATATCGTTATTATAACAGTCAATTTAGCTATTTCTATCATCATTTTTCCGATCCACGCAAATGGCCAAAAAAACAAATAATACAGAATGCCATGCCCTTTTTTGTAATATGACATATGCATCGCCTCCTTTTTTTAATTTATCACCATATATTAACAGAATGATTATCATATATGTGTACATATTAATACCAAAAAGGTTGGTACCGATATATGAAGATGTTACTTCAAGAAATTATGTATTCCAAAAATCTCACTGTCAGACAAGTGTCTATTCTAACAGGTGTTTCACATTCCACGGTTTCAGATATTTGCAATGGAGCTATTCCCCGGTTGGACACTCTGGAGAAACTGGCCAAGGGATTAAACATCCACATTACAGACCTTTTTGAGTCGCCCTACAAATAAGTGTCCGGTTAACCGGACAAATGTCGAAAAAGCGAAATTTTTGTAGCCTCCATTTCGGATATTTATTATAATAATAGCAGAAGAAAACATATGTTCTTGAAATCGACTTGCGCCTGGTGTATACTCTTAGCAGAATATATGTTCCCACTGCATATCTGAGAGGGAGGTAATACATATGGAAGAACTGAAGAGAGAAATCATCGCATTGGTTTCAAAATAAACAAATTATGAGTTATTAAAGATAATTTCAAGGTTTGTAAAGAGATTACTTAGCTAGGCCGCAGCCTAGCTTTTTCTCTTTTTCATAGCTTTTTCAGCTATCTTTTCAAGCAACTCCCATTCCTCTATCTCTAAATCAGCCAATGCCTCAACTAATCTTCTTCTAAATGATTCTTCTTCCTCTTTCAATATGTCAGCAGCAAAGTCCGTGATTTTTTCAGTTCGTGTCTTTTCTCTTATAGGTGATCCCACGCCCTTTAACAACCAATCCATATTGGCATCGTGTACATCACATATATCGGATAACACTCTTTCAGTTATTGAAACAGCTCCTGTTTCAATATTCCCAAGATTTGAGCGAGATATTTTAATGGATTTTGCAAACTCTTCTTGGGTCATATGTAGAACATCTTTTCTTAAATACCTTATTCTTTCATGAGGCTTCAATTCTTATCACCAACTTTCTTTTCTTGTATAAAAATATTATATCACAAGTTAAAATGCTTGTAAAGGACAAATATATGTATTTTATGCTTGACAGGGACTATTTTGTAAGATATAATGTCCTTAACAAGCGAAAGGAGGAAACGAAATGTCAGAGAAAGAAAAACAAATTTTAGAAAAACTCGCAGAAGTTCTCCCTCACATGGATGAGGAAGACAAAGAGATTCTTGTTGAAAAAGCAGACAGCATGGCTTACATGAATCGGAAGTGGAAAAAGAAACTGGCTGAAACAGATGACAAGAAAGCAGGATAAGGAGGAGGGGAATGGAAAAACGAAAGGATAAAGATCAGCATTACATCATTGCGGGCATATTAATGAAAGAGCTTCCAGAGGCCAGAAGAAATATAGCAGAATGTGAAAATATTTTGGCGCGGACCCTGGAAGTGCTGAAGGGTATTACTTTAGATAGCTCAGAATAGCGACGATTAAGGCTGCAATTGAGGTAACTAGGGCCAGAATATTGAAAATGTTTTTAACTAAAGCTTGTAAAAAGCGCTTACGTTTATTCCTTTTAACGTCTTTTTTTAAAGCTTTCATTTCGGCCTTACATTCAGGTGAGTTTAAATACTCTTCTGCTTTTTTCTTGAACTCGTCAGACTGAAAGTATTTAGTGAATTCTTCTTCTGATTTAAACATAAAATTCCCTTTCTATTTGCTTAGCATAGAAGCAATTTATAAGTACATTATAATGTGATGGAATCTGGAAATCAATATGAGGAGGAAATGAATTTGGCGAGAACAAGAGCTACAGCGGGTCTTAAATTCGACTCTTGAAGGTATAATCCAAAGCTCGAAAAGATTCTTTCAAGTCTTCAATAGTTTCCGCTTGAGAAAATATGGACACGTCAAACTTGGAAATTAAGAAAAGAGGTGAATAAATTTGCCAAAAGTATTCCTGACAGCAAGACAGCGCAGGGAAGATGCTTTCAGGTCAGCCATAAAAGCTTACACCTATGAAGAGAATGCCACTAAAAAAGAACTGGCTGAGAAAGCAAACATCCCTACCAGGACGTTATTTAAACGTTTGGAGACCCCAGGCAGTATGACACTGGATGAACTCTGGAGCATATTGGACAGTGCCCGCGTTCCAGAGGAAAGGCGCTCAAAAATAGTTTTATGAAGGGAGACGGTATCTTTTGAAAAACGCAACCATAGCCGCTCTATCTGTATTAGCCATATACGGAGTAGAGCCATACGCAGTGCTGCTGTACGCAGTAACGGTACTCTGCTTGTATATAGCGGAGGACTGGATAAAGGAACATAAAAAAGCCCCTGGCGCCGGCAAGCAATCAGGGACTCAATAAATTATCACACCCTCATTATAGGGGAGATACGGAGGAAAAGTCAAATGAAAAACGAAGATCTTGTCTTAAACCATATAAAACTGGCCTACAGTGTGGCCTGGAGTATGAAAAGCACAGGGATAGAGATAGAGGATCTGCAGTCTTTGGCCTTACTGGGGCTTGTGAAAGCGGCAAGAAATTATGACAAAGATCGTGGGTACAAATTCTCAAGTCTTGCGACCACGATCATGAGAAATGAGATCCTGCAGGAAGTACGTCGACAAAAAAAACAGCGGAACCAGGTCTCACTTAATAGTCCGATCGCAGACGGTTTATGTACCCTGGCTGATGTGCTGGAGGATAAGAAAAATGGGTTTGCTGAGGCAGAAATACAGATGATGATCGAAGGACTGGAAGAAAATGAAAAGAAAGCTGTCTGGCTGGTATTCTTTCAGGGGTTGAAGCAGGCTGAAGCAGCGGACATCATAGGGGTGTCACAGAGTATGACAAGCCATTATTACCGTTCAGGACTTCAGAAGCTGAGACAGAGTATCTGACTGGGAGGAGCAGGATCATGTCAGAAGAACAGAAAATAGCAGATCATCTGCAGTCGGAACTTTTAAAATGTGGGTTCACGATCCAGCGGTATGATGCTTACTCAACAAGCAGCATCTATTTAAAGCTAGATTATGGCGTGTGCAACAGCATCAGAATATCTAACCACCGTGGCAAGAGCTATCTGAAATACAGATATAACATCGGAAAACATATATCGGATCGGATACATTGTGTGGACAAGTTTGACCGATACTATTTTCCTGCAAAAGAAATGGACGAGCTGGTCAGAAAGATAGTGACCGACCGGGATGAAAAGATCAAAAAATTTGGGATAATTCGGTACGGAAAGTTCATGTCTAAGAATCGGTTAGAAAACCAGGACAATAAAGGTTTCTGGAGACAGGCCTATGTTGTAAATAAATAATAATATCATAAGGAGGACAACAAATGTTTGAAGTTACGATTAATATTCCGGGATTAAAAGAACTTGCGGAGGCAATCATGGGCATATCAGCCGGAAAGAACGGAGCGCCGATCCAGGGTGCCGCGCAACCGCAGCAGTTACCAGTGCAGCAGGCCATGCCGCCGATACAGCAGGTACCAGCACAGGTACAGCAGACTACACCACCGGTGCAGCAGGTTCCAGCACAACAGATTACGCCACCAGTACAGCAGACGCCAACGCAGCAGCCACCAGTTCAGCAGTCAGTACCAACGACCACACCAAGTTACACACTGGATGATCTGGCAAGGGCAGCTATGACATTAATGGATACCGGACGGCAGGCGGAACTGCAGGCGCTGTTAGTAGCTTTCGGCGTAAATTCTCTTCCGGAATTGCAGCCGGAGAAGTACGGCGCCTTTGCAACTGCATTGCGCGAGAAAGGGGCGCAGATCTAATGGGGCATAAAGAAAGAGAACATGCACTGCTGAGTGCATCGGGGGCGCACAGGTGGCTGGTGTGCACCCCCAGCGCAAGACTAGAGGAACAGTTCCCGGATACTTCTTCCGAGGCGGCGGCCGAAGGTACTTTGGCCCATGAACTGGCGGAAGCGAAAGTGCGGAACTACTTCTACCCCGCGGATCTCAGCAAGCGAAAGCTGACAAACTTTATCAAAAAACAAAAGGAAAATGAACTTTGGCACGATGAAATGATGGGGTACACGGATGAATACCTGGATTACATAAAGAGTATTGCCTTGGCATTTACTGCAGTGCCCTATGTGGCGATCGAGAAGCAGGTGGATTTCAGTGCTTATGTCACCGGGGGATTTGGAACAGCCGATTGCATCCTGATTGGCGGGGGCACTATCCATGTTATAGATTTTAAATACGGAAAGGGTGTTCCTGTAAGTGCGGAGGGAAATCCGCAGTTAGCGTTATATGCACTGGGGGCCTATGAGGCTTATAAACTCCTTTATCCAATAGAACGCATCAGGATGTCCGTGGTGCAGCCACGTATTGATAACAATTCTGAGTGGGAGACTTCTCTAACGGAGCTGTTGGCGTTTGGGGAGTATGCAAAAAAGAAAGCTGCGCTTGCGTGGGATGGAAAAGGTGATTTTAAGCCTGGCACAGATATCTGTAAATTCTGTAGGGCAAAAGCGCAGTGCAGGGCGAGATCTGATCATAACGTCAAACAGGCATTTGAAATCGGGGAGCTTCCGCCACTCATCACTGCAGAAGAGGCAGGGAAGCGCCTGGAGGCACTGGAAGACGTGGTGAAGTACCAAAAGGATCTGCAGGAATGGGCGTTGTCAGAATGCCTGGCAGGCAAGGAAGTGCCCGGATGGAAAGCTGTTGAGGGTAGAGGTTCTAGGGACTGGACAGACTTGGATACGGCTTTTGAGAGGCTTGTCAAGAGCGGGGTCACGGAAGAGGCCATGCTGTGGGAGAAGAAACCGCTGACATTAGCCCAGGTAGAGAAGTTGGTAGGAAAGAAAGATTTCACGGATTCTGTCGGAGACCTGGTGATCAAGAACCCCGGAAAGCCAACTTTGGTAAAGGGATCCGATAAAAGAGATGCGATCTCAAACAAAGTAACCGCAGAAGAAGCATTTAAGGAGGGTACTCAGAGTGTATGAAAGGAACTTTGCGGATGGTGAGCTTAGAAGATTCGAGTTAAAGACAGATGACCCTGCGGAGCTCGCAGAACTGGACAGGGTCATCAAAGAGAAAGGGCTCTCTAGAAGGGACTTGGGTATTATACTTCTATATCTTGGCGTTCGACCTGGATTTGACAGGGCAGATTTTGGTATATGGATGCATAATAACCCAGAACGTCCTTAAGATTTTCAGTTGGGATGTTCTTATATATCGCGATCACTTCCTTGGGGACTAAAGTCCACACATACAGAGTGCTATATCTAAGACTTGTTCCGGAGACCTCGAATTCATAATTGGCAAATATGCGGTGTATGCAATCTTCGCCATCAAAATTCACGATATCATAGGGCTCTCCGAGATACCGTAAAAGATACTCAATGCGTTTCAATATATCCACCTCCTTATCTTCCGATTATAGTTCAAAAAGATAAGGAAAATCAATCTAAAAGAAGAGAGGAAAAATAATATGGAGAATTTATGTAATGTAACAACTGGAAAAGTAAGACTGAGCTATGTACATCTGTTCAAACCCTATGCGGCTATGATGGGACAGGAGGAAAAATACAGCGCGACTGTTCTGGTGCCAAAGACAGACGCAGATACCATGGGCCGGATCAATGCTGCAATCGAGGCTGCAAAGCAGAGAGGCATATCAGAGAAATGGAATGGCCAGTGCCCGCCTATGGTGCCCACACCCGTTTATGATGGGGATGGAGTGCGGCCGTCAGACGGAATGGCCTTCGGCCCGGAATGCAAGGGGCACTGGGTATTTACCGCCAGTGCAAAATTGGATTATCCGCCGGAGGTGGTGGATAAGATGGGAAATCCCATCATCAATCAGTCAGAAGTCTACAGCGGTATGTACGGCAGGGTAAATGTCAACTTCTTTCCTTATGCCTTTGGCGGTAAAAAAGGCATCGGGTGCGGTCTGGGACCAGTCCAGAAACTGGAAGATGGAGAGGCACTCAGTGGCGGGTCCATAAGCGCTGCGCAGGCCTTTGGCGCTCCACAGCAGGCTGCGACTTCTGCAGCGGCACCTGCAACGGGATTCCCGGGATACGCACAGCCGTCTATGCAGGCGGGCTATAGTAACGCGCCGCAGGGCATGCCCCAGGCACAGCCTGCTGGCGGGATCAATCCTATCACAGGACAGCCATATTAATTGAGAGGGGCTTTAAGCCCCTCATTTTAACAGGAGGGGCAGAGTGTAATGAAAAAACATCATCTGAGTATTGACATAGAGACAAAGTCCAGTGTGGACATATCGAAGGCCGGCGCGTACAGATACGCACAGTCTCCAGATTTTGGGATACTTCTCTTCGCTTATAAAGTGGATAAGGAAGAAGTCGGGATCATAGATTTGGCTTGTGGGGAGCTTATCCCCCAGGAGATAATCCACATGCTGAGGGATCCAGGTGTGATAAAACACGCCTATAACGCTGCCTTTGAGTGGTACTGCCTCAACCGGGCTGGGTACGAAACCCCTATAGAGCAATGGCGCTGTACTATGATGCATGGATTATATTGCGGATATACCGCCGGCCTGGGAGCGACAGGAAAAGCTATCGGCCTGCCGGAAGATAAACAGAAAATGGCTGTCGGTAAAGCTCTGATCCGGTACTTTTGTGTACCTTGCAAACCTACAAAGACAAACGGGGGCCGGACGTGGAACCTTCCGAAGCATGCCCCTGAGAAATGGGAACTGTTTAAAGAGTATTGCGTGCAGGATGTTGTGACCGAACATGAAATACTGCGGAGATTACGGCAGTTCCCAGTGCCGGAAGAGGAAGAAAAACTCTGGCAGATGGACATCAGGATGAACGCATTTGGTGTCCGGGTGGACGTGGATCTGATAGAAGGAGCACTTGCGATAGATAGCGTGAGCACCCAGAAGCTGACAGACGAAGCCATGGAACTGACCGGGCTCAACAATCCGAACAGCCCCGCACAGGTGCTGGACTGGCTGCGGGTACAGGGGGTAGTCCTGCCAAACTTACAGAAAGCAACGGTGGAAGAAACACTGCAGGCAGAGCTGCCGGACCGGGCACGGCGTCTGTTAGAGATCCGACAGCAGATGGGGAAAACGTCCATCAAAAAGTATGT
>ERZ791934.606-NODE-606-length-46380-cov-3.831128_pt1 | contig 46380 bp, 43 predicted proteins | sample MGYA00510125_ERZ791934 | MGnify/ENA primary metagenome ERZ791934 (study PRJEB30046, sample SAMN00993240) | human gut metagenome | study: EMG produced TPA metagenomics assembly of the A metagenome-wide association study of gut microbiota in type 2...
TGGAACGACCATGGTCGCCTTGGTATTTTTCGTAGTGGGCTTCGGCATCAAAATGGCTCTGTTTCCACTTCACGGCTGGCAGCCTGCAGCTTATACCAATGCCCATCCTGGAGCTGCGCCGGTCATAGCAGGCATTATGGGAAAAGTTCCGGCTTATGCTATGCTGCGATTTTTCTATTTTGTCTTCAACGCCAATAAGGAATTAGTCGGCGATTTTATGCTGGTAGTCGGTACCATGGCGGCGGCAGGAATGATTTACGGTTCGGTGAAAGCGCTGCAGCAAAAGGATATGCGCAGCATGCTGGCCTATTCCAGCATCGCCCAGATGGGTTACATCGGCATCGGTATCGCCATGGGGGATCTCTACGGTTTGATCGGTGCGGTATTACATATCATCGTCCATTCTTTCATGAAAGGCGGTCTGTTTTTCTGTGTAGGAGCTATCCAATACAAATACGGAGTGACTCGCCTGGGCCAATTGGGACAGCTGCAGAAAAAGATGCCGATCACAGTGGCAGTGATGGTGCTCTGTTCCCTGTCTATGGTGGGAATACCGCCGCTTGCGGGCTTTTTCAGCAAATGGGATCTGGCCATCGGGGCTGCCACGGCAGGGGAATATATCTATATTGCCGTGCTCATTGTCAGCAGTTTGCTCAACGCAATCTATTTCTTCAGACTGTTTGAACATATCTTTATGGACCCGGAACCGGTCCGTGAAGAGATCCATCCTGAATTGAAGAGGGAGCTGCCTTGGCGTATGATGATTCCGATTTCGCTGTGCGGTGTCGGTGTTATCGTGTTAGGCGTCTGTAACGTTTGGTTTGTAAATGTACTTTCGTCAGTAATTATGGGGGTGACGCAATGATACAAGAAATCTTAGATTATCGGCCGGTCATTGCAGTCTTTATCTCTATGATTGCAGCAGGGGTGATTCTGCTCAGAGGGAATCGTATCAGTGCAAATCGGCGGGAGGCTATTACTTTCGGCGCTGCCGTCATCAAGGCGGTCTGTATCTTTTCTATGGTGCCCCAGGTATTAGCCGGAAATGAATTTGACATCATTCTCTTTGAAATCGCCGGCGGTATCAGCCTGGAGTTGAAGGTGGACGGCGCTGGGATGGTCTTCGGCTGTGTCGCTTCGGGCCTTTGGATTCTCACCTCTGTCTATTCCATTGGCTATATGAGAGGACACAAAGAGAAAAACCAGACGGGATATTTTGCGGCCTTTGCCATGTGTCTCAGCGGCGCCATCGGCATCTGTTTTGCAGCCAATCTGCTGACCTTTTTTATTTTTTATGAAATTCTCACTGTCGCGACCTATCCTCTGGTCGTTCATTATAGAGACAAAAAAGGCAAATTATCGGGCAGGAAGTACTTGATCTATACTCTCAGCAGCGGACAGCTGTTCCTGGCCGGCATCGTGTTTTTGTACGTATCGTGTGGCACCTTGGATTTTCAGCCAGGAGGGTTTGTGGAGCATTCTCTCTCCAAAGGGATGACGGCATTGGCCTTTTTCCTGGTAATTGTGGGCGGAGTCGTCAAAGCCGGGGTTATGCCGCTGCACAGTTGGCTGCCTGCAGCCATGGTAGCGCCGACGCCGGTCAGTGCACTGCTTCACGCGGTGGCAGTGGTGAAGGCGGGCGCTTTCTGCGTGATTCGAATCGTCGGTTATACTTTTGGGCCTGAGATCTGCCGCTGGAGCGAGGCAACGGATGTCCTGGCTTGGATTGCGGTGTGCACGATATTGCTTTCTTCGCTGATTGCTATGCAGAAGGATAACCTGAAGGCCAGGCTTGCCTATTCTACGGTAGGGCAGCTTTCTTACATCGTTCTGGGTGTGTGTATTTTGACGCCGGCCAGCATGGCGGGCGCTATGTACCATATCGTGGCTCACGCATTTATGAAAATCACCTTGTTCATGTGTGCGGGCGCAATCTTTGTAACCACGCACAAAGCTGAAATCAGCGATATGCGGGGAATCGGCAGGCGCATGCCTTTGACCATGGCCGCGTTTACGGTGGCGTCCATTGGAATTGCCGGCATGCCGTTTATGGTCGGTTTTGTCAGCAAGATGAGCATCATAGAGGGAGCGGCCGAGATCGGCCAGCCGTTTTTCATTGTGACCCTCATGGCCAGCGCACTGCTCAGTCTGACGTATCTGGTTCCCGTGTGCTACATTGCATTTTCGAAGCGAAACATCAATGCCGATTTTCTAGATTACCCTGCAGGCACGGTGTTGGAGGGCGAAGCCAACAAAGCGATGCTGATACCGCTGCTCTTGACAGCGTGTATTTCAATCTTATTGGGAATTATGCCTAACGCCGGCCCCCATCTGCTGCAGTTGGCAGAAATGGCCGCCCAGTCGATCTTTCAAGGGGGTGGAATGTAAATGATGCTGATGTTTATCAAATATGCTGCCATCGGCTTTGGCTCTGGATTTATACTGATTGTCCTGTCAAAAGTGATTCTGGCTGCCATTTTGCAGAGAAAACCGGATTACTATGACGACCAATACGACCAATTTGATCAGGGAGGTGAAGAGAATGGCTGATTTTCATCCAGGACTGATTTTGATTGTGACAGGTCTTCTCGCTCTCATCCTGCCTGAACAGATTAGAAAATGGGCAGCGGCGGCAGGACCTTTTGTCGCGCTTGCCGTTATGATTGGTCTGGACGGTGATGCGTCTTTGACTTATCGCTTTACCCAGTCCATCACCATGGATCTATTGCACGTAGATACCCTGGCCTGGGCGTTTGGGATGATATTCTGCGTCATCGCCTGTATTGCGGGCATCTACTCTTTTGACGCAAAAGACGGCCGGGAAAAGTGTGCCTCTCTCATCTATGCGGGAAGCAGTATTGCCGTAGTCTTTGCAGGGGATTGGATTTCTTTGATCTGCTTTTGGGAAGTCATGGCTGTTTCTTCCACCTATTTGGTGTGGGCTGGCAGAACCCACAGGGCGAGAAGAGCCTCTTACCGCTATCTGGCCATGCATTTCTTTGGCGGCAATATGCTCCTCGGCGGCGCCATCGCAATCTGTGTACAGAACGGTTGGCAGATAGAGATGCTGACCGGCGGCAGCGGCTGGGCTTATTGGTTTGTCTTTATCGGTCTGGCGGTCAATGGGGCGATACCGCCCCTCCATACGTGGGCGCCGGATGCTTATCCGGAAGCGACTTCCGCAGGTACAGTATATATGGGCTCTTTTACTACAAAGGTCGCTATCTACGCGCTGATCAGGCTCTTTGCAGGAACCGAGTGGCTGGTCTTTGCAGGAGCAGTCATGGCAGTCTTTGCCGCCTGTATGGCTTTGATGGAGAACGATATCAAAAGGCTTCTGTCTTATCACATCGTCAGTCAGTTGGGCATGATGGTAGCGGCTCTGGGCACTGGCAGTGCTGCTGGTATTGACGGAGCCACACTGCACGCTATTTTTAATATCTTATATAAGGGCGTGCTGCTCATGGGGGCAGGCGCGATCGTTTATGCGACTGGAACGAGGAAGATCAGCGAACTGGGAGGCCTCTATAAAAGAATGCCTCTTGTGACTGCTTGCTTTTTCATCGCGTCTCTATCCATTGCAGGAGTCCCATTCTTCAGCGGCTTTGCCAGTAAAGCCCTGATCACAGAAGCGCTTCATGAGGGACACTTTACCATTGCTTACTGGCTGGTAACTCTGGCCGGTGTCGGAACGTGGCTTTCAATTACCCTGAAGATCAATTATTTTGTCTTTTTTAGAAAGACGAAAGCAGAGATGGCTGTGAAGCCTGTGCCAGTCTATATGAAGGCGGCGATGGTTATGGGAACCCTGCTCTGCATTGTGACTGGCTTGTTCCCGTCGTATTGTTATGAGCTGATGCCAAACGCGACCATGGCGCATCCTTTCAGTGCGGAACACATTGTGGAATATGTCGCGCTTTTCATCGGCGCAACGATTCCATTTGCCCGCTATATCAAGAAGATGGAGCCCCACGATGTGATTACCTTGGACTTCGATTGGATTTACCGGATTACACTGGTTGAATTTCTATCGGGTCTATCCAAATGGGTCTATCGCATCTTCTCCAGGTTTGAACACACTTACTACAACTTTGAAAGGATCATCAAAACGATTCTGCGCAATCCGAGCAAAGTGTTCAGCGGGCTGGAACTGGATGAGGCCAATGCAGAGGAGTATTTTGAAGAACAGCGCCCGGTGGGCGAGTTCATGCAGACCTTTATCGTTTTCTGTGTCATCGCCTTCTTGGTATTGCTGATTATAGAATGACAAATGTTATCGATATCCCTTTTTATCGCCCCAGGTGGCCATCTGTTTCATGCCGCCTGGGGCGTTTTATGTTCCAATCTGAGTTGCAGGTAATCGTCTTGACTGACGGTTCGCCTGAAGTCAGGCCTGTGGGCAGCAAAAATGACCAGGACATTTTAAAGAGCGAAACGGATTGCAGTTTATGAGACGCATAGGATGATCCGCAAGAGAACTTTCAAATTTCTAAGTAATTTCTCAATCCCGAAACCCCTTGGAAAAACAAAAGCAATTCAAATTGTTCCGCATTATGAAACCGAAGGTTCTCATTATAGAACGGGCGATATTGACGCGCAGAAAATTCTGAATTATGATACAGCCATAAGATAACTTGAATGGTTCGACCAGCGTCTGGCCGCTCGCTGACGCCTATGGGTCGATAAGGATGGAGGTAAGGTGAGATGTTAAAAGCACAGACAGGAACTAGTACAAACGGGAATGCGGCATTGGCTGCAAAAGAGGCTGTACAGAAGGTAAAGGAAGTAGAGAATGCGAAGATGGCATTCGTATACAGCGGGGTACAGTATGACCAGAAGGCTTTGCTGGATGCCATTGCTGCGGGACTTCCAGGCGTACCTCTGGTAGGAAACACATCCTTTACCGGCGTGATCACCCAGGAGGGTTTTGTCTCCGGTGACGAAGGTTTTGTCGGCGTCATGGCTATGGGAGACGAGGATATGACCGTCGGCGTTTATGGCATGGCAAAAGAGGGCACGGCCAGAGAAACCGGAAAGAAGGTTGCACAAGAAGCTTTGAAGAGAGCCGGAAAGACCACTGCACCGGACTACTTCTACATGACAGCGCCTCCGGGAGAAGAGGAACTCTACCTCAAGGGCATCACGGAGGTTATCGGCAGAGTGCCGTTCTTTGGCGGAAGCGCGGCAGATAACGCCATCGCAGGGGAATGGCTGCTCTATACGGACGAAATGGTTACGGCAGACGGCGTGGCAGTTGCCTTCTTCTACACGGGCAAAGGCTTTGCCAACGAATATACAGGGGCATACGAAGAGACTGACAAAGTCGGCATCATTACCAAAGTCGTCGACAACAGGACTTTGGCAGAGATCGACGGCGTACCAGCATTGAAAAAATATCAGGAGTGGACCGGTGCCTCTGACGAAGATGTGGCAGGCGGCAACCTGCTGGCATACGCCATCACAGCGCCTCTGGGCGTCAAAGACCCGCTGGGCGACGTAGTGGCGATCAGGCATCCGATGAACGGCAACGACGATGGCTCCATGGCCATCGGCAACAACCTGGCAGAACACACAGCTGTGATTTTGATGGAAGGCTCTGTGGATGAACTGATTCAATCCACAGGAGAAACTTTGGACGCTTTGAAAGCAAAACTGGGAGAAGGGCCGGCGGCCTTCCACCTGGTACACTGCGGCGGCAGAAGAGCAGGTATCGGAGATCGCATTGACGAGGTGGCAAAGGCGCTGAAGGAAGCTTCCGGCGGCGTACCGTTCATGACAGAATTCACCTTTGGCGAATATGGATATGAAGACGACAGCAAGAACACCTGCGGCGGTCTGATGTTATCCTTCACAGCATTTGGAAAATAGAAAGGGGATCTTACATATGAAAATGATAATCAACGGAAAAAAAGTAGATAGTGAGAGCGGACTGACCTTTGATGTGCTCAATCCGGCTACAGGCGAAGTGATAGAATCCGTGCCAAAGGCGACGGAAAAGGACGTCAAAGCGGCCATCGACGCGGCAGTAGACGGACAGAAGGTCTGGGCAGAGGTTCCGGTATGGAAACGGGCAGAGGTATTATACAAGTTCCTGGACATCGTGGACGCCAACAAAGAAGAACTGGCGCAGACCCTGTGTGCAGAAAACGGCAAGCCGATTGTAGAAGCGAGAGCGGAAATCGGCAACATCAAAATCGGATTCTCCGGATTCATCGAACACGCGAAGCATTATTACGGAAGCATCATTCCACAAGGACAGGAGCAGGGGCAGGATGCAAACCTGCAGTTGGTAACGAGAGAACCCATCGGCGTAGTGGCCTGCATCATACCGTTTAACTTCCCATGCGATCTCTACGATCAAAAGGTTGCACCGGCTCTGATGATGGGCAACGCCGCCATCGTCCTTCCTTCTTCGGATAATCCGCTGACTTTGATGAAGCTGACGGAGATGTTGGTAGAAGCTGGTGTGCCAAACGGCGTCATCCAGTGCCTGACAGCGCCGGGCAGTGTCAAGTCCACGGCAGTAACTGATCCGAGGGTACACCTGGTCACTTTGACTGGCAGCACGGAAGTAGGTATCGACACGGCAAAGCTGGCGGCTGCGAATCTGACTCATACGGCTCTGGAGCTTGGCGGCAACGACGCCTTCATCGTACTGGAAGACGGCGATGTGGATCTGGCCGTAGAAGAGATGATCTGGGGCCGCATGTACAATACAGGACAGGTCTGCTGCGCGAGCAAGCGGTTCCTGGTACACAATTCGCTGAAAGACGAGTTCGCGCAGAAGGCTGTAGAGCGGATCAAGCAGTTGAAGGTTGGCATGCCGTCTGATGAAAGCAGCCAGGTAGGCTGTCTGATCAGTGAAAAGGCCGCCATCAAGGTGGAAAAAGAAGTGGAAAAGACCGTGGAACAGGGCGGCAAGATTGTCCTGGGCGGTAAGCGTAACGGTGCTTTCTATGAACCGACTGTCATCGTAGACGTGCCGAAGACTGCAGACGTTGCCGTCGACATGGAAATCTTCGGACCAGTGGTTCCGATCATCGGCTTTGACTCCGATGAAGAGGCAATCGAGATCGCCAACAAGTCCATCTTCGGACTGTCCAGTTGTGTGTTCTCAAGAGACCAGAAGAGAGCCTTTAAGGTTGCTTCCAAGATGGAAGCAGGCGGAGCCGTCATCAACGGCGCCAGCTTCTTCAGAGCTTTCGAGATGCCGTTCGGCGGCTGGAAGCACAGCGGCATTGGCACGGAGGGCGTATTCTCCACCTTTGACGAGATGACCTTGTCCAAGACCATCGTGCTGAAGAATATATTATAGATAGAGAAATAGGGCAAAGAGGGGACCGCAGATTGGCGGTCCCTTTTGTGATTGGTCTCCGTTTTTTTACAGAACTGATGTATAGACAATTGTTTTAACCTCTATTGCCACGAAAAAATGCAAAAACGCCTAAAAAATCTGTGGGCTGCAAAGGGAGTGTCCATGCAGCGACGGCTGTAACCGTTGAAACTTCGTTGTGCCCATTGACCAGACTGACGTTAGGCAGCCTAAGAGATCAAGATGTTTAGGCGTTTTCGGTCTTTTTTGGCAAAATGACGGGTAAAACCTATCATGACATCGATGAAGATATGAATCGAAAAGCTGGGATTTTTGTCACGGCAAACGCATGAAAAAAACATACAAGATAAATAACGTTTAGCTTTCATGGGTCTGCCGTGATCGCGCTCTCTCCCCGCTGTCTGTTAAAAAGCTTCCCTGGACAAAACGCTGGATGCCGGTGCAGATAAATGCGCATAAATCAGGTAATCTGCCATAAATGCTTGTTTTTTGATCAGTTTAGGCACTTTTTTGAAAAATAAAATCCTGTTTTTGTTAAATTAACCATAAAATGTAAAAACAGAAATAGGATAGTAATTCATATAATAGAAATATTTTGTATTAAAACATGTTTTCAAGCTTAATCCAGTCAAATTCGAGCTATTTTGTACCCGGAAGAGATTGCTGAAAGCTGAAATCTGCCATAAATGCACTTAAAATTGCTCGTTTCCGGCACTTTTGCCGGATTTAAGCGAAGGGGGTATATTTTAGGACTTCATGCGTTTGCCGTGGGATTTTGGTTTAGTCCCCCTTGATTTTTTCTCTGCGCAGTGGTAAAATATTTCATATTGTATACTATACAAAATAAGCAGCCGCCTGGCTGTTTATTTTTCGTGTTTTACGAGAGGTGCTTTAGAAATGGAAAATGAAAACAACGACTTTCTTGGAACAGAATCCATCGGAAAACTTTTATTCAAGCTGGCGCTGCCGTCGGTAACGGCCCAGCTGATCAACATGCTCTATAACATTGTAGACAGGGTGTATATCGGACATATTCCGGGAACCGGCGCACTGGCGCTGACAGGCGTAGGTGTCTGCCTCCCGATCATCATGGTGGTCACGGCTTTTGCTGCACTGATCAGCATGGGAGGCGCGCCAAAGGCGTCGATCTTCATGGGACAGGGCAGAAATGACAAAGCGGAAGAAATACTGGGCAACTGCTTTGTGGCTCAGGTGATCATCTCTGTGGCGCTGACTTTGATCCTGCTGATCTGGAACGAAGATCTTTTGATGCAGTTTGGAGCCAGTGAGAATACCATAGAATATGCCACTGGGTATATGGGGATCTATGCTGTGGGTACGATTTTCGTCCAACTGACCCTTGGGATGAACGCCTTTATTACGGCGCAGGGATTCGCCAAAGTGGGCATGTACACGGTGATGATCGGGGCGGTGCTGAACATTGTCCTGGATCCGATCTTTATCTTTGTATTACATATGGGTGTAAAAGGGGCGGCTTTGGCCACCATTCTGTCCCAGGCGGTCTCGGCATTCTGGGTTTTGAAATTTCTCAGAGGCAAAAAGAGTCTGCTCAAATTGAGGAAGGCGAATCTGAAGCTAAGCCGCGGCATCATTTTGCCCTGCCTGGCTCTGGGTCTGGCGCCGTTCATCATGCAGGCCAGCGAAAGCGTCATTTCTGTATGCTTCAACTCTTCTCTTTTGAGATACGGAGGAGACATTGCCGTGGGTGCCATGACGATTCTGACCAGCGTCATGCAGTTTGCCATGCTGCCTCTCAATGGAATCGCACAAGGGGCACAGCCCATCACCAGTTATAATTTTGGCGCCAAAAACAAAGACAGAGTCAAGAAAACCTTCTGGACTCTGTTGAAAGTATGTCTGACCTACTCTGTTCTGCTCTGGGTGCTGGTCATGCTGCTGCCAAAAGTGTTTGCCGGAATTTTTTCCGGCGATGCAGAGCTGATCGCCTTTACGGGGTGGGCGCTGAGAATTTACACGGCCTGCCTGTTCATGATGGGGATTCAGATCGCCTGCCAGATGACCTTCATTTCTATTGGCAATGCAAAGGATTCTATCATCGTAGCCATTATGAGGAAGTTTGTCCTGCTGCTGCCGCTGATCTATCTGCTGCCAAACTTTCTTGAAAATCAGACCATGGCAGTCTATCTGGCAGAACCAGTTGCAGACTTAATCGCCGTGACCTTTACGATGATTCTGTTCCGGTCACAATTCAAGAAAGCACTTCATTCTATGTAACCCATGGATTTGGAAATCTCCAGGGCCTGTTTTCTGACATACTGCGCGACGGGTTCGATACGATCGACGGTCAAAATGGAAGTAGGGCCGCTGGCCGAAATGGCAGCGATGATATCACCGCGATAATCATAGATCGGCGCGCCGATGCATCTGTGACCGATTTCTGCTTCTTCATCGTCTATGGCCCAGCCGCGGCTTCTGACTTTGTCCAGGTCTGCGATGAGTTCGTCCACCGAACCCAAGGTTTTTTTGGTAAATTTGATAAAGCTGCAGTTTACCATGATCTTGCGAACTTGTGGAGCTGAATAATTTGATAGGAGACATTTTCCCAGGGAGCAGGAGTAAGCGTGGACACGGACGCCGATTTGCGAATACATCCTGACATTTGAGAAGACATCCATTTTCTCTATGTAAATGACCTGGTCCCCGTCGAGAACGCCCAGATGGGAAGTGAGACCTAACTCAGAGGTGGTCTGAGCAACATAAGGCCTGGCCTCTGTCTGCAGCTCAAGACTGTTGATATAGCAGCTGACAGCTTCAATCAATTTGAGGCCGATTTTGTAGGTGCCTCTGTCTGTCTTGTTGAGATATCCGCGGCCTGCCATGGTCGTTATAATTCTGTGTGCAGTGCTCTTGGGAAGTCCGATTCTGCCGGCGATTTCGGTTACGCCGAGCCCTTCATTCTCTTGCGAAAGGACCTCGATGATGTCCAGCGCCCTGTCGATGGACTGTACATTGTTATCGCTACTCATACTATCACCACCTTTTAAAATATTCTGTTATTTTATTATACTAAAAAATTTGCCGCTGTGCAAATGGAGGATTTACATGATTATATCGACTATTTGTAAACTGCTGCTGGCCATGGGCGTCGGCTATTATCTCAACAAAAAGAGAGTCTTTACGGAAGAAGTCAGCCAAAAGCTTTCTTATTTCGTCGTCAATATCGCCATGCCTTTGATGATCGTGACGTCTCTCAACAACACAGAGATTGCTGACAAAGGAGAACTTCTGCGGTATATTCTGACAGGGGCCTGCTTCTATCTGATCATTCCTTTCTTAGCAAAGGGAATCAATCTTTTGACAAAAGTTCCGAAAGAGGAGCGGCCGGTTTACGAAGCGTTTTATCTCTTTTCAAATAACATGTTCATGGGATATCCGGTAGCCGCATCCCTCTACGGAAGTGGATGCATTTTTCAGCTGAGCATGTTCAATCTTGGCTTCAATTTGCTGTATTATACTTATGGCATAAAGCTGTTTCAAATTGGAAAAGATAAGGAAAAAGAAAAATTCGATTATAAAAAAGTCCTGGGACCGGGCACCATTGCAGCCATTATTGCAATCGTGCTCTTCTTCACTGGTTTGAAGCTGCCGGAAGCTGCTACTGAGGTCTGCAGTTTCCTGGGCAACGTATCTTCTCCATTGTCCATGGTCATTATCGGCTCTACCATAGGAACCTATTCCTTAAAAAGTATCTTTGGCGACGATAAAAGGCTGTATTTTGTCTCTGTCATCAGGCTCGTACTGATGCCTGTTGCGACTTATTTCATCCTGTCAGTACTGGGATTTACAGGAATCCTGCGTGGCACTGCAACGGTAGCCATGGGAATGCCGGTAGCATCGCTGGTTTCTATGGGGTGTATTGAACATCAAAGCAATGAAAAACTGGGCTCAGCTGGCGTGGTCTTAACTACAATCGTATCGCTTTTCACTATACCGGTGATGCTGATATTTTTGGGTTGACAGAAGTGCGCAAACATGATATAGTAGCTTAGTAATGAAGAAGAAGTCATCCGCTTCTCACCTGCAGGCAATCGCGTTTGTTAGGTCTATATGATTAGAAATCAGCACTATCATAGTGTGTTTTGAAGCGGATACTTGTGTGTCCGCTTATTTTAATGCGAAGGTATCACAGGAGGTGCGAACAATTAGCAAGGAAAACAAGATCAACGAAGAAATTCGTGATAGAGAACTGCGAGTTATTGATGATGAAGGTAAGATGCTTGGCGTTATGAGCAGAGATGCAGCGCTGGCTTTGGCTGAAGAGAAAAAGCTGGATCTGGTAAACATCTCACCCAATGCAAATCCGCCAGTTTGCAAAATTCTCGACTATGGAAAGTACAGATACGAAATCCAGAAGAGAGAAAAAGAAGCAAAGAAAAAGCAGAAGACCATTCAGGTAAAAGAAATCAGACTGAGCTCTTTTATTGAAGAGCATGACGTTCAGGTGAAAGCAAAGACTGCTTGCAAGTTCCTCAAGGATGGGGATAAAGTAAAGGTCAGCCTTAGATTCAGAGGCAGAGAAAATGCCAATACCGCAAGAGGCCGTGAGGTAATGAACAAGTTTGCTGAAATCTGCAGTGAAGTGAGCGTAGTTGAGAAAAGACCTACCTTTGAAGGTAGAAGCTTGATCATGTTCCTGGCACCGAAAGCTGAAAAGTAAATGTTTAGAATTAACATAGGAGGAGAATAGCATCATGGCAAAGAATAAGATGAAGTCCCACAGAGGCGCATGCAAAAGAATGAAATTAACTGGAAGTGGAAAAGTAAAGAGAAATAAGGCATTCAAGAGCCATATTCTTACAAAGAAAGCCCCAAAGAGAAAAAGAGGCTTACGTAAAGCTACTACATTGACGAGCGCTGACACTAAGAGAATGTTAAGATCAATGGCGAAATAATATAGGAGGTAAGGAATTATGGCAAGAGTTAAAAAAGGCGTAAATGCGCACAAGAGACATAAAAAAATCTTAAAGCAGGCAAAGGGTTATTACGGACAGAAGAGCAAGGTCTTCAGAGCTGCAAATCCGGCAGTGATGAGAGCGCTCAGATCTGCTTATGTTGGAAGAAAGCTGAAGAAGAGACAGTACAGACAGATGTGGATTGCAAGAATCAACGCGGCTGCAAGAATCAACGGCATGTCCTACAGCAGACTGATGGACGGACTGAAGAAGAGCGGTATCGAAATCAACAGAAAGATGCTTTCTGAGATGGCGATTCACGATGCTGCAAGCTTTGCACAGCTTTGCGAAACTGCAAAGGCTGCTTGCGGAAAAGAATATTAATCAGCGAGATAACGAGGGTTTCCTTTCAGAGCAAAAGCTTTGGGGAAGCTCTTTTTTCTTGCATATTTTGACGGAGCCATTATAATAGAAGCTAAATAGATTTATGCTTTATGAGAAATTGCTGGCGAGGCTTCGTCTGAAAGGAAGTGAGACATGCGGACAGGATATTTTGCCGTGAATAGGGCGGATAGGATTACGATTTTACATGACGGCGTTTTGGAGTATGCCAGATATGACCAGGAAACGATCAGATGGCATGGTGAGGGACGGCTGGCGCTCAATGATTTGGTCGTGTTCATCTGCTGCGAAGAGGCGTGCACGGTCACAGTGTATCGATATGGAAACTGCGAATGCAAGCCGGTCACAAAGAGAATTCCTATCGACGAACTGGAAGAAGGACAGACCGTCTTGGATTTCTATTATGATAACGAAAGAGTTGCAATCAGAGTGAAGGATCAGCTTCTCTTTGACGTATTCGTTGGCAGGCAAAAGGTGATGCTGCAGTTGTCCCAAGGCAAGAAAAAGTACCTGGTTATACAGAAGAACGACGAGATTCGTTACTTCTCTTGCGGCGGAGCGGACGTCGTTACAGATCAGATGGAAGATGAGATCATGAAAGGGCAGAGTTTCCCTGCTTACGTCGATAAGCATCAGTTGCCCATACCGCTGGCAGATTTTTTTCCTGAAAAGATAATAGAAGAACTTCGAAGCATGAAAAAAAGCGAGGAATTGCGTTACGCAAAAATTCACGGAGAGCAAATAGCGGTCAGACTGATTCAAGAAGACTTTGACGGTCAGGGAAGCAGTCTCTACATGATTGGTGATGAAGAAGCATTCCTCGATTCTTTGAGAAAAAATGTCTCAATCTATAACCGACTGTACTTCAATCGGGAATTCAAAGTGAGACAAAATGAATTGAGCTGTGAAGTCAGGCTGCGGGGAAGCGGCAGCAAGATTGAAGAGATCAATCGGAAGCTGGATAAAGTCTGCCACAAAAATGTCACCATTGTTCTGACAGGTGAAAGCGGTACAGGAAAAACCTTCCTGGCACGGCAGATTCACCGCAACGGCAGACGGGCAGAAGGACCTTTCGTCAATGTAAATTGCGCCGCCATCGCATATAATCTCATAGAGAGTGAACTGTTCGGGTATGAGGAAGGAGCTTTCACTGGCGCACGTAGAGGTGGAAAGGAAGGCTATTTTGAAGCAGCAAAAGGGGGCACTCTGTTTCTTGATGAAATCTCAGAAATGCCTATCACTTTGCAGGGAAAGCTGTTGGAAGTATTGCAAGAGGGTACCTTTTACAGAGTCGGCGGAACGAAGAAGATTCGGGCGGATATCCGCCTGATCGTTGCAACCAATCGCAATTTGGAAGCGATGGTAAAGGAAGGAAAGTTTCGAGAGGATCTGTATTATAGAATCTGTGTGTTTCCTATTCATCTGCCGCCGCTGCGGGAACGCCTCGCAGATCTTTATAACATTATCGAGGATGCTTTGCCGCAGATCTGCACTAATTTAGAAATAGAACCTCTGATACTGACCCAGGCTGCTCTGGCAAAAATGCGAAAGTATCATTGGCCGGGCAACATCAGGGAGTTAGAAAACGTCTTGGAAAAAGCAGCCGTGATGGCTGACGGTCAATTGATCCGAGAGGAGGACGTCGTTCTCGGCAACCCACTCCTCGGTAACGCTGAGGAGCAGAATTTAAAAGAACGCCTGAACGAATATGAGAAAAAGATAATTAAGGAAGCGTATGAGTTATTTGATGGCGACCGGAAAGAGATGGCGGCCTTTTTGGGTATCAGTAAAACAAATCTGTTTGAGAAAATTCATAAGTACGGAATTGAAGAGGAGACGTTATGCATATCTCAGAAAAAGTAAAGGATAGGATCAGCAATATCTTTGGAGAGATGGGGATCTATTATTATGATCTCGTCGATGACAGCAGTTTTTTTGCTGGCAATTGTGATGTGTTCCCCTCCATGGGCATCGCAAAATTTGTGGTCATGATTGAGGTATTTCAGCAGATTGAAGAGGGCAGGCTGCATCTGACAGATTCTTATGTTTGGAAGAAGAAACCGCCCTTTGCCATTCCAACAGCGGAGTATGAGGAAAACGTAGGCATTTTGGACTTTCTTCACGAAGGTCTGCAGCTGACTCTCGAAGACCTGCTGTATCTGATGATTGTGATCAGCGATAATTCGGCGTTCAACATTCTGCTTACGAAAGTAGGCATGGAGAATGTGAACAGCACCATGAAAAAACTGGGACTGGTACATACCTCTGTAGGCTGTCTGCTCTTTGAATGGGACGAACGCAGACCAGAAAAGGACAACTATCACTCAGTCAGGGAAATCGGCAGCCTGCTGAAACGTTTGTACAGAAAACAGCTTGTTTCTACGTCTGCCAGTGAGAAGATGCTGCGTTTGATGACCTATCACCAGAGACGAGAAAATATTTCCTTTCTGGCCAACAACAAAATCTCCGTAGCCCATCAGACGGGTTTCGACCTTCACTGCCTTCACGAAGCGGTCATTGTACTCTGCGAGCATCCCTTTCTCCTATGCATGAGCGCGAATAAGGTAGATGTAAAAAACGCCGAATATATCATGAAGGATGTAATCAGACTGTGTTATGAAGCTTCGATGACTGAAGGGGTCTGAAAAAAGAACGAGATTCTGAAATAAGAACGAATTAAAGACTGGGTGGAGCGTTACACCCAGTCTTTTCAATAGATTGCGGCATTTGTTTTGATGGCACGGTACTTGCGATTATTATAGACAAGAATGAAGAAAGGAGGTTCGTCGGATGCAAATTATCGATATGCATTGTGATACTTTATTAGAATGCTATCAAAAAAACTATGGTCTGCGAAGGAATACAGGTCATGTAGATCTATTGCGGATGAAAGATGCTGGCGCACTGGCGCAGTTCTTTGCAATTTATCTTCCCATGGATGATAATCTGACACCTTACAGGCTGTTTCAGGAGATTTACAATGTTTATATGAGGGAACTTGCGGCAAACAGCGACTTGATCGCACCTGCCATCTCTTATGACGATATTTTAATCCACGACCGCGAAGGCAGAATGTCCGCAGTCTTGTCTGTAGAAGACGGTCATCTGCTTGCGGGAAAGCTGGAACGACTGGATGAGCTCTATGACAAAGGGGTTAGACTGATGACTCTGCTTTGGTGCAGAGAAAATTGTATCGGATTCCCCGACAGTCTTAAGCGTGAAGAACACCGATTGGGGCTGAAACCCTTTGGTTTTGATGTCATAGAGAAGATGAACCAGTTGGGCATGATTATTGACGTTTCACATTTATCAGAGGGCGGGTTCTATGACGTGGCGGCGCACAGCAAAAAACCTTTTGTAGCTTCGCACTCCTGTGCACGGAGCTTGTGCGGCCATTCGCGAAATCTGTCTGATGAACAATTGAGATGTATTTCTGAAAAAGGCGGCGTTGTAGGTGTGAACTACAATTCATATTTTCTGAGAGAGGGTTCTGATTTCAGTTCTATGGAGGATATTCTCTTACACGTCGATTACCTGATTAATCTGATGGGCGTTGACAGTGTGGCTCTGGGATCGGATTTTGACGGCATTGAATGCAGGATGGAGATGAGAGGATACGGACAATACCAGAGACTGGTGGAACAGCTGGAAAGAAGATATCCAGCAGAGACAGCAGAAAAGATTTGTTGCAAAAATGTACTTCGAATGATGAAAGAATGTTGTGATTAGGAGGAAAAAATGGATACAAAAAAACATGAGGGCAGCTTCAAGAAAGCCATTGGCCCATTCAGCGGCATCAGCATCGTTGCCGGCATGGTAATCGGATCAGGCGTCTATTATCTGGGCAGTTACGTGTTAGAGAGAACGGGACTGAGCATGGGATGGTCGCTAGTCGCCTGGATTGTGGGCGGATTCATTACCATTGTCGGAGGACTGTGTTTTGCGGAACTGGGAGCAAGTATGCCCGTTGCCGGCGGGCAGACCGTTTATCTCAGCAAAGCCTACAGCCCGGCTTTTGGATTTATCAATGGGTTTTCCTGCTTTCTGCTGACGGGCTCCGGCGGCGTGGCGGCCTTGGCAATGGCGGCAGTAACTGCCTATCGAACCGTATTTGAGATCAGCGATATCATGGTCAAGGTGCTTGCAATTGCGATCATACTGGTTCTGATGGTCATCAACTTACTGGGAGTCAGGGAGATGACCTTCTATCAGAATTTTTCCATGGTCATCAGGATGGTGCCGATTTTGATGATTATTATAGCAGGTTTCGTCATGGGGAAAGAATCTCCCGATCTCAGTTTGTCTTTGGCGGGAACTTCTGCCGAGGGCGGCGGCGTGACAGCCGTAATTTCCATGATCGGATTTGCCACCTTTGCTTCTTTGTGGGCATATGACGGCTGGTATAACCTCAATACCGTAGCAGAAGAGATGAAAAACCCGAAAAAGGATTTGCCTTTTGCGATTATCACTTCCCTGATCGGCGTCACCTTGATTTACGTCCTATTCTATTTGGCAGTATATAAAGTGCTTCCGAGTGAGGATATTGCTGAAATGATCAATTCAGGGAATCTCTATCTGGGCAATGAAGTCGTCAGCAGGACGCTGGGCGGCACTGGAATCTGGATTCTGCTCATCTGTATGACCATAGGCATTGTCGGCTCTGCCAACGTCAATACCCTTTGTGACCCTCGTACTTATTATGCCATGGCAAAAGAAGGTTACTTCCCGAAATTATTCGGTCATCTGAGCGAGAAACACGGCGTGCCTTCTTACGGAATTATCGTTTCTGCCGGCATGGCTGTATTGCTGGTCATCTTCAACAGTCTGCAGGAATTGACCGATATGCTGATTTTCACGACTTCCATCTTGAATTTAATGACGATTTATGGTGTACTGATTATGAGGAAAAAATATCCCGATATTGAAAGACCGTATAAAGTCTGGGGCGGAAAATTTACGATTTATCTGACCAGCCTCATGTATGTTGTCTTGATGGTCAACGAATTTATCGATGCACCGAAAGCCGCCATTACAGGTGTTGGCATTACGGTGGCAGGACTGATCGTTTATCTGTATTTCAAAAAGAAAAACGGAGGAGAAGAATACAAAGGTGAAGGAATTGAATAAAGCGAAGTACGAGAATTTGAAATATCTTGCTGTGGAACTGCCGGAAGATATTCTGAAAGAAAAGTGGAGCGGAAATTTTGACAGGGCAAAAAAGCTGATCGCACAGCGATTATCTGAAGACATTCCCAGGGCACTGCGGTGCAGGCTGGATTTGGAGCTGAAAAACCTGGAGGACTTGGAAAACTGTTATACTGTGACGAGAGAAGAGGCGCTGCAGCAGGTACGGGAACGAATTCCGGAGATGAGTGAAGAGGAGTTTGACCGACTTCAGCTGGAAGGAAAGCTGGACTGGATTTATCTGAACGGCAAAATGATGTACCTGGACAGTTTCTGCGCGACACTGTTCAAAGTGAACCCTTCACTGTGGCAGCGTTCCTGCCAGGGCGATCAGAGCGACTATCAGATTTTGGATGACCTAATCGCAGGTTTAGAAGATGGGCAGGAGACTTGCTGCCACATTCATATCAAACAGGAAGTCTCCCTGAAAGAGCGAGCTGTGGAAGAGGGGAAGACTTTGCGGGTACACATGCCCGTGCCCCTTGAACGGGAGCAGGTTCAAAACCTGCAGCTGCTGGAAGTGACCCCCGCTCCTGTCTGTATGGCAGAAGAGGATGCGCCTCAGCCGACTCTTTATTTTGAGGCACCGGCTGCTATCGGACAGATATTCTCTGTAGAATACGCATTTGACCATCATACTGTTTATGTGGACTTGGGCAACCCAGAGCGACAGAAAGCCGCCATGGAGCCATTTCCAGAGGAGACGAAAGCCTATCTCTCAGAAGAACTGCCTCACATCCAGTTCACGCCCTATCTGCGGTCCCTGGCAGCAGAAATCACAGAAGGGGAGAGCAATCCCCTTTTGATCGCCCGCCGCATTTACGATTTTATTACGACCAAAGTAAGCTACGCTTTCATGCGGGATTATGCCTGCATCGACCATCTCGCTGAGTATTGTGCCTTGAATCTGAAAGGGGACTGCGGCGTGCAGGCGCTGCTGTTCATCACGCTCTGCAGGATAGCAGGCATTCCGGCAAAGTGGCAGTCAGGTATTGATGCGAAACCGGGTGATGTGGGGGAACATGACTGGGCCATGTTCTATGTGCCCGGAAGCGGCTGGGTGTATGCGGATCTCTCTTATGGAGGTTCCTCCTACATCAGAGGCGCTTATGACCGCTGGAACTACTTCTTCGGCAATGCAGACCCTTACCGCATACCGATTAACAATGCATTCCAAAAGGATTTTGAACCTCCGAAGTGGTTTTGGCGAAATGACCCGTATGACAATCAGTCGGGCGAAGCGGAATATGAAGACCATGGTGTACGGAGTGATGATCTGCTATATCGTTATCAGGAAATCGATATCCATCGTATCAAATAAACCCTATCAATGATGTAAGGTCAGAATTGATAACGAAGCTGATGTAAAGAGAAATTTTTTACATCAGCTTTTTTGTTTTTTTGGAAATCCTTGTCCCTTTTTTGACAAATTTCGAGTTATATATTTATACGACAAAATTTAGCAATATCCCTCAAAAAATAGAGTGTATATAGTTAAAGGGATAATGTATCAATCAAAGGGGAGTCAGAAATGAAAGCAAAATTACCGATACTATTTGCTAGTATATCACTGGGATTCTATATTTTTTGTCTGCTGGAAATGAAAGACGGTGCCGAAGGCATTATCAGCAGACTGATCGAGCAGGGAAGTTACGACAGCGCGTACCATTACATTGACGGCTGGGCCTATGATTATACAGGCGTACAGCAGTTTCTGCGTGCGACAGGGACTTTTCTTGCCGTATACTATGGTGCAAGAATTGCCTGCTCGATCAGAGGAAACAAATGTGAGACTGCCTTTGCTGTTGTCATTGCCTGTTATATCGTGTGCGTGGCAGTGATCGCAATCAGCCAGTCCCATCTTCTGGGGCTCATCCTCGCTGCTGCCGCAGTCTTTGTCGTATTGGCCGCCATTTCGCTGCTGAAGGATCTTCCCACCGAATAGCGCCGTTTTAAAAACTTGAAAAATCTTCTTGACTTGGAGTCCGCTCCAGGTGTTACAATAAAGCAACAACAGATGCAGGGCTGCAACAAACAGGGGGAGGACAAACGCTGAAACCCCTGGAAAATACTTGATTTTTCTGTTGGCATGGTTTATGCTATACATGTTAGTGTGCTTCAAGAAGAAGTAATTGTCGTTTTCAAGAAGAAAACAATGTTAAGAATAGATAGACTTGATATTGAGATTTAATGCCACGAAGGCAGACTGGATTCCAGAAGGCAATCCCGCGCTTTTGTGGTATTTTTTTGTACAAAAAGGAGATACGCATGGAATTAAGAACATTTTTTAGAGAGCATCCGAAGGTCGCCTTGGGTTTTTCCGGCGGGGTGGACTCGTCCTATCTGCTCTATGCTGCCAGAGAGTATGGGGCGGAGATTGGCGCCTATTTTATCAAAAGCCAGTTTCAGCCGGATTTTGAACTGGCGGACGCAAAGCGTCTGGCGGAGCAGGTCGGTACGGAGCTTCGAATCCTGAAGTGCGACATCCTGGCGGAACAGTCGGTGCGGGAAAATCCCCAGGACCGATGCTATTACTGCAAAAACCGCATCTTTGGTCTTCTGGCGGAGGCGGCAAAGGTGGACGGATACGAGGTGATCATCGATGGCACCAATCTTTCCGATGAAGCAGCAGACCGGCCCGGCATGAAGGCGCTTGCCGAGATGGAGGTTCTGTCCCCTTTGCGCATGTGCGGCATTACCAAGGCGCGTGTCAGAGAATTATCCAAAGAGGCGGGTCTCTTCACCTGGGACAAACCGGCTTACGCCTGTCTTGCGACGAGAATTCCAAGCGGAACGCTGATCACAGAGGCGGACCTCAAAAGAGTTGAAGGCGCTGAGGCAGAGCTTGAAGCCCTGGGTTTCAGAGACTTTCGCGTCCGCGTTTTCGGCGGCGCAGCGAGGCTGCAGCTTTGCGGCGGACAGATGGAAAGAGCCTTAGAGAAGAGAAATGAGATCAAAGCAAAGCTGAAACCGTATTTTGACATCGTTTTGCTGGATTTGGAGGAGAGATAGATGGAACAGAGAGAAATGAAAGAACTGCTGCAGCAGGTGGCGGAGGGAAATGCGACCGTGGACGAAGCCCTGCTCAAGATGAAGATGGCGCCTTTTGAAGAAATCGACATCGCTTCTTTGGATCACCACAGAGGCATCAGACAGGGGGCGTCAGAGGTCATCTACGGCGCAGGCAAGACGCCGGCGCAGATCGACAAGATCGCCCATACCCTCTGGAACAGCGGACAGAAGACGATTTTGATCACCAGGATGAGCCAGGAGGCGGCGGAAACCTTTGAAAAGGATATTCCCTTTACATACTATGAGGAAGCAAAAGTTGGCCTTGTGGGCGAGATGACAGCGCCGAAGCAGAAGGGCTACATTCTGGTAGCCACAGGCGGAACCAGCGACATTCCTGTCGCGGAAGAGGCGGCGCTGACCGCAGAGATTCTGGGAAACCGCGTGGAGCGGATTTACGATGTAGGTGTTGCCGGCATTCACAGGCTGCTGGCTCATGCCGAAAAGATCATGAATGCCAGAGTCATTATCGCCATCGCGGGGATGGAAGGGGCGCTGGCATCCGTCATCGGCGGTCTGGCGGACTGTCCTGTCATCGCGGTGCCTACCAGCGTCGGTTATGGCACTGCCTTCGGAGGCGTGACGGCCCTTCTTTCCATGCTCAACTCCTGCGCCAGCGGCGTCAGCGTGGTCAACATCGACAACGGCTTCGGAGCAGGTTATCTGGCAAATCTGATCAACAATATGGAGGCGGATAAGTAAATGAAGAACTTATATATTGACTGCAGCATGGGAGCGGCAGGCGACATGCTCATGGCTGCACTTTTAGAGCTGATTCCGGATCGGGAGGTCTTTCTGTCAAAGATGAATGCCCTCGGCATTCCGGGTGTGCGTATCAGCGCAGAGGAGAAGCAAACCTGCGGCATCCGTGCAAGTCACGTCCGCATCGTTATCGACGGGGAAGAGGAGGGCTTGCACCATCATCACGTCCACGAACATGAACATCACCATCACCACAGCGGACTCGCCGAGATCAGAAGCCTGATCAAAGGTCTGGAGCTTTCAGAACAGGTGAAAAAAGATGCTCTGGCAGTCTTTGAACTGATCGCCGAAGCAGAGAGCAAGGTGCACGGGCAGACGATGGAACAGATTCATTTCCACGAGGTCGGGACGCTGGACGCTGTAGCGGACGTGGTGGGAAACTGCCTGCTGTTATCTATGATCGGCGCGGACCATATCTCGGCATCTCCTGTCCACGTGGGATCCGGCACCGTCAAATGCGCCCACGGCGTGCTTCCTGTGCCGGCGCCTGCCACGGCTTTGATCCTGCAGGGCATTCCCATTTACAGTGCAGAGATCAAAGGGGAACTCTGCACGCCGACGGGAGCCGCCTTATTGAAACATTTTGTAGACAAGTTTGGACCGATGCCTTTGATGCGTGTCGAAAAGACGGGCTACGGTGCAGGGACAAAGGAATTTGAACGGGCGAACTGCGTGAGAGTGATGCTGGGAGAGACGGAAGAGGAAGGCAGGGACCAGGTTTTGGAACTGGCGGCAAATATCGACGACATGACGGCGGAAGAAATCGGCTATGCCATCGAAATCCTCATGGAGCAGGGGGCGTTGGACGCCTATGCCGAGAACATCGTCATGAAAAAATCCCGCCCCGCTGTAAAGCTTTGCTGCATGTGCAGGCCGGAGGACAAAGAAGAGATGGTGCGTCTGCTGTTCAAACACACGACGACCATCGGCATCAGAGAGTACAGATGCGGGCGATCTACCCTGGCGCGCCGCTTTGAACAGCGGAAAACGGCCTGGGGCGAGGTCAGCGTCAAGGTCTGCGAAGGCTATGGCGTAGAGAAGGTCAAGGCGGAATTTGAGGATTTGGCGAAGATCGCCAAGGAAGAAAATCTGTCGATCAAAGATGTAAAGAAGGAAATTCATGAATAAGTCATGGCGTGAAAAAACGATCTATATATTGAAAAAGCTTTTGCAGATGGCCATCGTGCTGATCCTGCTGTCTACAATCGTCTTTGTCATCGCGCGGCTCTGCCCCGGCGATCCCCTAAAGGCCTATTACGGCGACGGCGCGGAGCACATGAGCCAGGTGCAGAGAGAAGCGGCGAGAGAGAAGCTGGGGCTAGACGATTCGATGCCGGTGCAGTACGCAAGATGGGCAGCGCATCTCTTTGACGGAGATCTGGGGCTGTCTTACAAGTACAAGCAGCCGGTGACAGAGGTTATCGGAAAAGTGTGGGTCAATACCCTGATTCTGGGCGGCGTCTCCTACGTGCTGACCTTTGGCCTTGCCATTTTGCTGGGGCTCTTCTGCGCGCTGCGGGAGGACAGCCTCCTGGACAGGATCATCTGCAAAGTGGGCGTAATCTCCGGCAGCGTGCCGTCCTTTTTCCTGGCGCTCCTGCTGATTCTGGTTTTCGCCGTGAATCTGAAGCTGCTGCCTGTCAGCGGCGCGTACTCTTACGGGAGCGGCGGCAGCTTTTTTGACCGGGCATATCATCTGGTTCTGCCGACAGCCGTCATGGTGTTGGAGCACCTCTGGTATTACGCCTACATGGTCAGAAACAAGCTGTCGCAGGAGACGCGGGAAGACTATGTCCTGCTCTGCAAGGCGGAGGGCATTTCCCGCAGGAAGATTCTCTGCCGCCACTGTCTCAGGAACATCATGCCGTCCATGCTGGTCATCATGGCAATTTCGGTGCCCCACATCCTGGGCGGCACATATGTGGTGGAAACCGTGTTCTCCTATCCGGGGTTGGGAACCCTCAGCTTTGAAGCAGCCATGTATCAGGACTACAATATGCTGATGGCGCTGTGCCTTTTGACAGGGGCGGTGGTACTGGTGTTCAATCTGTTGGCGCAGATTGTCAGTGAGTTTATCGATCCGAGGATGCGCCTGGTGAAGAACGTAAAGGAGGCGGCATAGATGAAGAAAGAGAAAAAACTGCCGAGAATTTCGCTTTGCGTCCTGGGGCTGATCATCCTGTCATCAGTCTTTGCCGGCGTCCTGGCGCCCTATTCTATGGAAGAGATGAACCCTGCGGCTATCAATCTGGCGCCCAGCGCGGCGCACATCTTCGGCACGGACAGCATGGGGAGGGATCTTTTCACCATGGTCCTCTATGGCGGCCGCGCTTCGATCTACATCGGTCTTCTCAGCGCCTGTATCTCTACAGCAGTGGCTGTGGTCTACGGAACGGTGAGCGGTCTTGCCGGTGAGCGGCTGGACGACCTGCTGATGCGCTTTTCGGAGCTGATCATGAGCGTTCCGTCGATCCTGCTGGTCATTTTTCTGCAGGCCATGTGGGGCAAAGCGTCTTACACGTCGCTGTCCGTCATCATCGGGCTGACCGGGTGGATGAACATCTCCAAGATCGTCAGAAGCGAGGTCAGGCAGATAAGGAACAGCGACTACGTGCTGGCGGCAAGGACGATGGAGGGCGGATTCTGGTACATTCTGCGCCGCCATCTGCTGCCCAATTTCGTGTCATCCATCATGTTCATGGTGGTGACCAATATCGGCCAGGCCATGATCACCGAATCCACCCTGAGTTTTCTGGGCCTGGGGCTGCCCCTTACCACAGTATCCTGGGGAAGCCTTTTGTCCATGTCCCAGGAGGTGCTGCTGACCAACTGCTGGTGGATCATCATCATTCCCGGGCTGGTGCTGATTACTACATTGGTCTGCATCACGGAAATCGGAGAATATATCAGAAAGAAGAATAATCGTTTATATAGTAATTTGTAACATTCGGTCCAAAGAGCCGAAGGGGGCAGTCGAATTCAGCAAATCAAAGATTTGCGAATTCGTTGCATGAGACCTGCTGCGGTTTGCATAGGCAAACCGGGCTAGGGCTTCAATTTGCAAGACCGAATTTGTGCTGGAGTTCCCCAGCCTGTGGCTGGAATGGAACTCGTCGTATAACATTTAATTAACTGGAGGAACTTATGAAAAAGAAATTTTTAGTCAGTCTACTGTGTATTTGTGCCTTGGTTACAGGCCTTCTGCTGACGGGCTGCGGCAGCAGCGAAGGCGGAGAGTCAAAGGGAGGGGACACCCTGGTCTATGGCAGTCAGGATTATACCGCCATCAACCCTGCCCTCTATGAACACGGCGAGATCAACGCTTTGCTCTTTGCAGGCCTGACCGCCCACGACGAGGATAACAAGGTGGTGCCTGCCCTGGCGGAGTCCTGGAAATTTGACGAGGAGTCTCTGACCTATACCTTCAAGCTTCGGGAAGGGCTGACCTTCCACGATGGAGAGGCGCTGACTTCTGCCGACGTGAAATTTACGCTGGAGGCCATCTTGGATGAAGACAACCAGTCTGAAATCATCTCCAATTATACGGATATCGACAAGATCACCTGTCCCGACGACCTGACGGTCAAGATCAAGCTGAAACAGGTCAACGTGGCATTTCCTGACTACATGTCCATCGGCATTCTGCCAAAGCATCTGCTGGAGGGCGAAGATCTTGCAACCTGTGATTTCAACCAGAATCCGGTCGGCGCAGGACCGTACAAGATGAAGGAATGGGATACGGCGCAGAGTATCACCATGGAGAAATTTGACGGTTATTACAACGGTGAGCCCAATATCGGGACTGTCGTCTTCAAGATCGTGCCGGATACGGACGCGAAGGCCATGCAGCTGAAATCCGGGGATATCGACATGGCGCAGATTACGGCGAAGACGGCGAAGGATATCGAAGAGACCGGCGATTACAACATCTACAGGATGGATACTGCCGACTACCGCGCCATCGCCTATAATTTTGGCAGCCCGCTGTTCAAGAAGTATCCGGAACTGGCAAATATCCTGAGCTATGCCATCGACAGAGAGACCATAATCAAAAGCGTCCTGCTGGGAGAGGGCCAGGCGGCTTACTCGCCGATTCAGAAGGGCGAATACAACAACGAAAAGATCGAGAAGTTCAGCTATGACCCTGAGGAATGCCAGAAGCTCCTCGAGGAGGACGGCTGGAAAAAGAACAGCGACGGCTTCTACGAAAAAGACGGCACAGAACTGAAATTCGTCATTTCCGCCATGTCTGACGATCAGGTCAGGGTGGATATGGCAAAGCTGTGCGCAAACCAGCTGCAGAAAATCGGCGTCAACGCCAGCGCAGAGTCGAAACCGTCTCTGGACTGGGCAGGACAGGACTGCTGCATCATCGGCTGGGGAAGCCCCTTCGACGCGGACGACCACACCTACAAGGTGTTCTCCACTGACGCAGGCGACAACTATACGGGGTATTCCAACCAGAAGATCGACCAGTTGCTGAAAGACGCCAGACATACCGAGAACCAGGAAAAACGGAAGGCGCTGTATCAGGAATTTCAGGAAGAGATGACAAAGGCGATGCCGTATACCTTCATCGCTTACGTGGATGCGGATTACGCCATCAAAAAGAACATCACCGGCATCACAGAGAAGACGGTGCTGGGCCACCATGGCGTAGGCGTGTTCTGGAACATCGCAGATTGGAAAATAGAAGGATAATATGGAAAATCTTTTAAAGATTGAAAACTTAAAATTAGCGTTTCACGGTCCCTTCGGCAGAGTGCCTGCCGTCCGGGGCGTGGACTTTTCGGTGGATGCGGGAGAGACGGTGGCCCTGGTGGGAGAATCCGGCTGCGGCAAGACCGCCCTCTGCCGCTCGATTTTGATGCTTCACAGCCAGCACGCCGATATCGAAGAGGGGAGAATCTTACTGGCAGGAAAGGACGTGACTGGACTCACGGAAAAAGAGCTGGAGTCTGTGCGTGGAAAAGATGCCGCCATGGTCTTTCAGGACCCCATGTCCTCTCTCAATCCCACATTCTCTATCGGCAGCCAGATCACATCACCCATGCGGATTCACGAAAAAATCGGGCGCAGGGAAGCGAGAGAAAAGGCTTTGCGGCTTTTGGAACTGGTGGGTATCGACAACCCTGAGGCGCGTTTTTCTCAGTACCCGCACCACTTTTCCGGCGGCATGCGGCAGAGGGTCGCCATCGCCATCGCCCTTGCCTGTAACCCACGCCTGATTATCGCCGACGAGCCGACGACGTCTCTCGATACGGCGACGCAGGACCGCATCATGGAGCTCCTGGCAAAGCTCTGCAGGGGAGAGGACAAGGGACTGCTCTTCGTGACCCACGATCTGGGACTGGCAGAGACAATCGCTGACCGCATCGCCGTGATGAAGGACGGGCTGATCGTGGAAAGCGGGAAGACGGAAGAGATCTTTCAGAACCCGCAGCATCCGTACACGCAGAAGCTGCTGGGCTTTGCCAAATATGGCAAAGGAAGCAGCCACTACCACGGGAAGGTCAGGGAAGCGTCAGAACCGCCGCAGGGAGCAGAGCCTCTGGTGCGGATCGAGGGGCTGACAAAGCACTTTCAACTGGGGCGGAAGACGGTCCGCACGGTGCTGAAGGACTTTGATCTGACGGTATACCGAGGGGAAATCGTAGGCATTGTCGGGAATTCCGGCTGCGGCAAGTCCACCTTGGCGCGGTGCATCATGGGGATTCACGAGCCGTCCGGCGGAACCATCACCCTGGCGGACGGATGCCGCAAACAGATGATTTTTCAGGATTCGGCGTCTGCTTTCAACCCCAGGATGACAATGGAGCAGATTATCTCGGAGCCGCTGGTCATCAAGAACCGTCATATGGACCGGAAGGCGCTGCAGGAAAAAGTGTTGGAACTGATGGATCAGGTCGGACTTGAGCGGGAGCTTGCAGGCCGCCATCCTTACGACGTGTCCGGCGGCCAGAGGCAGAGGGCGGCCATCGCCAGGGCGCTGATTACGGATCCCGACTTCATCATCGCTGACGAGCCGATCTCTTCTCTCGATGTTTCCATCCAGTCGCAGATCATCCATCTGCTGAAGAGGCTGTGCGACGAGCGCCATCTGACCATGCTGCTCATCGCCCACGACCGGCCCATGGTGGAACACGTCAGCGACCGGGTGATCACCATGACGACCCTGTAAGCTGACGCACGAAAGATAGAGACCTTTATTATCCTCTATTGAATCAAAAACGGGGTTGTTGCACTAAGACCGAGTAATCCATGGATCAGATCAAACGGCGCAAATGTCTATTTTAGATGCATTATGCGCCGTTTTTCTGTTGACAGAAATGACTTGCAGTAAAAATTATTACAATATAATACAGAATTGGAAATTAATTAATGGTAAATTTAAGAAATTAAAATTATAAAAGGAAAAAGAGTGCCTGAAAGATCTTGTTTCCTATGAAACGCAGCGAATCTGCCTGCTAAATCTGCTCCCAAACGGCGTAACGTATTCAGAAAACAATGCTTTACGCCGTTTCTTCGTTAATGCGACAGCCCTGTTTTTATGGAATGACGGGTAAAACTCTTTACTAGACCGTTTCGTACATCGGCTTGATTTCTTTCTTGTAAATATAGCGTAGAAATAACGCGCATAAGAAAGCGGCGAATAACTCCGCCAGAGGGAAGGCCCACCAGATCAGGTTCAGTTTTCCGCTGAGGGACAGCAGGTAGGCTGCCGGCAGCAGGATGAGCAGCTGTCTCAGCAAGGAGACGAAGAGGCTCAGAAGACCGTGGGACAGCGCCTGGAACAGAGAGGAGCTGATGATGCTGAATCCCGCCAGGAGGAAACAGATGCTGATGATGCGCAAAGCCGGTACGCCGATTTCGAGCATGTTGTCAGAAGCGTTGAAGATCATCAGAAGCTGCTCCGTGATAGTCTGAAATAGGACGAATCCGATCACCATGATGAGGACGGCTGCAGCGATGGAAAGCTTGATGGTCTTTGTCAGCCTCTCTGGTTTTCTGGCGCCGTAATTATAGGCGATGATGGGCACCATGCCGTTATTAAGTCCGAAGATGGGCATGAAGACGAAGCTCTGCAGCTTGAAATATACCCCGAAGACGGCTGTCGCCGTGGTTGTAAAGGAAATCAAAATCTTGTTGATGCCGAAGGTCATGACGGAGCCGATGGCAGCCATCATGATGGAAGGAACGCCTACAGAATAGATGCGGGCGATGATCAGCTTGCTTGGACGGAATCCCTTGAATTTCAGTTCGATCTCGTGATTTTTCTTCATGTTCAGCACGACAGCCAGGATGGATGCGATAATCTGTCCGCAAATGGTAGCAACGGCGGCGCCGGCTACGCCCATCTTTGGCATTCCCAAAAGCCCGAAGATCAGGATGGGGTCCAGGACGATGTTGATGATGGCGCCCAGCCCCTGGGTCAGCATGGTGTAGAAGGTTCTGCCCGTAGCCTGCAGCAGCTTTTCAAAGGTCACCTGCAAAAACAGCCCGATGGAGCCGATGGTACAGATCTGAAGATAGGCAGTGCCGTAATCGATGATTTCCGTAACGTCTGTCTGCAGGCGGAAAAAGACGCGGGAGAAAATGCCGCCGATGAGGGCAAAGGCGATGAAGCTGCATAGGGCGAGGAAAACCGCATTGTCGGCGGTGTTGTTTGCCCGGCGGAAGTTCTTTTCGCCCAGGCTTCTGGAAAGCAGGGCGTTGATGCCGACGCCGGTTCCTGTCGCCACTGCGATCATCAGATTCTGCGCAGGGAAGGCAAGAGAAACGGCGGTCAGCGCATTTTCACTGATCTGTGCGACGAACATGCTGTCCACCACGTTGTATAGCGCCTGGACCAACATGGAAATGACCATGGGTATAGACATGGTCAAAAGGAGCCGCCCTACGGGCATGACCCCCATCTTGTTCTCTTTTTTAGTTTCGATTTGTTCATTCATAGATGTATGTACCTCCTATATGTCTATCTAATTAGTTTCTTATGAAACTATATTTGCAAAAAAATAAATCCTTTTTATCGGATTGCACTTCTTATTATAGTTGAAAACCCAGAAAAAGTCAACAAAAAAGGAAAGAACTATTGACAAAAAATGGTTTTCTGATTATTATAAAAGTTGCAATAGAAACTAAATTGGACGAGGTAAAGTATTATGGACTCACTACAGGGGGAGATGCTCAAGATGATCTCCCAGATTTATCGCAGGACGCAAATCTATATGAACGAGAGAATGAAGGACATGGATCTCAGCGGAGCCCTGACACCTTTTGTCATGATTACCTGTGAGAATGGAATGATGACGCAGAACAAGTTCTGCGAACTGATGGACATGAGCAAAGGCACCGTGGCGAAGACCATGAATAAGCTGGAGGAGCACGGTTATGTGAAGCGGTGCGCCAATGCAGCGGACGGGCGTTCTATCGACGTATATCCGACGGAACGCGCCCGGGAGGTCTACCCCAATCTGGTGCAGGCGGGAGAGGACTGGGTCGGCGTGATGACGGAGGGGATGACGGAGATCGAACGGAATATCTTTTTGGAACTGCTGAAGAAGGTGTCCGGCAATATCGGCAGGCACTTTGACGCATTATAGCAGACAGGGGAAAATTTTACAGAAATATGTATTGAAAACAGCGGCGAAATGTAGTATAACAGATGGAGTAAATCTTGCGAACGGAAGGAAACTGTCATGAGCAGAGCGATTGTTAAGAAAGAGGCCAAGAGATATGCTATTGTCATCTTCGGCGCGTTTTTGTTTTCAGTGGGAATGAATTGTTTTATTGTCCCCCTCAATTTGTACAGCAGCGGCGTCCTGGGCATTGCGCAGATCATCAGAACTCTGCTGCAGCAGAGCGCCGGACTACATTTTCAGATGGATATCGCCGGGGTTTTGAATTTTGTCTTCAACCTGCCCCTGTTTTTCATCGCCTATAAGACCATGTCGAAGAACTTCTTCGTCAAAACGCTGTTGTCGGTCATCGTGCAGACCGTCTTCATGACCTTTTTACCGATTCCAGCGGAGCCGATTTTGGAAGATATGCTGGCAAACTGCATTATCGGCGGCGTCATGGGTGGCATCGGCATGGGTCTGACGCTGCAGTGCTCCGGCTGCGGCGGGGGCATGGACATTCTGGGCGTTTACTTCACAAAGAAGTTCGAAAACTTCTCTGTGGGGAAACTTTCGCTGCTGATCAACGCAGTGCTCTATCTGCTATGCGCTGTCCTCTTTGATTTGGAAATTGCGATCTATTCGATCCTCTTCCTGGCATGCCTGACGCTGGTCACGGACAGGGCGCACTATCAGAACATCAACGTGACCTGCATGGTGTTTTCCAAGGCAAAGGACATCGAAGGCGCCATTATGGAGGAGATGGGCCGCGGCGTGACCGTGTGGGACGGCATGGGCGCTTACACCTCAGAGCATACCCGGATCATGACCGTGGTCATCAACAAATACGAGGTGAACCACCTGAAGGCTATCGTCAAAAGCAGAGACGCCCGTGCGTTCCTCATCTTTTTCGAGGGTACCCATGTCAGCGGAAATTTTGAGAAACGATTGTAGATAGAGGAGTGATAGAATGAGAATTTTAGTCATAGACGGACAGGGCGGCAGGCTGGGAAAGCAGCTGATCGAGTCCATTCGAAAGGCATTTCCCGCTGCTGAAATTACGGCGGTGGGAACCAACAGCACAGCGACGGCGACCATGCTGAAGGCAGGCGCCGACGAGGGCGCGACGGGAGAGAATCCGGTCATCGTGGCTTGCCGCAGGGCAGATGTCATCGTAGGTCCTATCGGCATCGTCATCGCAGACGCCCTTCTCGGGGAAGTGACAGCCGATATGGCGCTGGCAGTTGCAAGAAGCAGAGCGGCGAGAGTGCTGATCCCGATGAACCGCTGTGATCACCTGGTGGCGGGGGTCAAAAGCCAGTCCATCGGGGAGCTGATAGAAGACGCCATAGAGAAAATCAGACAAGCCGCCCAGGGGATTTGTTAAAGAGAAGAGCAAAATAGCTCCGTAATGTTACCGCATTACGGAGCTATTTTTAGTAATATATCGTATACTTTCCTTCTGTAATTTCGTAGGTGAACTGGTCGATCCAGTGGAGAGCGAGCTCTAAATTTCTGTTTTTCAGGGTAGTCCAGATTTGACGGCTGTTTTCGTAAATGAGCTCGGCGCCGTTGACTTCATAAAATCTGATCCACACATCCATGACTGCCAGGTAATAGGAGCGAAAAATGAAGGGGAGCAAAGTGTTTCCGGACAGCACCGCAAGTTCGTGGTGGAATTCGAAGCCTGCGACCAGAGTATCATGGGCGTTTTCCTGCTCCTTTATTTTCTCCAGTTTTAGATGTAGGGCTTCTAAATCTTCCTCTGTAATTCTTGCAATCAGCCGGGTCACTGTCAATCGGTCCAGAGCGCTGTGCACCTCGAATATGGATCGGATCTCTTCAGGACTTAACCGTCCGTTTTTGTGTCTTAGTATCGCGCGCATGATTTCTAAATTGCCTTTTCGGCGGTAATCCGCAACAAAGGCGCCAACTCTGGGCTTGATGGTCAGAAATCCCATCCGTTCCAATTCTATAATTCCGCTGTTTACCACAGAACGGCTGATGCCCATAGATTCCGAAAGGGTTCTTTCCGGCGGGAGTTTTTCGCCGACAGCCAGTTCTCCTGAGAGAATCATGGATTCCATCTGTTCGACGAACATTTCTTTCAGTGAGGGCGCCACTAACTTCTTAAACTTCATTTTTTCTCCTTTTCCGCACATTGGCTGGGCGATATGCCAAAAGTTCATATTATTGTGTGGAGTTGGTTGTACCACATACCACAATGAAAATTATACTTAAATTATCATAAAAAGTCAATGAAAATGCTGAAAAATTAAGGGATTACCGCAAAATACCGTTGACTGTATTTTAACGAACGTGATAGAATACAGTCAAAGCTGAAACTGGTTCGACCAGAAAGGAAAGAGATATGGAGCAATACAAGATTTTAGAAGTAAAAGAAAGTGTGTTCAAAAATAATGATGAGCGTGCAGAGAAATTGAGAGCGGAGATGAAGGAAAAGAAGGTGTTCCTGCTGAACCTGATGTCTTCTCCCGGTGCAGGCAAGACCACCACGTTGTGTCAGACCATTGGGCTGCTGAAGGACGATGTAAGAGTTGGCGTGATGGAAGCGGATATTGATTCCGACGTGGACGCCGCTTCAATTTCAAAGACCTGCGCCAGGGTCATACAGCTTCATACGGGCGGCATGTGCCACCTGGATGCGGAGATGACCAGACAGGGAATTGAAGGTCTGGGTACCGAGAATATCGATCTGGCTGTTTTAGAGAACGTAGGCAATCTGGTCTGTCCGGCGGAATTTGACACCGGCGCGTCGAAAAATGTCATGATCCTCAGCGTACCGGAGGGGGACGACAAGCCGTTAAAATATCCCCTGATGTTTTCCATCTGCGACGTACTTTTGATCAATAAGATGGATGTGCTGCCGTATTTTGATTTTGATGTAGAGGCTTGTAAAGAACGGGCGCAGGTCCTGAACCCCGATATCAAGGTCATTCCCATCTGTGCGAAGAGCGGCGAGGGAATGGATCAGTGGATACAGTGGCTGAAAGATCAAGTGCAGCTATGGCAGCAGGCGTAAGAGAAGGAGGAGAAATCATGAGTGAGCTTACAAAAATGCAGTTCCCTGAGGGGTATCAATGCCAGTACAAAGAAAAGGTCATGAAGCTGGCAAATATGATCGGACGCAAGAAGGCGGACGCAGTGCCAGGCGGCGAGGGATCTTATCAGTGGGACGACCCGGAATATGTCTGCCTGGAAGCGGGAATCAGCGATGAAATGGCGGAAGTTGCACTCTGTCTCGGTTCTTTCGAGAAAAAGACAGTGCCTCAGGTGGCGGAAATGATGGGAAAATCAGCGGAATACTGCCGGGAGGTTTTGATGGATCTGGCCGTGTACGGTGCCTGCAAGGTAGGGACTCTGAACGGAGAGGACGTGTTCTGGACGGAAACCTGGATACCGGGACACATGGAGATGATTGTAAATAACGCTGAAAATATCAAGAAATATCCGGTGGTAGCCTATGCCATGGAAGCCTACGGCAGAGTCAGAGGCGGAGGCAGCGTGGGTTCTTTCCCGGTGGGCGTGGGTCTGATGCGCGTCATCCCCATCCAGTCCGCCATTGACGGAAGCAGCAGGAAGGCTGATTATGAAGAGATATCCAAATATGTAGAGGAAAATACCATCTTCTGCGTTTCGGACTGCTCCTGCCGTACCGACAGGGAGGTCATGGGCGAAGGCTGCGGTCATCTGAAGGAAGACATGTGTATCCAGATGGGTACGGCGGCAGAGTATTACATAAGGACGGGACGTGCAAGACAGATCACCAAGGACGAAGTATACGAGATTCTGCAAAGAGCAGAAGAAAACGGACTGATGCACGAGATCCCCAACGCTGACGGGCCGGGGAAAACCCACGCTATCTGCAACTGCTGCGGATGCGGCTGTCTTTCCATTCGGACGGCAACCATGTTCAAGAACGTCGATATGATCCGTTCTAACTACGTGGCAAAGATCGATCCTGAAAAATGCACAGCCTGCGGCCAGTGCGTAGAGAATTGCCCGGTCAATGCACTGAAGCTGGGACAGAAGCTTTGTTCCAGCACGCCGATTGTAGAGGACATCACATCCACCAGCACGCCGAGAGACGAAGAGTGGCCTGAAGAGAAGTGGAATGTAGAGTACAGAGTCAATCGGGAAAATGTGGTGGATTCCGGCACGTCCCCATGCAAGACCAAGTGCCCTGCCCATATCGGCGTGCAGGGTTATGTCAAGCTGGCATCCCAGGGCAAGTACCAGGAGGCTTTGGAGCTGATCAAAAAAGAGAATCCGTTCCCTGCTGTCTGCGGCAGAATCTGCAACCGCAGTTGTGAACAGGCGTGCACTAGAGGAGAACTCGATAATCCTGTAGCTATTGACGACATCAAAAAGTTTATCGCCGAGCAGGAGCTGGACCCTGCAAAACGGGTCATACCAAAGAAACGCCACGATTATCATGACAAAAAGATTGCCATTATCGGGGCCGGTCCTGCAGGGCTGAGCTGCGCCTACTATTTGGCTTTGGACGGATATACGATCACCGTCTTTGAAAAAGAAAAGCGTCTGGGCGGTATGCTGACCCTCGGTATTCCCGCATTCCGCCTGGAAAAAGATGTGGTGGAAGCAGAAATAGAGTTTATCAAAGAAATGGGCGTAGAATTTCGCACTGGAATCGAAGTGGGCAAAGATGTCACCCTTGACCAGCTTCGCCAGGACGGATATGACGCTTTCTATGCAGCGATCGGCGCCCAGGGCGGACGAAAACTGGGAATCGACGGAGAAGATGCCGAAGGGGTGCTGACTGGAATCGAGTTCCTGAAGGGCATCAACTCTGGAAATTGTCTGGATCTGACCGGCAGGACCGTGGTCATCGGCGGCGGAAATGTGGCCGTAGATGTAGCCCGCGCGGCTGTCCGCTGCAACAGCGACAGCGTGTCCATGCACTGTCTGGAAGGACGGGACATCATGCCGGCTTCAGAAGAAGAAATTCTGGAGGCGGAAGAGGAAGGTATCCAGCTTTGTAACGGCTGGGGACCGAAGCGAATCCTTACCGAAAACGGCCATGTGACGGCAGTGGAATTCAAGAAGTGTCTATCAGTATTCGATGAGAAACATCGTTTTGCGCCGCAGTATGATGAGGAGGACTGTGTCGTGGTCCCGGCGGACCAGGTCATCATCACCGTGGGACAGTCTATCCAGTGGGGCAATCTCCTGGATGGCAGTGATGCTGAGCGAAATCCGAATCAGACGATCAAAGCCGACGGGTTTACTTACCAGAGCGGGGAGCCGGATCTCTTTACTGGCGGTGACTGTTATACAGGACCAAAGTTTGCTATCGACGCGATCACTGCGGGCAAACAGGCAGCCATATCGATTCACCGCTACGTACATCCGGGTCAGTCCCTGGTTTATGGCCGTGACCGCAGGCAGTACAAGGAGCTGGATAAAAAGGCGGCGATTTTGGAGGATTACGACCATACACCGAGACAAAAGCCGGATCATGCCAAAGGCGACCGTCTGCACAGCTTCCGCGATTATCGCGGCACTTTGACGGAAGAACAGGTTCAAAGAGAGACGTCACGCTGCCTCGGCTGCGGCGTTACGAAGGTGGATGAATATATGTGTCTCGGCTGTGGCCAGTGTACGACAAAGTGCAAGTTTGACGCCATTCACCTGGAGCGGGTATACGACGCGGAGGGCGTTGAATTTACACAGATGCCGCCAGTAGTGCTGAAACACGTAAAGAAACGTATGGAGAGAATCGCGCAGAAGAAGCGTGAGGAGCCGCAAAAAGAAGGGACAAGGGAATCCTAAATGCATGAGCTTGGAATTGTATTTGAAGTTTTGGACCGTGTGAAAAACATTGCAGCGGAAAATAAACTCTCCCCTGAGGAGATTGCGGCAGTGGTCCTGGACGTGGGAGAAGCATCCCTGGTGGTGCCAAAATATCTGAGAAACTGCTGGCCGGCTGCCATCGACAGGACGGAATATGAGCATGTGGAGCTAAACATCAATGAGATTGTCGCCGTCGTAGAATGTAAACAATGCGGAAACTTCTATGAGTTTTTAAAGAAAGAGAGGAAGTGCCCTGTCTGCGGATGTGAAGAGGCAGTCATTGTAACAGGGAAGGAATTTCTGTTAAAGGAAATTCTTTTATACGGGGAAGAATAAGTAACCAAATGGCGTCTTCGGCCATCATCAGGCCGCAGACGCTGTTTTGATATGTTTGTAGTTAGAAATGAAACTCCTCTTCCCATGGAAAATCCTCAGAGGTTTCTATATTCTTCGGCCAGTGGCTGCACCAATCAGGTACCCGTGGATTTTCAACTCTGTCTAAACTTGGTGTGTATGGCTTGAGATCCAGTACCGGCGTCTGATCGTTGGCGTCGATATAGGTCAGCTCGATGCGCCCTTTGCCGTAGTCAATCCGGATGACTTCTGCGGTGCTTAGCGCCAGGGGATTTGGACGGACAGGCGACCTTGTGGCAAAGATGCCCACGACTTCGGGCGCATTTTTGTAGGGCTTGGGGACTTCTGTCACTGTCCTGGCCTCTGGGCTGTCAAAATCGCTGAACCACCAGATCACTTGGAGATGGCTGAATCCGTCCAGCGCCTTTAGGGCGGGGATATACTGAGGAAGCACCTCGATATAGGTACCATCTTCTCCATTCACAACTTTACCGATAGGATTTACTTCTAAATTTTTCATATCTAAACCTCCGCTTGTTTTGTCTTGTAAATCCAATATAGACCCTGACATCATGTCAGAGTCAACTGTTAATTTTTGAAATGGAGAGGCCGCTGCGATTATAAAACTTTATGGGCTACGGTATTTTTATGTTTTTGAAGGTTTTTTGTTTATTTGACATAAAGACTTGCATAGGAAATCTCAAAACAGACGATATTATGCCTCTGCAATAGCAGAATCCTCTGCGCTCTCGTGCAGAAACCGCAACTTGGGTTATTTTTTTGGCACTCTCCAACCTATTTTTGACGGGAAATGTGATGAAAAAGTAACCAGGATGGAATGATTGACTTTTACAGATGTAATTTGCAGAAGTTATTTATGTCAGATTGGACAAATAGTACGCAAAAACATAAAAATATCGTGGAGGGACAGTATTTGTGTCTATACAAGTTCTGAAACGGGAATCTGAATTTCCACCAGGTATTGCTCCGGGTTATCTTCGTTCCACGGTCCGCGATGCACGATCTGCCTGCTGCTGCCGTACATCTGATATTGGTCATTTTTCTGCAGCCAGTCTGCGAAGGAGGCAAAAGCGCCGGCGATGTTGCTGAATTCCCCATAGACCATGGTATAGGCCATGAGAGGGACGGCTTCCGTTATCCGGTAGGTGAATGGGCCCGTGTTTTTTCCTGACGTTTTCACCAGTGCGCATAACTCCACATCGACATCGCTTTCTTTGTATTCAAGATCGTGGTAAATGGAAAACGTTTCAGAGGAGACTTCCACGTTGTTTTTGCGGGCAAAAGCGGCAAGCTCCATCCACAAATCTCCTTCGGCGTAATAATCGGGGATGATTCTGCGCAGGGAAAGAACCGAATAGCTGGGGATGGATTTGATGCCGATCTGGTAGTGCAGCGGTTCCTTTTGCCCAAGCAAACCATCCTCCGCCATTTGGAGCTTAGCCAGTTTCTTTTTTTCAGCTTCTATATTCGCTCTGATTTCCTGCTTCTTCTCTTCCAGTTTTGTAAGGAGGATGTCCTCCCGCCAATTGTCCAGCGCTGATGCGATTTCTGCCACGGTAAATCCGCTGTCCCGCAGATAGACGATCTTGTTTAAGAAGGGAATCTGCGAGGCGGTATAGTAGCGGTACCCCGTAAAATGGTCGATTTCCGCTGGCTTCAGCAGGCCTGCCTTTTCGTAGTAGCGCAGCATTCTGACCGACACCTGAGTTAGTTTTGAAAATTCTCCTATTTTGAACATGTTTCCCCTCCTTATTTTTTAGTATAACACATCGGCGGACGCAGATGCAATTTACTATATGACGTTGACAATCTCCTGCCGCATGATACCCACAGTTACGCAGATATATAGTATATCTATGATTTATTATTGCTGAAAATTTTACACACAAATTTGGACTTGACTGATGACTGATGGTTTTTATACTCGTTTTTTACAAACAGGTTCCAAATAGCAAAATTGCAGCTGTAGACTGACTTTATCAGCTTTCGCGCCTTTGCTGTGAAGGATTACCGCACTGGTTCTGCTTCAAAAACGATAAGGTTATGCTTTTTGGGAACTTCTGCACATTCTCGCGTAACCGGCGTACTGCCATAAGTCTTCAACAGGGGGGTATATCCGATTTCGGTTACTTTTTCCATCAAATTTTCCGCCGCAAAGGTCGTTCACAATCTACAAAAGTAACCGAGCACAGCATATTTGTGAATTCATCAGGGACTCATGTCTTATCTCAAGGTGTATGGAGGGATATAGCGTCTACCACCACCGCAATGTTACGCGAAATCCTCTGAACAGCATCAAAAAGCCTAACTTTATTGTAAAGAACGCTCGGCACATACCCCCCTCCCCTATAAGTTATGCCAAGCAATCGCCTCACACCTCTATCGAAAGGTTACCGCGCCGATTTCTGAAGTAAGCGCTGTGAAAAACTGCGTTTCAGTGGAACAGATATCGGCACATGGCACAAATTTTGCTTTTATTACCACCAGGAGGTAATAAAAATGTATAATTTCAATATGAACATTTCCACGGAACTTTTTTTCGGAGAGGATGCAGAATTAAAAGCCGGCGCCCTGATGAGGCAGTACGGCAGGAAAATCCTCTTGATATATGGAAGCCGCCGCATCTTTGAAGAGGGGCTGGGCCAGCGCCTGGTTGAAAGTCTTGAGGAGGCGGGCTGCACAGTGGTCTGCCGCGGCGGGGTGAAACCCAATGCGGAGATTGCGTTTATTGAGCAGACCATCGAAATCGCGCGGCAAGAAAATATCGAAGGCATTCTTGCTGTCGGGGGCGGCAGCGTCATTGATACGGCAAAGGCGGTTTCCGCCGGAAGCGGGTACAGGGGCTCGGTACGGGAGCTTTACGAAAACCCCGAGGCGGAGCCTTGCAAATATCTGCCTATCGGCGCTGTTGTGACCATGCCGGCTTCTGCCAGTGAATGCAACGACATGTCAGTGATCAGCGACCACGTGACAGGCAGAAAAATTGCCCGGCCTTTCAAGGGGACGAGACCCAAATTTGCACTGCTGAATCCACAGCTGACTCTGGCGATCAGCCGGTTTCAGACAGCCTGCGGCGGCTTTGATATTTTCTCTCACGCCTTTGAGCGCTACTTTGATCTGACGAGAAAAAGCCGGCTTTTAGACGGAATGACGGAGAGCCTGATGCGGACTGTAATCGAAGTCCTGCCCAAGGTTTTGATGGATCCGGAAAACCTCGAGATGCGCGGCGAGCTGATGCTTGCGGCGTCGGCAGCCCACAGCGATATGCTGGGTCCGGGCGGTGACTTTGCCTGTCACGAGATTTCCCACGTTCTGACTGAAAAATACGGTATCACCCACGGCAGCGCGCTGGCAATGATTCTGCCGGCCTGGTGCCAGCGGATGAGCTGCGCAGCCCCGGAGCGGTTCTGCCGCTTCTTTGAAAGGGTATGGGGAATCACAGGCAGCAGCTGGGAAGAGATGATTAGCAGAGGAATCGACGAAATGAGGCGGTTTATTACAGAGATCGGCCTGCCCCTGACGATTCCAAGAGGTGATTACACCATAGAAGAATTGACAGCTGCCGTCGGAACGCCGGGCGGCACTTTTGCCAGGCTGACAGAAAAAGATGTGGAGGCAATTTTGAGAGGGTTTGTTGCATGAGTGCAACAAAAGATCAGTGCGTTGCAACAAAATTGTTATTTTTCTGTCAAAATACTCGCATCTGCAAAGGTTTCTGTTTTGGCATGATCTTTGCTTTAGATAGATGTGTCATTATAAATTAAGTGATCACTAATCATTTCACGACTAACGCCAAGCCAGCTAAACGTGCAGTAAACTGCACTCCTACGCGACATATGTCGCTTCGCTGTCCCATTTTCCATTGCAGCTGAAGCTGCGGAAAATCGGCAAGCTGGGGCGTTATAGCATAAGGCCTGTCCAACAATTCGATGCACGAATTGGGACCAGAACCATTATACGACTAGTGCCTTGCCGCTCGCTGTCGCTTGCGGGGCACTAAAGCATAAGGTCTGTCCAACAATTCGTTGCACGAATTGGGACCAGAACCATTAGGAGGAGAAATATGAGTAAAGCAAAATCTTTGGTCGCTCTGGCAAAGAGTGACGACATCCAGGCAAATGTCACAAGAGTATTTGATTTGATGGGCGGCGTTACGAACGTCATCCGCAAGGGCACAACAGTCGTGCTGAAGCCGAATGCCGGTCACGCAGAACCGCCGGAAACTTCAGTATGCACCAATCCGGAAGTAGTGAGAGCCGTCATCCGCGAGGTGAAAAAGGCAGAGCCTGCTAAGATCATCGTAGCAGAAGCCGCTGCTATTGGATGCAACACCATGGAGTGCTTCAAGGTCAGCGGCATTCAGGCCGTGGCAGAAGAAGAAGGCGTCGAACTGATCGACATCAAAAAGGATAAGGATCTGGTAAAGGTTGCAGTCAGAGGATTCCGTTCCAATATCGATTCCATCAAGCTTCCGAGATTCCTGCTGGAGGCCGACCATCTGATCAATCTGCCGATTTTGAAAGCCCATGCTTCTATGGTTTTCTCCGGCGCACTGAAGAACATTAAAGGTGTGGTACAGGATAAGGTACATATGGATATGCACAAACAGAACCTGACTATGGCGATGATGGACGTCTGGTCTGTATGTAAGGCAGATATCAATATCATGGACGCTCACCGCGCAGCATCGGGATACAGCCCGCACATGCCGGTTCCTATCGACACGCACATGATCCTGGGATCAAAAGACCCGGTAGCCATCGACAGAGTTGCCTGCGAAGTAACAGGCATCGATACGCAAGGCGTAGATTATTTCAAGGTTGCCGAAGAGACGGGACTTGGAAATTATGATATGGAGCAGATCGACGTGGTAGGAGATTCTGTTAAGGACTGCTACAAGAAGATGTGGATTCCGTACATCGGCGATATGAGTACCAGATGGCCGGAATACGATGTAAGATGTAAGGGCGGATGCTCCAGCTGTCAGGCACTTCTGGCTATCAACATGGAAGAACTGAAGGCTGTCAATGCTTATGACGAGAATGCGGGCATGACCGTTGTCATCGGCGGACTCAACGAGATACCGGCTAAGATTCCAGATGAAAAAATCGTACTCCACGGAAACTGCACGAAGAAATACCTGAAAGATCATCCGAACGCATATCACATCCTGGGGTGCCCTCCAAATGAACCGGCTCTCTACTTGACGATTCAGAGACATGAAACCATCGATGGAACCGGCGACCAGGAAGATGAAATCATTCGTCCGTGTATGGCGCGTGACGCACAGGTGTGGCGTGATTATGTATTTGAAAAATTCGAGGAATACAAAAAGGAAAATCCGGAGGCAAAATAATGGACGGGTATATCAGTCTCAAAGCGGGGAAAGAATTCTGGAATCTGTTGGATATGGTCTTCACCGACGAGTTCATGCAGAAACATACCAACTTTGAAAATTTCGAGTATTTCCGCTACTCCAGCGCCGTCATGGTCAACTGGGGCGGCGACTACATGGTCTATCCTGAAACCGTATTCAACAACTTCGTCATCGAAAGCACCGAGTTTCAGACCTGGGACGAGATGGTCATGAAAGCGGCAGATGAGAGATTTAGTTAATCATAACTTATCGTTAAATGGAAATTGGAGAAAGAAAAATGGCAGATAAAACAACAAAACTTCAATCTGAAAACACCAAGTCCAACTTTGGAAAAGGTTGGATGATCATATTCTACAGCATGATCATGTTCTGGTTCCTCATCGGTTTTTCCATCGATGGACAGAACATCGTCATCGACGTCTTCGCAGGCGCGAACTGGGAAAAATTAGGATTTGCTGATCAGAATGCGCTTCACGCGAAGCTTCTGGAACTGGCTATGTGGGCCGGCTTTATCGGCGTTATCGCTTACTTTGTCATCGGCAGAATCTGTACTAAGATCGGCGGAAGAATGCTTTCCTCCATCTGCCTGGTACTTGCCGGCGCCTCTTATATTTTCTATGGAAATGCAGACACCATCGCAACCTATTTTATCGGTCTGACCTTGGTAACCGTATTCATCAACGGCGCAGCCTATATCGGCGGCGGCAACTTGGTTACCCAGTGGTTCCCGAAGAAAAAGGGATTGGCAAACGGCTATACGACCATGGGCCACAACCTGGGCAGCGCGCTTTATGTGCCGCTGATTGCAGCTTTGATCGGCGCCATGGGCATGGCTAAGGGTATGACAGTGACAGGCATTGCGGCCATCGTCATCGGCATCGGCGCTTATTTCATCATCAGAAATACACCGCAGGAGCTTTCCATCTATCCTGACAACGTATCCAAGGAAGTCTACGAAAAGGAATACGTGGATCTGTCAGAGGCGAAGAGCCGTTGGACGGTATCTTCCCTCCTGAAGACGAAGGAGATGTGGCTGGTAGCCCTCATCGTGGGCATCAATCAGCTGGTAACGACCGGCGTCATGAGCCAGATGGTTCCAAGAAACATGGAATTCGGATTTTCTCAGACACAGGCAGTGTCCCTGATGACCGTATGCGCCATCGTAGGTCTGGCAGGATCCTTCGGTTTCGGTTTCATTGATCAGAAGCTGGGTGTCAAGACGGCGATCAAAGGCTATCTGGTTTGGTATGCTGCGGCACTGGCAATCAATGTCGTCATGAATAACGCCATCGGCGGATACATCTGCGTAGCCATGGTAGGAATCGCTATCGGCGCTGCCGCAAACTTTATGACTTCCCTGCCTGCATCGGTCTTTGGCAGACACAACTTTGACTTGGTATACTCCATCTACTTCCCGATCATGGAAATCGTACTGATGCTCAACTACATCGTTAACTCAAAGGCCCTTGAGTGGACGGGAAGTCTGAGAGGAGCTTATGTGGTATTTATCGTATTACTCATAGTGAACTTCGTACTGATTTCCGTATTGAATACGAGAAAATACAATCTGGATTATAAGAAGGAAGAAGAAGTGCTGGAGCAGGGCGCTTAATGAAGGAGGTAAATATGCGAAATGTAGTAATCGTCGCTGGCTGCCGTACACCGATCGGCGCCATCGGCGGACAATTTAAGACCATAACCTCTCTGGATTTATCCATTCCTGTGATGCAGAATCTGGTAGAGCGGGCGGGCATTGACCCGGCGCTGATTGAAGACGTCATCTGGGGATGCAATTATCAGAGAACATACAAAGAAAACAATATTGCCAGGGTGGCGGCGGTAAAAGCTGGCTTACCGGAAAGTGTTCCGGGCATCACCATTCACCGCAACTGTACTTCTTCCATGTCGTCCATCCAGTTCGCCTATTATCAGATCAAAGCGGGCGAAGCGGACTGCCTGATGGCAGGAGGCGCGGACAGCATGAGTACAGCGCCGCACATGGTATTCAATGCCCGCTATGGACAGAAATTCGGCCACATGGAGCTCCGAGACTCCATGTGGGACTCCCTGACCAACTTGGGCGTGGGTCCAGCCATGGGGATCACAGCCGAGAATGTCGCCGAAAAATACGGTGTCACCCGTGAAGAGATGGACCGCTATTCCCTGCGTTCCCAGCAGAGAGCAGTGGCGGCAATCGACAGCGGCAAATTCAAAGAAGAAATTATTCCAATTACAGTAAAGAGCCGCAAGAGCGAGACCGTCTTTGACACCGACGAGTACCCTCGCCGCGATGCCAGCTATGAAGCATTGGCAAAACTGAAACCTACCTTTAAGGAAGGTGGCAGTGTTACTGCCGGCAATGCCTCCGGCATGAACGACGCAGCTTCCGGTGTGATTTTGATGGACGAGGAAAAGGCAAAGGAACTGGGTGTTCCTATTCTGGCCCGCATCAAAGGCGTGGCAACCACCGGCGTTTCTCCGGATTACATGGGAATCGGACCAATCAGCGCATCACAGAGAGCCCTTGCCAAGGCGGAGCTTTCCATAGAAGACATCGATCTCTTTGAAATCAACGAAGCCTTTGCGGCCCAGTGCATCGCCTGCCAGAAGGAGCTGGGGATTCCTGATGACAAGCTCAATGTCAACGGCAGCGGCATCTCCCTGGGGCACCCAGTGGGCGCGACTGGAGCCAGACTTGTCATCACCATGATGTACGAACTTGCCAGACGCGGTCAGAAATATGGCCTTGCGACTCTCTGCGCAGGCGGCGGCATGGGTACGGCAGTGGTCATCGAGATGGCATAGGAGAAAAGAACATGAATGCAATGGAAACAATTGCAAAGAGGTGTTCCTGCAGGGCGTACCGGCCGGAGCAGATAACACCTGAAGAACTGAAACAGCTTCTGCAGGCGGCCAATGCGGCGCCTGTGGGCATGGCGAAGTACGAGACACTGAAGATCTCGGTCGTGCAGAGCCGGGAGCTTTTGGCGGAGATCGATCAGGAAGGCGCGAAATTCTTCGGCGATCCTTCCATGCATCCTCTGTACGGAGCGCCGACGCTGATCGTCATTTCCGGCTTTGCAGCGGACAGTGACGAACGCGAAGTTTCGATGTGCAACGCATCCTGCCTGATCGAGAATATGCACCTTTTGGCGACAGAACTAGGTCTAGGCAGCGTATATATCAGAGGTTGCATCAACGCCATCAGAGAAAACCGCGCGCTCTGCGAGAAGCTGGGCGTACCGGAGGATTTTGTGCTGACGGGCGCCATCGCAGTGGGTTATCCTTGCGAGGAACCTGAGACGAGGGAACTTGTCACAGAGAAAATCGAGACCGTGATATTATAACAACATCAAAGCGTGAAAAAAGCAGGGTCAAAATCCCATCTTGTGGGTTTTGGCCCTGCTTTTATCGTGCAGCTATCTGAGTGACCGAGTCCAAGAATGAATACGTTCATTAATACAAATCACTATGTGTTCCGGTTCGATATAACCTTAATACTTGCAGGTGGTCACTGATCTTGTAGATTAGAAGCCAGTCAGGTTCTATGTGACATTCTCTATAGCCTTTGTAATTACCGACGAGCTGATGATCATTATACGCAGTAGGCAATGGCTCTCCATTTGCTAGTTGAGAAATGACGTGCTTCAGCAATTCTATATTACAGCCTCGTTTTTTGCTGATTTATAATCTCTTTTAAATTGAGATGTTCTTTCGATATCATACTTCTTCATCATCCAAATCCGCGAACAATTCTTCTACGCTCTTAAAACGACGAGTGTCAGGATCTCTTTCCATTCGATCTCCCTGATCGATGGCTTCAATGGTAATAGGGTTTGGTGTATTGAGCCTGACATCAAAAGGAAATCCATGATATTGAATGACTTGTCTTAAAAAAATATTGACGGCTGTTGTCATATCAAGACCCAGTTCGCTGAATATCTCCTGTGCCTGCTTCTTAACCTCCAGATCAATGCGAATATTTGTACTTGTTTTTGCCATAGTAATCACTCCTTTTTTATCATAAGTATATCAAAAAAGTGCCTATTGTCAATACAACAGGCACATGCATTTTATTTCACAGCAGCCGGATAATCGATTCCGTATTGCTTGATTTTTCTCGATATGGTCGAGGCGTTGACACCCAGCTTTGCGCCGGCATCCCGCAGACTGGTAGAATCCCGCAGCACTGATTCGATCAAAGCCTTTTCGTAATTCTCCAGGGACTGGGAGAGGGTGCCGCTTGCCACTGCGCCTTCATCTCCCTGGGAGATATCGAGAAGCCCCTTCAACATTTCGTCAGCTACTTCTTTTGTTCCCGAAGCGCAGATAGTCAGATACTCGATGACGTTTTCCAGTTCCCTGATGTTTCCAGGCCAGGTATACTGCTTCATGATGGCCAGTTGATCCTGGGTGAGGACGAAATCCCGATTGTGTTTTTTGTAGGATATTCCGGCTTGATATAAAGTAGGGCGTTTTCTGGCTTTTTAT
>ERZ791934.609-NODE-609-length-46144-cov-4.136649_pt1 | contig 46144 bp, 44 predicted proteins | sample MGYA00510125_ERZ791934 | MGnify/ENA primary metagenome ERZ791934 (study PRJEB30046, sample SAMN00993240) | human gut metagenome | study: EMG produced TPA metagenomics assembly of the A metagenome-wide association study of gut microbiota in type 2...
AAGAATCTTCCGCCAGAAGAACTGAAAAACCTGGTAAAGCGATCCGGCGCCAGTGCGCTGATCTACACGAAACGCTCAGAAAAGAGCATCAAAGGACTCTTCGAGGAGCGTTTTGATTTAGAATACTTTATTTCTATGGGGGAAGACGAGCACACAGACGAATATCTCTCTATGGATAAACTGATTCAAGAAGGCCAGAAACTTCTGAAAGAGGGAATCCGTGATTTTGTAGATGCGGAGATCGACCCCGATCAGATGGCGACTTTGATGTATACTTCCGGTACCACGGGCCTATCCAAGGGGGTCATGCTGTCCCACAAGAATATCGTAGCCAACGTCTACAACATGTCAAAGCTGGTTCACATTCCTGAGGGCGGCATCGTTCTGTCCATTCTGCCGATCCATCACGCATATGAATTTACCTGCAGCATCTGCACGACGTTCTACCAGGGACAGACGGTGGCAATCTGCGAAGGTATCAAATATATTCAGAAGAATATGATCGAAGCAAAGGCGAACATCGTGCTGGGCGTGCCTCTCGTATTTGAAAAGATGTACAAGGGCATGTGGAAGCAGGCGGAGAGCAGAGGCGAGGCAGAAAAGCTGCGCAAGGCGATCGACCTGTCCAGAAAACTGAAGCTGTACAACAATCAGAAACTGATGAAGAAGCTCTTCAAAGCCATTCATCAGAACTTCGGCAACAACATTACTCTGTTTATCGCTGGCGGTGCAGCCATCGACCCAAAGGTCATCGAGGATTTCGAAGCCATGGGTCTGCCGATGATGCAAGGCTACGGCATGAGCGAAAATGCGCCGATCATTGCGGTCAATCAGGACCGATACAGCAAAGCAGCTTCCGTCGGTAAACCGATGCCGCAGACAGAAGTCAAAATTGTCGACCCGGACGAAGACGGGATCGGGGAAGTAGCCTGCAAGGGACCTTCCGTGATGATGGGCTATTACGACAATCCAGAGGCCACAGCAGAAGTGCTCAGGGACGGCTGGCTTTATACCGGTGACCTGGGATATTTTGATGAGGACGGATTCCTCTATTTGACCGGCAGGAAGAAGACGGTCATCGTCACCAAGGGCGGCAAGAACATCTTCCCAGAAGAAGTAGAAGCCGTTTTGATGGAAAATGAGCTGATTCAGGAAGTGGTGGTCTATGGCGTAGCAGATCAGAAGGTGGGCAACGTGATGGTGACTGCGGACATCTATCCAAACTATCCGCTGCTCAAAGAGCAGCAGGGCGAAATGAACAGCAGCGACGTCTATCATTTCTATAAGAAAATCGTGGACGATGCCAACAAAACCATGCCTGCCTATAAGAATGTAAAAAGAATCAATATCAGAGAGACAGAATTTGACAAGACAACCACCGGTAAAATCAAACGCTATGGAGCAAATACAGAACATAACACCGGGAAAGAGGAGACAATGAATTATCAGGAAATAAAAAACATGGAGATGAAACGTGCCAAGGCTTTTGCCAAAGCACTGGAAGATAGTAAAGACCCTTATGTGAGATACAAGACCAGCAGGCCGATAACGGATATCAAGCACATGTTTGAGACCAGCGTAGAAGCATATGGCGATAATGTGGCTTTCATGCAGAAGTTTGAGAAAGATCAGCCATACAGCTCTATCACATATAAACAGGCCCTTGCCGATGTCAACGGGCTGGGGACTGCTTTGATCAACAGAGGTCTGAAGAACAAGCGGATCGGCATCATCGGAGAGACCTGTTATCAGTGGGAATCCAGTTATCTGGCAACACTCAATGGAACGGGCATTGTCGTGCCTCTGGACAAGGAATTGAGCGCTAAAGAACTGGAACATCTGATTATCGAAGCAGAAGTATCCTGCGTCATCTTCGGCAAGAAATTTGAAAAGACCTTTAAAGAGATGAAGGACGGCGGCAACACCCCGCTGGAGGTTCTCATCAATTTTGATACAAAGGAACATCAGGAAGACGTGCTTTCGTGGAGTGCTCTGGTAGAAGAAGGTAAGAATCAGGTAGCCCAGGGTGACAGACAATTCCTCGACGCAGAGATTATCGCAGACGACATGAGTGTCCTGCTCTTCACTTCTGGAACGACTGGCATGGCCAAGGCGGTCATGCTGTCTCACAGAAACCTGGCGGAAGACTTGATGGCGGCACCGACCATCCTCAACGTGAATACCTGGGATATCTTCTTCTCAGTCCTGCCAGTTCATCACACTTACGAATGCACCTGTGCATTTTTGATGCCGCTGTACAAAGGCGCAGCCATCGCATATTGCCAGGGGCTCAAGTATATCACAAAGAACCTGGAGGAAGTACAGCCGACCATGATTCTGGGCGTACCGGTTCTGATCGAGACGCTATATAAGAAGATTTGGAAAAATGTCAGGGCACAGGGCAAGGAAAAGCTTCTGACCAGGCTTCTGGCTATGAACAGAAAGACCAAGAAGATCGGCCTGGACATCAGCAAACCGTTCACGAAAGAGATTTTGGCAGTGTTCGGCGGCAGAATGAGAGTCATCATCTCTGGCGGCGCAGCCATTGATCCGGCAATCCTGCAGTTCTTTAACGATATCGGCATCATCGCCGTGCAGGGTTACGGTCTGACCGAGTGTTCCCCGATGGCGGCACTGAATCCGGATGTGCCAAAGGATATGAGAAATGCTTCTGTAGGACATCTGCTTCCTGGCATGGAAGTAAAGGTTGTGGACAAGGACGAAAACGGCATCGGTGAGATCTGCTTCAAAGGCGGCAACGTCATGATGGGATATTACAAGAATCCGGAAGCGACCGCAGAAGTTCTGAAGGATGGCTGGTTCTATACCGGCGATCTGGGTTATGTAGATAACGAAGACTTCATATATATTACTGGAAGAAAGAAAAACGTCATTATCACCAAGAACGGCAAAAATGTATTCCCGGAAGAATTGGAATATCTTCTCGGCAAAATCCCATACATTGCAGAGAGCATGGTATGGGGAGCGGATGGCGAAGACGGCTCTAACGATACGTCCATCGTCGCAACAGTAACCTTAGATGCAGAAGAAGTCGTAGAAACCCTTGGTGAGGATTATACGGAGGAACAGGCGAGGGACTTGATCTGGGAAGAAGTAGACAAGATCAACGAAGAACTCCCATACTATAAAAAAGTCAAAAGAGTGAAGATTAGAAAAGAAGACTTTGAGAAGACTACAGGAAAGAAGATCAAACGATTTGTGGATTCCAACAAGGAGGAGAACAAGTGATGAAAAAGCAGGGTTATCCGAGAGTTGAAATTAATCTGGACTATTTGAAGCACAACGTGGAATATGTGGTCGGCAAGTGTGCCGAAAAAGGGATTGAAGTTGCCGGCGTCATCAAAGGCACCACTGGCATTCCGCAGTGTGTCAAACAGTTCGCTGACGGCGGCGTCAAGTATATCGCTTCATCCAGATTAGAACAACTGCAGGATGCGAAGGATTTTGGCATCGAAAAACCGTTGATGCTGATCAGAATCCCGATGCTCAGTGAAATAGAAGATGTCGTCAGACTGACGGAGCTTTCGCTGAACAGTGAAATGGAGGTGTTAGAAGCCCTAAATGCCGAGGCCGGCAAACAGGGCAAGAAACACAAAGTCATTTTGATGGCTGACCTGGGAGACCTGCGAGAGGGCTTTTGGGATAAAGAAGAGATGACAGAAGCCGCAGTCAAGGTAGAAAAGGAACTGGAACATCTGGAACTTGCTGGCGTTGGAACCAATGTGGGCTGTTACGGTTCTATCTTAGCGACAGAAGAAAAACTTGACGAATTAGTTGCCGTTGCAGAACAGATCGAAGGGCGTATCGGCAGACAGCTTGAACTGATTTCTGGCGGCGCCACATCCAGTTTTATGAGAGTCATCGATGGAGACATTCCAGAGCGCGTTAACTTTCTTCGAATCGGAGAAGGCATTCTTCTGGCAAGGGACCTGGAACTTTTCTACGGTTACGATATGAGTGAGATGCATCAGGACGTTTACACCTTGAAGGCGGAAGTTATAGAAGTCAAGGATAAGCCTTCTCACCCAGTGGGAGAAATTGCGGTGGACGCCTTTGGCCATACGCCGGAATATGTGGACAGAGGAATTCGCAGACGGGCGCTTCTGGCTATCGGCAAAGTGGATTACGGTAGCATCGACGAGATTTTTCCCCAGGATGAAGGTGTGGAAATCCTCGGCGCTTCCAGCGATCACACAATTTTAGATATTGAAGATGCAAAACGGGATTTCAAAGTTGGAGATATAGTCTCCTTTGGAATTAATTACGCGTCGGTGGTTTATGTGACCAACTGCCGCAATGTACAGATAGTATACGTGTAAACATTGACAAATGCCCATTTGTAGGATATAATACGCGGGACAAAGGGCATTACCTGAAAGGAGATTAAGATATGTCAGAAGAAATACTTCTAACCCAGGAGGGTTACGATAAACTAGAAGCGGAGAGAGATGAACTCGTATCCGTCAGAAGAAAGGAAGTCTCCGAAAGATTAAAGGAAGCAATTTCCTATGGAGACCTTTCTGAAAATGCGGAATACGATGCGGCTAAAAATGAGCAGGCTGAACTGGAAGAGAGAATTCACAAGCTGGAAACCATGATGAGAAATGCAAAGATCATCAACGAAGACGAGGTTTCAGGCGACCAGGTGAACGTCGGCCTCAAAGTGAGAGTCAAGGATAAAAGCAACGGTGAGGAGCAGGAATTCGTTATCGTCGGTTCCACAGAAGCAGATCCTTTTGCAACACCGGCAAAGATTTCAAACGAGTCATTGGTCGGTCGAAGCCTTCTGGGAAAACGAATCGGAGAAGTAGTTGAAATATTAGTTCCTGATGGAACTTTACATTATACAATAGAAGAAATCAGCAAGTAATATAAGGGTGGTTAAAATGAGTACACAAGATAACAATGTAAATGTGCAACCGGAAGAAGAACTTTCGGAAGAAAAGTTAAATGAACAGAGACAGATTAGAAGAGAAAAGCTGAAGAAACTGCAGGAGGCTGGCAGGAATCCGTTTCTTCAGGAAACCTGGGATGTGACTGCCCACAGCATGGACATCAAAGATAACTTTGACGCGATGGAAGACCAGGAAGTTTCTTGCGCAGGCAGAATCATGGCTTTCAGAAGAATGGGGAAGATGGCCTTTATCGACATTCAGGATAAGCAGGGCAGAATCCAGGGTGTGGTCAAAAAAGACGATATTGGTTCCGAAGAGTACGACTGGTTCAAGACTTACGATATCGGAGATATCGTCGGCGTTGAAGGTATTGTATTTAAAACAAAGGCTGGAGAAATCTCAATTCAGGTAAAGAAGCTGGTGCTCTTATCAAAATCGCTGCAGGTGCTGCCTAACAAATGGCATGGACTGAAGGACCAAGACATCAGATACAGACAGAGGTATACGGATTTGATCATGAATCCTGAAGTAAGGGAGATGTTTATCAAGAGATCTGTCATCATACACGAAATTAAGAGAGTATTGGAAGAGGACTACGGCTTCCTGGAAGTGGATACGCCAATTCTGACCACCATCGCAGGCGGAGCTAACGCAAGACCGTTCAATACCCATCACAATACCCTTGACATCGACATGAAGCTGCGTATTTCCAACGAACTTTACTTGAAGAGACTGATTGTCGGCGGTCTGGATCGTGTCTACGAAATGGGCAAGATGTTCAGAAACGAAGGCATGGACAGAAACCACAATCCTGAATTTACTTCCATGGAATGCTATATGGCATACGGAAACATGGAAAGCGTCATGGACGTAACGGAGCAGGTCGTGTACAAATCTGCCATGGCTGTCAATGGTTCTCCGATTATCAAATACCAGGGCAAAGAATTTGACGTGACACCGCCTTGGAGAAGACTGAACATGGCAGACGCCGTAAGAGAAATCACCGGCGTAGACTTCAGCAAGATTGACACAGATGAAGAAGCCAGAGCAGCGGCCATCAAATACGGCATGGACCCAGAGGATGCTAATAAGTGGACCAGAGGAAAGATCATCGCTGAGATGTTTGAGGATTACTGCGAAGACGTTCCGGGATACTTGGACGGACCAGTATTCATCGTAGGCCATCCGGTTGAAATTTCACCGCTGTCAAAGAGAGATCCAGAAGATCCTAGAATCACCAGGAGATTCGAAGCATATATCAACGGCTGGGAAATCGCCAATGCCTTCTCCGAGCTCAACGACCCGATCGATCAGTTCGAGAGATTTACTGCGCAGCAGGCGCAGCTGGATTCCGGTGAGGACGACGAGGCACATCCGATGGATATGGACTTTGTCAATGCATTGGAAGTCGGACTTCCGCCGACAGGCGGACTGGGCGTAGGCATCGATAGAGTCATCATGCTCATCACCGATGCACCGTCAATCAGAGACATCATTCTCTTCCCGACCATGAAACCAGAGAAAGGCGACAGCCCAAAGAAAGCCGCACCACAGGCTCCATTAAAGAGAGAAGAAATCGACTTTTCAAAGGTAAAAGTGGAACCTTTATTTGAAGAGGATGTCGATTTCGATACATTCAGTAAGTCTGACTTCAGAGCTGTAAAGATCAAAGAGTGTGAAGCTGTGCCAAAGAGCAAGAAGCTTTTGAAGTTTGTCCTTGATGATGGAACCGATACAGACCGCATTATCTTAAGCGGCATCCACGAGTATTACGAGCCGGAAGAGCTGATTGGAAGGACTGCAATTGCAATCACCAATCTCCCGCCTAGAAAGATGATGGGCATCGACTCCTGCGGTATGCTGATCTCCGCAGTCTACGAGAATGACGGCGAAGAAGGACTGAACCTTCTGATTGTAGACGACCAGATTCCGGCAGGCGCAAAGTTGTACTAAACGGGATGTACTCTGCGACCGCACGAGCGGATACAGAAATACGTGTCGCGGATAAAAATTGCATAATTGACAACATGAATGGGCAGTTCCAAAAGGGATTGCCCATTTTGACTCTATAGATACAGGAAGGGTGAATCCAGAGGAGCAAAAGCTATGGAGAGTAAATTAGAGGAAAATGGTCAAAATAGTCTTATGCTAATTTTGTTAAAACAGATGATTTGTTAAAAGATATGTGCGGAATTATAGAATCCTTGAGGGAACGTCATCAAAAAACTGTCTAAAACTTTTACAGAAAAATATGGGAAGGGTTTTACTAAGACAAATTTATATAGTTTTTATGCGTTCTACAAATGCTTCCCTGAGATTTTCCACTCACCGAGTAGAAAATCTGAAATATATCTTTCTTGGACGCATTATCGTGTTCTTTTGCAGGTAAACGACAAGAAAGCTCGTGACTGGTATGAGAGAGAAGCTAAAGAACAGACTTGGAGTGTTCGTACCTTACAGCGGAATATTTCATCTCAGTATTATTACCGTATGCTGAAGACTCAGAAGCAGGAGCTTATTGAAACAGAGATGAAAGAACGGGCCACATCGTATCAGAACGACAAGTTGGAATTTATCAAAAATCCAGTGATCGCAGAGTTCTTGGGGTTTTTACAGAACACCGATTTTACAGAAAGCGATCTTGAAAAAAGTATACTTTCCAACCTGCAAAATTTTATTCTGGAACTCGGAAAAGGATATGCTTTTGTAGCGAGACAGCAGCACATCCATACCGAAAAACAAGATTACTATATAGACCTTGTGTTTTACAATTACATACTGAAATACTTTGTCCTGATTGACCTAAAAACAGAGAAAATATTGCATCACGATGTGGGGCAGATGGATATGCATATTCGTATGTATGATGAGTTGAAACAGAGCGAAGGAGACAACCCCACTATTGGCATCGTTCTGTGTGCTGATACTGATGAGGACATCGCCCGCTATTCTATTATGCATGGCAATGAACAGCTCTTTGCGTCCAAATACAAATTATATTTGACGACGAAAGAGGAACTGAAAGCAGAAATCGAAACACAGAAGGCAATGTTCTATCTGCAGCAGAAGGAGAAGCGCGAAAGTAGTCCACAATAAATCAGTTAAGGAAGGTGGTAGATATGGAACAAGACCCGTTCAAGGAATATTTAAAAGAGTCAGAAGCGGACAAGGTATCTTCGTGGATAGCAGAGATTCTCCCTGAAACAGCCTTTTCCTTTTCGCCTAACGCATATATTTCCATTTGAGGAGTTCGGCTATGATGAAGTCTTTGGCAGAAGTGCTGTTATGGAACTTCTTGAATTGAAAAGCGTAGATGCTTCCAAATTGATTTCCAAACTGTTACAGGCGGAGGTCATCGAACCAATATCCTGTCGCGGGAAAGGCAAGTATCAATTCAAAGAACGTTGAGGATTTGTGCTGACAGCGACGGGTAAATTACCCGATACTGGGCAAAATACCTTTTACAGGTAAATTCCCCACTTGAACATTTTTAATAGGCATGGTATGATAAGTTCATTAATGATTTTTCGGAATCTTCGGGCTGATGCAAACCGGCCAAAAATAAGCTATTACGAAAGGAAGGTAGAAAGAATGAAAGATATACAGCTTAGAGAGCTTCACAGAAACACTGCACAGTACGCTGACAAAGAGATCGTGGTCAGAGGTTGGGTTAGAACGAATAGAAGCTCTAATAAGTTTGGATTTATAGAGATTAATGACGGAACTTTTTTTAAGTCCGTTCAGATTGTTTATGAAGCTGACAAAATCGACAACTTCGACCAGATTGCCAAGGCGCTGATTTCCTCAGCTTTGATGGTTCGCGGAACTGTCACTCTGACGCCGGAGGCAAAGCAGCCTTTCGAGATCAAAGCTGCGGAGGTCGTCATAGAAGCGGATTCGGCGGCAGATTATCCACTGCAGAAGAAAAGACATTCCATGGAGTTCATGAGAGAGATCGCACACCTGAGACCGAGGAGCAATACCTTCTCTGCTGTCTTCAGAGTCAGATCTCTGGTATCTTATGCTATTCACAAGTTCTTCCAGGATAACGACTTTGTCTATGTCCACACGCCGATCGTAACGGGCAGCGACTGTGAAGGCGCTGGAGAGATGTTTAGAATCACCACCCTGGATATGGAGAATCCGCCAAGAACAGAAGAGGGCAAGATCGACTACGGTGAAGACTTCTTCGGCAAGGAAACTAGCTTGACCGTAAGCGGACAGCTGGAAGCGGAGACTTTTGCCCTGGCGTTTAGAAACGTGTACACCTTCGGGCCGACTTTCAGAGCCGAGAACTCCTATACTGCAAGACATGCGTCTGAGTTCTGGATGATTGAGCCGGAAATCGCTTTTGCAGACCTCGAGGATAACATGGAGCTGGCAGAGGCTATGGTCAAATACATCATCAACTATGTTCTGGAGCATGCACCGGAAGAGATGGAGTTTTTCAACAAGTTCATGGAAAAAGGACTGCTTGAACGCCTGGACAATATTGTGAACTCCGATTTTGGCAGAGTGACTTACACGGAGGCGGTGGAACTGCTGAAGAAATCCGGCAAAGAATTCCAGTATCCTGTTGAGTGGGGTATCGACCTGCAGACAGAGCACGAACGCTATCTGACAGAAGAGATTTTCAAGAAACCACTCTTTGTCACGGATTATCCAAAAGAGATCAAAGCTTTCTACATGAGGCTCAACGAAGACAACAAGACCGTGGCAGCCTGCGATTTGCTGGTGCCAGGTGTTGGTGAAATCATTGGCGGAAGCCAGAGAGAAGAGAGACTGGATGTTCTGACACAGAGAATGGCAGAACTGGATCTTGATGAGAAAGATTACTGGTGGTATTTGGATCTTCGCAAATACGGCGGAGTGAAACACGCAGGCTACGGACTGGGTCTTGAGAGAATCGTCCTATATATTACAGGTATGGGCAATATCAGAGACGTGCTGCCGTTCCCAAGAACGCCAAAGACAGCAGAATTTTAAAAAAATAAGCATTGCAGCGAAACATTTTTGTTTCGCTGTTTTTTATGTTGTTGGAAGAGGCGCCTGTCAATCGCTTTTTAACCCCTATCGACACGAAAAAAGCCGATAAAGCCTAAAAAATCCGCACACTGCAAAGGGAGTGCCCATGCTGCGTCTGCTGGAATCGTTCTGAAACCAAAAGTGCCTTTCCCCGGAAGCAAGACTGAATTTGTATTGACAAAACTCAAAATATGGAATAAAATGGAAAAATAGAAAACCAAGCAACACCTTGCATATTCTTTGGCGAAATCGTATAATAAAGAAAAGCGGTGTACCCAGCCGAGAGTGGGAGCGAAAAAAGCGGTGTACCCAGCCGGAAGTGGGAGCGAAAAACGCCAGAGGAGCTAGTGCGGTGGTCATATCACGGTGCGGGCTCCTCTTTGTTTATTGTGAAGGAAAGGCGGGGCGAAATGCATCAGAAATTAGAATTTTACACTAAACGATGTTGATTATTATGCTCCGTTGACCAGCCCAAAGCAGAAACACCAAAATATGAAAAATCAAGTCGATTTTTTGAAAATCAACGGTGGAGCTTACGGCGCAATCAATTTAAACAATATGATACCAGTAGTTCGATCAGCCGTAAGACCTCTGCGATTTGATATGCTGCCTTGTTCAACTGTAACAGAAAGGCAGTACAAGGACCTTCTTTTGAATCAATACCGCTGGTGCCAGAAGAACGGCGAAAGTATCATGAAGAGAGCGGCGAGGCTTTATGAATTGATGGAAAAAAGACCGCCGGAGTCACTGCAGAAACGCTGCTGTGATTATAAATTGTTAGAAGAAAAGTGTAAGCTTTATGTTGAGGGAACAGGATGTGCACAACGATAATAACAAATTTACTGATATTTGACGGCTCCCTTCTTAAGTGCATGGATGTGCAGCACGGTCAGAGATTCCGTCTCACGATAAATTTGTGCTTTTAGCGATTATTTTGGTTTTCTGACCTAAAACTCCCGTTGCATAATCCGCTATAGGTGAAGGTTTCTGTTTGTTTTTTGTCTGCGGTTATATTTGATGGGCATTTCCAGCCTCGACAAACCGGATAATCAGGGAAAAAATAACCTGAAAGCCTTTATTTTGCAGGTTTTTCTAAGTTTAGTCTAATAACCGGCTGATTTATAAGTAGACATTTAGGTCAAACTACCTAAAACTTCAAGAAAAGCACAAAAGTATCGTGGCACAGTGCCTTGATGTATTTGCGGGATTGTCTTACCTCGAAAGGGATGGTTTTACTGATGCACATATGGTAAGATAAAGAAAAGTGGGATTAGACTAAAAATCGGAGGCACCTGATGCTGGCAACAATCATGCCCTTTGCCTGTATGGGGCTCGGTCTTTTGATCGGATTTCAAAAACTGCCACAGGCAGCATATAGAGCGGTAGACTGGGTGACGACGATTTCCCTGGTTATACTGATGATTACCATTGGCGGAAACGTAGGAACCAACAAAGAAGTGATTGCCGAAATCGGTACAGTCGGGTTTAACTGCCTGGCAACCTGTCTTTGTGCCATCGTCGGCAGTGTCCTGTTCTGTCTGCTTATCGAAAAAACCGTTCTTCCTTTAGAGGAATATAGCCAAATGCAATTAGACGATTCGGAAGGGAGCGCAAGGCTTAGCGTTGACTCAGACGAGAAAAAGGGCATCGATCCGATTTTGATTCTGATCCCTGTCAGCGTCCTGGCGGGCGCTTTTGGCTGTTATTTCTTCATGCCAAAGACGAAGGTTTTCCTTCTCGATTACGCCCTTTGGACGTCTTTAGTGATTCTCTATACCAGCGTCGGTATCGGAATGGGACAGAACAAGAGCGTATTTCGGTACATCAAAATGGTAGGTTTTAAGATCATCTATTTGGTGCTTGGAGTCTGGGTCGGCAGCATGGCCGGCGGTGCCGTTGCAGCGCTCCTGACTGGCATGCCGCTGAAATATGCTGTGATTTCGGCAAGCGGTGTTGGCTACTACAGTATGACGGGAGCGACCATGCTGTCTAGCTTCGGTCCTGAGGCAGGTGTCTATGGGTTTATGATTAACGTGTTCAGAGACTTTTTTACGGTACTTCTTCTGCCTATCTTGGGGCGGGTAAGTAAAAGTGCACCCATCGCATCCGGCGCTGCCGGGAACATGGATTCCATGTTGGTGCCTGTAACAAAAGTGGTCGGCAGAGAGTTGGGACTGGTGGCGCTGATTGTTGGCATTGTTCTGACCTTTGGCGTACCAGTGATTTTACCTATATTGTGTAGTGTTATGGCGTAGGCCGCCATATGATATAGAGGGGGTATTTCGATGAAAGTATTGTTAATCAACGGTCAGAACCACAAGGGTTCAACATATCACATAGGGAGGATTTTGGCGGAGAAGCTGACGCTGCCTGCGGAAATCGACGAGATATTTCTCCCCAGGGATATGCCGCATTTTTGCTGCGGCTGCTCCAGGTGCTTTATGGAGGGTGAAAGCCTTTGTCCCCACTACGAGACGACAAAGCCGCTGACGGAGCGGATGGATGAAGCTGACGTGCTGATTTTTACATCTCCAGTTTATGTTTACCATGCGACGGGTTCCATGAAGGCATTTCTTGATCACTACGGCTACCGCTGGATGGTCCACAGACCTGAGGCGAAGATGTTTGGCAAGCAGGCGGTTGTCATCTCTACCGCGGCAGGGGCAGGCATGAAGCCAACCTGTAAGGATATTGCCGACAGCTGTTTCTTCTGGGGAATCGGCAAAATTTATCGCTATGGGCTGGCTGTTCACGCCATCAAGTGGAGCGAGGTATCGGCAAAGAAACGGCAGCAGATCGAGAAGAAGACCAGCCAATTGGCGTCGAAGATCAAAGACAGAGCAAGGAGCGTGAAACCATCGCTGAAGACGAAAGGCCTCTTCAAGGTCATGAGCATCGCGCAGAAACGCGGCTTTAACCCGGCAGACAAGGCATACTGGGAAGAAAAGGGCTGGTCTACAGGCAGCGCTAGGCCGTGGAAAGATAAGTAAAGGGAGAATCCATGGGAGCATATGAGTTTGAGGATCCGGCCTTTGCTGATTGGGAAGGGAATGTCTGGATGTGTATCTGCTCTCATGAGCAAAGCTTTTCAATGGGTATAACGGAAGAAGATTATAAAGAATTTGAGAAAATGAATATCAGACATTTTAAATGATGAAGAGAATGCGGGAGACAGCTTTAGCAACGATGGAAATCGTGGCAGCAGAACCCGCATATTTTTTTTATTTCTTAATAATCCTTAAGAAATAAATACCTATATTGACTATATGATACTTTGGGCATAAACTGGAATCAGAATAACTGATGTAATGAAATAGGGAGGTTAAATTATGGGCGACTTTATAACTGTTTTGATGTACGCCTCGATGGTGTCAGGTTTTGTATTTCCTTTGTCACTGATCGGGTCAATCAAAAATGACAGCTTTGCCGGAACTGTCCTGGCAAGCATCACCATGGGAATCATCGTGATGACGTTGGTTCTGCTGCATTCATAGAGGCAAAACGACATGAAATGATAGGCACCGAACCCGCGAAATTCTTAATAATTCTTAAGTTTGCCTTACCCCTATTGACGATGCTGAATTATTGGAATAAACTGATAAATAAAGTAGGTGGGACTTTGTTCTATTTAAATATTATAAATTGGACTTTACTTAGAGGGGTAATACGCTATGGATAAGAGAAAGATTTTGATAAGAGCAGGGGTTCTCGTTCTCGTTATTGTTGGAGTGATTGTCTGCGGTATTCTGTCAGTGAAGAGCAACGGCCTCTTTGCAGAGAGCAAAGATGGGTTGTGGAAGGCCTATATCGTGAAAGACAGGGTTAATCCTGCAGGTGGATACCAAGGTTATCTATTTTATTACGGCAACCATCAGGGGGATATTGGTGAAATCAGTATTGAATGCCTGGCAAATACAGATAGAGAGACTAGCCTCCTCAAAGCGGGAAGTCACAACTTGGGACCCATTGAAAGTCTGTTAGTCGGCAACGCAAATAGAGAGGGGTACGCCTTTCAAGAGACAAAATTTAAAAAGATGAAAGGCAGTTCTCTTGGCATTGTCTGGAATGATAGTGGCGAAGAACGCTACTCAAGTTTAACTTTTTAAGGAGATTTAATGAATGTTTGAATTATTTGGAGTTATTTTTACGATTGCGCCGCTAGTCGCTTCCATTATCGCGGCAGTGTATGCTTACAAAGCTTACGAACTTGTAAAGCTGGAGCGGGATATCAGGATTGCAAGAGAGAAGGCAGAGCAGAATGAGAGTACAGAAGCATAACGTTATGATCCTTATCGCGTCGTTGCAAAGATTAAGGAAAAAAGAGGATTATCAAAGTGTAGAGAAAGGCGACATCTTCCAACTGAGATTTATGATTGGTTAGAACAAGCCGCTGAGCGAATATATATTTTACCATTGAATGCAGCCGCGCTATTGACCCGGCTGTTTTTTGTAGGTACAATGAATAGAAATACTACAGAAAATGAGGTTGAGCGGATGGACGTGAACATGACAGCAGAAGAATTTTGCCGCTATGTCTGGCAAAAATATCTTGTAGAGAGAAGATATGACATAATGGACGAAGTGATTGACGAACAAATCAGTGTGATAGGAACAGGTGCTCACGAAATGTGCCCTAATGTAGAGTCATTTATAACCTCCATCACCCGGGAAAGTCAGGAATGGGACGGCGCTTTCATCATCAAAGATCAGTGGTATCAGGCAACGGAACTATCTAAGTCCCTATTTTTGGTAATCGGTGAGTTAGCAGTGAAAGAAAATGGAGGAGACGGCATTTTGTATGATATGAGATTTCGTTTTACCATGGTCTTACGGAAAACGGCGACAGGTTGGAAACTGCTGCATGTGCATCAGTCTGTGCCAGACGCTAACCAAGCTCGCGATGAATTCTTTCCCCACCGCATGGTTGAAGAGAGCAGCCGCCAGATTATCTACAATCTGCGTCACGATACGATGACAGGTCTTTTAAATAGACTTTATTTGAAAGAAATCGTTAATCGGGCTATGGCAGAAGAAGCGGCGGGCAAGATGCTGATGATGGATATTGATGATTTTAAGCGTCTGAACGACCATTATGGACATCCCTTTGGGGACAAGGTTTTGATCCTTTTCGCACAAAGCCTGAAGACGTCCTTTCCGCAGGCGATGATTGGCCGAATTGGCGGTGACGAGTTTATCGTCTATCTTCCAGGTAGATCAGACACAGTTAGAGAACAGATTGATAGGCTGCTCCAGGATTGGAAAGAAAGCCAAGGCGTTTTGGCGTTGCCACAGCAAGTGACAATCAGCGTTGGCATTGCCGAAGTGCCAAAGGATGGGAACAACTACGAAGCTGTCTGGCAAAAAGCAGACAAGGCTCTTTATCAGGCAAAAGAAAATGGGAAAGCGCAGATTGCAGGACTGGAATAATAAAAGAGCTGCGAAAACAGATGACGTATGCCAGGAAAATACAGCCAAATATTCTAACTATTCAAAAAGCCATTGTGTGACAGTGGCTTTTTTGTTATAATGGTTTCAACAGTCTTGGCGGCTTCGCCGAGAGGAAGAAACCATTGAATTACGGCATGCGATTCTAAATTCAGAGGAATTGCCGCAGTATAATGGTTTCAACAGTCCGGGCGGCTTCGCCGCAAGGGAAGAACCATTAAGTGGCTGCCGTAAATTAAAAGTAGGAGGTCTTATTGATGAAAGGCTATACAAGCGAAACTATTAGAAACGTTGCTTTACTTGGACATGGTGGATGTGGTAAAACTACATTCTTGGAATCAGCACTCATGGCAACAGGGGTAATCAAGAAGCTGGGTAAGGTGGAAGATGGAAATACCGTTTCCGACTATGACAAGATGGAGATTGAAAAAGGATATTCAATTAATACTTCCGTCGTTCCAATTGAATGGAAAGACAGCAAGATCAATTTTATAGATACACCGGGTTACTTTGACTTTGTTGGAGAAGTAAACGCCGCACTGCGAGCTGCAGAAGCCGCAGTGATTTTGGTAGATGCAGGATCAGGCATTCAGGTAGGTACAGAGGCTGCTTGGGATGCATGCGAAAGATACAAGACGCCGCGATTCATCGTTATCAACAAAAGAGATAAAGATGAGTTTGACTTCTATAAGACCTTTGATGAGTTAAAGGCAAAATTCGGCGAAACACTGATTCCGTTCAGTTGGCCGCTGTCAGCAGAGATTGACGAAGAACTGAAAGAGGCCATCGCTATGGCCGATGACGAACTGATGGAAAAATACTTCAATGGAGACGATTTCTCCGATGAAGAGATAAAGAATGGATTGGTAAAAGGCATTTCTGAAGGTGTCATCGTTCCGGTATGCTCTTCAGCGTTCCAATTGGGTGAAGGTATCGAGGGCCTCTTAGACCTTCTGCTTACATATGTTCCTACACCGCTGCAGCATGGACCGTATGCGGGATTCAACGATGACAATGAACCAGTTGAAAGATTGTCCGTTACAGATGCACCGATGTCAGCCTTTGTCTTCAAAACCATCGTCGACCCATTTGTCGGAAAGATTTCCATTATGAAGGTCGTTACCGGTAAGATCAACTCGGGCACAGAAGTCCTCAACGAGAGAACTGGCAAAGCCGAGAAATTGGGCAAGCTGTTCTTCCTCAGAGGTAAAGAACAGTTAGAACTGAACTATGCAGAAGCAGGCGATATCGTCGCAGTGGCAAAATTACAGTACACTCTGTCAGGAGACACCCTCTGCGATAAGAATGATGAAATCAGATATTTACCGCTGGATTTCCCATCGCCAACCTATTTCGTTGCTATTGAAGCTGCTGACAAAGCAGACGAGGAGAAAATGGGTTCAGGTCTTTCAAGACTGAGAGAAGAAGATCCGTCTTTTGTAGTAGAAAGAAATGCAGAAACGCATCAGACGCTTTTAGGCGGACAGGGTGACATCCAACTTGGCATCATCATGGCGAAACTGAAGGATAGATTCGGTGTTAACGTCAAAGTCGTTCCGCAGAAGATTGCATATAGAGAGACTATCAAAGGCACGTCCGACGTACAGGGTAAACACAAGAAACAGTCAGGCGGTGCCGGTCAATATGGTGACGTACATATCAAATTCTCACCATCTGCGCAGGAATTCGAGTTCTCAGAAGAACTGTTCGGCGGTTCCATTCCGAAGAACTACGTTCCGGCTGTAGAAAAGGGTCTGATTGAAAGCATGCAGAAAGGCCCTCTTGCAGGATGCAAGGTAGTAAACGTCAAAGCTGTGCTCTATGATGGATCCTACCACGATGTGGACTCCAACGAAGTATCCTTTAAGATTGCTGCATCGCTGGCTTTCAAGAAAGGTATCGTAGAAGCAAAGCCGTGTCTGTTAGAGCCGATCATGCATATGGAAATCTATGTGCCTGACGATTACATGGGCGACGTCATGGGCGACATGAACAAGAGAAGAGGAAAGATTCTCGGTATGGAGCCGCAGACCAACGGCGGACAGAAGCTGCTGGCAGAAGCGCCGCAGGCAGAGCTTTTCGATTATGCTCTTGGACTTCGCTCAATGACCCAGGGCAGAGGAAGCTTTGAATTGAAATTCGATAGATACGAAGAAGTTCCTAAAATGATTGCAGATAAGATCATCGCAGAACATCAGGCGGAATAATCAATAACGAAACACAGGGAGTTGCTGTATTACACAGCAGCTCCTTTTTTCGTGCAAACTGTTCATATTATGAAACCAGTGGCAATTTATGAGAATTATTAGAAAAATATTGACCTTTGAAATCGGTTGGCTTATAATAGCCAAAATTCACCATAGGAACATAACGTTCACTATATGAACGGCAGTGTAAAACAGGAAGGAGGTAATTGATGAAGAAAGCAAAGCGACTATGTAAAGGTGATACCATCGGCATTGTGTCGCCAGCCAGCCCTTCTGAAAATAAGAGTGAGGTGACAAGAGGCATTGAAACGCTGGAGGCGATGGGCTATCAAGTCAAAGTCGGGCGTAATGTCAATAAGAGAAAGGGCTTTGTTGCAGCCACCGAAGAGGAACGGGCCGAAGACATCAACCAAATGTTCAGAGATGACACTGTCGATGCCATCTTTGTCACCCAGGGCGGTTATGGATCTGCCCAGCTCTTTGACAAGCTGGACTTTGAAGCCATTGCCAGCAATCCAAAGATTTTTACGGGTTTCAGTGATATCACATCCCTGCATCTGGCGATGAACAAAATGGCAGGACTTGTCACTTTTCACGGGCCAGGCATGGCGAGATTCAACAGAGAGGATTTGACGCCTTATACGGAGAAGCAATTTTTTAAGGCGCTGGAAAGTACGGAACCTTTGGGAGAGATCCCTTTAGCCGATGAGAAAAAGTGGCTCAACCCCATAGGGAAAGGGAAGTGCCAGGGGACGTTGATCGGCGGGAATCTGACGCTGATCTGCGCAAGCCTGGGCACACCTTATGAAATCGAGACGAAGGGACGGATCCTGCTCATCGAAGATGTGGATACGGAACCATGGATCTTCGACCACATGCTGTGCCATCTGAGAAATGCAGGCAAACTGCAGGAAGCGGCGGGCATCATAGTAGGGGAATGCAAGAACTGCGTTCCGTTCAAATATGAGCCGGGTTTCCTTGTAGACACCAGCCTGGAAGATGTTTTGGAGTATTATCTCAGCCCTCTGGGCATCCCTGTCTTATACGGGCTGCCTTTAGGTCATGCCGATGACCTTGCCACCATCCCCTTAGGCGTCCTGGCAGAACTGGACTGCGGACAGAAAACCTTCCGTATTCTTGAAAACGGAGTTGTTGAATAAAAAAGGAGAAGAACGATGAAAAGAATGAGCAAATTAGCATTGGCGCTGGTACTTGTACTGGCCATGTCAGCAGGTTTTTCCGCCTGTGGCGGCGGAGGCGACTTTGATGCGTCAACCATGACCATCGGGTCCAGCACCAGCGTGGATACCCTGAATCCCCTGTCTTCCTATGAACAGCAGTCTTTTGAGATCATCGCCCTGGTGTATGATCCCCTGGTGAGATATGACAAAGAGCTGAACCCGTCTCCGGCACTTGCCGACGACTGGAAAGTCAGCAAGGACGAGAAGACCTGGACCTTCCATCTGAACAAAGACGCCAAATGGCATGACGGTCAGCCGGTCACCTCGGAAGATGTCAAATATACATACGAGCTGATGCTGGATACCGGACTGGGCTATATGTATTCCAGCTATCTGGAAGGTATTACAGACATTACCTGTCCAGATGAACAGACCGTGGTGATGAAGACCAAATTGCCAAAGGCCAACATGCTGATGAACACCACACCGATTATGCCAAAGCACGTTTGGGAGAAGGTGAAAAAAGAAGAACTGGAAACCTGGGATAATGGAGAAATGATCGGAAGCGGCCCTTATAAACTGGTATCCAATGAAAACGGCATCGTAAAGGTCAGCAAGAATGAAGAGTATTATCGCACGAAACCAGCAGTAGAAAACTACGTATTTGTCGAGTACAAGAACACGGACTCCTTGGCACAGGCGCTGAAGGTAGGCGAAATAGACGCTGCTGTCAACCTGTCGGCAACACAGTATTCACAGCTTGAGGACGAAGAGAACGTAACCGTCATCTCTGGAGAAGTACAGGGATTTATGCAGGTGGGCATCAACTGCTCAGAAAATCCATCCTCAAAAGGAAATCCACTGCTGAAGGATGCAGAAGTTAGAAAAGCTATCGAATATGCTACCGATAAACAGAATATCATCGATATGGCCTACCAGGGACATGGAACAGAAGGGACGACCATGCTCAACGCCAGCGATCCATATCACTATGCGCCAAAAGGCGAGGAACTAAGAAGCTATAATATAAAGAAAGCCGAGAAGCTGCTGGATGACGCCGGATACAAAGACAGCGACGGAGACGGCATCAGAGAAGATGCAGACGGCAACAAGCTTTCCTTCGAATTTATCAACATCGGCGATAACAGTGCAGAGGTAAAGACTGGGCAGCTGATTGCATCCACCTGCAAGGAAGCTGGCATTGAGATCAACCAGAAGACCATGGACAGCGGCGCTCTGCAGGATGCCATTACGGCAGCGGATTACGACATGTTCATGTGGGGCTGGGGCGGAGATTATGATCCGACCGTCATGATGGGCATTTTGACCACAGCACAGATTGGCAGTAATAATGAACCACAGTGGTCCAACGCAAAGTACGACCAGTTGTACGAGAAACAGCAGACAGAGATGGACAAAGAGAAGCGAATCGCGCTGGTTCAGGAGATGGAAAAAATCGCTTACGACGAAGCGCCGTACATCATCCTCTTATATGATAACAATATCCAGGGCTATAGAAGTGATCGCTGGACAGGCATCGAACAGGTTCCGGAAAAGGGCACCTACTACTTTAACATGACCATCGAAAACTACATCAACGCAGCGCCTGTCAAATAAGAAAGAGGCAAACTATGAAAAACAGCAGCGTAATTCGAAAGATATTGTATGCTCTGATTACCATTTTGGCGGTAATCATCTTCAATTACTTTCTCTTCAGAGTTCTGCCGGGTGATCCGATTTCCATGATTATGAGAAATCCGAAAGCGTCGGAGGCTTCCATCGAAGCCATCCGCGCTTCCTACGGGCTGGATCTGCCCTGGTACAGTCAATTTGTAGTGTATCTGAAGGGATTGTTTACAGGAGACTTCGGCACGTCCTTTGTCTACAAAGCACCTGTCATGGAAGTTATCGGTGCCAAGATTCTGCCTACAGTGGTGATGCTGGGACTGGCGGAGATCGTCGCCATCATCATCGGTATTTTCCTGGGCATCATGGCGGCATGGAAGAGAGGCTCAAAGCTGGATGTGGGCACTCTGAGTTTCTCTCTGATTACCTATTCCATGCCGACTTTCTGGCTGGGCATGATCATGGTAGTCATCTTTGCAGTCAATCTCAGATGGCTGCCCATCAGCGGCATGACTACCGCCGGCATGGTCTATTCCTCGAGCATGGAGATGATCGCAGACATGGCAGCCCATTTGATTCTTCCCGTCATCACCATGAGTATCCTTTTGATCGGCGAATATGCGCTGACCATGCGGAACACTTTGATCGACGTCTTGTCGGAAGATTATATCACGACGGCGAGAGCAAAGGGCTTTCGGGAGAAATATGTCCTGCGAAAACACGCAATGCCCAACGCCATGCTGCCAATGGTGACGATTATCGCCATCAATCTGGGGCTGGTCATCGGCGGTGCAGTACAGATAGAGACGATCTTCTCCTGGCCGGGAATCGGCAACCTGATGTACGAGGCTCTTTCCGCCAGAGATTATCCGGTGCTGCAGGGGATTTTCCTTCTCGTTACCGTCTGTGTCGTCTTAGCGAACCTGATCACGGATTTGATCTACGACAGGATTGACCCAAGAGTAAGAAATTAGGAGGCGGACCATGAGTGCGAGCAACAATTTACAGAAAAACAAAAAATCTAAAGAAATCTGGCAGTCCGTCCGGCAGAACAAAATGGCTATGGTGGGCCTGGTTACACTGACCGTCTTTGTCTTAATTGCAATCTTCGGACCAATCCTCGTGCCTTTTTCAACCCAGGAGTTTGGCGGCATGGGTGACGTCCTCAGGCCACCCGGCGGCGATCATCTTCTGGGAACCGATGATATGGGCAGGGACGTCCTGGCGAACCTGATGGCAGGTGCGAGGATTTCCCTTCTGATTGGAGGGGTCGCCACGATTATCTCTATGGCAATCGGCACTTTGGTCGGTATTTCCGCTGGTTATTTCGGCGGAGCGGTGGATAACGTACTGATGCGTCTGACCGACTTCTTTCTGGTCATACCGTGGCTGCCGCTGATGATGGTGCTGGCAGCAATCCTGGGAACGAGCATCTGGAATATCATACTGGTCATCGGTGTGACCAGTTGGGCAGGAACGGCCAGAGTAGTGAGGGCGCAGACACTGTCTGTCAAAGAGCGGCAGTTTGTAGAACGAACCCTATCCCTGGGTGCGGGAAACTGGCATATCATGTGGAAACACATCCTGCCGAATGTCTTCCCGCTGGTCTTTGCCAATACCGTCCTTATTGCAGCGACAGCCATCACCTCAGAAACTACCTTGAGCTTTTTGGGACTAGGCGATACGACTACGGCCAGCTGGGGTATGATGCTCCACTACGCTTTCGAGTGCGGCGCCACAGGCTTGGGTGCTTATTGGTATTACCTGCCGCCTGGAATCTGCGTCATCGCAGTCGTACTGGCATTTACACTGCTGGGTTACGCCTTTGATGAAATCCTCAACCCTAAGCTGAAAGAGAGGTAGACGAGATGAAGCTATTAGAAGTGAAGAATTTAAAGACCTATTTTGATACCTCCAAAGGCCAGCTGAAAGCAGTGGACGATGTGAGCTTTGATTTAGACTATGGAGAAGCCCTGGGTCTGGTGGGTGAATCCGGCTGCGGCAAGACCACCAGTGCCCTGTCTATCTGCAGGCTTTTGCCGAAAGAGGGCAAGGTCTACGGCGGAGAGATTCTCCTCGAGGGCAGTGATCTTGCGAAACTGTCCGATGATGAAATCCGGCGTCATCGCTGGAAAGATATTTCCGTCATCTTTCAGGGGGCCATGAACGCCCTCAACCCGGTTATGAACATCGGCGATCAAATCGCGGAAGCCGTCATGCTTCACGATGGGCTGTCAAAGGCGGACGCACTGAAGAGGGCGGGGGACCTTCTGGAACTGGTGGAAATCTCCAGAGGCCGCGTTGCCAACTATCCTCATGAATTCAGCGGCGGCATGAAACAGAGGGTTATGATTGCCATGGCCCTGGCCTGCAATCCCAAGGTGGTCATCGGAGACGAGCCGACCACAGCGCTGGACGTCATGGTGCAGGCACAGATCCTGAACCTGTTGGAGAAGCTGAGAAAGGAACTGAACATGGGGCTGATTCTCATCACTCACGACCTTTCCATTCTGGGAGAGACCTGTGACAAGATCGCCGTCATGTATGCAGGAAAAATCGTAGAGAGCGGAACCGTAGCTGATATCTTCGAAAACGCCAAGCACCCGTATACCAAGAAGCTGATCGGCTGCTTCCCTAATGTGGAAAAAGAAAAACGGATTCCAGACGGCATCAAAGGCGCACCGGCAAATATGCTGCATCCGCCTGCAGGCTGCCCATTCCATCCGAGATGCGAAATGGCAGCAGAGCAATGCAGGGTGGAAATTCCACAGCAGAAAAAGGCAGGCACAAGCCATCAAGTGGCATGCCATCTGGCGGAGGTGTAAAATGGCAAAAGAAAATGCATATATAGTAGAAGTAAAAGACCTTCAGGTATATTTTGATATCGACAAGAGAAAATTTGCCAAGAAGGACCGCAAGGTGGTCAGAGCCGTGGACGGTGTCAGCTTTGGTATCAGAGAAGGAGAAATTTTGTCTTTGGTTGGTGAGAGCGGCAGTGGAAAGACCACGACGGGGAAGGCAATCCTGGATCTTGCACCGGCCACGGGCGGGGAGATTTTCTTCGAGGGCAGACCTCTGGACAGAAGCAAAAACGGTCTGAAAGCCTTTCGCAAGGAGGCGCAGATGGTGTTTCAGGACCCTTATCAATCGCTGAACCCGAGAAACAGGATCATCGATTTGGTAGCGGAGCCTTTGGATGTCAATCATCTGGTACATTCTCCCGAGGAACGTCTGGAAAAAGTGAAACAGGCGTTGGAACAGGCGGGGCTGTCTCCTGCGGAGGAGTATCTGTACCGCTACCCTTACGAGCTTTCCGGCGGCCAACGGCAGCGTGTGGTCATCGCCGGGGCGATCATCATGGAACCAAAGTTCGTGGTGGCCGATGAGCCGATTTCTATGCTGGATGCTTCTGTGCGTACGGGAATATTGAAACTTTTGCTTGGACTGCGGGACGAAAAAGGACTTTCTTATCTCTTCATCACCCACGATCTTTCTCTTGCCTGGCTGATTTCTGATCGAATCGCCATCATGTACCTGGGGCAGATTATGGAAATCGGCAGCGCAGATCAGATCATCAAAGGCGGGGTGCATCCCTACACCAAGGCGCTGACGGCCATCATGCCCATACCGGGCGTCAACAAGAATAGAAAGCGGGAAGTGCTGCAGGGAGAGACGCCTAACGCCAGCATCGAAATAGCAGGGTGCAAGTTTGCCAGCAGGTGCCCTGAAGCTTCGGAACAATGCTTTGAGAAACAGCCGGTTCTGGAAGAGATAGAAGCGGGACATTTTGCGGCCTGCCTGAAGTGCGGGAGGCAAGGTCTATGAGGAACAAGATTGACAGCTACATCAAAGCCAAACGCAGCGAGATGATAGAGGACATCCTGGAACTGATCAGAATTAAAAGCATCAACGGGTGCGCAGCGGAGAACACCGAGGCGCTGAACCTGTTTCTGCAGAAGGCAGAAGCCATGGGGTTTAAGACCATGAAAACTTCCACAGGTGATGTGGGTATCGTCGAGCTGGGCAGCGGTGATCAGACTCTGGGAATTTTGGTGCATATGGACGTGGTCGGTATCGGCGATACGGACAAGTGGACTTATCCGCCCTTTGAAGGGCGCGTCGCCAAGGGTTTCCTATGGGGAAGAGGCGTAGTGGACGACAAAGGCCCTGCGGTCATGTGTCTCTATGCGCTGAAAGCGATCAAAGAGTTGGAAATCCCGCTGAACAAGAGAGTCTGGCTCATCGTCGGTACTTCCGAAGAGGCAGAATGGACCGACATCGCCAGCTTTAAGAAAGAATTTCCTGTGCCCGATTTCGGTTTCTCTCCCGATGGGGATTTCCCGATTTATAACAGTGAAAAGGGCTACTGCGATGTGCAGATGCGCTTTATGGAGCCCTGCATTGACATTTTGGAAAAGCTGGATTCTGGGGACAGTCCTAACACCATTCCTTCCCGGGCGGAAGTGAAGATCAGAAATCAGGAGAACCTGGTCTTTCACGGGATTTCCTGTCACAGCTCGGCGCCGGCCATTGGCATCAACGCCATCTCCAAAATGGCGGTGGAGCTGGGCTATCGGACAGAGTTCAACTTTATCCGTTTCCTCAACGATTTTCTGGCAAAGGATTATAACGGCGAAAAACTAGGCATGGATAAAAATGTGCATGCTGATCTGACGCCGACCCAGCGCAGCATCATCGTGCCGACGATTTTGAAGCGGGAAGGTGACAAGGTGCTGCTCAATGTCAACGTGCGCTCTTGCACCGGTGTCAGCAAAGAAGACGTCATCGCAGCTTTTATGCGGCAAAAGGAAAAATATTCTTTTGAGATGGAACTGTATGACTTTTTGGAACCCATGTTTGTCGATGAGAAAGAGGAGTTCTTACAGGTGATGGCAGAGGTGTACGCGGATTACGGATATGAGAGCAGCTTTCAGAGCGCTCTGGGTACGTCCTACGCAAAGTCCATGAAACATTTTGTCAGCTTTGGCCCGGTGTTTCAGACAGAACCCAGCTGTGCCCATATGGAAGATGAGAGGATGAGCATCACGGCGATGATTACAGCGACCCAGATTTACACCACCTATATTGCCACGATGGCAAGCCCCATCGGCGGCATCCGTAAAAATGCGGAGAAGATGACCAGCTTGGAGAAAGCATTGTTCCTACTGAGCCTGTTTACAGATCCGCCATACCATTACGACGTACCGGGACTGGTGGAACTGACTGGCATGAATCGAACGACAGTCTATCGAAACCTGTCCACTTTGGAGAAGGCAGGACTTTTACAGAAAGATCCGACGACAAAGGCCTATTCCTTAGGCCCACTGGCAGAAAAGATGGGGGAAAAAGCAAATGACATTAGAACGTGATAAGATGATAAGAGACTTGAAGGGACTGATCGACATCCCCAGCATCTCCTCGGATAAAGCTGCTGTAGAAGAGGCTTTGGACTATGTGCTGAAATTGGGCGAGCAGATGGGCATGCGATGTGAAAAAGTCGCAGATGGGCAGGTAGGTATCATTGAAATCGGCCAGGGCGACGAAACCTTTGGCATCCTGACCCATGTGGATGTGGTGAATGCCGGCAGAGAGGAACTTTGGAAAAGTCCGCCTTTTGCCTGCGAAGTGCGCGATGGAAACCTCTATGGCCGCGGCGCCATTGATGACAAGGGACCGACGGTGGCTGTCCTACATGCCATGGGCGCTGCCATGGAAAACGGAAAGCCTTTTCACAAGACGGTCAGGCTCATTGTCGGTACCCAGGAAGAGACGGAGTGGACCGACATGGATTGTTATACGAAGCACTATTCTCTGCCCGATTACGGGTTTACGCCTGACGGTGATTTTCCCATTGGAAACGTGGAGAAGGGGTGCATGGATGTCACCTTGCGTTTTCCTGCCGCTTTGGTGGATGAAGCACCTCTGCAGATTGTCGGGCTTGAGGCCGGTACGGCATTTAATATCGTGCCCGATAACTGCAGCGCATTGCTTTCAGATGGCAGGGTGATCGTGACGGAGGGAAAGGCGGTTCATACCTGCGCGCCGGAAAAAGGAGAGAACGCTATTTTTCAAATGCCGGGCCTGCTCGAAGGTGTGACTCCCAACGGGTTTTCGCAAGTTTTGGAAATGGTGACAGAGTTCTTTTCTGACTGCACTGCGCCGAAATTGGGTCTGAGGACGAAGGAAGAGTATTTTGCAGGTGAATTTATACATCGAACAGTCTTTACTCCTGTGCTGATCACAACGTCAGGAAGTTTTGTTGAGGTGGGCATCAACGTCCGTTTCGCATATACGACCACGGAAGATGAGCTTTTGGATGTCTTCAACCGCCTGTGTCAGGAGTATGGCGGAGAAGTTGCCGGCATTACATCACTGCCTGCTGTCTTTGTCAGCCGTAACACACCTTTTCTGGAAGTATTGTCTGCAACTTATGAGGAGTCTACCGGATTTCCGCCCGACTTCGTCCTCGGTTACGGCGGTTCTTATGCGAAAGCCATGCCGGGCATCGTCAGCTTTGGACCGATCCTTCCGGGGATGAAAGATTGCTGCCATGAGGAAAATGAATACATTCCGCTGAAGGCACTGGAGAAAAACTGTGAGATTTATTATAGGGCGATTGAAGGGATTGCCCAGTGTGAGAAGTCTTTTCGCAGATAGACCATAAGGGTGCCTGACGATCAGATATGCGAAACAGGCCTGCACGGATCGCCCAGTTACCCTCTATTACCGTAAAAATGCAAAAACACCTAAAAAATCCGATGACCGTAAAGAGCGCCCTCTGCGGTAGGACTGTAACCGTTGAAATTTCGTTATGTATTTAGCTGAAACTGACGTTGCAGCCTCTTGGCGCCTGAGATTTTTGGGTGTTTTTGGTTGTTTTTGATTAAATGACGAGTAAATCATTTCTCGACAGTGCTTTTGGGGAATTTCCACTGTGACCTATTTGAGACAAGAAAGCGCATAACTGAAAGGACTTTGCCGCAGGAAATTTGCCCAAAACCGTTGACAAAGGCAATAAAAGAGCATATACTAAGATAACAAGTAAAAAGAGATATTCACAAGAGCAAACCCGTCGAAAGACGGTGACGCAAAGCTACAGGGGCTAAGCCGCAAGGTATGCCAGCCAGTTGCCGTATTATGTATGATATGTATCGATATCTAATATATATAAACAACGGTCATTTAGTGAATTCTCTGAATGATTTTTTTAATTTAAAAGAATATTAGCAAACCTGGGGAAACTCAGCGACGCAAAGCTATAGGGTCTAAAGCGAAAAGCATGACAGCCAGTTGCCATTGAGATGATCAATGTAATGTATGAGAGCGTTCTTACAAACATCAGAACCTCCTTCGAAATGTGGCTGCTTTAGACGAAGCAGTTTTTTTATTTTGAATGATTCGGAGGATAGAAATGATGTTAAAGAGAACACTGAGAGTTTTCATAACGATAATATTAACTTTAGCCCTGACGACAGGTTTGGTTTTGGCTATGACAGAAGATGCAAATGCTGCCACAGTATCCATGAAGACCATTCCGGCCACTTCCGCCAAAGCAGACAGCAGAGTCGTCAACGCATTTGTTGAATTAGGCTTTACTGTCAAATATAACAAGAACTTAGGTTATGCAGGCGTATTCAGCGTAGCAGATCACGCCATCCATCTAAAGACGAGAAACAAGACGAATACACTTCACGAGATGGGCCACTTTGTTTCCAGACTGCAGAACGGTGCAGACGAGACATCTGAGTTCGTAAAGATTTACAAATCCGAAAAGAAAAAGTACAACGGCACACAAAAGTCATATATAACGAAGAACAGCAAAGAATACTTCGCACAGTCTTTTGCAGAGTATACGCAGAACCCAAGCAAGCTGAAGAAAAGCAGACCAAAGACTTACAAATATGTGAAAACGCAGGTTGACACCATCGAGCAGCAGGACGTTGACAATATGTACAGCGCTTATGGATGGGCTTGGTAAGAGAACAGGCAAATTGATATGATGACAATTGAAGTTGAGCAGATGATTTCTGCTCGGCTTTTTTATTATAGAGAAAATAGCAAAGAACGTACCTTACGAAGAGTCGCTTCCTGTGGGCGACATGTGAAAACAGGAATCTTTGATTCGGTCATTTAGCGTTTTTTAGCGCCATAAAAATATAACCTATCACCGTAAGATTTCTTTGATATATGGAACGATCAATCAGTATGGCCTAAAACTCTGTGGACAAACCCACAGTGTTTTGTTATCATGAAGAAAATATCGTTCGAGTTTTTATACTCAATGTAAGGAACGGATGTTTACGAAAGGGGAAATCAAAACAATTATGGCAAAGAAGAGCAAGACCGTATTTGTCTGTCAGGAGTGCGGTTACGAGAGCCCGAAATGGATGGGGCAGTGCATCTGTGGAGCCTGGAACTCCATGGTGGAAGAGAAAGTGGTAGATGCGCCGCAAAACGATACCAGGAGGCGGACCAGCGCAGAGGCAAAACCATCCAGGCTAAAAGAAGTCGGCTCTGGTGATTACATCCGCATTGACACGGGGATTGGCGAACTGAACCGAGTTTTAGGCGGAGGACTAGTCCGTGGATCGCTGACTTTGATTTCAGGGGAGCCGGGAATCGGCAAATCTACTATGATTATACAGGCGGCAGCGAATCTGGCCAAATCGCAGGGAACCGTCCTCTATGTATCTGGAGAAGAATCAGAAGAACAGATCAAGATGAGAGCAGACCGCGTCTGCCCTGATCTCAGTGAAGATTTGTATATTTTGGCAGAGACCAATATGGAGAACATTACGGCAGTGTGCGAAAATTTAAAGCCCAAGTTCCTAGTCATCGACTCTATCCAGACGATGTACACGCAGACCCTGGATTCTGTCCCTGGCAGCGTATCCCAGGTCAGAGATATCGGCAATCAGCTGATGAAGCTGGGAAAGACCAATGATATCCCTATCTTTATCGTGGCCCATGTGACCAAAAATGGAGAGCTGGCAGGACCGAAAATTGTTGAGCATCTGGTAGACTGTGTACTCAACTTTACGGGTGAGAGGGACCATGACCTGAGGATATTGAGAGCATATAAAAACAGGTTTGGTACGACCAGCGAAATCGGAGCCTTCCAAATGGAGGAAGGCGGCCTGATCGAAATTGAAAATCTGTCAGGAACTTTTCTCGAGAGTACGGAGACCAGCGCAGAGGGTTCTATTATTACGGCTGTATACGAAGGAAGCCGGCCGGTTTTATTCGAAATACAAGCGCTGACAGCGCCTGCCAACGTGGGATTTGCCAGGAGAACATCGGTCGGTGTAGATTATCAGAGGCTCAACATGATTCTCGCCGTCTTAGAGAAAAAAGTCGGCATGACCATGATTAATCAAGACGTTTATGTCAATGTAGTAGGCGGCATGAAGCCGGACAGCACTTCCGTCGATTTGGGGGTGGCTCTGGCGGTCTATTCCTCTATCAGAGACGTCACCTGTCAGAAGAGAACCATTGTGATCGGAGAAGTGGGACTGACAGGCGATCTCAGATCTGTCCAGAATGCAGATAAGATTGTAACAGAGGCGGGGAGAATGGGATACGAACAGATTATCATGCCAAAGAAAAATGCAGATAAATTGGATGGGAAAGTTCGGCAGGGACAATGCAGGATTATCGGCGCAAAAAACATCTATGACGCCATCAATGCCTTTAAAGGAGAATAAAAAGCGCGGCTTCTCTATGAAGCCGCGCTTTTTCATAACATAGGGAATATCGAACTCACCAATGCTATGATGACTGCCGCGGGCAGAATTCTTATTTTTTAAGTTTTACTGTATCCATTTCAAACCAGAAGGTACTGCCTTTGCCTAGTTTGCTGTTAACTCCGTAATTTGCTTTGTGGAGGGTCAATATCTCTTTGACGATGGAGAGACCCAAACCGCTGCCGTCCGTAGGCCTGACGTGATGAGTGCTGGATTTGTAATATCGCTCCCACACGTGGTTGATTTCGTCGGGTGCAATGCCGGCTCCATGATCGATGACTTCACAACGTACTTTTCGACTGGACTTTTTAATGTTGACGATGATTTCTTTGTCTTCCCCGCCATATTTGACAGCATTGTTAATCAAGTTGGATAACACCTGTTTTATCTTTGTCTCGTCGCCGTTGACGATGACAGCGACAGGGCAATGAAACTTGAAGTGATAACCCTCTTTTTCTGCTAAAATCTCAAAGGATGCCAGGATCGTTTCGGCTGTCTTCTTGAGATCAAAGTTGGAGCGCTCTAACTTGATACTCTTGGACTGCATCTTTGACATATTGAGCATGTCGTTGACCAAAGTGTTTAACCGGTCTGTTTCGTCGATAATGACGCCCAGATGCGCTTCTCTCTTCGGCGGGTTATCGCCAGAAAGATCGCGAATCATTTCGGCATAAGACTTGATCATGGTCAATGGCGTCCGCAAATCGTGAGAGACGTTGGCAATCAAATCCTTTTGATACATGTCAGTCTTTTCCAGTTCCCTGGACGCATTGGTCAATGTATCAGCAAGTTCAGTAATCTCCGAATAGTGACCGCCCTTGAACTTGACCCCGTAATGCCCTTTTCCCATCTCTGCCGCAGAATTTGTAATTTCCTTGATTGGCTTGGATATTCGGCTTGCCAGATACAGAGCCAATGTCAAAGCTAAGAGGGCTGCGATCACAGTGATGTACACAAGCTGTGCACGCAGGATAGAAATCGTAGATTTGACTGGATATAGTGGAGATACGATGTAGACGATATAGCTGTTCGCTTTATTTTCGTCTTCGTCAAAACTGCTGGTTACTTTGCTCAGGTAACGGGCGTAGGAGAAAATGCGCATTCCGTTTTCTTCCTTTTGTGAAAGGATTGAAGCTTTCCCCAGAGGACTGATCTCCAGCTGTGCCCGCAGCTCTTGAATCTGCAGGCTGTATCGATAAAGCTGTACGTGCGCACCATAAGTAGGCGGAATGACAATTGCCCCAGCGGCTGTTTCCACACGAATGTATAAGTCATTTTCGTTTGAAAGGGATAATGTGTCAATTTTCTGCATCAGCTTTGAGAGATCCTGATTCTGATCGTTGTAATACTGCACAAGTTCGTCGGCTAAATTGGTGGTTTCGCGGATTTTCATATCCTGATAAAAATTATTGAGAAAAAAAATCTGCAAAAACCAGATCAAACTGATCAGTATGATCGCAAAACTGATAAAATAAACCCAAAGCTTAAATCTAATACTTTTAAAATCGAATTTACTCTTCAAACTCAAATTTGTACCCTACCCCTCTGAGTGTGACAATGTAGTCACGATATGGTCCTAAATTGTTTCTAAGATTTTTGATGTGTGTGTCGATCGTTCTGTCGTCACCAAAAAAGTCATATCCCCAGATGTCTGATAAAAGCTTGTCTCTTGAAAGCGCGATGTTTTTGTTCTCTATCAAATAGAAGAGCAGTTCATATTCTTTTGGCGTCAATTCGACTCTTTCTCCGTCGACAGTGACCGTTCGGGCGGCAACGTTGATTTCCAGACCGCTAAACTTCACCACGTCGGCCTTGCTCTGTGCAGAAGAGTTTCTGCGGGCAAGGACTACGTTGATTCTTGCCATCAGCTCCTTGGGACTGAACGGTTTGACGATATAGTCGTCGATGCCCAGCTCAAAGCCAAAGAGCTTATCATATTCCTCCCCTCGAGCTGATAACATGATAATTGGCACATCTTGAATTTTCTTAATCTCTTTGCATGCTGAAAAGCCGTCTAGCTTCGGCATCATTATATCTAAAATGACTAGGTCGTATTCGTTTAGCTTACAAAGCCCGACGGCGCTCATTCCATCTGCCGCTTCTGTGACCTCATATCCATTGAATTCTGCATACTCTCTTATTACTTCACGAATTTTAGGTTCATCATCAACTACCAAAAGTTTATACATGGTAATCCTCCTTCGAATGAATTAGTTTCTTCTTCAATACTACAATCTATCTGTGTAGGTTGCATGAATGTTATCTGTATAATTCTATCATAATTTCTTACATATTAAAAGAAAAAAGCATTTCCTAGTTGACAGAAAAAATTGTCTGTGATAAGATATTGTATTTTCTGAAGGCTTGACATTATCTCATGAGTTGCTCTATACTGTACGTATATAGATAAAAGCGGGGTCCTATCAAATGTTTACAATTGGAGACAAAATATTATACCCCATGCACGGCGCAGGAGTGATTCAAGAGATTGAAGACAGAGATATCTTAGGTGAAACCAGGCAATACTATATTATGAAATTGCCATTTGACGATATGAGTGTCATGATTCCCGTCGATAACAGCATGGATATTGGAATCAGGCCGGTCATATCCGCCAACGAGGTAGATGCGGTCTTTCTTGTTTTACGCGCAGAAACGTCGCAGATGTCATGCAATTGGAACAAACGGCAGAGAGAAAATCTTGATAAACTGAAAAGCGGAGACATTATGGAGGTAGCAGAGGTTGTCAGAAATCTGATCCGGGCAGGCCGCTTAAAGAAACTGTCTACAGGAGAGAAGAAGATGCTGACCAATGCGAAGCAGATTTTAGAAAGCGAATTGATTCTCGCGGCCGATATAGACCCGCAGCGGATAGACCATCTAGTAGAGGATGCGGTTTGATTTTTTACCTCGAAGGATGAACTACCATTTATCTATGACTGAATAAAGGAAAGGAGGAGAGATTATGCTTAAGAAAATGCTTAGAATTGTTGTTACTATTTTAGGTGCAATCATTGGATACGGTGTATTTCAGCTGATAGGTTACTGGCTCATAAAGAGCGGCGTTGATATCAACGGAACCTTTACCCAGGGGCAGCAGATTGGCATCGGTATCGTTTTTGCAATTATCTTTGGAATTATATTTTTCAGATTGACACCGGCAATCAGCAGACAGAGTGCAAAAGTCGCTGATAACATAGAAGACGATCTCAGGGGCGTTTCAGCTAACGACTTGTTCGTCGGCGTCATCGGCCTGATTACAGGCCTTTTAATAGCACTGCTGATTACGCAGATTTATGTCAGCATCAGCAACAGATACCTCTATACTGTGATAACAATCATCACTTATCTGGTATTGGGTTATTTGGGAGTCGTCATTGCCACTAAGAAGGGCAAAGAGATGATCAGCATGATTGTGGCTAATAAAAAACAGAATGTGCAGCAAGAGCCGATTTTTTCAAAAACAAAGAAAAAGGCAGAAGGCGTGCCTAAGATCTTTGATACCAGTGTCATCATTGATGGCAGAATTGCAGAGATCATGAAGACCGGTTTTTTGGAAGGTCCCATTGTAATCCCCGAATTTGTTCTGGTGGAATTGCGTCATATCGCCGATTCTTCCGACTCCCTTAAAAGAACGAGGGGCAGAAGAGGGCTGGACATTCTCAACAAAATTCAGAGCGATTACGGAATTGAAATATACAATACAGACAATGAGAAATCGCTGAGAGAAATTCCTGAGGTCGACGTCAAGCTCCTGAAACTGGCACAACTTATGAATGGAAAAGTTGTAACCAATGACTTTAATCTGAACAAGGTTGCTGCGATTAATGGCGTCAGTGTGCTCAATATTAACGAACTGGCAAATACCTTGAAACCGGTAGTGCTGCCGGGAGAGCAGATGACTGTCAGCCTGGTAAAACAGGGAAAGGACAATAGTCAAGCTATCGCTTATTTAGATGATGGAACGATGATTGTTGTAGAGGATGGCAGAAAGATGATCGGCAAGACGACTAACATCAACGTGACCAGCGTATTGCAGACCTCGGCAGGAAGGATGATCTTTGGAAGGCTGAAGAACAATTAATATGTTATATGATAAAAAAGTATATGGAATTATTGGAGCTGCAGGGTCTGGCAAACGGATGGCAGCTTCATTGCCCAAACAATTTCTAAAAATTGGCGGTAAGACGATCCTGGAAACCACTGTGGAAAAATTTGAAACTTCATCCATTATAGATAAAATTATAATTGTGACAGCAGAAGACTATCAAGAACTTTGCTGCCAATTTTTTCATAAGCAGCTAAACGAGGAGAAAATTCATATTATCTGCGGTGGACGAGAAAGACAGGACTCCGTCTATGAAGCGGTCAGATACTTAGAGCATATGGGGGCAGTGGACGATTCGCTGGTGTTGATTCACGACGGTGTGCGCCCCTACGTCAGTGGAGATTTGATCAGGCGAGTGGCGGAGAGCGCTGCTGTCAATGGCGCTGCTGTAGCAGCAGTACAGCCTAAAGATACAATTAGACAGATTGATGCAGGGACTTTGGACAGAAGTAAGCTCTGGTGCGTGCAGACACCTCAGGCTTTCAGATTCTCAATACTGAAGAAGGCTTTTGAAACAGCCTACTGCGATGGATTTTATGGCACTGACGATGCAGGTCTGGTCGAACGTATCGGCCAGGAGGTTTGCATTGTCGAAGGAGAGAACAGCAATATTAAAATTACGACGCCGGAGGATTTAACCGTGGAAAACAGGATTGGAACGGGGTTTGACGTTCACAGACTGACAGAAAATCGAAAACTGATATTGGGCGGCGTGGAGATTCCCTTTGAGAAAGGCCTTTTGGGTCATTCAGACGCAGACGTGCTGCTCCATGCTTTGATGGATGCCATGCTGGGCGCGTCGGCGCTGGGGGACATCGGAATCCTTTTTCCCGATAATGATGACAGCTATAAGGATATCTCCAGCTTGGAGCTTTTGGCGAGGACAGGACAAGCCGTTTCTGCCGCCGGATATTCCCTGGGAAATGCCGACATTACTGTCATCTGTCAACGACCCAGACTCGCTGGCTATATCGATGAGATGCGAGGCAATATCGCACAGGTCTTAAACGTATCCATTGATAAAGTCAGCATCAAAGCGACCACTACAGAAAAGCTGGGTTTTACCGGCAGAGGCGAAGGAATAGCGGCAGAGGCGGTCTGTCTCCTAACGCGATAATTCTACATTAGAGAGGAAAAGAACATAAATGAGACTATCGAAGATGCATATCAAAACCCTTAGGGAGGTTCCGAACGAAGCGGAAATCCCAAGTCACATCCTGTTGCTGAGAACGGGAATGATCAGGAAATTAGTATCCGGCGTATATGGCTTCATGCCGCTGGGCTGGAGATCCGTAAGAAAAATTGAAGATATCGTAAGGCAGGAAATGGACGCTACGGGCGCACAAGAAATTCACATGTCTGCCGTTCAGCCTGCTGAACTATGGGAAGAGTCAGGCAGATGGTACGCTTATGGTCCTGAACTGTGGAGACTGAAGGACCGAAATGGCAGAGACTTTTGTCTGGGACCGACTCACGAGGAGATTTTTACAGATATCGTCAGAAACGACATCTCCTCTTATCGGCAGCTGCCGATGAATCTGTATCAAATTCAGACGAAGTATAGGGATGAAGCCAGACCGAGATTCGGACTGATGAGAAGCAGAGAATTCATCATGAAAGACGCCTATTCTTTTGACAAGGACAACGCAGGCCTTGACCAGAGTTATCAGGAGATGTACGAGGCATATGACCGGATTTTTAAGAGATGCGGCCTTGCATGCAGACCGGTAGAAGCTGATTCAGGTGCAATCGGCGGCAGCAATTCTCACGAGTTCACGGCGATATCAGAGGTCGGCGAGAGCGAAATCGCATACTGCGAGAAATGTTCCATGGCAGCTACAACTGAAAGAGCAGAATGTGTCGATGCTGCGCCGCAGACTGATGTATGTGAACTGGCAATGGAAGAGGTGCATACGCCTGGTACAAAGACCATAGAAGAAGTTGCTGGTTTCTTGAACCTGGATAAAAAACAGACCATCAAAGCCCTGCTCTTCGTCACCTATGACGAGGAGGGCAATGAAAACGGTTACGTGGCCGCCTTTGTAAGGGGCGACAGAGAGTTGAACATGACCAAGCTGATCAATGCTCTGGATATTCCAGAACATGCTATCGAGTTTGCCGACGAGGAGAAAATGGCAGCGGCAACGGGCTGCGTGGGAGGATTTACCGGACCGTGCGGACTGCACGACTGTACCATCGTAGTGGACAGCGAGCTGCCAGGTCTTAAGAATATGTGCGCAGGCGCATGTAAGGAAGACCACCACTTGATCAACGTCAATTATGGCAGGGACTACAAAGGTGATATCATCACTGATCTGAAGGTGCTGCAGGAAGGAGATCCTTGTCCGATCTGCGGTGCGCCTGTCAAGCATGCCAGAGGCATCGAAGTGGGACAGGTCTTCAAATTGGGAACAAAGTATTCCGAATCCATGGGCGCAATGTATGTAGACGAAAACCAGAAGGAGCAGCCTATCGTCATGGGATGTTACGGTATCGGCGTGACGAGGACCTTGGCGGCAGTGGTAGAACAGCACCACGACGACAACGGCATCATCTGGCCGATGTCAGTGGCGCCTTACCATGTGATTATCACCTTGGTGAAGCCGGACGATGAGGCGCAGGCCACCGTCGCAGAGAAAATCTACCAGTCCCTTGCGGATGCCAGAGTGGAAGTCCTTCTCGACGATCGAAAAGAGAGACCTGGCGTCAAGTTCAAGGACGCCGATCTTCTGGGCATTCCTGTGAGAATCACCGTTGGAAAGCTGGCCGGAGAAGGCAAGGTGGAATACAAGCTGAGAAGAGATGCGGACAAAGAAGAAATCACCATTGAAGAGGCAATTTCCAGAGCAATCGAGATTGTCGCCAATGAGAAATAGTCCATCTACAGGAGGAAAACGTGGATTTTATAACTGTAATGGAATGGATCGGAACCGTCGCCTTTGCTGTGTCAGGGGCGGTGGTTGCCATCGAAAGGGAGCTTGACTACTATGGCATTTGTTTTATGGCAATCATTACCGCTATCGGAGGAGGCATCATCAGAGACGTCTTGATTAACCAAAGCCTGCCGGCATCCCTGGCTAATCCCATGTATGCCATCGTCAGTTTGCTGACGGCAGCTGCGGTCATCTTTTTTTATAAAAAGATCGACAAGATCTCTCATCTGGTATCGGTAGCTGACGGTTTCGGTTTGGCGGCATTTACCGCCATCGGTTCGCAGGTAGCGGTCCGCAGCGGACACGGGGATATTTATGTCATCATAGCCCTAGCGGTGCTGACGGGCACCTTCGGAGGCGTTTTGCGGGATGTCTTTGTACAGGAAATCCCTCGCTGCTTCAGACGAGAAGTTTACGCAGTGGCGTCGATTTTAGGGGCAATCGCCTTTGCTGTATCATATAAATATATTGGCACTGGTTTGGCTATGTACGTCTGCTTTGGTGTGACGCTGGTAATCAGACTGGTAGCGATATTCAAAAATTTGCATTTAGGAAAAGTGAAGCTGGATTAGAATGAGTAAATTAGAAAAAGTAAAAAACAATCTGTTTTTACAGCTTTTTTGGACCTTCTTTAAGTTAGGACTGTTTACAATAGGAGGAGGGATGGCTATGATCCCTCTGATTCAAGATATCGTCGTAGATAAAAAGAAGTGGATGACCGAGGAAGAAGCTGTGGACTGCATCGCAGTCAGTCAGGGCTTGCCTGGCGTCATCGCAATCAATATGGCGACCTATATCGGGCAGACAAAGAAAGGCATACTGGGTGCGATCGTCGCCACCATCGGCGTCATCCTGCCCAGCTTTATCATCATCATTCTGGTCATCAAAGTTCTCGCTGGTATTGGCGAGAACCGATATGTAAACGGGGCCCTGGCAGGCATCAAAGCCGCTGCCACAGGACTGATCGCATATTCTGCCTATAAAGTCGGCAGACAGGTCCTGAAAGGACCTTTTCAGTGGGTTCTTGCGCTGCTGTCTTTTGTAGCCATTGCGGTCTTTAGCGTCAATGCGGTATGGGCTATCGTGGCCGGCATTCTTGCAGGCTTGATTTATACTGCAGTCAAAGAGAAAAAGAATGGAAACGGAGGTGAATCCCAGTGATTTACCTGAAACTGTTTTTAGTATTTGCCAAGATCGGCGTTTTCGGGTTTGGAGGGGGAATGGCCATGCTTCCTATGATTTATCAGGGAGCGCAGTCCTTTGGGCTCATGTCAGCCGATGAGTTCTCCAATCTCGTAGCCATATCCCAGGTGACGCCTGGCCCTATGGCCGTCAATGCGGCAACCTATGTTGGATTTAACTGCGCAGGTTATGCCGGCGCTTTTGCTGCCACCCTTGGTGTTGCTATGCCTTCCTTTCTCCTTGTTACCTTGGCATGCTACTTTATCAGCAAATTTAAGGAGAGCAAGGCCATTGAAGGTGCTTTTGCAGGTATCAGGCCGGTAACTGTAGGCCTCATCGGCGCCGCAGTGATTTTTATGGGACAGAGCGCCTTTGAAACGATCAGCCTGGTGCCATGTCTGATCACTTTGGGAACCGTCATCCTTGTAGGAAAATTTAAAGTAAGCCCGATTGCAATTGTCGTTGCCGCGGGCGTGATAGGAGCAATATTATGTGGGTAGGTGGCGTAAGAGTTGTACTGCAGAACGAAGAGGGCAAAATTTTGATGGTGAAGCAGCATCACGAGAACCGCGATATCTGGATGGTGCCCGGCGGCGGCATTGAAGAAGGGGAAAACTCCATCGAAGCTGCGGTAAGGGAAAGCAAGGAAGAGACGGGCCTCGACGTTGAAATTCACGGTGTCGCATGGCATATTGAAGAGGTTTCTCCAGAGCGGGGACAGCGGTTTGTCAATTATATGATCGGAAAGATCGTAGGCGGAGAACTGGCTTTGGGCAGTGATCCAGAGCTGGAGGAAGGCAAACAGGTACTGCGGGAAGTCAAGTTTCTGTCCAGAGATGAAATCGGACAGTTGGAGCACGTATACCCGAAGTTTTTTAATGATGAGATTTGGGGTATACTTGAAGAGGAACACAATGGAATGACCTATTATAAATTGAGATACAAAGGAGAATAAAAAATGAAAAAAGTAATCATTGAAATGGAAAACGGCGGCGTTATGACAGGTGAATTATATGAAGACATCGCGCCGATCACAGTAGAAAATTTTGAAAAGTTAGCGAAAGATGGATTCTATGATGGACTGACCTTCCACAGAGTGATTCCAGGTTTCATGATTCAGGGCGGATGCCCGCAAGGCAACGGCACGGGCGGCCCGGGATACACCATCAAAGGGGAATTCAACTCCAATGGCGTGAAGAACGACCTGAAGCACACAACTGGCGTTTTGTCCATGGCTAGAACTATGGTTCCGGATTCAGCAGGCTCCCAGTTCTTCGTTATGGTTGCAGATGCACCACACCTGGACGGCGAATATGCCGCATTTGGAAAGATTACGGAGGGTGTCGAGGTAGCTCTTGAAATCGCCAACGTTCCGCGAGGCAGAATGGACGATCCAATTAAACCAGTCGTTATAAAAACTGTGACAGTTGAATAATTTATTTGCGTGAAGCGGGAAATTTTGGGTATAAATACAGCACTAATTTTTTATCTATGAAAGGATGAATCGAGATGGCATTCTTTAGGGACGTTCACGAAGATATTCAGACAGTACTCAAAAAAGACCCGGCAGCAAGAAACAGCATAGAGGTTTTGCTGTGTTATCCGGGTGTTTGGGCGCTTATTTTCCATAAACCGGCCCATTCTCTGTATAAACACAAAGTAAAACTGCTTGCCAGAATTATTTCACAGTTCGCCAGATGGCTGACTGGTGTAGAAATTCATCCAGGTGCGACCATCGGCCGCAGGTGTTTTATCGACCACGGAATGGCGGTGGTCATCGGCGAGACGACCGAAATCGGCGACGATGTAACCCTGTATCAGGGTGTCACTTTAGGTGGCACGGGAAAAGATACTGGAAAGCGGCATCCTACCATCGGGAACAGAGTGATTGTCAGTTCCGGGGCGAGAGTCCTCGGTCCGTTTAAGGTCGGCGACGATGTGAAAATCGGTGCGGGCTCCATCGTGCTCAATGAAATTCCACCGGGATGTACTGTCGTAGGTATTCCGGGGAAGATCGTTAAAAGATATGGGGAAAGCACAGAGGACTTAAACCAGGTTAACCTACCGGACCCTGTCGCTACTGAGCTGGAATGTCTGCGCAGAAGAATTGTTATGCTGGAGAACAAGCTCAATCAGTTAAATAAGCAAAACCAGAAAGGGAATGAAGATGAAAATATATAACACACTGACTAGAAAAAAAGAGGAATTCAAACCGATTAAAGAAGGGGAAGTTTCTATCTATGTCTGTGGCCCTACCGTATATAATTTCTTTCATATAGGCAACGCGAGACCCTTTGTCGTATTCGACACTTTGAGAAAGTATATGGAATACAGAGGAAATAAGGTAAAATTTGTCCAGAACTTTACCGACGTTGACGACAAGATTATCAACAAGGCCAGAGAAGAAGGAAGCACTGCTCCGGAAGTATCAGAGAAGTATATTGAAGAATACTACAAAGATGCAGCGGCGCTTAATGTGAGAAAAGCTGACGTCCACCCGAAGGTATCAGAACACATCCAGGATATCGTCAAGTTTGTTGAGACTTTGGTGGAAAAAGGTTATGCCTATGAAGCCGACGGCGATGTGTATTTCTCCACTAGAAAGTTTCCTGAATACGGCAAACTGTCTAAACAGAATATTGACGATTTGGAGTCAGGCGCAAGAATTGCAGTTGGCGAGGTAAAACAGGACCCTCTCGACTTTGCTCTCTGGAAGGCGAGAAAGACAGAGGATGAGATCGCCTGGGAATCTCCTTGGGGAATGGGAAGACCGGGCTGGCATATCGAATGCTCGGCCATGTCTAAGAAACACCTAGGGGAGACTATCGACATTCATGCCGGCGGGCAGGATCTGCAGTTTCCACATCATGAAAACGAAATCGCTCAGTCAGAGTGCTGCAATGGTTCGCCTTTTGCCCACTATTGGATGCATAACGGCTATATTACCATAGATAACGAGAAGATGTCAAAATCAAAGGGCAACTTCTTTACCGTAAGAGATATCTTGAAGGAGTATGACGGCGAAGTGATCCGATTCTTCCTGCTGTCAGGCCATTACAGAAGTCCAATCAATTTCAGCGACGCTTTGATGGATCAGGCGAAAAATGGTCTTGCCAGAATGGAAAACTGCAAGGAAAACCTGGTATACCTGACCACTGCAGGTACGGACGGGACCATGACAGACAGCGAAAAAGAACAGCTGGCCGGTTATGACAAGTATCGCCAGGACTTCATCAGAGTGATGGACGACGACCTCAACACAGCAGATGCGATCAGTGCCGTATTTGAATTGATTACGGCGATCAACACCGCAGTCAAAGACGGGGCCACAAAGGAATTTGCTCAGAAGTCTCTGAAGACTTTGATGGAATTTGCTGATGTTCTGGGACTGCTGCAGGGCAAAGCTGACGAGGGAGTGGACCCGGAAATTCAAAAGCTGGTTGATGAGAGACAGGAAGCCAGGAAGGCGAAGAACTTTGCCAGAGCTGACGAAATCAGAGACCTGTTAAAAGAAAAAGGTATTACTTTGAAGGATACGCCGCAGGGTGTGCAGATCATAAAAGAATAATATGGAAAAATTGAATCCAAGGGAAATTAATACAACGGCATTGGCTTTTTTAGGCGATGCCGTTTATGAAATATATGCAAGAAAATATGTAATGGACAGCGGACAGCAAAATGCGGACAGGCTGCACAAGGCGGCCATCAAATACGTTTGCGCCGCGGGGCAGGCAAAAGCTGTCAAATCTTTGATGGCGGACTTTCTGTCAGAAGAAGAAGTCGGCCTTATTAAGCGGGCGCGGAACCGAAAAACGGCCTCTAAAGCCAGAAGTGCCGATGCGGTGACGTATAAGCTAGCCACGGCTTTTGAAGCGTTGATGGGATTTCTCTATTTAGACGGACAGTCGCAGCGTCTTGAAGAAGTGGTACTTGAAGCATTGAAGAGAATTGAGGAGTGATAGCGATGAGTAAAGCAGACGGATTATTTGTGAATATGTGCCGTGAGATTTTGGATCACGGATTTTCTACCGAAGGCCAGGAAGTCAGAGCCAGATGGGAAGACGGTTCTCCCGCCTACACAATCAAGACCTTTGGTGTTGTCAATCGATATGATCTGCAGGATGAGTTTCCTGCTTTGACCCTGCGTCCAACTGCTATTAAATCGGCAGTTGATGAGATGCTTTGGATTTGGCAGAAAAAATCCAACAACATCAAAGACCTGAAGAGCCGCATTTGGGATGAATGGGCCGACGAAAATGGCTCCATCGGCAAAGCCTATGGTTATCAGCTGGGTGTGAACTATAGGTTTAAGCAGGGCGAGATGGACCAGGTGGATAACGTCATCTGGCAGCTCAAAAATACACCTCAATCGAGACGGATTATGACTAATATCTACAACTTCAGTGACTTGATGGAAATGGGATTGGAACCGTGTGCCTACAGTATGACCTTTAATGTGACAGGGAACAAGCTGAACGCGATTTTAAACCAGCGCTCTCAGGATATTTTGGCGGCTAATAACTGGAATGTGGTGCAGTATTCTGTTTTGGTACATATGTTGGCACAGGTGTGTGGATTTGAACCGGGCCAGTTGGTTCACGTCATTGCTGACGCTCATATTTACGATAAACACATCCCGATTATTGAAGAACTGATAGAGCGGCCCCAGTATCCGGCGCCGAAATTCAGACTGAATCCGGATATAAAGGACTTCTACGATTTTACGACAGACGATCTGGTGATCGAGAACTACCAGAAAAACCCGCAGATTAAGAATATACCGATAGCCATATAAGGGCGCTGACGCGCAAAAGTTAACCTTGATAACTTTTGGGGCAGAAGCCATGAAAGCAGGAAGGATAGAAAGGACAGATAGATGAAACTCATACTTGCAGCAGATGAAAATTGGGCCATTGGAAAGAACGGAGGTCTGCTCTGTCACATCCCTGGTGATTTGAAGTACTTTAAAGAGCGAACGAAGGGAAAGACCGTAGTGATGGGACGGCCGACTTTGGAAAGCCTGCCTGGCGGCAAACCATTGCCGGGCAGAGATAACATCGTTTTAACCAGCAGAGAGGATTACAGCCCCCAGGGGGTTTTGGTCGCACACTCTGAGAGTGAGCTGGACAAAGCTTTGAACCGCTATCATAGTGATGATGTCTTCATTATTGGAGGCGGCAAGGTTTACAGGGATTTTTTGTCCAAATGCGACACATGCTACATAACAAAGATCTATGAGAAATTCGAGGCAGATACCTGGTTTGTGAACTTAGACGAGATGGCCGAATTTGAAGTGGTATGGCAAAGCGAGGTGCAGGAAGAAAAAGGTATCCGCTATCAGTTTTTTGAATATAGGAGAAAGTAAGCTATGGCAGAAAAGAAAAAAAACAAGAGAAACTGGGAAGAAATTAACGGACGCAAGGGGAAACGTTATGTTCCAAGAGCAGAAGAACGAAGCCAGAGGCCGGTTAGACCGGCAAGACCTGTGAGGCAGGAGGCGCCTGCGGCATTTGAGGAAATGATTTCAGAGAATGTCATTATCGGCAGAAATCCTGTGATTGAAGCCCTGAAGAACGATAGAGAAATTGAAAAGCTTTTGATTGGGAAGGGGGCAGAAGGTTCTATTACGAAGATTATCGGTATGGCAAAGGATAAGCAGATTCCTATTTATCAGAGTGATAAAATCACTCTCGACAGGATTGCTGCCGGCGGAAATCATCAGGGGGTCGTCGCATATGCTTCTGCATACAGTTATGCAGAACTTGAAGATATTTACGCCTTGGCCAGAGCAAAAGGTGAGGAACCCTTTATCATCATTTTGGACAATTTAGAAGACCCGCACAACTTAGGCGCCATCATGAGAACGGCCGAATGTGCTGGAGCGCACGGCCTTATTATTCCAAAGCGACGCTCCTGCGGATTGACGGAGGTAGTCGCCAAAGCTTCGGCAGGCGCAATTGAATATCTTCCATGTGTAAAAGTCTCCAACATCGGACAGACGATTGACCGACTGAAGGAAGACGGTATGTGGATTGCGGCCTGCGATATGGGCGGTGTAAATTATTACAATCAGGACCTGACTGGCAAAATTGCTCTGGTGATCGGCAGCGAGGGTACTGGCATCAGCCAACTGGTCAGAAAAAAGTGTGACTATATCGTATCCATGCCTATGGTTGGAAAAATAACATCATTAAACGCATCCAACGCGGCGGCGATTTTGATGTATGAGGTAAGAAAACAGAGAGATGGAAAATAAGGAACTGAATCTGCTTTCTGATGAGTCCATCGTGAAAATGGCCCAGGAAGGCAGCAGCACGGCTTACGAGTATTTAATTGATAAATACAAGGAACTGGCGAAGATCAAATCAAAGACTTATTTTATTGCCGGAGGAGATAATGAGGACGTCATTCAGGAAGGGATGATTGGCATTTTCAAAGCGATTCGTGACTTTGATGAAGAGAGCGAAGCATCCTTTCGAACCTTTGCAGAGCTCTGTGTGAACCGACAAATTATAACGGCGATCAAACATGCAAATCGGCAAAAACACCAGATTTTGAATGAGTCGGTATCTCTCAGCGCGGGAGAAGAAACTGACAGTGATGAGATTCAATCTCTCTCAGAAAAATTAGCGGCAACCAGTCCGGAGACAGATCCGGTCAGTATGATGCTGATGAAGGAGGTTGTTGATTATCTCAAAGCCAATGAGCAGGATATCTTCAGCCCCTTTGAGAATAAGGTCTGGAATGAGATGCTGAAAGGAAAGACTTACAGGGAAATCGCTTTTAGGCTGCGCAGACCGACGAAAACAGTCGATAATGCGATGCAGAGAATTAAGAAGAAGATACAGAGCTATCTCGAAATATGACGGTTTTGGTTGGGTGACTTTTCGTGAGATTGGCTGGATACAGGTGAGGCGGACTGTGATATGATAGGACGTATTAGGAGGTGCGCTCATGAAAGATATAGAAACGAAAAGATTGGTTATAACAGAGGCCTGTGAGAAGGATATTGATACAATTATCATGCTGGAGTCCCATCCGGAAAATCGGGATTATTTGTGGATTGGCACTTATGAGGAGCATGTAGCGGAGATTGCAGATCCAAATCATCTTCTGCTGATTTTTAGACGGAAAGAGGACGATGCTGTGGTAGGATATGCCTTGATCAGGTTGGACTTCAAGTCGTTTATTTTCGAACTGAGACGAATTGCAATTTCTGAGAAGGCCGTCGGATTTGGCAGAGAAGCCATGGAGGCGCTGCTGAAATTCGCTTTTGAGGAAACGGAGACGAACCGCTTCTGGCTGGACGTATATCCTGACAATTTAATCGGGATCAAACTTTATGAGAGCCTGGGTATGCATCGAGATGGGGTGCTGCGTCAGAACTATAAAGCAGAAAGAGGCTATCTGGATCAGATTATTTATTCCATGTTACGAAGGGAATATGAGGCGTTTTTTAGATAAATACGGCGGAAGCCGTATTTTTTCATAAAAATATCACAAAATATCTACGGATTGATGACTTCAAATTGTTGACAATCTGTGAAAAATATAGTACGATTACTAAAGATGTGACAGGCTGTTGTAGCTCAGTTGGTAGAGCACTTCCTTGGTAAGGAAGAGGTTCGGCAGTTCGAGTCTGCTCAACAGCTCCAAAAAATTTAATTTGTTATTTATTTAAAGGAGAAACGCAAAAATGGCAAAGCAAAAATTCGAGAGAAACAAACCGCATATCAATATCGGAACAATCGGTCACGTAGACCACGGAAAGACAACTC
>ERZ791934.614-NODE-614-length-45802-cov-60.834350_pt1 | contig 45802 bp, 36 predicted proteins | sample MGYA00510125_ERZ791934 | MGnify/ENA primary metagenome ERZ791934 (study PRJEB30046, sample SAMN00993240) | human gut metagenome | study: EMG produced TPA metagenomics assembly of the A metagenome-wide association study of gut microbiota in type 2...
CAGGGGTGCCGTGTGGCCGTGTGCTGCCGCACCCGGCGGGACAGTGCCGAAAGCGTGGCGGCTCGTATCCGCGCTGCGGGCGGCACGGCGGCAGTATTCTGTGCAGATGTCTCTGACGAAGCGGCGGTGCGCACGATGTTTGCGCAGGTAGAGCAGACGCTGGGGCCGGCGGACATCCTTGTCAATAATGCGGGCGTTGCACAGCAGAAGCTGTTCACAGATATCACTGCGGCTGAGTGGGACGCCATGTTCGGCGTATGCGTGAAAGGCGCGTTCCACTGCTGCCAGGCCGCGCTGCCGCATATGATACGCCAAAAGTGGGGCCGCATCATCAATATTTCTTCCATGTGGGGGCAGGTGGGGGCCTCCTGCGAGGTGCACTATTCCGCGGCAAAGGCGGCGCTTATCGGCTTTACCAAGGCATTGGCCAAGGAGGAAGGCCCAAGCGGAATAACGGTAAATTGTGTGGCGCCGGGCGTAGTGGAAACGGATATGATGGCTGTTTTCTCCCCGGAGGATAAGGCGGCGCTTGCAGAGGAAACGCCGCTGTGCCGTCTGGGCGCGCCGGAGGACGTGGCCGCTGCCGTCGCGTTTCTCGCATCGGACGCGGGCGCTTTTTTCACGGGGCAGGTATTGGCGCCCAACGGCGGGTTTGTCGTCTGAGGCTTTTATAGATGTAATATAAGGGCGGGAGCCTTGTGTGCTCCCGCCCTTTTCAGAATACCGGAATATTTGCGCGCGGCTGTAAAGCCATTTCGACCTGAGCTGTAAAGGGGAATTCCGCCGCCGTCCCGTTGATGAAATCCACCCGGTAGCCTGTCCCGTCCTTGTGGAAAAAACCGCTCTCCGGTACGATGCGCAGATAACACAGGTTGGAGTCGCCTTCATCGTTGCAGGCAAAGTGCCACGGCTCGAACGCCCCCGCCAGCGCTTCGCGCGCCGCCTGGTTGGCAGGCAGCAGCGGATGTCCCATGAAATGGGCTTTGCACTTAAAGGTGTGAAAACTGCTGCAGAGCGAAACACAGGGGTTTGCTTTCATCTCCCGCACTTTGGCGGAACGGCCGTGCGTGACCACCCAGAATGCGCCGCCCATATAACAGGCGTCCACCACCCGCTGCGAAGGAACGTTCTCCCGCGCGGTCGCCAATACGAAGGTGCAGTCCTTTTCGAAAAGCTCGCGCAGGACCTCCAGGCTTTTTTCATATGCCGTCATAACGCGTCCCTTTCTCCGGACGGCTGAACGCGCCCGGCTCGATGTTCCGCGGGCGCCTTTGGTGCCGGCCCGCCTTGTGGCATCATTTTATCATGCACATCGTCCGCATACCAGCTTTTTTTGACGAAAGCGCGGCGGTATGTGTTTTTCTGCATTTTGTCTGCGCCGCAGGCACGAGGACGGCTTATTGTTTGCGCCGGGCAGCCATTGTTGAAAACCTCTTGTCAAACTATACAATCTTATGCTGGAAGATTGTACGTAAGATTCTTTCTTTTTTTACAACATTATCTTTAAAAAGCGACGCGATTGTGATACTATTTTTGTATAAGTTGCTGCCATGCGTTTTGCGCAGGGCGGAAAAGAGGGTTGTTGTTTATGAATTACGCAAACGATCACATCCGAAACGTCCTCATAGCGGGCCACGGCGGCGCCGGGAAAACCAGCCTCGCCGAAGCGCTGCTGTTTACCGCCAAGAGCACCGACCGCCTGGGCCGTGTGGAAGACGGGAACACCGTATGCGATTACGACCCCGAGGAGGCCAAGCGCCGCGCATCCCTGTCGCTGGCCGTAGCGCCTGTCGAGTATGACGGCGTAAAAATAAATCTGATCGACACGCCGGGTCTGTTTGATTTTGAGCTGGGTCTGCACGAGGGCATCCGCGCCGCCGAGAGCGTGCTCATTACAGTGTCCGGACGCAGCGGCCTCACCGTCGGTGCGCAGAAGGCGTACAAGCTGGCGCTGAAACACGGCAAGAGCCGTATGATCTACATCTCTAAAATCGACGCCGAGCATGCCGATTTCTATAAAGTATTTGAAGAGCTGAAAGCGGAGTTCGGCCCGTCCATCTGTCCGGTGGTCGTGCCCATCGAGCAGGCCGGCGGCCGCGTGTTTGTGAACCTGATCGAATCCAAGGCGTACAGCTACGTCAACGGCACGGCCCGCGAAGTGCCTATGCCCAAATACGGCCATCGGGAGGACGGGCTGATCGAGGCCATGCGCGAGGCTGTGGCCGAGACCGATGACGCGCTGATGGAGAAATTCTTCGAGGGTGAGCCCTTCACGCAGGAGGAGTTGACGGAGGGTGTGCGCGTAGGCGTTAAAACGGGCGCCATCACGCCGGTACTCTGCGGCTGCTCCACTGCGCTGGCGGGTACGGACATGGTGCTGCGCTACATCAAAAAGCTGCTGCCCAGCGCAGCGCGCGGCGCTGGGTGCGTTGCGGCGGACCGCGACGGAAACGAAGTGGAGATCGCCTGCGAGGCGAAAGACCCGCTGTGCGCATATGTATTCAAAACAGTAGCAGACCCGTTTGTGGGTAAGATGAGCTATGTCAAGGTTGTCAGCGGCACGCTCAAGGCGGACTCTCCGGTGGTAAACAGCCGCACGGGCGAGCCCGAACGTATGGGCAAGCTGGTGTTCGTGAAAGGAAAAAAGCAGACGGATGCGGCGGAGATCGGCGCGGGCGACATCGGTGCCATTACCAAGCTGCCTGCCGCGCAGACGGGCGACACGCTGTGTGCGCCGGGCCGTGTGGTGAGCCTGCCGCGCCCCGAGTTCCCCCGGCCTACGCTGTCCATGGCCATCAAGGTAAAGCAGAAAGGCGACGAGAGCAAGATCAGCGGCGCGTTGCAGCGCCTGATGGAAGAGGACCCGACGCTGGGGTACGCCGTCAACACCGAGACGGTGCAGCAGGTGATATCCGGTTTGGGAGAGCAGCATCTGGATGTGGTGTGCGCCAAACTCAAAAGCAAGTTTGGCGTGGAGGTGAGCCTCACCGAGCCGCGTATCGCATACCGTGAATCCATCCGTAAGAAATGTAAGGCGCAGGGCCGCCATAAGAAGCAGACGGGCGGTCACGGCCAGTTTGGCGACGTATGGATCGAATTCGAGCCGACGGACGAGGGAGAGTTTGTATTTGCCGAGAACGTGTTCGGCGGCAGCGTGCCCAAGAACTATTTCCCGGCGGTGGAAAAAGGCCTGCAGGAGGCCGTGCGCCACGGCGTGCTGGCCGGCTACCCCGTGGTGGGCCTGAAGGCCACGCTGCTGGACGGCAGCTACCACCCGGTGGATTCTTCCGAAATGGCGTTTAAGATGGCTGCGAAGCTGGCCTACAAGGCTGCGCTGCCCGAGGCTGGCCCCGTGCTGCTGGAGCCCATCGGCAACCTGATGGCTACTGTTCCGGGCGATGTGCTGGGGGACATCATGGGCGAGGTGACAAAGCGGCGCGGCCGCGTGCTGGGCATGCATCCGGCCGAGGATGGTCAGCAGACGCTGGAAGCCGACGTGCCGGTCAGTGAGATGCATGATTTCACCACCTATCTGCGCCAGCTCACGCAGGGACGCGGCAGCTTTGTATTTGAATTCACCCGCTATGAGCCGCTGCCCTCCAATTTGGAGCCGAAGGTCATCGAGGAAGCGAAGAAGTTCATTGATATGAAGGACGACGAGGAGTAACGTCCCAATACCAGCGGAAAACCGCCACAGGAGGGAGATGATTTTCCCTCCTGTGGTTCTCTTTTGTCCGGACGATGCATAAAATAGCAGCATCAGGGGGATTTTACAGCAGGACGGTGTTTGTGTACGCCCGTCTGCCGCCGCCCATTGTATACAAGGGAACGGAACAGGCTCGCAAAAAATGTCTGTTCAGCCGTAATATACAAAGAAATCCCCATTTACTGGTGCAATTTGTATAATTTTGGTTTTCCGCTTGACAGCCAAAAGCAAAAACACTATAATAACCCATATTGTACAAGTGCCCCACATTTTGTACTGTGGCGCGGCGCGGTACCAATATCTGTGAAGGAGACCGGAGACCTTGGAAAAAGAAATTGTCATGACCTATGCCGGCTTGCGTGCATTGGAGGACGAGCTTGAACAGCTGAAAACCGTCAAGCGCAAAGAGGTGGCCGAAAAGATCAAAGTGGCCCGCGGCTACGGCGACCTTTCCGAAAACAGTGAATATGACGAAGCCAAAAACGAGCAGGGCCTTGTGGAAGGCCGCATCGCACTTTTGGAAAAAATGCTCAAGCATGCCCGCGTCGTCACCGAGGACGAGCTTTCTACCGACCATATCAGCGTCGGCAGTCATGTGCGCATCAAGGATGAAGACGGGGATGAAGACGAATACGATATCACCGGTTCCACCGAGGCTGACCCGGTGAACGGAAAGATCTCGGATGAATCTCCCATCGGAGCGGCCCTTATTGGCCATTCCGTGGGCGATAAGGTGGATATCACGCTGCCCAGCGGCGCAGTTGTGCAGTACGAAGTGATGGAGATCGGCCGAGCAGAGCTGTAAGCCGCACAAAATCAGTCTTTTTTCAAAAACAGGTGCGAAAGCACCTGTTTTTGTGTTATATTTTGTGCTATACTGGATGGGACAAATTGCGAGATGTTGGAGGACAAGCATGGCAAACGAAACGTTGGAACAGTTGGGCAATGCGTTGGAGGCAGCCCAGCAGAAGATCGGGGCCGTAGCCGAAGAAGTGAGTGAGCAGGCGTATAACGAGCTGGTCGCCATCCGGCGCGAAAAGCTGCGCGGCTTGCAGGAGGCCGGAAACGACCCCTTTGAGCTGACAAGCTATCCCCAGGCGGATTTTGCCGCCGAGGTGAAAGAGAGCTTTGTGGACGTGCCCGAGGGTGAACAGGGCCGCAGCGTGTGCATGGCGGGCCGCATGATGAGCAAGCGCGTGATGGGCAAGGCCAGCTTTGCGGACCTTCGGGACACCACGGGCAACATCCAGCTTTATGTCCGCCGGGACGACGTGGGTGTGGAGGAGTATCAGGCGTTCAAGAAATTTGATATCGGCGATATCATCGGCGTCAGAGGCTTTGTGTTCCGTACGAAGATGGGCGAAATCAGCGTGCATGTCACCGAGATCGTACTGCTGAGCAAGAGCCTGCTGCCTCTGCCCGAAAAATTCCACGGCCTGAAGGACCGCGAGGCGCGGTACCGCCAGCGCTATGTGGACCTGATCGTCAACCCGGAGGTGCGCAAGACGTTTGAGGTGCGCTCCAAATTTATTCGCCATATGCGCAATTACCTGGATGAGCGCGGCTATATGGAAGTGGAAACGCCGGTGCTGAACACCATCGCAGGCGGGGCTGCGGCGCGTCCTTTCGTGACCCACCACAACACGCTGGATATTGATATGTATATGCGTATCGCCACAGAGCTGCCGCTCAAGCGGCTGATCGTAGGAGGCATCGACCGCGTGTATGAGATCGGCCGTATTTTCCGCAACGAGGGCATGGACCCGAAGCATAACCCGGAATTTACGACCGTGGAGTTGTATCAGGCGTATGCGGATTTCCATACGATGATGGACATTGCCGAGGGGATCCTTTCCTCGGCCGCGCTGGAGCTGCTGGGCGGCTATGAGGTGGAGTGGCTGGGCGAAAAGATCGACCTTACGCCGGGCTGGCGCCGCCTGACTATGGTGGACGCCGTGAAGGAGTATGCAGGCATCGACTTCGGCGCCATCTCCGACAATGCCCAGGCGGTTGCCGCGGCCGAAGCCATCGGTGTGGAGCTGCCGGAGGCGGCGGAGCCCACTTGGGGCAACGCGCTGTACGCCTGCTTTGACCAGCGTGTGGAGGAAAAGCTCATTCAGCCCACATTCATCACAATGTATCCGGTGGAGGTATCTCCTCTGACAAAGCGCAGCCCGCAGGACAAGCGTTTGACGGAACGCTTCGAGCTGTTTATTTGCCACAGTGAGATGGCAAATGCCTATTCCGAGCTGAACGACCCCATCGACCAGCGCGAGCGCTTCGTTAAGCAGGCGGAGCAGCGTGAGCGCGGCGACGACGAGGCCGAGATGCTGGACGAGGATTTCCTGACGGCTTTGGAATACGGCATGCCCCCGACGGGCGGCATGGGTATGGGCATCGACCGCTGTGTGATGCTGCTGACGAATTCCAGTACCATCCGCGAGGTCATCCTTTTCCCCACAATGAAGACCCTGGACCCAAAGAAGGCTGAAAACAAAGCCGAAAAAGCAGCGGTAAATGGTTCTGCAGAGGCTGCAACCGTGTCCGCGCCAAGCGTACAGATTGATCTTTCCAAGGTGAAAATCGAGCCTTTGTTTGCAGATGATGTAGACTTTGAGACATTCAGCAAGTCTGATTTCAGAGTGGTTAAGATCGAAGCCTGTGAGGCAGTGCCGAAGTCCAAGAAGCTCCTGAAATTCACACTGAATGACGGAACAGACCGGAAACGCACCATTTTAAGCGGTATTCACGAGTATTACGAGCCGGAAGAGCTGGTTGGTAAGACCTGTGTGGCAATCACAAACCTGCCGCCGAGAAAGATGATGGGTATTGATTCCGAGGGTATGCTGATTTCCGCAGTGTACGAGTATGACGGACGGGAAGGCTTAAATCTTTTGATGCTGGATGACAGTATTCCGGCAGGAGCAAAGCTGTACTAAAGAGGTCATTTACTACAAAAAATCGCGTTACTACAACTTTTCTACAACTTTTGCGCGAGACCCTACGAAACCGGATGAAGCAATATGAAAGGCGGATCTGCTTATAAAATGCAGATTCGCCTTTCTTCTTACATCAGCTTCATGTTCACACTAATGTTTTTTGCCTTCTCCTGCATATTCTCTTGTGTGATATGGGTGTAGATGTCCATTGTAGTAGAGAAATCGGCATGCCCCATGACTTGCTGAATGAATTTAACATCGTTGGTGCTTTCGCAGAGCCGGGTACAGAAGGTGTGGCGCAAGTTGTGAACACTAAAATGAGGGAGCAGATCCGGTTCACGGTCTTCCAGTTCAGCCTGATCCATTTCCTCCATGTTGTAAGTTACGCTGATTCTCTCAATCGCCCGATTGATATTGTGGGCGCTCATGAATGAGCCGGTTCGGTTGCGGAAAACAAAACCGTGAACGCCTCCTAACACCAGTTGATCGTCTGGATACAATGCGTCGATGGTTTCAATCTGGAGGCGAAGCTGCTCGGCCACCTCTGGATAGAGGATAGGGATAATTCGTGTACCGCTCTCAGTTTTGGGAGTGGTAATGTGAAATCCGGCTTTTCCGTCAATGACCCGGTAGATTAAGTTGTGGTTGACCGAGATTGTGTTTTCGCTCAAGTTAATATCGCTTTTGGTAATGCCGGTACATTCTGCTACACGCATTCCTGTTCCAAGGAGCACAGTCATGATGGGAAGCCAATGGCTGTATGTAGGGGACTTGGCAATAAAACGCAGGAAATTCTGCTGTTGCGTTTTAGTGAGTGCGATCCGCCGTTTAGGCTTTGGAGCGCTACCATCCGTCTTGAGCTTGCGGTAAATGCCCTTGCTGGGATTTTTGCGGATGTAATCGTCGTCCACGGCCATTTCAAGCGTAGGGTGAACAATGGTGTTGATGCTCTCCAGTGAGTTGATAGCAAAACCGTGTTTCAGCAGTTTGGTATAAAACGCGAGAATATCACTTCTGTGGATTTGTGGCAGAGGCATGTTAGCGAAAGGCTCTTCTTTCACATAGAAGTCCCACAGGTAAAGATAATTTGCTCTGGTAGAGGGCTTCAGTTTGATGTTGTTATTCATGTAGACCTTGAACATATCATTCAGGGTAAGCTTCATGGCTTCCTGAGTACGGATGCCATCATCCTTATCTTTGTTGATCTGCTTTTCTTTGACACGAAGACTTGCGAGATCGGAGTCGTAAAGATATTTCTTTTTAGTGCCTAATTTGTAGACATACATATAGCTGCCATCTGCCCGTTGTGTTTCTCCGGGCCGAAGATTTCGTCCTTTGTTGTCTTTTCTCACTTTTGCCATTACTGGTACCTCCTGATTATAAAAGTGTAGTGCGCCTTACTGGCATGGTTATTTAGCCGGAAATATCATAAAGATATTCTTTGATACGCTGGACACTCCATAGGACACGGGTGTTCATGGTAATGCGTGCATTGGCAAGATCCCCAATCTGTACTGCAGTGTGCCTTCCACAGCACAACAGTTTACAAAGGGTATCGGTATCAACAGCCAAGCACTGCTCCGGCGGTAGGTCATTCGGTTTTCTTTTCTCCATAATCGTCCTCCTTTTTTCGATTACAATGATCCCTTACGATTTGTAGAAGAAGGTTTTCAAGAGGATGAGGGTAGCCGGAACAGAAAGTCAGAGCCACTGTCGGCCGATTTAATCATTGTGGATGAGTTTTCCATGGTGGATATGTGGCTTGCCGAGAAATTCTTTGAGCGCATGAAGGCAAATGCCAGAATCGTGCTGGTAGGCGACCCAGATCAGCTTCCCAGCGTAGGAGCCGGAAATGTTTTCCGTGAGATCATCGAGACCCAAATCGTCCCGGTAACGGTGCTGGATCAGATTTTCCGTCAGTCGAAGGACAGTCTGATTGCCTATAACGCCAAATTTATCAACGAGGGCAATACCAAACTGTTTTATGGACCGGATTTTGTTTTCGTGTCTGGTGATAGTCAGGAAGACACCGCTGAAAAGATTACAGAACGGTATTGTTTGGAGATACAGGAGAGTGGCATTGAGAATGTGCAGATTCTTTCACCTTTCCGTTCAGAAGGCGCCGCGTCGTCGGAACAGCTGAATGAAACCATTCGTGAATTGGTCAACCCGTTCCGCTCTGCGGAGGAAGAAATCAAGTTTGGCCCCAGGATCTTCCGGGTCAATGACCGCATCATGCAGACCAAGAACACAGAAAAGGTCTCTAATGGAGATCTGGGCTTCATCCGGTATATTAAGGACACTGACCAGGGTAAAAAAATCGGCATGGATTTTGGCGCTGGCAGAACACTGGAATACGGCGTAGATGATTTGAGCAATGTGGATCTGGCGTATGCCACTACAATCCACAAGGCTATGGGCTCTGAGTATGAGACCGTCATTATGCCGCTGCTCAAAGCGCACACCATCATGATGTACCGTAATCTGCTCTACACCGGAATCACGCGTGCCAAAAAGCGGGTGGTGCTGATTGGGCAGAAACAGGTATTGTTTATGGCAATCCATCGTAATGAGATCGGCAAGCGAAATACGCTACTGGGTATGCGCATCCAGATGTATTTCAAAGCCTACGCAAAGAAAGCCGGCATCCCCATTCCGGCTGCGTTGGAAGAGCAATTAAAGAACGCAAGTTAAAAAAGAGAGGTCAGGTGCAGAAATGGCACTTGGCGTCTCCTATTTTTATGTCAGAAAGGAGTTTCCAACATGAATGAAAAAAGTAATCCGATGCCTATGATGTACAAAACAATTCCGGCAGTGGCAGAACTGAACAAGGTACCTGGCTTTGATCCGCTCAAATTTCTGCGCCATAAGGTGTCCAGAAAGACCAATGAGGAAATGCTGCAGTTGGAGTTGCCCTATCAGAAACTGTGGTTCCGTCTGCGCCACCCCCAGGGCCGCATGAAACTGACTACCCTGAGGATCACGGAACAGCTTGCGATTATGGAGGCCAGAGTTTATCTGGACCGCAGTGATGCAGAGCCTATCAGCAGTTACATCTCGCAGCACAGTGCGGAAGAAGGTACCGATTATGTGCAGGCTGCCCAGGATGAGGCATTGAGTGCTGCGCTGTCGGATGCCGGTTTCGGTTTGCAGTTTGCCGATGTTGCTGTTGACAGTACGGGCAAGGTGTTTGGAAGTAGTATTCCGCTTTCCGGGGCGGCTCCTATCCAGCAGCCAATGCCGGATGCGGCACAGAGGCCCGTAGAAGCCTCTGGAGCGGCGTTGCGGCAATCTGGCGGGGAAGTTCATGCCCGACTGGAAAGAGCGCCTCAGAGCGTCGTAGAGCGCCGTAATGCGCCTGCGCGTCCGACCTCTATCCAGAAACCTGCGGCAAAGCCGGTTCAGAATGAACAGCCCCCGGTTTCTCCGGTACAGCCCACTGTCCAGCAGATGGCTGCAGAAGAGAAGGAGAATATGGATACGCTGCCTGTCGGCAAGGTAGAGGAGAATGCTCCCAATATGGAGCTGCCGGTACCCAACCGTGAGGTTACATTGGATAGCAGTCCAAAACAGGATGATGTGTCTGAGCAGCCGGCCGCACCCGTATTCCAATCGGATGAACCGGAAGAACTGCCTGTGGCGCCTGTTGTTCAGCAGGAAGCACCTAATCAGCCCCTGGCGCCTTCTTATACGGAGAGCACTCCGGTAGAAGATATCTTGAAGGTAATGACCTTTGAAGAAGCGCAGAATGTGGTGGTGGATAGCGGTCTGAGCAAAGGAAAAACCATGGCAACAGTTGCCAAGGAGCGTCCGGTGAGTCTGAAATTCTATCTCACCCCTGGTAACAAGAGTACCAACAATATCGTTCGTGCTGCGGCGCAGATCATGCTCGATGGTATGGCCGCACAGAAAGCCGGATGATAAGCAGCCCCACCTATGGGGAAAAGAAGGGAGTGAGAAGAGATGGACTCATATCCAGGAGATTTTCCGTTCGGTATTATGGATGTAGTGGAACTTCTACATCTGCGAATCAGACGCCGACAGGCAAACAGCGTATATGTGGATTGCCCGTTCTGTGGTGACCGCCGCGGCAAGATGAATGTGAATTTCGTCAAAAATGTCTGGCGGTGCAACTATTGTGATGAGCATGGCGGTATGCTTGCACTTTATGCGCGGCTAAATAATACGACTACATCCGATGCGTATTGGGAGATAGGGGAAGCTCTGTGCAACGATTTTCACAGGGAACAACCGAACTCCGGATATGAGATGGCAGGAAACCAGCAGGCTGGCACTGGGTCCCCGGCTTCGGGGACTCAGACCGGTCTTGCCGGATATGAGAGAAGGGGCGAACTAAAAACAGTACAGCAAGCAGAGCAGGCCAGCGTACAGGAGATTCATCAAACGCTTTCGCTGCTGCTTGCTATGCTGCTTCTTCAGCCTGCCCACCGCAACCATCTGCGTTCTCCAAAACGGGGACTTTCGGATGAACAGATTGATAGGATCGGGTTCAAGAGCACTCCACCCCCATTCCTTTGCCGCTCCATTACCGAGCGGCTGATGAAACAGGGATGCAAGGTGGAGGGAGTGCCCGGCTTTTATCTGGATGACAGCGGGCGCTGGACCATGAACTTCTACCGAAAAAACGCAGGGATTTTGATTCCGGCTGTGGGATACGACGGTATGATACACGGCCTGCAGATCCTTTTGGATATTCCGCTCAAGCAAAAAGATGATCCGCCGGATAAGGCAGGAGCCAAATACATCTGGTTTTCGTCCTCGTCCAAAAATATGGGTGTTACATCCGGGAGTCCGGTACATTTTATAGGAGATCCATCTGCCCGGGTGGTCTATGTCATTGAAGGACTGCTGAAAGCAGACATCTCACACTGCCTGACAAACCGGACTTTTGTGGCGATTGCCGGTGCAAACAACACCAGCCAGTTGGACACGCTGTTTGCACTGTTGGCACAGAATGGCACTGAGGAGATCATTGAGGCTCATGATATGGATAAGTACAGTAACCAAATGACCTCCAACGGGGCATCTAAAATCTATCTGATGGCCCGTAAAAATGGAATGGCGTGTCGCCGGTTGACTTGGAATCCGAATTATAAAGGGTTTGATGATTGGCAGCTTGCCCTTCGGGAGAAAGAACAGAAGGAAAAGGAGGTGCAGAGAATGAATTTTAAGCAGCAATATCTGTGCGGTAACCGAGTTTCTGCAGAAGTGGCAGCGGGTGATTACTGCCAGACTGACAGAAAGCGACAAGGCGCTGGCTGCGGAAAGCCGGATTCTTCGTGAGAAGGAGTTTATCCAGTTGAAGAAGGATCGTGTCATCATCCATACCGGCCATTTGGCAGGAAGGCTTTTGGCGGATGTGCTGATGGCAGACCTGATGGAAAACACGGATAGCATCCAGTCTCCGGCATTGGCTGCTGCAGCGTGACAAAATGAGAATGGCAGGGCGTTCTTGAGGGCGTCCGGTCATTGATGAAGAAGGAAGGAGCAGAGCATGAAACAAATTGGAAATCTAGCAGTGGTTTGCGCCAGGCGCCAGGATGTGCTGCTGCAGGTCGGCAGTGAAAAGGTATGTGTCCATGTGGGAGCAGGGCCAGAGCGGAATACGCTTCACGCAGCGTGGGACGATGATGACGCCATTCAGCGTATCGTTCATGAATTGAATTTTGGCAGGTATGCAGCCGGCAGAAATGGGCGGCATACCGCACAACAGGATTGCCCTGTGGGGCGGGGAAAGGAGAAAAGCGCATGATCAAAAACCTGAATCAGCTGCGCAGGACACTTCGGGAAGGGACGCAGTTGGAGATATTGGATCACTGCCGGCCGGAATGTATTGGGCAGATACGGAACATTACGCTGGTAAACACGCAGGGCTTTTATAGTACCGTAGCGAATCAGCCAGATGCGTCTGCCAACAGAGGCAACGGCGGCCGCGGCCCGATTCTTTGGTGGGGCAGAGCCGCCCACTGGCAGTTTGCAGACGGTGTTTGCAGTGTTTTCGACAGTGAACAGAAGCATACGGAAGAAGAACTAGTTATGTCCTTCCGGGTACTTGAAAAGGAGGCAGCATAATGGAACGGAATATTTTTGAAAAGCAGAGAGACTTGAATGACCGGCTCAACCGTTATCGGGATGAGTATTATAACCGCAACGCTCCCAGTGTGTCAGATGAGGTCTATGACAGACTCTTTGACGAGTTGAAAGAGTTGGAACAGGAAACGGGAATCCAAATGGCAAATTCGCCAACCCAGACAGTAGGCTATCCTGCGGTGAGCAGGCTGGAGAAAACCAGACATGAGATCCCGCTTCTGTCTTTGGATAAGACGAAGAGCAGTATGGATCTTCTGAATTTCATGGGTGAGCAGCAGGTGATGCTGATGCTCAAACTGGATGGCTTGACTGTAAAGTTGACCTATGAGAATGGAGAACTTCTGGAGGCGGCTACCCGTGGCGATGGTGACGAAGGGGAGATCATTACCCATAACACCCGAGCCATCAGCGGTATCCCTTCCCACATCACCTACAAAGAGAGACTGGTTGTTACGGGTGAGGGCTTTATCAGACCCAGTGATTTTGAGGAACTGAAGACCAGCCTGCAGGACAGCAGCGGTAAGCCCTATAAAAACGGCCGCAATCTGGCTGCCGGTTCCATCCGTCTGATGGATGTCAAGACATGTCAGGAGCGTCGGCTGGTTTTCATGCCATTCGGTGTGCTGGAGGGCTTTCCGAGCCTGACCCGGAAATCAGATAAGCTGCGGGAACTGCGTGCGCTGGGGTTCCAGCCCTGTAAGTATCTGGTCACAAAGCAGAAACTGACGCTGGAAAATGTGGAAGCCGGTATCTATCAGCTGCGGCAATATGCCACTGACAAAGATATCCCCATTGACGGTATCGTGGTTTCGTTTAACGACATCGCCTATGCCCAGAGCTGCGGCCGCACCGGACATCACTATAAGGACGGTCTGGCCTATAAGTTTGAAGATGACCTGCATGAGAGCTTGCTGCAGTACATCGAATGGACGCCGGGCAGAACCGGAGAGATTGCTCCGGTAGCAGTGTTTACGCCGGTGGAAATCGATGGCTGTGAGGTCAGCAGAGCCAGTCTGCACAACCTGTCCTTTATTGAGGATCTGGAACTGGTGGCTGGAAACCGGATTCTGGTAAGCAAGCGAAATATGATCATCCCACACGTGGAGGAAAATCTGGACAGAGGCGGCTTCTCTATGGTGGATACGATTCCTCATGTTTGTCCCTGCTGTGGACAGCCTACCCGCATCCATGAATCAAGTGGAAAGGGCGAAAATGGCGAGGATCGCATCATCAAGACGCTGTACTGTGATAACCTTGACTGCGAGACACGCCGGCTGAAAAAGTTCGTCCATTTTGTCAGCCAGAAGGCGATGGACATTGAAGGGCTGTCGGAGGCTACATTGGAAAAATTCATCGGTCAGGGATTTATCCATAGTTATCTGGATATTTACCGTCTGGATCGTTACCGGGCTGAAATCGTCCGCATGGATGGGTTTGGTGAAAAGTCTTGGCAGCGCCTTTGGGACGCTATCCAGCAGAGCCGGAATACCACCTTTGAACGGTATCTGATTTCTATGGACATCCCTATGATCGGCAACACTGCCAGCAAGGTATTGGGTCGTGTGTTCCACTATGATTTGGATGCGTTCCGGGATGCGGTCTATGGCGGCTATGATTTCCGGCAGCTTCCGGATTTCGGGGAGATATTGCATAACAATATCCACGACTGGTTTTGCGTAGAAGATAATTTTTGTATTTGGGAGGAATTACAGACTATGATGAATATTCAAAAGCCTGCTGTGGCAGAACACAGCGAAGATAGGGGGCAGGATAATCCTTTTGTGGGAAAGACTATCGTAGTTACCGGCAAGGTGGAACCCTACACCCGGGACGGAATCAATGGCCTGATCGAATCACTGGGCGCCCATGCCGGCAGCTCGGTGTCCAAGAAAACGGATTATCTGGTCTGCGGCGAAAACGCCGGCAGCAAGCTGTCCAAGGCCAGAGATTTGGGAGTTACGGTGCTGTCGCCTGCGGAGTTCTTCAGCATGGCCGGCGCTGAGTAAGAAAATATAGCATACCATCCGTATGTTGTCAGTTGATCAATGGGGAGAGAGCCATGTTGCGGCTCTCTCCTCAATCTTTTATGGAAGATTTCGAATAGGAGGGATTTTAATGCATATCGACAGGATACCGGTTTACCGGGCATATCAGAGGGCTGTTGATCTGGAACTTTACCATGCCTTTGCCGAATTGGTCGTACAGACTTCTCAGGATAATACGGCGGGAAGGACTTACCGACAAATAAAGGCGAGGCAGATCTGGCAGCCGGAATCGGATGTATTCGGCTACTTTGAACCGTACAATCTGCGTTATCCCGGCGAAGTGCTGGAGCGGTTTGAGGAAAAACTGGGCAATGATGTTCGGGTGCTCCGCGCTCTGGCTCTGGCGCTGGGAAATACCTGTGCGATCCAGTCTGACAATATGTTTGTTGGCAATCAGCGGGGAACATTTCTCCAAAAGGTACGGCGATCTGCAAGAGAGGATGTGTACCTGCAGGGCGCTCTGTATCTGCTGGAAACGGATACCGCCCGGCGGCATAGCCTGCTGGATGAACTGGCGGCGAAGGTATATGTCAGAACGGAGGAGGCCTTGTTTGTACTGTCGTTGTTTGATGATGCCGAATACGGTTATCGGGCCATGCACGACCAGTTACTCCGACTGTTGACGCAGAACAGAACCATCTTCCCAACCGTCGATTTTGGGGCGTTTGAGTGGTTTATCCGTTTCTATGGAGAACAGGTAAAGAAATACCGGGGCAAAGCAGATCTGGCACTGCGCACATTGATGAAACTGCCCTATATGAACATGAAGCCGGATAGCCGGGAGTTTTTGGCTCTGCGCAAAGCAGGGTATCGCCATGATGAGATTGTACTGGCAAATTCTCTCGCTGTATGGGCGGACAGGCTGCCAGATCGGTTGAATTCCAGAAGTATTCCCGCTGAGAAAATCGCGGTGACATGTAGCCGGATGCTGCTGAATGATCCCCAAAACCTTTTAGAAGGATTTTATGAATATCTTGGGTGGCTGTTTTGGTTCTATAACAGCTTTACGGTCAAGTATGAAGGATTTCAGGGACTCTGGGAAGCGGTTCAATATGGTCTGAACCCCACAGCGCCGAAAACACTGTTATGGATGAACCAGACGATACAGAAGGATTTTCCGTATCGATTTGATGTGTTCGATCCTCAGTACGATGATCTGGCGAAGGAACTGGAACGGGACACCTATATGGAGTTGTTTACCTTGCAGATGCTGTATTCCAGGCAGACAATCCCTTTGAAACAGTGGCTTTCCAGATACAAGGAGCTGACCGGAGCCGACTATGCTGAATATTTTGGGAGCAGGCATACGAACAGCAGACGGGCGTTTGCCTTTCTGGTGGAAAAAAAGGAAATTGATTTATGGGAGTTTTTTGAGCAGCACAGGGATGATGGAGAATATGCACAACAACTGAAATTGCTGCGGGAGTACGCCCTGACAATTTCAAGCTGGAGGTGCTTCCGGTTTGTGGAGAGGCTGCTGGCTGAGTACACTTTTTCCCAGCTTCAAACGATATTTGGCGAGCGATTTTACTTTCACGAATGCTTTGTCAGGAGTGAGGGGTATTACAGCAGAAGGGAATATAAAACATGCATCAGCCGTCCATTTCTATCTGCGGAGCAGCATCGTCAGCTCTATGACTGGGTGGAGCGTTCAGTTTTCCAGACGGAGCCGGAAAAATATGAGGACTTTGTTTTAAGCGCCTTAAAAGCACCGGATATCCAACGCCTTTATGATAAAAAAGCGTTGGCGGCGGTGCTCCGGCAGCTTTTGCTACACAGTGAGTATAGTGGCTATGAAATCAACCGGCTGAAGGAAACATTCTATTCCAAGGAAGAGCTGGAGGATGAACGCAGAGCCGAAGTGGAGAAAAAAGAGCAGGAAAAACGGCTGGAGCAGGAAAAGCGGATCATAGAAAAACGGGAAAAGCTGTTGCAGTTTTATAACGGCAGCGCCGAATCCCTTATGAAATTCATAGGTGGATATTATTACCGGGATGAGAAGAAAGAGGTACTGGATATGGCATTTGATAAGTTGGTGGAATGGCCCACCGGTTGTGTGCAGACAATGGATACAAAAGATGCACACGCTTTTTTTGAGCTGTGTGGTGAGTTGGTAAAGTCTGAACCCCGGCCAAGGCATGAGATTTTGAATATGGTACTGACAATGATCGGAGGTGAAGCAGCATGAGAAATACATTAAAACATCTGACCCTTTTGACCAGAATGAAAGATGATGGCTTGCTTCCGGCGCTTACAGGCAGCTTTTCAGAGGATGCCATAGCGCAGGCATGTGGACAGGTGGAGACACTTCAATTACAGGAACGGCTGCGCATCCGGAAAACAAAGCGGATACAGGAAGAACTGATTCGTGTGCCGGACTTTGCAGCACTTTATGGCGCATTGTGCAGACAGGAGATTGGCGATGAAGAAATTGACTCAGCCTTAAAGTCAGCGGACGGGTTTGGAGAGAGACTGACAGCGTACCCACAAGAACAGGTGTTGGCAGTCATGAAATTGGAACTGTTGTCATCACTGCGGTTTGAATACCTGAAATACTATTTTCCCGTTGTGATGTATGAAGAAGAGGAGCAGGTCATATTGGATAACTTGCAGGCTTTTCCTATTGCAGAGTGGAAGGGGCTTTCCATGCTGACAGAACATCAGCGGGATATGATGCGGCAACCGTTTCTTGGTTCGTATCTGTTTTGCTGGCATCAAAATGAACGGAAAGCTCTGGAACTGTTGGAACAGAATCGTCCGCTCCAGAGAGTCTGCACCTTGCTTTATCGGTATGGTGTGCGTCTGTTTCTGTCAGTAGAGCGCCTGAAAGCTCTCCGTTGGATGAAAATGAACGATGTGGGAAAATTCCACCGGCTGTTGGCTGTGTTTGAATATGACGCAGAGGATTTATCTGCTTTTTTTGACCTCTGGCTGGACAACCATGCCGGACAGTATGATCTCAACTGGTTTATCTCCCAGCCACATCCTTTGAGCAAGGAACGGAGGGAAGAAATTTTATGCAACCAACTGAGTTATCTGAATGCTCTGTATGCCGGCAGGCTCCATCTGGATTTTAACGCTGTCCGGCAATTCCAGTTTTCAATTCTCATTTATGCGGTGGAGCATAGGAAAAAGCATTTTTTGGATTTGGTTGATCAGAACAGTGAAGCGTTCCTGTCCTTGGGGCGATACGCTCTTTTGTTTGAGCCAGGTTTTTGTGAGCACTGCAACATCAATTCCCTGACGCTGAAGAATTTGGAAGCCAGCGATTCTGTGAACCGCAGCGACAGCTTCTTTACGCTTCTGGAAGAAGGGCAGCAGTACACCTTTGAGGAAATGTATCAGCTTTGGCATCAGAAAGAGGTTTATGTCCGGTTATACACCATACTGACACCGCTTCCCATAGATCAGCGTTTGCTGACACTTCGGCAGCTGATAAAACGGGATCTGGTCAGCCAGTATACAGGAGATGCAGAGTTGGAGCAGCTTGGAAAATGTCTATTGGAAAGGCCGTTTAGCGAATGGTATCGAGGCTTATTTGGACATATCTGCGGATTGACCAGGAGTACTGCCATGAGATTGCTGCAGCACTACGAGCGGCTGCAGGCATTCATACCGGATTTCACTACAGAGTCGGATGCGGTATTTGCCCTCAATAATATGACGGCTCTTTTGGAAAGGACGGATTGGAAGCAGGTGCGCAAGGATATTCTGAAAACAGATGCAGACTGGTTGGATTTAAAAGAAAAACTGGCATTTTCGGACAATTTTGTGGAGCAGAACAGGGAGAATGTCACGGAGTTCTTACTGCGGGGCGGTGCGGCTATGGTACGCGCTCTTTATGGGGGACTGGACGGGCAGGAGCTGGCTGTTGAAGCGCTGCGGCGGATCGTACAGGCTGAATTGATGGGCCAGTTCTATAAACTCAAATATTTTGCCGGTGACCTGCAGCGTGAGATCCGCTACCTTGTCAGCGAGATGCAGGAGAGCCTCTGGAAGAAAAATCTTTCGTTGGCGCGAGGTGCATTTTGGGCAGAAGAGGTGGATGATTTTTACCACACGCTGCGGCTTGGTGAACTTCCTCATAGTACCTGCTTGTCTTACCGTACTGGAAGCCAGAGGGAGTGCCTGTTAGCTGCCTTTGACTCTAATAAGAAGATTGTTCTTGTGAAAAAGGATGAAGCGGTGGTGGCTCGTGCCTGTCTCCGCTTGACAAAAGGTGCATTTCAAAAACCGCCTGCCGTCGATTTTTCTTTTGCTGATCTGTCGCAGGAGAACATGGATATCGGAAAGCCTGTCACCAGTGAGAAGCCTGTGCTGTTCCTGGAGAGTATCTATACTTTCGGACTCAATGATATTGAAAAAGAGGAAGTAATGAAACTGGCAGTTTCCCTGATAACACAGAAAGCGGCAGAGCTGGGTGTTGTGGCTGTACTTGCAAGACGGTATCTGGGCTGCTATGAACGGGATGAGTATGTGCTTGCACCGTTCTATGTGTATATCTCAAAATCCAAAAACGGATGGCAGTATCTGGACTCTTTAGGCGGAGCGGCATATACCTCAGCAAAAGAGGAGTATGTAGAGCACCCCTTCCTGGTCATGCGGACTGCCATGCATCAAGCAGGAGCACATAACAGAAACGAGGTGGATTATGAATAATAGGACAATGGCAATAGTTTATGTGGATCGGGATAGTATTTCCCTCAAGACCCGCTCCAGAAATGGCTGTTCGCCGCAGCAATTTATTATTTTGAAAAAGGAACTGCAGCGGCTGGAGGAGAAGAAGTATTTGATCGCCAAAGATATTCATTCCTATGCAGAACTGCGGCTGTGTGATGCCGTAGACGGTGTCAAAGTGCTGGAGTTTTCCTTCACATGGCTGAAGGATGCTGGCAGAGACAGCGTTTCCGGCTATACCGAACGGATCAGGCTGCCCTATGAGCCGTTTCGCGCATATGCGGCAGGTGAGGAAGAAACCGTTGATGGAACACGGTGGCGGCTGCTGTCCATTCCGGAACAGAACCGGCCAAAGCTAGAGTTTCACAGCCGGAAAAATCTCAAGGCCGTAGTGGAAAATCCTATCCTTCGGCACAAACTGGGGAAGTTTCTGGACCAGCACTTTAACTGGTACAACTATGAGCGCATCGTCCTGACGGATGATTACCTGCCTTACAGCTTCTTTTTTGAGGGCTACATGGTACAAGGCGCAAAGACTTGCGGTGGAGTAATCCTGCATGGCGAAGAGAACATCCAAACGGCGAAATACGGGATACATACTTAACAGGTTAATAGGAACGGAGCCGCAGGTCAGAGATGATCTGCGGCTCTTTATGTAAGCATAATCACAATAGTCAGCTTGTATTATTCGAGATAAAGAACTATAATGTGTCCTATGGAGGTGCAAAATGGACTATATGACACTAAAAGATGCTGCCGAGAAATGGGGCGTGACACCTCGTAGGGTAAATTATTATTGTGCTGGTGAGCGCATCCCCGGCGCTGTGAAAATGGCCGGTGTTTGGCTGATCCCTAAAATTGCGGAGAAGCCGATTGATGGCCGGACAAAACAAGGGAAGGAGCTGCGCCATGAATAAAATTTTGATTATAGATGATGACAGAGAACTGTGTGCCTTGATTAAACGCAGCGTACAACCGGAACATATTGAAGCTGATTTTTGTAATACCGGAAAAGAGGGCTTGCAGAAATTAAAAGAACAGGAATACCAGCTTGTAGTGCTGGATGTGATGATGCCCGGTATGGATGGCTTTGAAACGCTGGAAGAAATCCGCAAAGAGAACAGCCTGCCGATTTTGATGTTTACATCCAAAAATGACAGCATTTCTAAAGTGCGGGGCTTACGGGCCGGGGCGGACGATTATCTGACAAAACCGTTTGATATGGACGAACTGATTGCCCGTATTGCGTCCCTCATTCGCCGCTACACTCGCTTTAATCAGCAAGCCGGAGCTGTGCAAAAACTGGATTTTGACGGATTGCAGATTGACCTTGAAAATCGTTCTGTTACGACGGCAAACGGCACTTTTGAACTTCCGCCAAAGGAATTTGATCTGCTCCTGTACTGTGCAAAGCATCAAGGAAAAATTTTGACCAAACAGCAGATTTATGAGGAAGTATGGGGTGAAGAATATTTCTATGACGACAGCAACATTATGGCGATCGTCAGTCGGCTTCGTAAAAAATTAGAAGTCAATCCTTCAAGCCCAAAGTATATACAAACGGTCAAAGGGATTGGCTACCGGTTTAATAAGGAGGTGTAGCCAGCATGGAAATCATCGTTTTCTTGTCCATTGTGATTGCTGTTGTGGCTGTGTTGACCTCCATCTTTCTTGTTCGGCGTGTAAAAAAGCAAATTGCAGAAATGACCGATGCACTGGTTGATGTGAAAAACGGAAATGGCAACCGGCGTATTCTGTCTGCAACAAATGAATTAACAGCACCTCTTGCCTATGAAATCAATGAGATCGTTGTGTCCTATGAAAGCAGACTTTCAACTGTACGGCAGACAGAGGAAACCAACCGCCAGCTTATGACGAGCCTTTCCCATGATGTGCGAACGCCCCTTACCACTCTGATTGGGTATCTTGACGCTGCACACAAAGGACTGGTCACAGGAAAAGACCGGGATGATTATATTGAAACCGCCCGACGGAAAGCCCATGATCTGAAAGAATATATTGATGTGCTCTTTGACTGGTTCAAGTTAAATTCTAACGAGTTTGCTTTAGAAATCCAGAGCGTTGAGGCCGCAGAGCTGACAAGAAATATCCTGATTGACTGGATACCGATTTTTGAGGATAAACAGGTTGATTATGACATTGATATTCCCGAACAGCCTGTCCGGGTAAGATTGGATATGGACAGCTATATGAGGATCGTCAACAATCTCATTCAAAATGTAATCGCTCACAGCCATGCAGACAAAATCAAAATTGTCCTGTCAAAGAAGGAAAATAACATGGAGCTGCTGCTGGCGGATAATGGAGTAGGAATTGAGAAAGACGATTTGAAACACATATTTGAACGGCTTTATAAGTGTGATAAAGGACGCTCCGAAAAAGGCAGCGGACTTGGTCTTTCTATTGTCCATCAGCTTGTAGAAAAGATGGGTGGAAGCATAACAGTTGAAAGCTTTCCGGGAGAAGGAACTGAATTTATGTTGCTTTTTCCTTTGGAGATTTAAGCGGGTTCCCGTCTTTATGGCGGGAACCTTTGTCATTTTTGCCGGATTTCAAATTGCAAGGTTAATGCAAGGTTGCGGCAAGGTTAATGCAAGGTTGCGGCAAGGTTAATGCAAGGTTGGCGTGATAGAATACCTTACAGAACAGGAGGTTTTGAATATGGATACAAATTACATCATTGAAACAAAAAATCTGACAAAGCAATACGGCTCACAAAAGAGTGTGGCTGACTTAAATATCCATGTGAAGCGTGGGAGAATTTATGGTCTGCTGGGCAGAAACGGAGCCGGAAAAACCACTACTATGAAAATGTTGTTGGGCTTAACGAAGCCGACTTCCGGTGAGGTCAAAATCTGGGGAAAATCTTTGCAGGGGAATGAAAAGAAATTGTTGCCCCGTATCGGCAGCCTGATTGAGTCCCCCGGCTTTTATCCCAATCTGACCGGCACAGAGAACCTGCGTATCTTTGCTACCCTACGGGGCGTACCGAACAATCATGCCATCAAAGACGCTCTTGATCTGGTAGGACTGCCCTACAAAGATAAAAAGCTCTTTTCTCAGTATTCTCTTGGTATGAAGCAGCGGCTTGCCATCGCCCTTGCCGTTATGCACGATCCGGAACTTTTGATTTTGGATGAGCCGATCAACGGTCTCGATCCCATCGGTATTGCAGAAGTACGCTCCTTTATTCGGGAGCTTTGCGACGCAAGAGGAAAAACCATTTTGATTTCCAGTCATATTCTTTCAGAGATTTCTTTGCTGGCTGACGATATTGGAATTATCGACCACGGAGCATTGCTGGAAGAAGAAAGCCTTGCTGAACTGGAGCAAAAAAGCAGTAAGCATATTCGGTTTACGCTCTCTGATACTGCACAGGCGGCAAGAATTTTGGAACGCAATTTCCATGAAAACCATTTTTCCATACAGGACGACCACAATCTGCGCCTGCACAACCTTGATCTGCCTGTGGGGAAAATTGTAACTGCCTTTGTAGAAAATGGATTGGAGGTATCGGAGGCGCATACTTGTGAAGAAAGTCTTGAAGATTACTTCAAGCGTGTGACAGGGGGCGAAGGAATTGCTTAAACTAATCAAATGCGAATTTTTGAAATTGAAACGGAAGAAATTTATTCCGCTGATTATTCTGGCTGCTTTTCTGTTTCCACTCCCGCTGACTTATCTGATGACAACGCCCTCTATGATGGAGCGATATACGGATCAGGCAGATGCTTTCGACGGACTATTTAATATGGTGCTGGGATATGGTATCCAGTTTTTACTGCCCTGCATTATCGGAGTGATTGCCGCTATCCTGTTTTTTATGGAACGCGACAACGATACATTCAAAAATCTGCGTACAATTCCTGTAACCAGCACGCAAATGGTACTTGCAAAGATTATTGTCCTGTTTCTTTTTGGAATTGTTTTTTGTGTGGCTTCTACCATTGCAACAATTCTTTGCGGATTTGGAACATTAGAAGTTTATGGAATAGGCTATAAATTGTTTTTAGCGGTTGAAACAGGAATTTTCATTACGGCAGGAACACTCCCGTTGATTGTCCTTGTTGTCTTTTTCAGTAAGACCTATGTTTTTTCTATTTTGCTGTGTGTCTTTTACAGTGTTCTGAACATGAGTGCTACGGCATTGTTTGACACACTGCCTAAAACCATGTTATGGCTTCTGCCCACGCCACTGACTACATTTTGGAGTGCGGGAGATATGGCGGCTCATGGAATAAAAATGGACTTGGAGCAAATGACAGGGCTAATTCCTTCAACATTTCAAGTTGTATTCATTCTTGGGATCATGGCATTAGTTTCGTTCTTACTGATTGATAGATTATATAAGCAGAGGGGGGAATAAACATGGTTCGCATTGTAAAAACAGAATTTTATAAATTGAAAAGGTATCATATCCTTTGGGCGGGCGTTGCGCTCATGCTCCTATCCGTCCTGCTGACCTTGTTTACCTCTATGGCGAATGATGGTTCCGTTTGGGATTTCGCCTATCTTACAGAACAGGTCATCAAAAACAATATGTCCATGATTTTTCCGATGTGTATCAGCCTAATTGCTGGATATATGATTTCTCGTGAGCAGACGGATGACACATTGAAAAATATTCTGACTGTGCCGATCTCTTTTAAGAAACTGCTGACCGGGAAATTGATTGTGTGCGGCGTATTGTCTATTATTTTCGGGCTGATATGCAGCCTGTTTACAATCATAGCAGAAATGATTGTGGGATTTCCCGGCTTTGAAATTTCCTTAGCACTAAAAGCAACCTTGCAGATTACCGCAGTTAATTTCTTTTTATATCTTGCGGTTCTGCCGATTATCGCTCTTACTTGTCGGAGGGCAGGCAGCTTTTTAGTCGGTGTAATCATTGCTTTTGTCTATGGATATGGAGGGATGTTTGCCGCAGGAAATATGACATTAGCAAACCTTTATCCGATTACCGCAAGTCTCGGAATGGTAGGCTACCGTAGCTATGATACCGCAGTCAACTGGAATATCGGAACCTGTTCTTGCAGTCTTGTGCTTGCTGTTGTTATTTCTGCCATCTTGATTTTGTGCATGAAAGAGCGAGAAGCAACCCAAACAAAGAAAAAGGCCAAAAAGGTAGCACCAAAGAAAGGCTGGTGATGATTTTATGAAGAAAACAGTTTTAGCATTGGCATTTGTTCTTTTGGGAAGTTTTATGCTTTCTGGCTGTTCAAAAGATGAAATTCTCGATCATTATAATAATATCGTTCAGTCGGCTGGAGCCATAGAGCTTACAGGAAAGTTATCTTTGGAAGGAACAAAAGAAAAAGGGATCGATGATTATACGGGAACTTATACGGCTGATTATGAGAATTTTTCAGATACAGAGTATTTGTTCGGAGGAACTTCCATAAAGAGAGAAGCCGGTAAGGAGCTGTCTATTGACTGCACTTTGGAGGTTACGGAAGGTACTGCAAAAGTATTTTGGATTTCTGGATCTGATGAAGCAGTCACTTTGATTGAAACAACCGGAACATACAGCGATACAATTACACTCCCTGAAGGCGGAAACTATATCGGCATTGAATGTGAGGATTTCACGGGAAGTATTGCATTGAATGTTGAATAGCATTCGGGCAATAGGAAAAGTAAGTCATTGTATGTTACGCATGTTCAAGGGAGGGAGATATGGGAAAAATCTTTGTATTGTCGGTAACAGACCATGAAGAATATATACTTAGCAGAATTATGGAGATTATTGCAGCCGAGCCAGGATTTGACCAGATTGTGTCATCCCACCCTTGTAATACTCTTGTTTTTCCGGGATTGGAGCTTCGCCTGAAGGAGAGAACGGTACACCGAAACGGCGAGTTGATTTCTATGACCCATCGGGAATTTGCGACATTGGTATACTTGGCAAACCACCCGTCCTGGGTATTTTCTGCCGGGCAGATTTATGAAGAAGTGTGGGGTGAGGATGGTGAAAACTGCGGAACAGCCGTTGCCAGCGTCATTGGTCAGATCCGTAGAAAACTGACACCGGATATGCCGAAAGCGGGTTATATCCGTACTGTTTTGGGGAGCGGATACAAATTTGAAGTTCCGCAGGGTATGGCAGAATAGAACAATCAAAAATATATTAGCTGCGCACATTATGAAGCAGCCAAAAGCGGGAAACCTTTATGGGTCTCCTGCTTTTTGTTTTCATAAAAATAGTGTGTGATTGTTGAGAATAGGCGTCATATAGGCGTAAAGGATATGTATAAAGTAAAAAGGAGGCATTACATATGCTTATTGGCGTTGATCATGGCAACAAACAAATTAAAACGGTTCATTGCAACCCTTTTGTGTCCGGTCTGAAGCAGAGTGTCACCCGTCCCTTTGGACAGAATGTACTGAGGTATCAGAATACCTACTATACGCTGTCTACTGAGCGGATTCCTTATCGGAAAGATAAAACGGAGGATGATCGCTTCTTTATCCTGACCTTATTTGCTTTGGCTGGTGAGATTGAAGCGAGGGGGGCATATTCCTCAGAGGTGCAGCGTATCCAACTGGCGGTAGGGTTGCCGCCGGCACACTTTGGCGCCCAGGTGGAGCGGTTTACACAATACTTTGGGCAGCGGGGAATGGTAGAATTTGAGGTGCAGGGCAAGCCGTACTCCATCTATATTGAAGATGTGGCCTGCTTTCCCCAGGCTTACGCAGCAGCGGCCACCATGCTTCACACGCTTGTGGAGGAGCCCAAGGCGGTAATCTTGGATATTGGCGGGTTTACTGCCGACTATCTGCTGATGAAAAACGGAGAGATTGACCTTACCTCCTGCGATTCGTTAGAAAATGGTGTGATCCTGTTGTACAATAAGGTGCGTTCCAAGGTGAATGCGGAGTTGAACCTGCTGTTGGATGAAGGAGATGTGGACGCTATCCTGATGGGGAAGAAGACCCAATATCCAGACGCAGCTATACGGCTGACAGAGCAGATGGCACAGGAATTTATCAATGATCTGTTCAGCACGCTGCGAGAGAGGATGTTGGATTTGCAATACTGCAAGGTAGTATTTGTAGGCGGTGGCGCCATTCTTTTGAAGCGACAGATCGAAACTTCGGGCAAGGTGGGAACACCATTCTTCGTACCGAAAATCAATGCGAATGCGGATGGCTATGAGTATCTGTACCGGATTGAAACAGCAGGCAGGTGATGACATGGGCGAGAAAAAAGAACGAGGGCGGTTTACGCTGCGATTCAATGAGGGAGATCCCATACACGAGACTGCCATTGGATTACTGGAGCTGCAGAGTCCACGTACAAAAGCACAGTATGTGGCAAATGCAGTGGTCTACTATAATGAGCACTTTGGGCAAGAGCCGCAGCTGCTAAATGCTTCAATCATCAGCAAAGAAGCGGTGGTGGCTATCGTCAAAGAGATTTTGCGGCAGGAAGGTATGGGACAGGAAAAAGCAGAAGAGCAGATTTCTACAGCCAGATTGGTGGAGAAGCCTGCAGCGCCTGTGATGCTTTCGACTGCACAGGAAGTGGACGATGATCCGGAAATGGACGATAGGACACGCAGCCTGATTGCCAGTACTTTATCTGCGTTCCGCAGCCTGGGATAATCAAAAGAGGCATGGGAGCCAGTGATGCTCCTATGCCTCTTCCTGTATGGCCGCGATAAAACTGTCTAAAATATCTTCAAAATGCCTGTATTGTTTGGGTGTTAGTGTGGAAATCTTCTCCATAAGAAGGGAGGAATCTGTTTCTGTGATGACACCTCGCAACAAATACTCGGTGCTGATGTTGAGTGCATCACAGACTTTAAGGATCGTTTCAGGCCTCATAGCCTTTTGACCCAGTTCTGCGGTGGAGATGGTCTGTGGTGTGACATGAGCCAACTCTGCCAGAGTTTCCTGGGTCATATTCAGTTGTTTCCTCCGGTCGAAGATCCGTTTGCCCATATCTTTCAGTAGATTATCCATGCGTCACCTCCATGCTATAGTTACATTTTATCCGCTATGACATGGATTATTAAGCGGTCATGGTTGATTTATCTCGTCTATGGCAAGTATAATAGACAAAGAAGTATGCTGGGAAAGGAGAACCATATGAACAGTTTTTCGTGTGTGATTACAGGCCACAGACCGACCCGTTTTAAGTTCAAATATAACGAAAAGGACAAGCGTTGTCAGCGGATCAAAAAATGTCTGCAGGAGCAGCTTATACGGCTTTATAATCAGGGAGTACGATGCTTTTGGGCTGGGGGAGCAATGGGAGCTGATATGTGGGCAGCAGAGATCCTGCTGCGAATGAAAGAACAGACAATGTATCAAGATGTGGAATTGTGTCTGGCTCTCCCTTTTGAGGGTTATGATGCAGGCTGGGATGACTGGCATCGAAAGAGGATGGGGTTTATTCGCAAATATGCTGCGAAGGTCTTAATCTTGGGTGAAATGCCATCAAGTGACAATTATAAGAAACGCAATTACTATATGGTGGAGCAGGCCGGATATATGGTGGCTGTCTATGACAATACACACAATATGCGGTCTGGAACCCAGCAGACTGTCAACTATGCAAAAAAGAAAGGACTCCAAATCATTTATATCCATCCAGATACGGCACAGGTAACGACGGAAGATGCAATTTTATGGAAAAAATAAAGGAACAGCTCCGAAACGGGAAAGAGGTGTGACCGTTTTGGAGCCTGTTTTGTCATATAATGTCGAACGATTTTCTCTTTTCTCGAAGGTGATTCCAACGCTACTCCAAAAGTTTCCGAAAACTGTCAGTTACACTGTAATTATGGCAGTAATCCCAAAAATCAATGAAAATTCGATAAGCGGAGGTGGGGGTATGAGATCAGTACGATACCCAATGAAAATCGGAAGAAGAAGGCGGTCTTTATCCTGACAATAAGGATGGAGGCCGCCTTTTGTTTTAATTTAATAGAATAGCTGGAATAGCATTTGAAAAAAGTATTATTTCACAATTTAACAATTATCAGCAGGGCGGCAGCGTTGCGCTGCCATATCGCGAAAGAAAGGGGATGATGCAGGCCGCCTGTGTGCCGTCCGCATAACTGCGGACAGGGAGTAGCGATGTTATGGAGAAAGGATTCCACAACATCGAGCAGTTCATTGCTTTCATAACTCCAGGACACACGGCTTTTCATGAACGGCTCTCAATAGGGGTATATCGTCGAGGTAGGACAAGAGAGTTTTCTCTACATAAAGATAAACCTCCACCTGCCCGGACGGCATCTATTGAACTGCTCGATGCAGAAATTCAAGGAACAGCTGGTTTTGTCCATTGGTACAAAGCTGGCTGTTTTTCTTTATCTCAGCCAGATTTGGTCCGGTGCAGGTCACCACCAGAAGCTCAGGAAATCCATCGGAATTCTTGAGACTTTTGGAGGTAAAGCCATGTGGCAACGGAATAATGGGCAGGCAGAAGATGACCTGCAATTCAGGTTTACAGCATATTTAGTTTCGGCGGTCAAACGCCGCAGAAAAGATTATTTGATCCAGCTCTATAAGCGCAACAGTATAGAGAGTGCTGTAGAAGCGGTCTATGAATCCGAACCCAGCTCAGAGGAAGTGGTCTTGGACAGATTGCCGCTTATGGATGTCATTGAGAATGGAGTGCTTCTGGAGGCGTTGCAGAAACTCAATGAACGGGAACGCCAGATATTTCTGGCTCGAACGCTGGAGGAAGAAGATTTTGAGACGCTGGGACTAAAGTTTGGGCTGTCCTATAAAGGGGCAGCGGCACTTTACTACAGGACGATTCAGAAAATCAGAAAGTGCATTGAAGGAGGTGACAAAAAATGAATTTTGAATGTCTGCTTCTCAGCGCCAAGGCTGGCAACGAGGATGCCATTACGGCAATCTTACAGATGTACCGGCCATTGCTACTCAAGTATGCCATTATTGATGGCGTACTTGATGAAGATTTATACCAGGAATTGAGCATTATTTTACTGAAGGCAATCAGCCTGTTTAGGATTTAAGTCAATGAGAAAGGCTCCGAGATCATTACGGCCTCGGAGCCTTTCTTACTGACTTAAAAAGGAGAACTGTTAAATTTATACCCACTGCCCAGTACGGTGCGGATATAACCGCCCTTCGGCGTGTCTGGCGTCAGCTTGCGACGGATCTGACCGATGACGCTGGCAACTGCAGTACCGCAGTGTTCACCGTCTCTATCCCATACGGCCTCATAAATCTGGCTGGCTGAGAATACCCAGCCAGGATGACGAGCCAAATAAGCGAGGACAGCAAACTCATGTTGGGTCATAGGAATAAGATTGCCACTACAGTACACAGCATGTTCTTTCAGTAAGATTTCCAAATTAGAAAAGGAAAGACTTGACTGTGGTGGAGGGGAAATATGGTCAAAATCTGGTTCATCTGCGATGGCTGCCATGACTCTATTAAAAATATGTTCTTCGTGGTCAGAAATGGACACTATCAAGAGTTTTCCCATATTGTGTGTATCCCCTCCTGCATACTTATATTTGGTGTTCGGTGATTTTTCCTTTTGTCAGCGAACATGGGTTTTCGTTGTGGTAAAATTAGGTTATTGATTTTTTTCAGAAATAGTATGATTTTCGGCTATGGATATTTCCCTATGAAGATGTATTGCCATAAATAGCGTGATTACTACGGAAATTATATCTGCAATAGGCTGGGCATATAGGATTCCATTCATGCCCCATACCATAGGAAGCAGCAAAATGACAGGAACAAAGCAGATACCTTGTCTGCATGCTCCCAAAAAGAAACCTGCTGCTCCCTTGCCCAGAGCAAGAAATAGAGAGGAGTATACTGTGTAGAAACCGAAAAAAACGAATGTAAGACCGTTCGCAAACAGGGACTTTTGACCGGCTAAAATCATTTGAACATCTCCCTCGGTAAATTGAGAGATAATCTTCGTGGAGAAAACGGCCATCACCAAGCCCACGACTAAGCAGAAACTTGTAGACCAAATGATTGAGGTTTTGATTGCTTCGCGTAGACGATCAAATTTCTTTGCCCCATAGCTGAATCCGGCAATAGGCTGAAACCCTTTCAGAAATCCAAAGACAACAAGCGTTCCCATAGCAGTAATTCGCGTGACTGCCCCCATGCCTGCAATAACCGAATCGCCATAATCGCTGGCTGCACGGTTAATCAGGGTAATCGAAAGACTTGTAAGCAACTGGAATACCAAAGTAGGTACACCGATTTTCAAGATTTCCGCCATCATTTGCCCATTTGGAGAAAATGCTTTTAAGCTGAAAGAAAATGCACTTCTTTTTCGCAGAATGTATGTAAGATAAACAAGTGTAGATACCAGCTGAGAAATCGCAGTGGCGATCGCTGCACCGGCAACCCCCATGTTGAAAGTGTAAATAAAAAGAGGGTCTAATCCGATATTCAACACAGCTCCCAACAGTAATGCACACATAGTTGTCTTTGCTGCACCTTCACTGCTTACAATATTGTTCATGGTCACATTAAACACATTGAAAACACAGGACAATATATAAATTCTTGAATATGTCAGAGCATACGGCATGATAGTTTCTGTCGCGCCTAACATAGTCAAAATTGGTTTAAGGAAGATTGTAGAGAAAAGGATGATAATAGCGCCAATCAGAAGACTACTATACAGAGCGGTACTTGCCACCTTATTGGCAGTATCCTTATCGCCTCGTCCCAAAAGTCTTGACAGGTAGGATGCAGCACCGTTGCCAAACATTAGTCCCAATCCAACTACGACTTGTCCTAACGGGAAAACGATAGAAATGGCTCCCATTTGACTCTTTCCCAGTCCGCTCACAAAATAGGCATCCACCAGATTATATAGGGCATTGATTAACATCCCAATCATAATCGGCACGCCAAGCGCCATCAGAGCTTTGGGGATAGGCGCACTGCCCAAAAGCTCAAGTTTGTTGTTACGTTCACTCATTGTTAATACTCCTTTCGCTCCTTAGAGATATAAATTATAGTGGTATAAATTATAGCATACTACCGAATGAATATACTACTATAATTTATAGTAGATGTCAAGAGGTGAGAAGCGATTTGCCTTGACAAAAAGTATAAAGTCTACTACTATAATTTATAGCGGATTTGACGGTAATATTTCATGCAGAGAACATAGCGAAAGGGTGTGGTCCACATGGCTACCATAGATTTGATCGTGTTGGGAATTTTGAAAAAGGAGCCAATGAGTGCCTACGATATTCAAAAATTAGTAGAATATAGAAAAATATCAAAATGGGTAAAAATCAGTACACCATCTATTTATAAAAAAGCAATTCAGTTGGAAGAAAAAGGACTAATCCGAGGCGAAATCGTAAAGGAAGGAAAGATGCCAGAAAAAGCAATTTACTCCCTAACGGAAGCTGGAGAAGCAGAATTTGAACGCCTCATGTTTGAGATTTCCGCAAAGCCGATTAACATTTTTCTTGACTTCAACGCTGTTATTGTAAATTTGGACTCCTTGCCGCCCGAAAAACAAAAGTCGTGCATAGCAGAGATTCAGGAAAATGTTAGTGTCTTAAAATCCTATTTGGAAGATAATATACGGGAAAAAGAAAATACCCCCAGCATTCCGGAAACAGGTATGGCTGTCTTGCGTCAGCAGTATGTACTGGTGGAAGCAATCCAACAATGGATTAGTTCTTTAAATATTATCTGAAACCAGTATTCTTACAGGAATTATAGTTGATTGAGTTATAGTGTTCATGTCTCATGGAAATAAGAAAGGCTTCGAGATCATTACGGTCTCGAAGCCTTTCTTGCTGTTTTAAAAGGGAGAGCTGTTAAACTTATATCCACTGCCCAGTACGGTGCGGATATAACCGCCCTTCGGCGTGTCTGGCGTCAGCTTGCGACGGATCTGACCGATGACGCTGGCAACTGCAGTACCGCAGTGTTCACCGTCTCTATCCCATACGGCCTCATAGATCTGGCTGGCTGAGAATACCCAGCCAGGATGACGAGCCAGATATGTAAGGACAGCAAATTCATGGTAAGTCAAAGCGATGAGGGTACCGTTGCAATATACGGTTTGTTCCTTTAGCCGAATTTCAAGACCAGGGAAGGAAAGTGCAGACTGCGGTGGAGATGGTGCAAGGTGGATAAACTCTGGCTCATCCGCAATAAGCTCCATAATTTTGTTGATTATATGTTCTTCATGATCAGGAATGGACAGAATCAGAAGTTTACCCATTTTGCTCACATCCTTTCTCACATGTTATTTTTGCGACATTTCACTCCGAAGTCCTCAGCCGTTCCACCACAGTTCCCTTGTTAAAGAAGTGGAGAACGATCAGCGGAATAACCGCAGCCAGCAGCAGATAAAGCACACCAATGACCAGAACAGGAACCAATGTAATGTTCAGAGTAAAGAACCACATGGAAGGGCCATTCAATGCGCTCTTTAGCACTGTGACAGCCAGGATTGCTGCGACTGCTCCGCCGATAATGTCTGCGCCGGCGGCATAATAGATGCCCTCATAGACCATCAGGCGGCGAAGCTGCTTGCCGGTCATACCGATGCTCTGCATGGTAGCGAACTCATGGCGGCGGGTGATGATGTTGGTAATTATCATGTTGGTAAAGTTGATCAGTCCCGCAAAGGCCATGATACAGCCGATCAGACCGCCGATAACCAGGATCATGCTGCGAACCGAATCAAGCTGCTCTTTCAACAACTTGGTGGAAGTATAGGCAACCGAAGAATTTTCGCTCACATAGCTGCTCAAAAATTCTTCCATCTGCGGCTGCAAGGCTTCCTCCACATTGAATCCATAAGTCAGCAGCGTGGGAGCGTCATAGATTTCCTTAAATACAGTGTCCGGCAGATATACAAAAGGAGCATCAGCGGCGATGTGTGCCTGGGCGGTGGTGCCTGTCGGTGTTTCGGTTTCTGTTCCCACGAGAATCGCTTTTGCAAGGATGGTGCTGGTTTTGACCAGTTCCCCATCCTTGTAGAAGGAAATGCTCTCTCCAACCTGTAACTGATCGGTCAGCGGAGTGTTCCTTGGTTCCTCTGTCAGTTTGTCCATGGGGCAGCCAATAATGACATATTCTCCGGTAGCCATTTTCTGCGTTAGGGTTTCAGCATCTTTTTCGCCTTCAAAAATACGCATATCAGCCCAGAAATTTTCGGAGGCTCCCATCACATTACCAAAATAGCGCCTTTCGGTATCAGAACTTGTGTACAGGCTATATCCCTGATAGCTTTGATTTACAACGCCTTCTTCCTCATGGAATAGCTCTATGCCGCTTAAATCTTCAAACCCATAGTCAACCAACACATTTCTATCGTCTTTTGTATTTCGGTAAAGATAGCGTTCATCCTCAACTCCGGGCTGTCCGGCAATCAGATCCACCGCCTGCTGTGAGAGCGCATCTTCATGGTGCTGAACGCTTTCCATTACATTAAATGCGGCGGAGTTATAGACATTAAAATCTGTTCTGGTGACACGGTTTACCCACTTTTCTTCATCAAGGCTTTGCGTCACAATGATGATAGAGTTGAACAAGACGATGCACAGAAGCAGGGAAATAATGATGAACGCTGAACGCCGACGATTGCGCCCCAGATTGGAAAAGGCCATGCGGGACAGCTTTACTCCATTGGTACGCTTGGCACTTCTCTTTTTATAGGCGTTCTGCTCAGTGTAGCGGATCGCCTCCAGAGGAGAAATCTTTGCCGCCTTTTTTGCAGGCTTCCGGGTGCTGATAAACACGGTCAAAATTGTAAAGAGAGCGGCGATAACAAAGATCAGAGGCGAGGTCGATACGGATGTACCCACCATAGAGTATTCAAGGTTAATGATCTCTGTTACGATAGGAAGCAGCACCCAGCCGGCAAAAAAACCGGCGATCAGACCGATGGGTAGCCCAATCAGCGTGAGCCAGATTGCCTGACGGTTCACAATGCCCTTGATCTGGCGTGTGGAAGTGCCAATCGTCCGCAGCAGGCCGTATTGACGAACATCCTGCATCACAGAAATATCAAAGATATTGTAGATCAGCAGGTATCCGCACACGACAAACATCAGGATAAATACAACAGCAAACACGATGGACTCTGATGAAGTCAATCCCTGGGACATTTGATTTTCAGAGGCGAGAATGAAATTGTCTGCTCCCATATCCTCTGGATTGCCGCCAATGGAGTAAACAAACTCATTCAACTGCTGCTGAATATTTGCTTTATTCTTCAGCACGACATCGGAAAAAGTAACGCCGGACATTTCATGGTCTACCGCATAAGTGTTCTGGACCACATCGGGGTTTTCCTTTATAAACTGCTCTGAAACAGTCGCAACGCTCACAGAGTCATTGCTTGCTTCCCACCAGCCGGAAAGCACCATATCATAATGATAAGTTTTCCCCCGCAGTTCAAATTCCAACGGAACCTCTGCGCCGATCTCAGGTTCTACACCCAGCGCCTTCAGCGCCAAATCCGTAGTGGCGATCTCATTCGCTTTCTCCGGTGCAGCTCCGTGGGTAGGCACACAGAAGGTCAGCTCCTGCTGCACACTGTCCGCATAATTGATCTCAATGGAATGGCTGGAAGTATTGCTTGCATAGCCAATGATACGCCGGTGGCCTGCCTGCTCCACAAAGTCGCTGTTTGCAAGCTGCTCGTACTGTTCCTCCGTCATATACCCCAAAGTGCCATCCGCCTTGCTGCCTTTCTGCATTTGCAGAGAGAGCTGGATGGAGGACGCCATATTGAACGCCAGGGAAGTAATAGAGGTAAACAGGAAAGCAGTCAGGATGATTGCCAGCAGCGCAGCCAGATTGCGAACCTTATTCTTCTTGAAATAGCGTTTGGACAGCTTGGTAATTACTTTGGAATTATTGTTGCCAAATAAAATATCATTCATGTTGGTCACCTCCTATGCCTTTATTCATTTACCCGAAGCCGTTCTACAACACTCCGATTGTTAAAGAGCCGCAGTGCAACAACGGGAACAATAAATGCCAGTACCAAAAAGAGAATTAGCACAATCAGTGCAGGCAATAAGGTCATCTGGAATGTCATCATATTGTACTGTGCATCTACCAGTACCTTTACCAAGGTTAATCCCAAGAATCCAGATGCGACTACTCCAACGATTCCAGCCCGAAGCACATAAGAAAGACTTTCCAATATCACCATTTTTCTAAGCTGTTGGTCGGTCATACCGATGCTCTGCATAGTGGCAAACTCATGCCGTCGGGTAATGATATTGGTCATAACCAGATTGATGAAGTTGATTAGACCAACCAGGGCAAATACCGCGCCAATCATTCCGCCGATCAGTAGGGTTGCATTTTTGATACTGGTTATAGTGGCCCGTAAACTTCTGGTAGATATATACCCAACATCATCCTTTTGTGATAGATAATTTTCCATATCCTGCCGATATTCCTCTTCAACATCAAACAACAGAGCATATAAAGTTGGGTCCTTATAAATTTCTTTGAAATGTTCCTCCGGCATATAGATCAATGGCATACCAACATCTGAAATCATAGTTTTTCCAACTATATTCACACTGACTTCTGTCTTTGTAATAGCCGCTTTGGCTATGATAGGGCATTTCTCTGTTGGTACCCCGTTTTCATAAAACTGAATCGGATCACCCACTGACAGCCCTGCATACATACTATTGTCAGCGCCGCCTGTTATCTCGCCACGATCATTATACATGGCAACTAAAATGACGCCATTTTCATTCCGCAACTTTTCCTTCAAAATTTCCAGATTTGTTTCTCCCTCTACAATATCCATCTTATCCAGTAAACTTTCAGAGAAACCAAATACATTTCCTAAAGGCAAGTTATCCGGTGTCAAGGCTGTGAAATCTGACATTTCTCCATTCTGATGCACTCCCAAATTGATATTGTCAGGGAAAGCGTAGCTATACCGATTTGTATTATCTACGGAATATGGAACTCCCCAATCACAGGCAATATGAGCATCTTCATAAGTATTGCGGTACAGTTTTGCCTCATGAGTGATTCCAGATCTCTCCTCAATATCAGCTATTATCTGATCTGACAGTCCACTATCGTGTCTCATGAATCCATCGCCAGTTCCACTATCGGGATTATAAACCGCAAAGTCACTTCTGGTCTGTGATTTGATAAAAACATTTTCATCAAAGCTGCCTGTAAAAATAAAAACAGAGTTCAATAAAACAATACTTAAAGTCAGCGATACAACAATGAATACAGTTCGGCGTTTATTTCTGGTTGTATTGGCAGTTGCCATACGGGAAATAACAGAACCGCTGTGAGAAGTTTTTCTTTTTACAGAAAAATGCTCGTGTTCTACATAGCGTACTGCTTCAATAGGAGAAACGCGGGATGCTTTTTTCACAGATTTTCGCGTACTAATAAACACAGTAATGCCAGAAAACAGAATGGAAATGATAACGATGACAAGGTATGGGAGAGAACCAACCTCAATATTGCTGGCACCGTAATCAAATGCGAATACCTCAATAGCAGCAGGAAGAACGCCCCGCCCAACCAGAAGTCCCACAAGCAGCCCCACTGGTGTTCCGATCAGGAATAGGTACAATGCCTGCCAGTTGACCAAGCGCTTGACCTGTTTGGAAGTTGTTCCCACAGTCCGTAGCAGGCCATACTGCCGAATATCGTTGGTAACTGCAATCTCAAACACATTGTAGATCAGCAGATACCCACAGAACATGAACAGAATGCCAAATACAATCGTTGCAAGAACAACAAACATATTGCTGTCATCTGAAAAATCCATATATGTACTGACACGCACAAAGTTATCAGCATTCACATCATCAGGATTGCCACCAATGTTGCGAACCAATTCTCCAACTCGTTCCTTTGCCATTTCAGTATCTTTCATAATGGCATCTGCGGTATAAGCTCCGCCACCATTTCGATCTTCGGGAAAAGTATTGAAAATCTCAGAGTATTCAGCGACAAACGCATCTGACACAATGACGAATCCAACTCCGTCTCTGGAGGTATCATAGATACCGGATACCACCATATCAAAATGGTATTCCTGCCCGTCAACCTTAAATTCAACTGGGAGTTTGGCACCGACCTTTTCTTCGATTTCCAAGTCTTTTAGTACATTGGTCGTCACTAAAACTTCATTTGCAGCTTTCGGAGCAGAACCTGTGTGTGGGATGATAAAACGAAGTTCCTGCATAGTCGAATCAGCATAATCAATTTCTACCGGAAGACGATTGGTATTGGTCATTCTTTGAACTGGTCTCCAGCATCCGACTGACTCAAACATGGAATCACTTTTTAACTGTTCAAATTGTTCCTCCGTCATAAACTGGATTACGGTATCTGCTTGCGTACCAAGCAGCTTCTTTTGGCTGTATTCCATCGTACCTTTCGCTCCAAGGCCAATCGTCAGCACGGATGTAAAGAGAAAGGTTGTCAGGGCAATCGCAATGATTGCAATCACATTCCGCATTTTGTTACTGCGAAAACTGCGGTTTGCCAGTTTTTTGATGACAGCCTTGTTGTTATTGCCAAATAGAATGTCATTCATAGTTCCGCCCCCTTTAATGCACAATCTTACCATCCTCGATCCGAATAATGCGGTCGGCAAGCTGGGCGATCTCATTATTATGGGTAATCATTACGAGGGTCTGGTGGAATTTTGTGCTGGTAACTTTCAGCAGGCTCAGCACATCGCTGCTGGTCATACTATCCAGATTGCCGGTAGGCTCGTCAGCCAGAACGATAGCAGGCTTCGATACCAGAGCGCGGGCGATGGCTACACGCTGCTGCTGGCCGCCGGAGAGATTGCTGGGCATATTGTTCAGCTTATCCTCCAGCCCCAGCATCCGCACCACTTCTTTCATAAACTTCTTGTCTACCTTGTTTCCGTCCAGTTCTACGGGCAACACGATGTTTTCGTAGACATTTAGCACTGGTACCAGATTGTAGTTTTGGAAGATGAAGCCGATCTTTCTTCTGCGGAAGATGGTAAGCTGCTCATCTTTCAATGTAGAGAGGTCGCGCCCATCCACAATAACCTTGCCGGAGGTAGGTACATCCAGTCCGCCAATCATGTTTAGCAGAGTGGATTTGCCGCTGCCGGAGGTTCCAACAATCGCTACAAATTCCCCCTGCTCAACAGAGAGGTTCACACCATCCAGGGCCTTTGTGATATTCGGCTTTGCGCCGTAGTATTTTTTCAGTTCAGTCGTTTGCAAAATGCTCATAGAGAACACCATCCTTTCTTTCAGTTAGCCCCATTGTAACGAACAAACCTCACAGAAATGTCACGAGCCACAAAAAATTTCCGCTAAATTCGGCTCCAAATGTCACAAGTTCGTGACATTTGAAAAACCGGGAGAAAAATCCCCCGGTTTTCCGCGTCCCACAGCCACATACGACGGCGCAGGAAGTATTCACTTGATATGGCTGCGCCTGTTATTCATTTACCCGAAGCCGTTCTACGACACTTCGATTGTTAAAGAGCTGGAGTGCGACAACAGGGACAATAAACGCCAATGCCAAAAACAGAACCAGCATAATCAGTGCAGGGAGCAGCGTCATCTGGAATGTCATCATGATACTGGTTGGACCGTTTTCTACAAAAGCCCTTACCAATGTTATGCCAAGCGCCCCCGCAGCCAGTGTACCAACAATCCCTGCCAGCAGCACATAGGAGAAACTTTCAGAAATCATCATCTTTCTGAGTTGTTGATTCGTCATACCAATACTCTGCATGATGGCAAATTCATGACGGCGGGTAACGATATTGGTCATAACCAGATTGATGAAGTTGATCAGGCCCACCAAAGCAAACACAGCACCGATCACTCCACCGATCAGCAGGACGACATTTTTTACACTGGAAACAGTTGCTTTCATCATCAGAATGGAGGTATAGGAAACATCTGTATCCTGCGTCAGATAGTTTTCCATTTCCTGCTGGTACTGTTCTTCTACATCAAAGAGAAAACCGTACAAGGTAGGAGTTTCATAAATCTCCTTGAATTTATTTTCAGCCATAAAGATTTTCGGACCATCTATTATTCCTGAGATATTTGAACCGCCGCCAGTCACAGTTGTTTCGCTATGAGTAGCTGCGGCTTTTGCGATAATGGTAAATTCCTCGGTTGGGGTTCCATTTTCATAAAATTGAATGGTATCTCCAACTGATAATCCACGATAATCGGCGGCATTCGCCCCACCAAAGTTACCATGGTCGTTATATTCGCCCATTAAAATTACATTGTTGCCATTCCAAAGTTTGTCTTTTAAGGCAGATAAATCAGTTTCACCTTCGATAATGTCCAGCCGATTTAAGAAGTTTTCCGAAAAGCCAAATACATTTCCGAGAGGGTGGTTATCCGCAGTCAGGACAGCAGAGTCCCTTTCTGTTCCTGTTTGGTAGACACCTAAGTTAAGGTGTTCCGGCACCATTCGTTGCTCCTTATTTGTATTATCAACCACATAGGATGTTCCCCAGTCACAGGAGATATGGTCATCTTCAAAAGTGTTTCGGTATAGGTAGACTTCGTTTGTAACTCCAGGCTGTTCCTTGATTTCCTCCACTGCCTTCTCTGGAACAGTACTGTTATGCCCAAAGTCATTTCCAAACGCCGCCTGAATGCCGGGGCTATATACCATAAAATCACTTCGGGTCTGTTTTGCGATATAGGCATCTTCATCAAAGCTGCCACTCACTATGAACACCGAGTTCAGAAGGACAATACTCAAAGTCAGAGAAATCACAATAAAGACTGTTCGGCGCTTATTGCGCTGAAGATTGGCCTTCGCCATGCGTGGGATAACCGCTCCTAGCTCTGTCTTTTTCTTTTTTATGGAAATCGCATTTTGCTCTACATAGCGGATAGCCTCGATAGGTGACACACGAGATGCCTTCTTCACCGATTTTCTGGTACTGATATAAACCGTAAGTCCCGAGAACAGAACCGCGCCTGCGATAATGCCCAAATACGGGAGTGTGCCGACCTCAATGTTTCCTCCGCTGAAATCAACCGCAAATATCTGGAGTGCAGCAGGCAGAATACTGCGGCCAAGCAATGTGCCCAAAAGCAGACCGAGTGGCGTACCGATCAGGAACAAGTACAGTGCCTGCCGGTTGACCAAACGCTTGATCTGCTGGGAAGTAGTCCCCACAGTCCTCAGCAAGCCGTATTGCCGAATATCATTTGTTACAGCAATCTCAAACACATTGTAGATCAGCAGATACCCACAGAACATGAACAGGATACCGAAAACGCCGGCTACCAGCCACATCATAAGACCGCTTTCATTAGAGACAATGGGATTAGGGGCAACGCGAACCGCATTGGCTGCATTGACATCATCCGGATTACCGCCGATATTGCGGACAAGCTCTGAAATGCGATCCTTTACCATATAACTATCCCGCATTACTACATCGGCTGTATAAATACCACAGCCAACACGCCCCTGGGCAATATCGCTCATCATTTCTGCATTTTCTTCCAGAAAGGCTTTAGAAACAATGACCGATTCCGATTTTTCATTTGGTGTGTCGTAAATGCCGGATACGATCATATCAAAATGATAAACCTGATCACTTTGACGAACCTTCAATTCAACAGGAATTTCCGCCCCGATTTTTTCTTCAATGTTCAGATCCTTCAGTATATTGGCAGAGACCAAAACCTCATCTGCCTTTTGAGGGGCAGAGCCTGTGCGCGGCGTCAGCATCCGAATTTCCAACTGGGTCTGGTCGGCATAATCGACCTCTGCGACACGCCGGTTTGTGTTGGTCATAATTTCAACCGGTATCCAACAGCCTACCTTTTCAAACATGGCATTTTGTTTTAACTGCTGGAACTGCTCCTCGGAAAGTCCCTGTACCAGAGCATCCGCAGATGATCCCATCAGCTTTGCCATGCTGTATTCCAGCGTCCCACTGGCACCCATGCCAATGGTCAGGACTGCCGTAAAGAGAAAGGTTGTTAGGGCAATCGCAATCACTGCAATCACATTCCGCATTTTGTTGCTGCGAAAACTGCGGTTTGCCAGCTTTTTGATGACAGCCTTGTTGTTATTGCCAAATAGAATGTCATTCATAGTCCCGCCCCCTTTACTGTACGATCTTACCATCCTCGATCCGAATAATACGATCAGCAAGCTGGGCGATCTCACTGTTATGGGTAATCATCACGAGGGTCTGGTGGAATTTCTGGCTTGTGGTTTTCAGAAGCCCCAGCACATCGGCACTGGTCTTGCTGTCCAGATTGCCGGTGGGTTCATCAGCCAGTACGATAGCGGGCTTCGACACTAAGGCGCGGGCAATGGCTACGCGCTGCTGCTGGCCGCCGGAGAGGTTATTGGGCATATTGTTCAGCTTATCCTCCAGCCCCAGCATCTGAACAACTTCTTTCATAAACTTCTTGTCTACCTTGTTTCCGTCCAGCTCCACAGGAAGCACAATGTTTTCAAAGACATTCAGCACCGGCACCAGATTGTAGTTCTGGAAGATAAAGCCGATCTTTCTTCTGCGGAAAACGGTCAGTTCCTCGTCTTTAAGTTTGGACAACTCCTTGCCATCCACGACCACCTGGCCGGAGGTAGGCACATCCAATCCGCCGATCATGTTCAGCAGAGTGGATTTGCCGCTGCCGGAGGTTCCAACAATCGCTACAAATTCCCCCTGCTCAACAGAGAGGTTCACACCATCCAGGGCCTTTGTGATATTCGGCTTTGCGCCGTAGTATTTTTTCAGTTCAGTCGTTTGCAAAATGCTCATAGAGAACACCATCCTTTCTTTCAGTTAGCCCCATTGTAACGAACAAACCTCACAGAAATGTCACGAGCCACAAAAAATTTCCGCTAAATTCGGCTCCAAATGTCACAAGTTCGTGACATTTGAAAAACCGGGAGAAAAATCCCCCGGTTTTTCGTGCCCCACAGTCGCATACAACGGCGTAGGAAGTATTCACTTGATATGGCTGTGCCTGTTATTCATTTACCCGAAGCCGCTCTACAACACTTCGATTGTTAAAGAGCCGGAGTGCGACAACCGGAACGATAAATGCCAATACCAAAAACAGAATCAGCATAATCAGCGCAGGCAGCAAGGTTATCTGGAATGTCATCATCATACTGGTAGGACCGTTTTCTACAAAAGCCCTTAGCAATGTCATGCCAAGTGCCGCCGCAGCTAGTGTACCGACAATCCCTGCCAGCAGCACATAGGAGAAACTTTCCGAAATCATCATTTTTCGGAGCTGCCGGTTCGTCATACCAATGCTTTGCATGGTGGCAAACTCATGACGGCGGGTAACGATATTGGTCATAACCAGATTGATGAAGTTGATCAGGCCCACCAAAGCAAATACAGCACCTATCATTCCGCCAACCAGCAGGACAACATTTTTAATGCCTAAAACATTAGCTTTCAGCGTTGAAATAGAGTTATAGGAAACATCGGTGTCCCGCATCAGATAGTTCTCCATATCCTGCTGATACTGTTCCTCTACATCAAAGAGGAAACCATACAAGGTAGGAGTTTTATAAATCTCTTTGAAATTATTTTCTGACATATAGATCTTTGGTCCGCCAACATCTGTTGCAATATTAGCGCCACCGCTAGTCAAGGTCATTTCATTGCTCGTAACAGCAGCCTTGGCAATCACTGTAAACTCCTCAGTCGGAGCTCCATTTTCATAAAACTGAATGGTGTCTCCAACCGACAGGCCAAAATAATAGGTATTATCCGCACCACCGCTTAATTCTCCCTTATCGTTATAGTGGCTTACTAAAATTACATTGTTGCCATTCCAGAGTTTTTCTTTCAGGACAGACACATCGCTTTCACCCTCAACAATGTCCATCTTGTTCAGGAGATTTTCAGAGAAACCATACACATTTCCAAGTGGAAGGTTATCCGCAGTCAACGCAGCATAATCCCCTCCATACTCAATCCAGCCGAGATTTAATGAATCAGGAAGTACATAGGCATATTTATCCCTATTATCAATCGAGAAAGAAGGCCCCCAATCACAGGCAATATGATCATCCTCAAAAGTGTTACGGTATAGGCGGACTTCGTTCATTACACCTGGCTGCTGTTCAATTTCCTCTACCGATTTTTCTGAAACAGTACAGCTGTGTCCAAATTCATCTCCCCATGCGGCTTGAATGTCCGGGTTGTAAACCGCAAAGTCACTTTTGGTATGGGTTTTGACATAAACATCTTCATCAAAGCTGCCGCTGAAGATAAATACCGAGTTCAGGAGGACGATGCTCAAAGTCAGCGAAATCACAATAAAGACTGTCCGCCGCTTATTGCGTTGCAGGTTGGCTTTCGCCATGCGAGGAATAACTGCTCCGGTATTTGTCTTTTTTCGCTTTATGGAAATAGTGTCTTGCTCTACATAGCGGATAGCCTCGATAGGTGACACACGGGAGGCTTTCTTCACCGACTTTCTGGTACTGATATAAACCGTAAGTCCTGAGAACAGGAGCGCGCCTGCGATAATGCCTAAATATGGAAGTGTGCTGACCTCAATGTTTTTACCACTATAATCGACTGCAAACATCTGGAGTGCCGCAGGCAGAATACTGCGTCCGAGCAGGAGTCCAAAAAGCAGACCGAATGGCGTACCGATCAGGAACAGATACAGCGCCTGCCGGTTGACCAAACGCTTGATCTGCTGGGAAGTAGTTCCCACAGTCCTAAGTAAACCATACTGCCGAATGTCGTTGGTAACTGCAATCTCAAATACATTGTAGATCAGCAGATACCCGCAGAACATGAATAGGACGCCAAATACACCCGCTACCAGCCACATGATAGAGCCGCCGCTGTTGTTGGAAAGGAAAGTGTTGGGGGCTACACGGACATAATTCTCAGCGCTTCTATCGTCTGGATTACCGCCAATGCTGCGGACAAACTCCGAGATACGCTCCTTTACCATGGAGCTATTCCGCATAATCACATCAGCATCATAAATGCCACAGCCCTCACGCCCTTGGGCAATTTCACGCATCATCTTTGGATTTTCTTCCATGAAGGCTTTGGAAACAATGACTGATTCCGATTTTTCGTTTGGTGTGTCGTAAATACCGGATACAATCATATCAAAATGATACATCTGGCCGCTTTGACGATTCTTAAATTCGATAGGAATTTCTGCCCCAATTTTTTCTTCGATGTTCAGATCCTTCAGTATATTGGCAGAGACCAAAACCTCATTTGCTTTTTGGGGCGCAGAACCTGTGCGCGGCGTCTGCATCCGAAGCTCCAACTGAGGCTGATCGGCGTAATCAATTTCCGCAAATATTCGGTTGGTGTTGGTCATGATCTCAATGGGCACCCAACAGCCCACCTTTTCAAACATGGAGTTTTCTTTTAACTGCTGGAATTGTTCTTCGGAAAGACCCTGTACCAGCGCATCCGCACCAGTGCCGATCATCTTTGCCATGTTGTATTCCAGCGTTCCCTTGGCTCCCATACCAATGGTCAGGACTGCCGTAAAGAGAAAGGTTGTCAGGGCAATCGCAATGACTGCAATCACATTCCGCATTTTGTTGCTTCGGAAGCTGCGGTTTGCCAGCTTTTTGATGACAGCCTTGTTGTTATTGCCAAATAGAATGTCATTCATAGTTCCGCCCCCTTTACTGCACGATCTTACCATCCTCGATCCGAATAATGCGGTCGGCAAGCTGGGCAATCTCACTGTTATGGGTAATCATCACAAGGGTCTGGTGGAATTTCTGGCTTGTGGTTTTCAGAAGCCCCAGCACATCGGCGCTGGTCTTGCTGTCCAAGTTGCCGGTGGGTTCATCAGCCAAAACAATAGCGGGCTTTGACACCAAGGCGCGGGCAATGGCTACGCGCTGCTGTTGGCCGCCGGAGAGGTTATTGGGCATATTGTTCAGCTTATCCTCCAGTCCCAGCATCTGCACTACTTCGTTCATAAACTTCTTGTCTACCTTGTTTCCGTCCAGCTCCACAGGCAGTACAATGTTTTCAAAGACATTCAGCACCGGCACCAGATTGTAGTTCTGGAAGATAAAGCCGATTTTTCTTCTGCGGAAAACGGTCAGTTCCTCATCTTTGAGTTTGGACAACTCCTTGCCATCCACGACCACCTGGCCGGAGGTGGGCACATCCAATCCGCCGATCATGTTCAGCAGCGTGGATTTACCGCTGCCGGAGGTTCCCACGATGGCTACAAATTCGCCCTTTTCTATGGAGAGGGTCACACCATCCAAGGCTCTGGTAATGTTCGGCTCTGCGCCATAATATTTTTTCAGTTCAGTCGTTTGCAAAATGCTCATAAAGA
>ERZ791934.615-NODE-615-length-45793-cov-14.003454_pt1 | contig 45793 bp, 37 predicted proteins | sample MGYA00510125_ERZ791934 | MGnify/ENA primary metagenome ERZ791934 (study PRJEB30046, sample SAMN00993240) | human gut metagenome | study: EMG produced TPA metagenomics assembly of the A metagenome-wide association study of gut microbiota in type 2...
CCGCGAGGCGTTTTCGTGCGTATTCTGCACGAAAATCCCGAGTTACACGGCGCGAAACGGCGCTTTTTGCCGTTTCTGTGCATCGCGAAGCGGGTTATTGTTTGCAGCATGCCTTTTGGGCATGGTGTGAACAGTAACTCCTGATGAGGCAGGAATAAGAAACCTTTAAGCATTTAGTAGACGGGTGCAGGATGAGCGAGTATAATGGAGAGAAAGACTGCCTTCTGGAGATACGTGATTTGTATGTTTCATACCATAAAGAGCCGCCTGTTTTTGTAAAGAACGGTTCGGAAGGCAGGGATGGGATTTTAAAGGGAATAAATCTGGAAGTAAAAAAGGGATGTCTGACGGCTCTGCTGGGAGCCAACGGTTCAGGAAAGACGACTCTTTTAAAAGCGGCATGCGGACTGCTTCCAAGCCGCTGCGGTACCGTCAGGGTGTGCGGCCGGGAGCTGCCGTCGTTCAGACGCCGGGAGCTGGCGGCCTTTATCAGCTATATCCCTCAGAAAAACAGTATATTATATCATATCAGAACGGATGAAGTGGTTGTTATGGGGGCGAACCCCAGGCTGAACTGGTATGAAGCGCCTTCATCGGCTCACCGGGAGGAAGCGCGCAGGCTTTTGGAACAGATTGGATTAGGAAATGAAGCGGACAGGGATTTTCTGACTTTAAGCGAAGGTCAGAAACAGCTGGCGCTTCTTTGCCGCGCTCTGATGCAGAATGCTCCGGTGATGCTGTTCGACGAGCCGGACAGCGCGCTTGATTACGGTAACAGAAAGAAGATTTTAAGCCGGATTGCCGCTATTATAAAAGAAGATCGTTACGGGGGACTGATTACAATCCATGATCCCGATTATGCACTGCATTACTGCGATGAAATAATAATCTTAAAGGATGGCGTGATCCGGGAGACGATTTGCTGCAGAAATGTAACTGAAGACGGACGAAGGGACGCCGAACGAAAGCTGAAAATTATTTATCCTGATATCGAGGTGATCAGTTTTAATGGCCGCTTTCTTACGGTTAAATGACGTTGAGATAAAGTAACTATTCACAGCCGTTTTTCAGCGGGGCTGTGAATAGTAACGAGATAAAGGAGGAATGCATTTGAATCAGCGTACTCTTTTAAAAAAGACAATGAGTCTGGCAAGAGCCGGGAACGCGGAAGCATTTCAAAACTTTTATATTCTGACCGTGCAGGAGACATATGGGAAGATTTGTACTCTTGTGAAGGACGAGCAGGCAAAAGAGATGTTGGTGGATATTTATGTAAGACTCTACCGCCATGTGAATACGCTGCCTGTGGACGAAGAGGAACTGGCGGACAGAATTGAAGATGAAATTTACCGTATGGCTGAAAAGAGGCTGGGGGTGGAACCCGACCGGCCTGTTTTTGATGGAGACTACCAGAAGCTGAAGGAAGAGACAGCCGCAACGCTGTGGATGAAGATTGAAGAGAAGGCGGAGATTAATCAGGAGGAACCGGAGGAGGATAAAAGCTCATTTGGCTCCTATCTGTACAGTCTTATGAAGGTTGTGCTGACGGTGTTCGTATTAATTCTGACCGTCGCGGTACTCTTCAGGGGCTGGCAGAAATTTTACGGATCCGGAGCAAAAGAAGAGATTCCGGCTGTTAAAATGGAAACGGCAGCGGCAAGCACGGAGGCTCAGATTACGATTGAGGACGGCGGGCTGAATCCCGGGTGGGAGCAGAAGCCGGACGGCAAGCTCTATTATACGAAGTTGGATGGACGGCTTGCCGACGGCCCAGTCGCTCTGGGCAAACAAATTCTCACATTTTCCAGAAACGGCGAGCTGACAATGATTGGTGACAATAAGGCGGTTTCGGAGAACAGGAACCTGTTCTTTGATGAGATGATACAATACGAAATCAAAGGCGGGGATATTTATAAGGAGGAGCCCGGTGAGGAGGAAACCTGCATTGTTCTGAACGGACACGTGGTGCAGGCCGATTTCAGATGCGGATATCTCTGGTATATCAGTCAATATCAGATACCTAATTCTTCTCAGGTCAAGACAACGATATACAGGGCGCTGCCGGACGGCGGAAGGCAGGAAGAGATTTATTCCACAGACAGCATACTTGAAACAGAGAGCTTTCAGGTCACGGACAACTGGCTTTATTATCTGGCGGATGAGGTTCTGTTCAGAAGAGAGCTGAATACCGATGAGACGGAATATCTTGCCAGAGATGTGGAACATTATTTTGCATGGGACGACACGGCTTATTATATGAAAGACAGAACCCTGGAGAGTGTTTCAAAGGGGGCTGAATATTCCGGAACAGAGGCCGGATATAAGATCGAGATGCAGGAGCAGGGGTTTGTGCTTCTGGACGCATCGGGCAATCCGGCGTTGGACGGCGGGAACGGCGAGGTTCAGGCAGGGGACAGGATCTACCGTCTGGAGGAAGGCGTGATCAAATCAGTCAGTCCGGCGCCGCGAAAGAGCAAGGACGTGACATATTACATCGACGATGCCGGAATGGACCGGAAAATATACTGGAAGGACGGAGCCGGAACAAGGGGGCTTGTGCGTCAGGAGGGACTTGTGGCAGACAGCTTCTGTATAGCCGGGGAGTGGCTGTATTACAGCGCCAGGACGCAGCAGTACGGTGCGGAATGCGGCAGCCAGATTTACCGTCTGAACCTTGAGACAATGGAACTTGAAAAGCACGGGGCCCCATTCCGCGGCTATATGAAGAATCTGTATTATTTTGATAACGTACAGGCCATTTTTGGTGAATATATACCGTCGGTTGCCAGTCCGGACGATATTCATGGTGAAATTGCGGTGGTTTCCCTGGGTGGAGACATTAAAACAGTAAATGATACGGGAATCCGTCCTGCGTCTGACGGCAGCGATATGCTGGAGATGGTTATGGCTGAAGGAGACAGAATTTACTGCCTGTATCACAGGTTAAGCTATGACAGTTCATCCGGGCAGATGGCCTGGGAGACAACGGAACCCCTGGAGATACGGCTGAACGGAAATACGGAATGGAGCGGCGATGAATAATAGAATGGATGGGCAAAATCCAATGCTCCTGGACAAATTAACGGATTATGCGGGTACGGACCACTACCCTTTCCACATGCCGGGCCACAAACGGCGGGAGGAATTGGGGATAACTTCTTTTCCGAATCCATTTTCTGTGGATATCACGGAGATTGACGGTTTTGACAATCTTCATCACGCGGAAGGGATGCTGAAGGATTCCATGGAGCGGGCGGCGGCTGTTTACGGAGCCGATCGGACCTATTATATGGTGAATGGAAGTACCGGGGGTATCCTGAGCGCTGTCTGCGGGCTGACGCGTCCGGGCGGGAAGATTATCATGGCAAGAAACAGCCATAAGGCGGCATACCATGCGGTGCTGCTCAACCAATTAGATCCTGTATATATTTATCCTGATTATGTTTCGGATTTCGGATTTCAGGGCGGTATATCCCCGGAGGAGATTGAAGCGGCGTTTGCAGCCGCCGGCGGACCGGATTGTAACAGGAAGGATATACAGGCAGTATTTGTTACCTCTCCGACGTATGAGGGTATGGTTTCTGATATCGGAGCGATCGCACAGATTGCCCACCGTCATGGCGTTCCGCTGATTGTGGATGAGGCCCATGGAGCGCACTTTTCTTTTGGGAAAGATTTTCCGCGTTCCGCTCTCGACTGCGGGGCGGATGTGGTAATCCAAAGCCTGCATAAAACGCTTCCGTCTCTTACCCAGACGGCGCTGCTGCATATAAAAAGCAAAATTATTGAACCGTCGGAGATAGAAGGTTATCTTCCGGTTTTTCAGACATCCAGCCCTTCTTATGTCTTTCTCGCCTCCATTGAAAACTGCATCCGGTATATGGAGCAGGAGGGGAGAGAGAGGATGCATCGGTTTGCGGCCTCTCTGGAACGCTTTATGGAAAGCGCCGGCACACTGAAACATCTCAGGCTGGCTGACGATTCAGTCTGCGGCAAATTTCATATTAAGGACAGGGATGCCTCGAAAATTGTGGTTAACACCGTCAGATGTGCGTTTACGGGGACGGAGGCGGCAGAAATTCTGCGAAGACGGTTCCGGTTGGAGCCGGAGATGGCCTGCGGCAGTTACTTGCTTTTAATGACCTCCCTGATGGATACGGAAGACGGATTCAGACGATTGGAGGAGGCCCTCCGGTATCTGGACAGCCTTGAGGCTGCGGGCGGCGGAGAGGATTGCGGCAGTGATGACTGCGGCGGGCCCGGGCCGGATGACCGGGACACCGGAACAAAGACGGCGCTCACCTGGCTTGCGGCCCCGGAGAAAAAGCGCAAGCTTTCAGAGGCCTGGGGGAGCGAACGACGGTCAGTGTGCCTTCAGGATGCCGCCGGAGCCGTGAGCGGAGGTTTTATTACGGTATATCCGCCGGGGGTGCCGATGCTGGTACCCGGCGAGGTGATAACAGATGAAGCGGTGGAGCTTATCCTGGAAAACCAGCGGCTTGGCTTGACGGTTGAAGGCATCACGGAGGACGGAAGAGTCTTGGTTTCGGGCCATGGCGGCAAATAAATACAGAGGTGCGGTATAATGGGTAAAATATTCTATGTAATGGGAAAAAGTGCGTCCGGCAAGGACACAATATATAAAAAGCTGCTGGAGCGGTTTCCAGGGCTGAAAACGGTTGTCACTTATACGACCAGACCGATACGGGACGGGGAGACAGAAGGTGTGGAGTACCATTTTACCAGCGTCCCCCAGCTTGAACAGATGAAAACAGAGGGCAGGGTAATAGAGAGCAGAACGTACGAGACTGTATTCGGACCATGGTGCTACTGTACGGTAAATGACGGCCAGATTGACCTGGACCGCCATGATTACCTGATGATCGGGACGCTTGAATCGTACAGAAAAACGAGAGACTATTTCGGATGCGGAAAACTGGTTCCTCTTTATGTGGAAGTGGAGGATGGTGAACGTCTTTCCCGCGCATTGGAGAGGGAGAGGCAGCAGAACAACCCCAAATATGCGGAACTCTGCCGCCGCTTTCTGGCGGATGAGGAAGATTTTTGCGAAGAGAAGCTCCGGGAAGCAGGGATAGAAAGAAGATATGAAAATAAGATAATGGAGCAGTGCCTGGAAGAGCTTGCGGATACGGTGCGCCGCTGTATACGGGAGATTTAATTAAGCAGGTGAGGACGCTGCCGGGCAGGCCGGCGGACGGGGTGGCGAGGTGGTTTTATGAGTCTTTCGTTCCGGGGGAGGATTGTTGTGAGCTGGGACTGCGGAGAAGATATAGTCTGCGGAGCACGTTTTCACTCGGTGGAATGCATCACGCTGCTAAGCTCGACAGAACCTCGCAAATCAGCGATGGATTCCAAAGGCATCCGCAGACTATATCTTCTCCTCCGCCCCAAAGGAAGGTTATCTCCGGGACGAAAGACTCAGCCAGGTGTATCAGCCCCGTCCGCTGGCCTGCGGCCGCTGAATGTCTCACGCGTTAAGTGCGGGGCGGACCTTGTCGAGGCCACTCAGCGCTTCCATAAGTGCAAACGGTCCCCGTAAGTATTCATTCCGGCCGGATTTCCCGTCACGACAACCTCCAAACCGGGGACGGAAGACTCAGGTAGCCCCCACTACACCGGACATGGTCCGTTCCGGACGCGTCCTCCCAACCTCCGTTAAATCTATTATACACTCAAACCTATTGACATTCAAGTTACTTGAAGCTTTATAATAGCAACAACAGAAATGTCGATTTTTGTAATTTTAGGAGGAATGAAGTATGAATGAAGTAACAGAGAAGAAGAAATGGTTTGAACGGGTGAAGATGCCCCACACGTATGTTATACTGATAACGATACTTGTGATTATGACGGTTCTCACCCACATTATTCCGGCTGGTCAGTATCAGAGAGTGGAAGACCCGGTCAGCGGAAAGATGATCGTAGTTCCGGGAAGTTTTGAATTTGTGGATATCAAGGCGCCGGGATTTTTTGACATTTTCCTTTCACTGCAGCGCGGATATGTGGATGCCGCCAATATCATGTTCCTGATTATCTTTGCATACGGCTTTGTCTATATGCTGGTGAAGAACGGAACAATGGATGCGGCTCTGGGAACGCTGGTGCGTCTGGTGGGCAAAAAGGTTCAGCTCATGATTCCGATTACGATGATTGTGCTTGGAGCTTTAAGCTCGACCCTTGGAATTTTTGAAGAGGTTTACGGTCTTTTTCCGGTTTTCGTAGGAATTTCGGTGGCGCTGGGATATGATATTGTAGTCGGAGGTGCGATTGTCTGCCTGGGTGTGATTATCGGATACGCATCAGGTACATTTAACCCCTATACGATTGGTATCGCCCAGGATGTGGCCGGTGTGGAGATGTTCTCGGGACTGGGCCTGCGCGTTGTAATTCTGGTTGTATTTGAATTGGCGGCAATTCTCTATATCATGAATTATGCCCGTAAAGTAAAAGCCGATCCGACAAAGTCGATTATGTACGGTGTGGAGAGTGAATTCGTCCAGAGAAAGAGCCTGGATGAGCTGACCGGAGCTAAAATGAATACAAGACAGAAAATCTGTCTTCTTATTTTCTTCGCAACACTTGGCAGCCTGCTCTACGGTACAACACAGTTAGGATGGTATATCGATGAGATTGCGGCCATGTTCCTGATGATGATGATTTTTGCAGGAATAGCGAGCGGTTACTCTGCAACCGATATCTGCAAAACATTTATAGAATCCACAAAGGCCATGGTTTCCTCCATGCTGATTGTGGGATTCACAAGAGGAATCCTGATTGTCATGAAGGACGGAATGATTTCCGATACAATCGTTTATTATCTGGTATCATTACTTTCCGGAGCCAGCAAGTATGTGTCTGCATACGGCATGCTGTTCCTTCAGAATATTATCAAATTCTTTATTACGGGTTCTTCCAGCCAGGCGACCATCACAATGCCGATTATGGCTCCGACAGCCGAGCTGATTGGACTGAGCAAGCAGATTGCGGTTCTGGCTTACCAGTTTGGCAACGGCTTTGCAGATATGTTCTGGCCGACCTCCTGCGCCCTTTACTGCGGTCTTATGGGCGTACCGCTCAACAAATGGTACAAATTCATTACGCCGTTCTTCGGAATCGTGCTTGTGCTTGAGGTCATCTTTATGACGATCGCAGTAGCCATCGGATACTGCTAAAAATTAAGTGATAAACGATAACCTGCACGCTCTGCGCACAGGTCACCGTCATCAATAAATGTAACCGTTCTTTTCAGCGGGGCTGTGGACAGTAATTTAACGGTTACAAATAAATCAGAGAATGAGGTAGACTATGATTATTAAAAATGGACAGGTCCTGCTTTTTGAGGAAGGCGGATTCGTTAAAAGAGATATTTTGGTAAAGGACGGAAAAATTATTAAGGTGGCGGAAGGGATTTCCCCGGAGGAAGCCGGAGAAGAGATAGTTGATGCGAAAGGAAAGTTTATCACTCCCGGGCTGATTGACGCCCACAGCCATATCTGTATCAGTGAGGAGGGGATGGGCGCCATTGCCGACGACTGTAATGATTACAGCGACGCGGTGATGCCATATCTTGAGACAATTGACGGCATCAATCCCTTTGATCTGGCCGTGGATACGGCAGTTAAGGCCGGTGTGACGTCAGCCTGTGTCTGCCCGGGAAGCGACAGCGTGGTGGGCGGCATCTGCAGTGTCGTTAAACTCAAGGGAAAAGTTGCGGAGGAGATGGTGCTGGAAAGAAAGGCGGCCGTAAAATGCAGCTTTGGCGAGAATCCAAAGAGGGCCGGATACAGCTTTAAGACCAGGATGGGCAACGCGTATCTGCTGAGAAAATGTATTGAGGACGCCATTGATTATAAACACAGAAAAGAAGAGGCGGCTAAAGACGGAAGCTATTTCAGGACGGATATCGGGATGGAAAACATGCTCCCGCTGTTGGAGAAAAAGATTCCGCTCCATGCGCATGTACACAGGGCCGACGATGTCTGCACCGCGATCAGGATTGCAAAGGAGTATGATTTGAAGCTGGTCATTGTCCACTGTACGGACGGAATCTCCATCGTGGATTTTCTCTCCAAACATGACTATCCGGTGATCCTGGGGCCGACGATGTATCCGCGGTCCAAGCTTGAGAGCATGGGACGCTGCTTTGAGACGGCGGGCGTGTTAAATAAAGCGGGAATCAAGATTTGCATCACTGCGGATCATGACGTAACACCGATTTACTATCTTTCCGTATACGCTGCGCAGTCGGTGCGCGCAGGACTTGATGAGATAGAAGGACTGAAAGCGGTTACGAAAAATCCGGCGGAGGTTCTGGGGATTGATGACCGGAAAGGCGAGCTTATGGCCGGCCGCGACGCCGATATCGTTATCTGGTCAAAGCATCCCTTTGATTACGATACAAAAGTGGAAAAAGTTTTCCTGGAAGGACAGGATATGACAATTTAGAATACTGGAGTTTATGACCGGAACCCGGGGAATTTTCCCCGGGGATTTCTGGCGTATATGGGGAAGTTACTGCTTTCAGCTACTTTCCTGCGAGGTGTTTTCGTACGCAGCCGCACGAAAACAAGGGGGAGGCAAAATGGGAAAATTAAAAGACAAAATACAGAACATCAAGATGCCGCACACCTATGTGATTCTTACGATGATTCTTTTGACGGTGGTGGCGCTCACTTATATTATACCTGCGGGGGAGTACGACAGGATCCTTGATCCGGTGAGCAATAAAATGATTGTAATACCCGAATCATTTCATTTTACGCAAGGGGTCAGGCCGGGCTTCTTTGATATTTTCCTGGCGCTCCAGAGGGGGTATGTCAGCGCGGCGAATATCCTGTTCCTGATTATATTTGCCTATGGATATGTCTACGTGCTGATTGACAACGGTACGCTGAGCAGTCTGATCAACTGTCTGATTAAAGCCATGGGCAGCCGCACATATCTGATTATCCCGGTCAGTATGCTGGCCTTCGGGATTCTCGGCTCGACCATGGGGATTTACGAAGAGGTATACGGAATGGTACCCGTCTTTGTCGGGATAGCGGCAGCTCTGGGATATGATGTGGTGGTTGGGGGCGCAATCGTATTTGTGGGAATTGCGACCGGATTTGCAGCCGCCACGACGAATCCCTTTTCCATCGGAATCGCACAGAGCATTGCCGGAGTGCCGATGTTCTCAGGCCTTGGCTACCGCGTCGTTATTTTTGCAGTTTTTCAGACGGTGTCCATCCTCTATGTTATGTGGTATGCGAGAAGGGTAAAGGCCCATCCGGAAAAATCGGTGCTTTTTGGGGAAAAGCTGGATACGCTTCCCGTGCATGAGGCGGAGGAGGGGGCAATGACTGTCCGGCAGAAAATCTGCCTGAGCCTTTTTGTCTTTACCATCGGTTTTCTGCTCTACGGCACGATGAAGCTGGGGTGGTACATCGATGAAATCGCAGCCATGTTCCTGATGATGATGATCATCACCGGAGTTGTTGGCGGCTACGGGGCCACGAAGATTTGCAAAACCTTTATCAAATCCACTCAGAGTATGGTATCCTCAATGCTTGTCGTGGGTTTCACCAGAGGGATTCTCCTGACCATGCAGGATGCGATGATTTCAGATACGATTGTATACTATCTTTCACAGCTTCTGAACGGTCACAGCCAGTATTTCTCGGCAGCCGGGATGCTGGCAATCCAGAATGTAATTAACTTCTTCATCACAGGCTCCTCCAGCCAGGCGACCATTACGATGCCGATTATGACTCCGGTCGCCGATATTGTGGGAGTGAGCCGCCAGACAGCCGTGCTGGCCTATCATTTCGGCGACGGCTTCTCCAACATGTTCTGGCCGACTGCCTGCGCGCTGGAGTGCGGGCTGATGGGAGTGCCGATCAACAAATGGTATAAGTTTATGACGCCTTTATTCTGCATCATGATGGTTCTGCAGGTCGTGTTTATCCTGATTTCCGTGGTGGTCTATGCGTAGGCGGACAGTCGCTGTATAAGCCGTTCCGCTTTGAGCGCCAATGAGAGCGATCAATAAATGTATAAGGTTCATTCAAAAGCCCGAGAAGCGTCCGGGCTTTTGTTATTGAACGAGAAATCTTAGAGGCGCTTCCTGTCTGGGCCGCGCTCCAAGCAAAACAGGCGCAGATAGAGCCGTATCAGCAGGCAGCAGGCCAGCACAAACGAGATTTCCATGGCTGTATTGATAATTCCTGAGAGAATAAAGGAAGAAATGCAAAAAACAGCCGTGGCGATTAAGAGAAGCAGGCAGGGACGCCCTTTTCCGGGGGCGGTCCAGTACAGTTTAAATGCCAGAAAAAGAAGGCAGAAAAACAGGACTACGGTGGAAAGCAGAGCGCTGAACACGTGCAGCGCGGATAAAAGAGGAAAACGGGCAGGCAGGTACGGCGTGGCCACAAAGGCAAACATCATACCGGCGGAGAGGTAAAGCAGCACAAGCTCTTTTCTTATATCGAACTGCTTTTTTGCCTGGAAAAGAATAAAACGGAGTGAAAAAAAGAAATATGTTCCGGTTAAAATACTCCACAGAAGAAATTCGCCCTGTCTGGATAAGGACGTGCGGATTGAAGAAAAATTTGTGGAAAAATAACCGGTTCCGCGGGCCAGCATAAAGGTAGAAAGCGGGATAATAATATACGAAAAAAAAACTGAAACCATGATGTCACCTCCAAAGCCAGAGCGTGTCTTAAAATTCATTCGGGCCAAATCTGCCATAAAGTGTGACGCACTGCCGACAGAAAGCAATTTTCAGACACGCTCTGGACTTATTATCTCCGTGTTGCTTCCTGTATATGTATCTGTTACTGTTCTCACCTCGGCAGAAAGCGGCGCGGTGAGAACAGTAACACGCTTTGCGATGCACAGAAACGGCACAGGCTAAAGTTGTCAGAACTAACGGAATGTGATACAATAAGTTAATTTTCACACCCTTGCCAAAAAGCGGCAATGCTGTGAAAAATAATCATGATAAAAGGAGAAGTGTGATATGGAACTGCCGTTGCCGTTCAGGGAACGAATGAAACAGATGCTGGGAGATGAATATGGGGAATTTCTTGAAAGCTATGACAGGGAGCGTTCCCAGGGACTGCGCCTGAATCTTCTGAAGACAGGCAGGGAGGAATTTCTGGCTAAGACATCTTTTATGCTGGAACCAATTCCCTGGGCGGAATCGGGATTTTATTATCAGCCCCAGGACAGGCCGGGCCGTCATCCATACCATGAGGCGGGCGTATATTATATCCAGGAGCCGAGCGCGATGGCAGTAGTTAGCTTTTTGGATCCGCAGCCGGGAGAGAAGGTGCTGGATCTCTGCGCGGCTCCGGGGGGAAAGACGACCCAGATTGCTTCCAGGCTGCAGGGAAAAGGATTCCTCTTAAGCAACGAGATTCATCCGGCCAGAGCCAGAATCCTGTCCCAGAATGTGGAGCGGATGGGAGTCCGCAATGCGGTGGTGACGAATGAAGACTCCGGCCGTCTGGCGGAGTATTTTCCGGAATTTTTTGATCGGATTGCAGTGGATGCTCCCTGTTCAGGGGAAGGGATGTTCCGTAAGGATGAGGAGGCTGTGAGGGAGTGGAGCACAGAGAATGTAGAGCATTGCGCGCTGCGCCAGCAGGAGATTCTCGCCAATGCGGCGAGGATGCTGAAAGCAGGCGGCAGGCTGGTCTATTCGACCTGCACCTTTGCGCCGCAGGAGAATGAGATGGCCGTGGAGACATTTATTGCAGGACATCCTGAATTTACCATAGAAGAGACGCCTGTCTATGAGGGACTGTCGTCGGGAGTCAGGGAGTGGGGGAACGGTTCTGCTGCGGGGATAGAGAATACGGTCAGAATCTGGCCGCACCGGACCAGGGGAGAAGGCCATTTTATAGCCGTCCTCAGAAAAGACGGCGCGGACAGGGAGCATAAGAGAAATTATCCTGCCTATTTCCTGGACAGAAAAGCCCTTAAGGATTATTATGATTTCTGCAATCAATACCTCACGGAGCCGAATGAGTGGACTGAGCAGGAGACGTTCATTCTTTTCGGAGAACAGCTCTACCGGATACCGGGGGAGATGCCGGGCATTGACAGGCTCAGGATTGTCAGGCCGGGCCTTCACCTGGGCAGCTTTAAGAAAAACAGGTTCGAGCCATCCCACGCACTGGCGCTGGCTTTGAGAAAGGGTGATGCGGCCGGATACCGCGATTATCCGGCCGTATCCCGGGAAGCGGACGCATATCTGAGAGGGGAAACAATAACGGACACAGCCGGAGGGGACGGCCAGAAGGGCTGGACTCTGATGACGGTGGACGGATACTCCTGCGGCTGGGCAAAGCTGGCAGGAGGCGTTCTTAAGAACCATTATCCTAAGGGCCTTAGAAAATAGAAATCCTCCGGGAGCGGGGCGGTAAAGTCCATCGCTTCTCCCGTCAGAGGATGTGTAAAGGTAAGGCGGCAGGAGTGGAGCGACTGCCGCTTTATAAAACGGTAATCAGGATTATAGAGGAAATCACCCAGAAGAGGGTGGCCTATATATTTCATATGCACACGAATTTGATGTGTCCTGCCAGTGTCAAGTGTGATAAGGAGCAGGGAGCAGTCTTTATCGCGGTCGTAGCCGAGCCGGCGGTAGCGGGTGCTGGCATACTCACCCCTCTCCGGATCCACGCAGCGTTCGATGGTGGAGCCTTCCGCTCTGGCGATTGGCCGGCAGATACAGCCCTCCTCTTCTGTCAGGCCTGAGACAATGGCCCTGTACTCCCGGCGGATTGTTTTTTCAGAAACCATGGAGGAAAGGATCGCGCCGCTCAGCATATTTTTGGCAATCAGCAGCAGCCCGGTGGTATCCCGGTCCAGCCGGTTGACGGCGCGGAACACAAAGGCCTCGCCCTTCTCTTTAAAATACCATGCCAGTCCGTTGGCCAGCGTGTTGTCGAAATTGCCCTGGGAGGGATGGACGGGCATCCCGGCCGCTTTATTTATTACCATCAAATCTTCGTCCTCATAGAGAACGGAAAGCTCCATGGGTACGGGAATAATACGCTCAGATGAGGTTTCTTCGGACAGGCGGACGGACAGAATATTCCCTTCTTTTAATACTCTGGTGGTATAGGCCAGCTCGCCTGCAACGGTAATTCCCAGATTTGTCTGTCTCAGGTGAACCAGAATCTTTCTTGAATATCCGCGTTCTCTCAAATATGACTCGATTGTTTTGCCGCAGTCGTTCTCTTTTATTTCATAATCAATTCGCTTTTCCATGAAAGTAATTGTAACAAAAATGCACGCATATGACAAGGAAGTGGGCCTTTAAAGTCATTGCAAATTATTTCTATTTTTGCTACAATCAAAAATAAGAAAATGAGTACATTGACAGTCTCTGTATATGTGACTTAGAAAGGCAGATAATAAATGAATATTTATGATGTTTTTGATATACTGGATGGCGACGCCGAAACAGTTTTAGCCAGATTTGCAGGTAATGAGGGCCTTTGGAAACGTTTTGCGGGGAAGTTCTCTGATGATGAGACATTTCAGCGGCTTAATACAAGCATTGATTCGCAGGATTATAAAGGAATTGAAATGTACGCCCATACCTTGAAGGGAGTTGCAGCTAACCTGGGCTTTGAACAGCTCAGCAGAGATGCGGCGTCGATAGTCTCTGCAGCCAGGGAACAGGAATTTGAAAAAGTTCCGGCGCTCTTTAACGTATTGGCAAAAGAGTATAACAAAGTACTGGAGTGCGTCGGCAGGCTGGACTAAAAGATAATTTTAATTCTAACAGTAAACGGGGGAAAGCAGGATGGAGGATCTGCGTAAAGTCATCTTGATCGTCGATGATATAGAGTTGAACAGGGCTATTTTAAAAGAACTATTCTTTCAGAGCTACTGTGTGGCGGAAGCGGAGAACGGTTTGCAGGCTTTGGAGGCAATTAAAAAATATGGTGATCGGATTGCTATCATACTGCTTGATATTGTGATGCCGGAGCTGGACGGCTTTGGCGTGCTGAGGGAATTAAAACGGCACCATAATAATGAAAAATATCCGGTATTTTTAATCACTGCGGAGGATTCCGATGAGATTATTAATAAAGGCTATGATATGGGCGTGGATGATGTGATTAACAAACCGTTCAACCCAAGTATAATCAGACGGCGTGTGAAGAATACGATAGAGCTTTACGAGCGGCGTCTCCGTATGGAGAGCATTATCGAAGGCCAGACGAGGAAGATTAAAGAGCAGTCCGAGAAGCTGCGGGAGACCAGCCTTGCAATGGTTGATACCCTGAGTACGGTCATAGAGTTCAGGGACTGTGAATCGGGTGGGCATGTTAAAAGAATCAGGACGGCCACTAAGATACTGATGCAGGCTCTCGGAGAGGCGGATCCGACGTACCGTTTCCCGGCGGCCACAATTGAGGAGATTTCAGTGGCATCGGCCATGCATGATGTGGGTAAGATTGCCATTCCCGATTATATTTTGAATAAGCCGGGGAAGCTGACGGCGGAAGAGTTTGAGATCATGAAACTGCATACGGTAAGAGGATGCGAGATTCTGGAGAACGTCGAAATCTTGAAGAATTCGGATTCATTCGTATATTACCATGATATCTGCCGGTGGCATCATGAGAAGTGGGACGGCCATGGATATCCGGATGGCCTGAAGGGAGACGAGATCCCGATATGGGCCCAGGTGGTTGCTTTGGCTGACTGCTATGATGCGCTTGTCAGTGAACGTATCTACAAACCGGCATACAGCCATGAAAAAGCTCTCGAAATGATACAGGCGGGAGAGTGCGGACAGTTCAATCCGGCTCTTTTGAGGGCATTTGCCAAAGTGGCGGATATTTTAAAACTGCAGGAAGGCGATCGGATCCAATCAGGCAGTTTGAAATAAGAGGAATTTACCAGGAGCGGGGCGTCTATTGCACCCGCTCCTTTTTTGAAGGCGGTGACCTGTGCGCAGGGCGTGCTGGTTATCGTTGAGGTCGGTGACATGTGCCCGGAGATTCGCAATAGACAGCTCCTGTCCGGCGCAGGAGGTACTATGGCTGATAAAGAAATATGTATGCGCTAACAACAGAGAGAAAACTGGTGACATTCCGGTATTTCCTTACCGGTATAACGGGGATATTCATTCTTTCATGTGCATTGAGATTTTAAATGTGGTAGAATAAAAGAAAAAGTAAGATGACAAGGAGGCCGGGCCGTGAAAATGCCAAAAGAGAATATCGACACTATAATGTTCGCCCCCTGCGGCATGAACTGCATGGTCTGCTATAAACATTGCTATCATAAAAAGCCATGCGCCGGCTGCTTAAACAGCGATATAGGCAAGCCGGAACATTGCCGTAAATGCGCGATAAAAGATTGTGTCAGGGATAAAGGGCTGTCTTATTGTTTTGAATGCAGCGGCTATCCCTGCAAAAAGATAAAAAACCTTGAAAAAAGTTACAATAAAAGGTATCAGGCCAGCCTTATGGAAAACAGCGGGTTTGTTCGTCAATATGGTTTGGAACGGTTCATGGAACAGCAGAAAGAAAAATATACCTGTACCAAATGCGGGGGTATCATTTCTATCCATGACAGGGAGTGCAGCGAGTGCCAGGAAAAAATGAAATAAGCAGGTTAGGACGCTGATTGAGTGGAATTAAGGCCGGAAGAATATCACCGGTTTTAATTCCGTTTGGTCTGGCGTAATTTCAGTATAATTTTTATATTGAAGAATTGCTGCCCATATTATTATTTTTCGCCATTAGGCATTGGCAGCGACGAGGTCTCCGGACGCATCCTTCATTCTCATTCAAATCTCCAAAATTCCTATTGACTTGCCAAAAAAAACCTAGTATCATTACTAATAAGTAATGGTACTTTAATTAAAACTACTTATAAGTATGGCTAATAAATTTATTATGAAACAGTAATGAATTAATCCGCCTTACGGCCGGATAAGCGAAAGTGGAATTATCAGATGATAACAGCAGAAAAGGAGAATGAACTATGGCTAAAGTAGGAATTGTAATGGGAAGTGACTCTGATATGCCTGTAATGGCTCAGGCGGCGGATTTCCTGGAGAAAATGGGGATTGAATTTGAGATGACGGTTATCTCTGCCCACAGGGAACCGGATGTGTTTTTTGAATATGCCAAATCCGCAGAGGAGAAGGGTTACAAGGTCATGATCGCAGGGGCCGGCAAAGCAGCCCACCTTCCGGGTATGTGCGCAGCACTGTTCCCAATGCCTGTTATCGGTGTTCCGATGAAGACGTCAGATCTGGGCGGGGTGGATTCACTTTATTCCATCGTTCAGATGCCGTCCGGTATCCCGGTTGCCACGGTTGCCATCAATGGCGGAAAGAATGCAGGAATTCTGGCTGCCAAGATTCTGGCTGCTTCCGATCCGGAGCTTCTTCAGAAACTGAAGGATTATTCGGAAGAGATGAAGAATGAAGTGGTATCCAAAGCTGAGAAATTAGATGAGATTGGCTATAAAGAGTATGTAGCCCGTATGAAGAAATAATCAGAGGATGATACAGAACGCTGCGCCCCGTTACTGCGCTGCGCTTTATAACAGTGAATTCTAAAAATACTGGAGGAAAATGATGGATTACAAGAACGCCGGAGTTGATATTGAAGCTGGATACAAATCAGTTGAGCTGATGAAGGAACATGTGAAGGGAACTATGAGACCGGAAGTAATGGGAGGCCTTGGAGGATTTTCAGGAGCTTTTTCCGCAGCAGCTTTTAAGGAGATGGACGAGCCTGTGCTGCTCAGCGGTACCGACGGAGTGGGAACTAAGTTAAAGCTTGCTTTCCTGATGGATAAACATAATACGGTCGGCATTGACTGTGTTGCCATGTGCGTCAACGATGTTGCATGTGCCGGCGGCGAACCCCTGTTTTTCCTGGATTATATTGCCTGCGGCAAGAATGTGCCGGAGAAGATTGCCGAGATCGTAAGCGGCGTAGCAGAGGGCTGCAAACAGTCCGGAGCGGCTTTAGTGGGAGGAGAGACGGCCGAGATGCCTGGTTTCTATCCGGAAGACGAATATGATCTGGCCGGTTTTGCAGTGGGAGCGGTAGATAAGAAGGATCTGATAACCGGTGAGAAACTGGCGGCAGGCGATGTCCTGATTGGTATGGCCTCCTCCGGAGTACACAGTAACGGTTTCTCTCTGGTGCGTAAGGTATTCGAACAGGAGCTTACAGCGGAAGGCCTGAATACATATTATGAAGAGCTGGGAACCACGCTCGGTGAAGCGCTGATTGCCCCGACAAAAATTTACGTGAAAGCCCTCAAATCCGTCAAGGATGCCGGGATTACGATAAAGGCATGCAGCCATATCACAGGCGGCGGCTTCTACGAGAACATTCCGCGTATGTTAAAAGAAGGCACGCGCGCTGTGGTAAAGAAAGACAGCTATGCGGTTCCGGCCATTTTCCGACTGCTGGCTGATAAGGGCAATATCGAAGAAGAGATGATGTACAACACTTATAATATGGGACTCGGCATGATTCTGGCCGTTGATCCGGCAGATGTGGATAAGGCGATGGAAGCAATCAGGTCGGCTGAAGAGATTCCGTATGTTGTCGGCTCCATCGAAGCGGGAGATAAGGGAGTGACTTTATGCTGAGAGTAGGTGTGCTGGTTTCCGGCGGGGGAACCAACCTGCAGGCAATCCTGGATGCCATTGACGGAGGCGGTATTAAGGGCGCCGAGGTGACGGCTGTAATCAGCAATAATGCGAATGCCTATGCCATCCAGAGGGCTAAGGATCATAACATCCCGGCATTTGTAGTGACACCCGGAGCGTACGGCAGCAGAGAAGAGTTTAACAAAGCGCTTCTCGATACGGTGAATGCCTGCAAGGTGGATCTGGTCGTGCTGGCCGGTTTCCTTGTAAAGATACCGGAAGAGATGATAGCAGCATATAAAAACAGGATAATCAATATCCATCCGTCCCTGATTCCGTCGTTTTGCGGAGTCGGTTTTTATGGACTGAAGGTTCATGAGGCGGCTTTAGAGCGGGGAGTAAAAGTGACGGGGGCAACGGTTCATTATGTAGACGAAGGAACGGATACAGGCCCAATCCTGCTTCAGAAGGCAGTTGAGGTGAAACCAGGCGACACGCCGGAGATTCTCCAGCGCCGCGTCATGGAGGAGGCGGAGTGGGTAATTCTTCCGCAGGCAATCAATATGATAGCAGAAGTTCGATAACAGCAGCCGTTCAGACAGGTCTGCATACTTGCCGTGCTGACCGTGTGAAAAAGCGGTGGCAGCAATCATTCGGCTCAACGCGCAGCGATTTAGTTAGGCCGGATGCAGTAACAGTTCATGCTGTCTGAAATGTTGCTGATAACATAAGGAGACATGAGATAATGAAAATTTTAATCGTTGGAAGCGGCGGACGCGAGCATGCGATTGCCTGGAAGGTGTCCCAGAGTGAAAAAGCGGACAAGATATACTGTGCGCCCGGCAATGCGGGAATTGCCGAGTATGCGGAGTGCGTGGATATCGGGGCCATGGAATTTGATAAGCTGGCGGCTTTTGCAAAGGAGCATGCCATTGATCTGACTATTATCGGCATGGATGATCCGCTGGTAGGCGGCATTGTCGATGTGTTTGAGGCAGAAGGCCTGAGAGTATTCGGCCCGAGGAAAAATGCGGCGATTTTGGAAGGCTCCAAAGCATTTTCCAAAGACTTGATGAAGAAATATAATATTCCGACTGCCGGATATGAGAATTTTGACGATCCGGAAAAAGCGCTTTTATATTTAAAGACGGCTGAGATGCCTATCGTATTGAAGGCCGACGGCCTGGCTCTGGGAAAGGGCGTATTAATCTGCAATACCCATGAAGAGGCGGAAGCCGGCGTGAAAGAAATTATGATGGATAAGAAGTTTGGTTCCGCTGGGAACCAGATGGTCATTGAGGAGTTTATGACCGGTCGGGAGGTTTCCGTACTCTCCTTTGTAGACGGAAACACGATTAAAATCATGACCTCCGCTCAGGATCACAAGCGTGCAGGGGACGGAGATCAGGGGCTCAATACGGGCGGTATGGGAACATTTTCCCCAAGTCCCTTCTATACGCAGGAGGTAGATGAATTCTGCCGCAAATATGTATATCAGGCTACGGTCGATGCAATGAAGGCAGAGGGGAGAACCTTTAAGGGAATCATATTCTTCGGTCTGATGCTGACGGAAAAAGGCCCCAGAGTTCTGGAATATAATGCCCGGTTCGGGGATCCTGAGACGCAGGTGGTTCTGCCGCGTATGAAGAATGATATTGTCGATGTTTTTGAAGCCTGTGTGGACGGAACGCTGGATCAGATTGAACTGGAATTTGAGGACAATGCGGCTGTCTGTGTCGTCCTGGCTTCCGACGGCTATCCGGTTAAATACGAGAAAGGCTTCAAGATAAAGGGCCTTGAAAACTTCAAGGAAAAAGACGGTTACTATGTTTTCCATGCAGGTTCTAAATTTGACGCTGACGGCAATATCGTGACAAATGGCGGCCGAGTGCTGGGAGTCACGGCAACCGGGAAGGATTTGAAGGCAGCCAGAGCCAATGCTTATCAGGCCACGGAGTGGATTGAATTTGATAATAAGTATATGAGGCATGATATCGGCAAGGCGATTGATGAAGCGTAAATTGATGAAATAGATATTTTTATGGACAGCTGTGTTCTGACGAGCATAGCTGTCTTTTTTGAATATACAGGATTTTGAGGTGGAGGAGTTACCACCGGAGGATGAGATAGATACGAGCAAGAGCTTTACATTAGATGTTCAGGATAACGGTGGAACATTGTTTATAGACGAACTGAATGCCAGACTGCCTCCATTGCTTGTTTTAAGGATGAAGATGGCAATAAAGTGCGCAGGGAGGGATCGGGTAAAGGATTTTGACAACTTGTCTCTTCCTCCTCCTTTGGATAGCCGTAAAGACAGAGCAATGACACCTGACTGCATGATAAAAACCGACTGGACAAAATTCCGATGTAGCAGTTATAATGAAGCAAGATATTGGTTTGTATTTAGAAGGAGCACCTTATGTGCATGAGATATTGAAAAATGAAATGGAACTGTAGTATTTGATACAAAAGGAGTATTAGATTTGGCGGTGATTATACAGTATCCTCAGTATTGGGGGACCAAAAGCCGGGAGCAGAAATTCTCCAGGCTTTTTGGCGTTTCCTGTCCGGCAGGGTAGTTTGCTGCGTATTATTTAAGGGAGGGAAAAATGAAAAGAGAGTATCTGGAAAAAAATGTCTATGAGGCATGTATGGAGCGTCTCCATTTTATCTTCGAAGAATTTGACAATATTTTAGTGTCGTTTTCCGGAGGTAAGGACAGCGGCCTGCTTTTAAATCTGGTTCTTGACTACAAAAAAAAATATTATCCGGATAAGACGATCGGCGTATTTCATCAGGATTTCGAGGCCCAATATACCGTAACCACCGAATATATTGAGCGGACACTGGAGCGTATAAAAGACGAGGCGGAGATTTACTGGGTTTGCCTGCCAATGGCCACCAGAACTGCCCTGAGCAGCTATGAAATGTACTGGTATCCATGGGACGATACAAAACAGGAGCTATGGGTCCGCGAAATGCCCGACAAAGAATATGTAATCAATTTATCAAACAATCCTATCACTACATACAGGTACCGCATGCATCAGGAGGATCTGGCAAAACAGTTCGGCCGCTGGTACCGGCAGATACACGGTGACAAGAAGACGGTCAGCCTTCTTGGAATACGGGCAGACGAATCCCTGCAAAGGTACAGCGGATTTTTAAATAAAAAATACGGCTATAAAGGCGAGTGCTGGATTAGCAACCAGTTCAAAAATGTCTGGTGCGCTTCGCCGCTTTACGACTGGAGCGCAAAGGATGTTTGGCATGCCAATTATCTGTTTTCCTATGATTACAACCGGCTTTATGATCTTTACCATAAAGCCGGGCTTAAGGTATCACAGATGCGGGTCGCTTCGCCTTTTAACGATTACTCGAAGGACGCGATCAACCTGTACCGGGTGATCGACCCTGAGATTTGGTGTAAACTGATCGGCCGTGTGCAGGGCGCTAATTTTGCTTCGATCTACGGAAGAACAAAGGCAATGGGGTACCGTACTATTACACTTCCGCCCGGGCATACATGGAAATCTTATACCCATTTTCTGCTGGACACGCTGCCGAAGAGGCTTCGCAATAACTATGTTAAAAAATTCAACACCTCGATCCAGTTCTGGCATGAGACGGGAGGCGGGCTGGACGAAAAAACGATCCAGGAGCTGGTGGAGAACGGATATAAGATAAGGCGCAATGGCGTTTCCAACTATACCGTAAATAAAAAATCTCGTATTGTCTTTCTCGGACCGATACCTGATAATACGGACAATATCAAGACGACAAAGGATATACCAAGCTGGAAAAGAATGTGTTACTGTATCCTGAAAAATGATCACATCTGCCGTTTTATGGGTTTTGGTATGACCCGCCAGCAGCAGAAACGTTTAGACCTGATTAAGAAAAAATACGAAAGCATAGAGGATTTTAATTATGAGTTATCGAAGCCCGGTTTATGATGTAATTGCAGTACCTATTGAAAAAGTAAAGCCGAATACGTATAATCCTAATAAAGTAGCGCCTCCCGAAATGCGTCTTTTGTATGAAAGCATTAAAGAAGATGGTTATACGATGCCTGTAGTCTGCTATTATGTAAAAGCACAGGATATTTATCTTATTATCGACGGCTTCCACCGCTATCAGGTGATGCTGAACCATCCGGACATATATGAGAGGGAGCAGGGGCTGCTGCCTGTATCGGTCATTAATAAACCGCTAGATAAGCGGATGGCCAGCACAATCCGCCACAACAGGGCCAGGGGAACCCACAATGTGGATTTGATGAGCAACATTGTAAAAGAATTACATGAATTGGGACGTTCGGATGCATGGATATCCAAACATCTGGGCATGGACAGAGATGAGATTCTGCGTCTTAAGCAGATTACAGGGCTGGCGACATTATTCCGGGATGTGAAATTCGGCCAGGCCTGGCGGCCGGTTGATGACGAAGATGAATATATAAGATAAATTGCCAGCCCGAGTTTCTGCCGCAGTCTTTATCGAAGGTGAGTTCAATCACAGGAAAGGAGCAGCGTATGAGGCGCAGAAGAAGATCAAGAGCCGTTTTGCTGATACCGGCCGTATTGCTGTGCAGCGTGGCTATTGCAGCCGCAGGTGCATTTTGGTTTTATTCACAGAGGCGGATAAAGGAGGAGAAGAAGACTCCGGAGGAACTGCTGACGGAATATATGCAGTATATGGCGGACGGCGATTATGGGGCGATGTACGGGATGTTGGATAACCAAAGCCGCCTGAATATCAGCCTGGAAGATTTTGAAAAGAGAAACAAGAACATATACGAGGGGATCGAGGCGTCCGGCGTCAGGATAGAAATAAAGGGCACTGAGCTGAAAGAAGACGGTACCGGTACGGTAGAATACCAAACCACAATGGACAGTCTGGCCGGAGAAATAAGCTTTTTTAACCAGGCGGTTTTTCGGGAAGAAGTGCCCGGTGAAGAAGGAACGAAAGGAAAGCCTGAATATAAACTGGCCTGGAGCGACAGGTTAATCTTTCCTCAGTTAGGACCGGATGACAAGGTGAGGGTGAGCACTGACAAGGCGACGCGCGGCCGTATCCTGGACCGAAACGGCAATCTGCTGGCAGGAGAGGGGACTGCATCCCTGGTCGGTCTTGTACCGGGCAGGATGAGCCGTGAACCGGGGAATGAGTCCGGGTATTCCGGGGAAGATTTACAAAGACTTTCACAGCTTCTCGGTATATCAGTTGAGAATATTACAAAAAAACTGTCTGCCGGTTGGGTGAAGGATGATTCCCTGGTTCCGATAAAGACTGTAAAGTGCGTGGATGAACTAAAGCTTCAGACTGCATCCGGCGATGAGGAGAATCTCCGGAATAAGGCGCTGCAGGATGAACTCCTGACGATTCCGGGCGTCATGATCACGGATACGCCTGTCAGAAGCTATCCTCTCGGAGAGAAGGCCGCCCATTTGGTTGGATATGTCCAGAATGTAACGGCCGAGGATCTGGAAGAGCATCAGGGAGAGGGCTACCTGACGGACAGCGTAATCGGGAGAACCGGCATGGAAAGCCTGTTTGAAAAGGAGTTAAAGGGAAGGAACGGCACGCGTATATCCATTTTATCTGCGGAGGGGCGGGAAAAGCTGGTTCTGGCGTCAGTCACAAGAATCGACGGTCAGGATATCAGGCTGACAATCGACAGCCGTCTTCAGGAAATGATTTACGACACGTATCAGGACCGCAAGAGCTGCACGGTGGCCATGAATCCGTTTACAGGAGAAGTTCTGGCTCTGGTCAATACCCCCAGCTATGACAACAATGACTTTATCTACGGCATGTCGGAGGAAAAATGGGCGGCGCTGAATGAGGACGAACGGAAACCAATGCTGAACCGTTTCCGGCAGCGCTTTGCTCCAGGTTCTTCCTTTAAACCGATAACCGGGGTTATTGGCCTGAACACCGGCGCTCTCAGCCCGGATGAGAATTTTGGAGAGACACAGGCAGGACTGCGCTGGCAGAAGGATGCCGGCTGGGGCGGTTATTATGTGACGACACTTCACGGATACAGTCCGGTAAACCTGGAGAATGCTTATATTTATTCCGATAATATCTATTTCGCCAAGGCAGCGCTGAAGATTGGCTCCGAGGATTTTATGGCCGGACTTGATCGTCTGGGGTTCAACCAGAAGATACCATTTGAGATAGCGGTGGCCGAAGCCCAGTATTCCAATACGGAGAAAATTGAGTCGGAAATCCAGCTTGCCGACAGCGGATACGGTCAGGGAGAGATACTGATAAATCCCGTTCATCTGGCGGCTTTATACACGATGTTCCCCAACCACGGTACCGTTTTAAAACCATACCTTCTTTACAGGGCAGAGCCGTCCCCTGAAGCCTGGATTGAACAGGCCTGCACAGCCGAAACGGCTCAAACCATTGAAAATGCACTGCTCAAAGTTATCAGTTCACCGCACGGAACCGGACATAAAGCCATGAGGCAGGATATTACACTGGCCGGCAAGACCGGCACTGCTGAAATCAAAGCATCAAAGGAGGATACTGGCGGAACGGAACTTGGCTGGTTTGCCGTATATACGGCAGATAAAAACATAAATACACCGCTCCTGCTGGTAAGTATGGTGGAAGATGTAAAAAATGAAGGCGGCAGCGGGCTGGTGGTTGGCAAAGCGAAAGCCGTCCTGGACAGTTATATCCCGTAATTTTATGTGCTGGTTCAAATCCGGCCCGGCGCAGTGGGCAGATGTGACAGAGAGGAAGATAATACTAAACTTGAACGAATGGAAATAAAAGTATATAATGGTCAATAAATATTGGCCGTAGGGGGTATTCCATGGAGAAACATTCATTTGAGGAGCACAGGCAGAGCCTTGCCGGGAAATTTGAGAAAAGAAGGACACTTTATACAATATATTTCAGCCCGACGGGCGGAACAAAGAAGGTGGCGGATATTGTAAGCCGCGCCCTGAGCAATGAAAGAGAAAACGGCGGCTGGGAGATGAAAGAGATTGATTTGTCACCGGCCGGGACGGATTATTCACAGTATCATTTCACCAGGGAAGATATCTGCATTGTGGCGGCGCCGTCTTTTGGCGGCCGTGTCCCGGGGCTGGTCCTGGAACGGCTGAAAGAGATGGAGGGCGGTCATGCGAAAACGATTCTGGCCGCTGTTTACGGCAACCGTGCATTTGAGGATACGCTGCTGGAGCTGGAGGATACTCTTGTTTTAGCCGGTTTTGACTGTAAAGCGGCAGTCGCGGCTGTTGCAGAGCATTCCATCATGCACCAGTTCGGTCAGGGAAGGCCGGACGCAGAGGATGAAAAAGAGCTTGCCGGTTTTGCCGCCCGGATAAGAGAGCGTCTGGAGAAGGAATCCGGAGGGCAGGAAGAGGCGGCAGGCGTTTTGCAGGGGGAACAGACGGGCAGAATCCCGGGACTCCCCGGAAACAGGCCGTACAGAGAGTATGGCGGCGTGCCATTTAAGCCGGAAGCGGACAATTCCTGTACCGGCTGCGGTCTGTGTGCGAAAGAATGTCCGGCCGGGGCGATACCGGCAGAGAAACCGTCATCGGTTGACAAGGAGAAATGTATCTCCTGCATGCGTTGCATTTCAGTCTGCCCGCGCCATGCCAGAGATTTAAACAGGCTGGTGCTGTTTGCCGCTTCGCAAAAGATGAAAAAAGCATGTTCCGGCAGAAAAAAGAACGAACTTTTTATATAAGTTCAGAAATATAAGATTCAGAAATATAAAGTCAGAAGGAGAAGGATACCATGCTGAAAGCAGTCTTTATTGACTACACCGGTACTATGATTGAGGAGGGCGGCCCTGATGCCATGCAGATGCTGAGGCGCTGCTACAAAAACAGCGATATCGACAGTATGGAATCTATGCTGGCTTACTGGTGGAAACTGATTAAATACTTTGAAGCCGCAAGCAGCGGCGATTCATTCCTGACTCAGGATGAGATCGTGGACAGGACGCTGGAAGTATGTGAAAAAGAGATTCACCTGAAGGAGAATTTCGAAGAAATCCATGAGCTTTGCAGGCGGTTCTGGATGTATGCACCGGCTTTTCCTGATACGGCGGAATTTTTTGAGAAATGCAGTCTGCCGATTTACATCATAACGAACAATGGCCTGCCCTATGTGAAGGAATCTATGCGGGATAAGGGGCTTAATCCGGCGGGAATCATCTGCGGCGAAATGGTGCGCGCATATAAGCCGCACAGGGAACTGTTCGAGCTGGCTCTCCAGGTGAGCGGCTGTGCAAGGGACGAGGTGGTTCACATCGGGGATTCTCCGGAGTCGGATGTAAAAGGCGCCTTATCCGCCGGGATTCTTCCGGTGCTTCTGGACAGGAAGGGAATAAAACACTGTCAAGGCGTTACAACGGTGAGGACGCTTACGGAGGCACTTTTACTGATAGAACGGCAGGAATTAAAGCCTGCTTTCGATTTATCGAGACTTACAACGGGAAAACAACTCGTATGGATTAATCCGGAAGCCGGAAGGACGGAGACGGAGGAAGAGCAAGCGCAGGCGGTCAAGCTGACCATGGCGGATGTGGATGACGCAGAGGCCAGGCTGCAGCGTTTTGCCCCATTTATCAAGCGCTGTTTCCCTGAAACGGACGCAGCGGATGGAATGATTGAATCGGCGCTCGTTCCGGTACCGAAGATGCAGGGACGCATCAATGAAAAATATGGGGCCAAGCTTTCCGGCAGGCTGTATCTGAAGCTGGACAGCCATCTGCCAATCGCCGGTTCAATCAAGGCCAGAGGCGGAATTTATGAAGTGTTAAAGCATACCGAGGATCTTGCCCTCGAGCATGGTCTTATCACCTTGAAAGACAGCTATGAGGTACTGGCTGATGATCAAAACAGGAAATTTTTCAGCCGCTACACGATCCAGGTTGGCTCAACCGGAAATCTGGGGCTGAGTATCGGCATTATGAGCGCAGCCGTGGGTTATCAGGTCATCGTCCACATGTCGGCCGACGCCAGGGAATGGAAGAAGGAGCTGCTGCGCAGCCACGGCGTGACGGTAATCGAATATGAGTCTGATTACAGCGGCGCGGTCAAAAGCGGCAGGAAACTGTCGGAGCAGGATCCGTACAGCTATTTTGTGGACGACGAAAATTCCGAAAATCTGTTTCTCGGATACGCAGTGGCGGCAAAACGGCTGAAAACCCAGCTGGCGGCGCAGGAAATCATTGTGGACGGGGAGCATCCTTTGTTTGTCTATATTCCCTGCGGCGTCGGAGGGGCGCCCGGCGGTGTGGCTTTTGGCCTGAAACGGGTGTTCGGGGACAGCGTACACTGCTTTTTTGTGGAGCCGGTTGAGGCGCCCTGCATGCTGGCAGGAATGGCGACGGGCCTGCATAATGATATATCCGTACGGGACATTGGCCTGAGCGGAATTACTCATGCGGACGGGCTGGCTGTGGGAAGGCCTTCAGGCTTTGTCGGAAAAATGATGGAGCCGCTGCTTGGCGGAATCTTCACCGTGTCTGATGCAAATCTCTATGAATATCTCAGAGATCTGCTGGATACGGAGGAAGTATTTCTGGAACCAAGCGCCTGCGCGGCTTTTGCCGGGCCGGTTATGCTGAACCGTTATGAGGAGACGAAAGAATATCTCCGCCTTCACTGCCTGGAAGATAAGATGGCCCGGGCAGTCCATATCGCCTGGGCGACAGGGGGCAACCTGGTCCCGGAGCCTGTCAGGCAGGAGTACAGAAATACATTTTTGTGAGGTTATATCGCCGGCGGCCGGAACGGACTACGTCCGGTGTGCGAAAACCTCCGCCTGAGTCTTCCGTCCCCGGCGAAAACCTGACCCGGGGAAGTAGGCGGAATCAATTGCGGAGGGGACATGGGAGTCCGCCGGTGCTTAGCGAGGTCCCTCACGAGCTTAGCACTGCTGCGCACTCCAAAGAGTGCAAACGGTCCCCGCAGCAATTCATTCCGGCCGGATTCCCCCTCCACGACCAACCTCCCACAGGGACGGAAGACTCAGCCAGACCCCCTCACCACACCGGACATAGTCCGTTCCGGACGCGTCCTCCAAACCTCAGTTAAATCTCATTTCGCAAATTCCCCAAAAAGTTCTTGACAAATACAACTGTATCTGATAAAGTTACAAATAAGAACTGTAACAAATAAAATTACATATAAAACAATCCGGCAAGGAGGAATAGAAATGGAGAAGAAATCAGTCGAAATAACGGAAAAATATGATGCAATCATCATCGGTTTTGGAAAAGGCGGAAAGACACTGGCGAAAGCGCTGGGTGATGCGGGAAAGAAGACGGTTCTGATTGAACGTTCCAACAAAATGCACGGAGGCACCTGCCCCAATGTGGGCTGCGTACCGACCAAATCACTCGTATACCGCGCAGGACTTATATCAGCCGGAGACGGCAGCTTTGAGGATAAAGCCAGGGCCTATAAAGAGGCGGTGGAACATAAGAACAGCCTGACCGGAAAGCTCAGGGAAACAAATTATCAGAAATTAACAAATCACCCAAATATCACGGTGATGGATGGAACCGCCAGGTTTGTTTCCTCTCATGATGTCGAAGTGGAGCGGGACGGGAATACGGTAAAGCTTACGGGCAAGCAGATTTTTATCGATACGGGTTCATCGGCTTTCGTTCCGCCTATCGATGGAGTGAAGGGAAATCCTTATGTCTATACAAGCGAGACGCTCCTTGAGCAAAAGGAATTGCCAAAGAATCTTGTCATCATAGGCGGCGGTTATATCGGCGTAGAGTTTTCTTCGATTTATGCAAGCTTTGGTTCCAAGGTGTCCATACTTCAGGATGGGGATGTTTTCCTTCCGAGAGAGGATGCTGATATAGCCGGTGCTGTCCGTAAATCGCTGTCGGGCAGAGGAATCGATGTACTGACCGGTGTAAAAGTCAAAGCAGTTGAACAGGCTGAAGGCAGGGCTGCCGTCGTGTTTGAAGACAGGGAAGGCGTCAGGAAGCTGGAGGCCGATGCAGTACTGATTGCAACCGGGCGCAGGCCGAATACAAAGGAGCTGAATCTGGAGGCGGCCGGTATCGAAGTGAATGCCAGAGGCGGTATAATTACGGATGATTCGATGATGACGACGACTCCGGATGTTTATGCTATGGGAGATGTCACCGGAGGACTTCAGTTCACCTATATTTCCCTGGATGACAGCAGAATCGTCAAATCAAAGATTCTCGGAGACGGCAGTTATACACTGAAAGATAGGGGAGCCGTACCGTACAGCGTATTTTTAGCCCCGGCATTTTCCAGAGTGGGACTCAGCGAAAAAGACGCAAGGGATGCTGGGTACCAGGTAAAGATCGCAACGGTTTCCGCGTCTGAGATTGTCAAATCCAAGGTATTAGAGCAGCCGGACGGCCTGCTGAAGGCAGTAATTGACGAGAAGACGGGCCTGATACTGGGAGCGCATCTGTTCTGCGAAGAATCCTATGAGCTGATTAATATTATTAAGATGGCAATGGATGCAAAACTTCCCTATACCGTACTCAGAGACATGATTTTCACCCATCCGACGATGGCCGAATCTCTTAACGAGTTATTTGCCGTGTAATCCGGCCGTAACAGACTAAATTTGAAATTTACAACATAAAAGGAGTGTACTATATGGGTTTTTCACTAGATATCAGTGTACCGGTTCTGACGGTGTTTTTTCAGGGCCTGATCAGTTTCTTCTCTCCCTGCGTGCTGCCGCTGATACCGTTATACATCGGGTATCTGTCCGGGGGAACGGGAAGCCGCGGCGAAGACGGAAGGATTTACTATAAAAGAAGCAAGGTAATGCTGCATACGCTGTGCTTCGTAATCGGAGTCAGTTTCGCATTCTTCCTTCTGGGATTGGGATTTTCAGCCATGGGCGGCTTTTTCAAAAATAACCAGCTTATGTTTGCAAGAGTCGGAGGTATCCTGGTTGTAATGTTCGGATTATACCAGCTGGGCTTTTTCGGATCCAGTTCCCTGCTCGGCAAAGAGCGCAGGCTCCCCTTTAAGCTGGATACACTGGCGATGTCACCATTTACAGCTCTGGTTATGGGCTTTACCTTCAGCTTTGCCTGGACGCCCTGTGTAGGCCCGGCTTTAGCCAGTGTCCTTCTGATGGCGGCGTCAGCCAGCACCCAGGCGATGGGATTTGTGCTGATTGGCGTATATACGGCCGGTTTTGTTCTGCCGTTCCTCGCAGTTGGCCTGTTTACGACATCGCTTCTGGATTTTTTCAAGAGTCATATGAACGTTGTCAAATATACGGTGAGAATCGGCGGAATCCTGATGGTATTTATGGGAATTCTTATGTTCACCGGTAAGATGAATTCCGTGACAGGCTACCTTTCAAGAATTTCCCCGTCCGGCGGCAGCGGGTACAGCGCCGGTGTTGTAAGCGGCGATGAGACAAAGGAAGAGACGAAGGAAGAAACGAAGGACGGGATGGAGAGCAGCGGAGAAATAGCAGAGAGCGGTTCTGCATCGGGAGCAGAAGAACCGGGTTCCGGTGAGAACGCCGCTAAAGAGAGCGGTCCGAATGAAAGCGGTTCCGAACAAAACGCATCCGGAGAGACGGAACCGGCTCCGATGCCTGCCATCGATTTTACATTAAAGGATCAGTATGGCAATACTCATACGCTGTCCGATTACAAAGGGAAAACGGTCTTCCTGAACTTCTGGGCAACCTGGTGCCCGCCGTGCCGCGCCGAGATGCCGGATATCCAGAAGCTGTATGATACCTATGATACGGAAGGCGACGATGCGCTGATCGTCCTGGGAATAGCGGCCCCGAATATGGGAAGCGAACAGTCCGAAGAGGGCATTAAAAAATTCCTGGAGGATAACGGATATACGTATCCTGTCGTGATGGATACGACGGGAGAGATATTTAACGCGTACGGAATCTTCTCCTTCCCTACGACCTTTATGATTGACCGCGACGGAAATGTATTCGGCTACGCCAGCGGCCAGCTCAGCGAAGATATGATGAAGAGCATCATAGACCAGACGATGGCCGGAAAACGAAAGTAAGGAAAAGGGGATGAAAAAGTGACAAGCGAGTTTACGATTGCCGTGCATGCATTAGTGTTTCTATCACATAAGGGTACTTATTATTCCAGCGAAGGGCTGGCGGACAATGTATGCACCAATGCGGCCAGAATCCGTAAAGTGATGGCGAAACTTAAGAAAGCAGACTTGATTAAGACAAAGGAGGGGGCCGATGGAGGATATTTCTTCCACAGAGAGGCCCGGGAAGTGGATTTGCAGATGATAGCGGACGCCCTTGATACTCCATTTGTAGCCGCATCATGGAAAAGCGGAGATCCTGACCGCGACTGCCTCGTTTCATCGGGGATGGCCGGTGTGATGACGGAGATTTATGATACCCTGGATCAGGAGTGCCGGAAACGGTTGAAGCAGATTACAATATATGATATAGAAGACAGAATATTTTCAAAGCGTCCGGAGAAATAAAAGCAGCAGATAAAGATTAAAAAGCAGGCCGCCTGTGCCCACTTGGAAGAGTGTGGCACAGGCGGCCTGCTTTTCTGCGGCTGAAATTCCTTCTTGACAAAACAGGACTAATGTGTAACAATTGTTGCATAACATATGTTATATAATATGATTGATAACGGTGACCTGTGCACAGAGCGTGCAGGTTATCGTTGAAGGCGGTGATTTGTGCGCGGAGCGTGCAGGTTATCGTTTAAATAGGGGAAGTGAAAAATATGCCGCCTAAAGCGAAAATAACGAGAGAAATGATATTGAATACCGTCATGGATATCACGAGAGAGACAGGCTTTGAAACTGTAAATGCGCGGAGCATCGCAGGAAAGCTTCATTGTTCTACCCGGCCGCTATTCACCTGTTATGAAAATATGGATGAATTAAAACAACAATTTCTTACATTTGCCTATGAATACTATGAGAAATATGTGGAGGATTACCGGATATTTGAAGAGGTAAATCCCTGTCTGCTCCTCCCTCTTTCCTACATTGAATTTGCCCAGGAAGAAACACAATTATTTAAACTGCTGTTTATCAACGATATGGACCTGGAAATGAGTGAGGCAAAAGATTTTTATAAAGATAGCGGAAACGAAAAAAGGGCGGAGATTTTTTCGGAAATCATAGGCATCGAACCGGAATACGCCAAAGTCATATTTTTAGATTTATTTCTTTATACGCACGGGATAGCAGTGCTGGCCGCAACGAAAAAATTAAGGTTTGAGAGAGACAGCGCTGAAAAAATGGTGGGTAATATACTGACGGCTTTTGTAAGACAGGTAAAACCGGAGTGGAATCTGCCGGTTGACACGTGATGTGCGGCGGCCGCTAAGACAGGAGGACGCGATATGAGAGAAAACAGGTATATCACTGATTTCTACAATCATTATGATGAGGACGGCCGGCTGGCGTTACGGCATGGTTCGGTTGAGTTCCTCACTACGATGCGCTACATTGAAAAATATCTCAGGCCGGGCTGCCGCGTGCTGGAAGTGGGGGCCGGAACCGGGCGCTATTCCCATGCGCTGGCCCGCCGTGGATATACCGTAGACGCCGTGGAGCTGGTAGCGCATAACATAGAGATTTTCCGACAGAATATGCAGGCAGACGAAAATGTCACCATTACTCAGGGAAATGCGATGGATCTCAGCGCTTTTTTGGACAATCAATATGATATAACGCTCCTGCTTGGCCCTCTGTACCACCTCTATTGCAAGGAGGATAAACAACAGGCTCTGCGCGAGGCAATCCGGGTGACAAAGGAGGGGGGAGTGATTTTTGCCGCCTATGTCATATCCGACGGCTGTCTGCTCGATGAAGGGTTTAAACGGGGCAATATAAACGTAGCTGAATACATCAGGATGGGCCTTCTTGATTCCCGGACATTTGCTGCCAGGTCTGAGCCAAAGGATTTGTTTGAACTCGTCCGCAAAGAAGATATCGATGAATTGATGTCGGTATTTCCCGTGACCCGGCTTCATTACGTTGCGGCAGACGGCTGCGCCCCATTGATACGGGAAGCAGTTGAGGCCATGGATCAAGATACATTTGAACTGTACTTGAGATACCACTTCGCAACGTGCGAACGCGGGGATTTAGCGGGCAGTACTAGCCATGCGGTCGATATATTCAGAAAGTAACGGGTGCAGTATCTTTAACCATTGGGGCCGCTCCGTTTCGGATTACCTGCCTTGGCAAGCCGAAACGGGGCAGCCGTCAGTCAGTGTATTCAGTACAGGCTGTCATTCTGCCACAAGGATTTTTACAATCTCTGCGATATACATCGTGTGATAATCTTTATTCGGATAGTATTTTGCGTCATTTTCTTTGGCGATAAAATTCTCGTAGGGCATATCGTCCTGATAAATTTTCCTGCAGACAAAGATAAGATTTGCTTCCTCAAATGCGGCGGTTCCCTCCGTAAAATACGGAGTAAGGCCTGCCTCTGATATTTTGTCGCGGTCCCTGCCGGAGACAGTGCCGCAGAGATTGAGGGCGTTTTTACATTCCGGGCCGTAGAAGGAAAGGGTGAAGGTATCATTGGCATCGACAAATTCCTTTGTGTAGCGCTGGGGACGGATGTAGCAGGTCACGACATTCTTCCCCCAGAATACGCCGGCGCCGCCCCAGCTGGCCGTCATGGTATTGAATTTTTTCTCGTCACCGGCTGTTATTAACATCCAGTCGGAACCGATTCTGGTAAAGGGATTGAACTGTAAATCTTCGGCTTTTATTTCCTTAAAACTCATGGTGTATCCTCTCCTTTTTATTCGTGAATGATGAATGGTGCTATATCGTTTTTAGCACAAATGCCGGGATAAATCAAGAGAATTCTATTGAAAGAGGAATAAGGGAGACAGAAGTCTGAAAATGTGGTAAAATTACCATATAATTGAATTGCGGCAGGTTTTTGCGGAGAAAGGGTAATGAGGATGGGGAAGAAAGAAAAATGCATCGTATTTGCGCTTGCTATTTTTCTCATATTGTTTGTTTTATGGCGTATACAAGGATATGGAAAGGAAAAGGTGCATGATATTCCATCCGGTTCCGGGACTGCGGTACGTGTCAGTGAGATTCCGGCCGGTCCGTCATCCCCGGAGTACAAACGCAATGTGGAGATGGAGGTTATGGATGCTGCCTTTGACTTTGTCGATGACTGGGCTTCTGGCAGTCTGAAGGGGATGAAGAAACATCAGAGCAGGGAAGCTGCTGCTCGTACCGATGTCAATACTGTGATGGATTATGGCAAAATGGATTCGTATTTCATTGCATCCAAGGTTTTGCCGGAGGAGATACAAGGGGAGCTGGAATTGAAGTGCGAGGTGAAGGAGAAAGATTCGGAATTTATGTACTATCTGCTTCTTACCCTTAAGAAAGAGGGGGAGGAATGGAAGGTTTCAGATTACTGTCTGACGGAGCCGTATCCTGTGGAGAGCAGCGTGGCGGCAGAGGAACCGGCCGCCTGATGCAGTCTGCCGGAAATTACGGATAACAGCTGGAAACGAAAGAAACTTCAGGATTTCAGGAGGAATAGATATGAGGAATACAATAAGAAATAGTAAAGGAACCGACATAAAATCAATCAGGACCTGGGTCCTGGCTCTGGCGGCGGCCGGCATGGCGATATCAGGCCCGTTTCCGGCGCTGGCAGAGGAGGACCGGACTCCGGTTGAGGAAGTGTCGCTTGATGTGGAGTCGGCGATTGAGGTGAGAGATACGGGCTCCGACGTTTCGGTGACGACGGATTCCGACGAATGCTATGTGTCCAACGTGGATGTCACCAATGAGCCGAATGGGGAATGGAAGCATAAAGATAAGCCGAAGGTTCAGGTGAGTCTGGAGGCGGAACGTGATTATTATTTTAAATCGGGATTTACCAAGAGAAAAATAAAGCTGACGGGTTCCGGCGGCGATGTAACTTCCGTGAGACGAAAGAGTGATGAGGAACTGATTGTCACCATCACCCTGGATGCGCTTAAGGCAGACGACAATGACTACGATCTGGACACGGAGGATGCGGAGTGGAATGAATTCAGCGCAGTCGGAGAGTGGGGGGACAGTGAGGATGCCGCTTATTATGAGCTGCGCCTTTACCGCAATGAAAAGTTTGTTACGACAATCCACCCGGTAAAAGAGACACATTACGATTTTTCAAAGTATATAGACAGCGCCGGTTCCTACCGGTTCGAAGTGCGTGGACTGTATAATTCTTCCAGAAAAGGCGAGTGGCAGGAATCTGATATATTTGAAGTTACCGCAGAAAAAGCCGCAGAAATCCAGACTGCAGCAGCTTACAAACAAAGCGGCAGCGGGCCGGCTGCCGGAACCTGGAAAAATGATGCCGTCGGCTGGTGGTACTGTAATTCTGATGGGAGCTATGTGAAAAACAACTGGCAGCAGATTGATGGAAAATGGTATTTCTTCGATGAAAACGGCTACAGAAAGACGGGATGGGTCTCCTGGAAGGAGCAGTGGTACTTCCTGAATGAGAACGGAGAAATGCTGACGAACTCGGTGACGCCGGACGGCAAGTATGTTGGGGAGGACGGCGTGCTGGCGGCTCAGGGGTAGAGAACGACGGCATATATGGCGCTGAACTGTAAGAGGAGAAGAAGATGCTGGAGCTCTTAAAGTTGATTGCGAAGCTTATATCAGATAACGAATCTTTTATTTCAGGAATTATCGGATTAGCTGCCATATTTGGAGGAACATTTGGATTTTTAAAGAGAAAGGCTATGACTAGGCAGTATCACACTTCCGTTATATTTCAAAAGCCGACAATGGGAAGCAAGTTAATTGGGCGTAAACGGATTTCAAGAATCTTTTATCAGAAATTGAAAGATAGACATATTGTCTGGATTTCGGGAATGGGTGGTATTGGAAAGAGCCATATTGCGGAATTTATAGCTTTCAGATATTTTAAAAAATCTGCGCTGCTCTTTAAATGGAGGTCGGACTATAAAATGACGCTGACCTCCTCTCCTAATGTGGAGATTGCAGGGGCCGTCTCTTCAATGGAAGATAAATTTAGAATTGTGTATGGTGAGCTGTTGAGGATTTCAAAAAGAACCCTGCTTATATTTGACGGCGCCGATCAATTCGGGATTGATGATATTTCTTTTTTCGATCAACTGGCAACGAATCGGAAACTATTTATTATAATAACGACAAGATTACAAGGGATAGAAAATAGCAGCTTGCTTATGCCTGTGGAGAGGAGGGAAGGATGTCGTTTATTTTCATACTATTACGGTGAAAAATGCTCTGAATATATAGGGGATTCTTTAGTTCAGTTAAGTGGCCGGCATAGCCTCACTATCAAATTATTGGCTTGTTATGCAAAAACGAACCATTTGACACCCGAAGAGCTTCTTGCAAAATTAGAAGCTGACAGAAATTCTCCGGTGTCAGCATTGGACAGTGTAGTGAAGATAGAAAATGGCGGAGAATATGAGAAACCTATTGACTGCATAACCAGACTTTTAAGGCTATCATTCAGCAATGGTATCCGTGAGCATATTATAGCTATACTTTCTTTATTCCCGGATATGGAATGGGATTCAGATTCAATTCTCTCTATCTGTGAGGGAGTAACAATAAAAGATGTGTATCGCTTATATGATGAGTCCTGGCTGAACTCTCATGATAGAAAGATTTTTAAAATACATCCTGTTATTGGGGAGGTTGTTCGAAATTTAATGCCGCTCTCCAGGGAGGAACGAAGAAATCTTACACGTAAATTAATCGAATGGGTGAAATATCCGCAAGAATCTTTTAGCACCAAAAGCAGCCATTATAGCGCGATGTATGTCGAACTGTTTTTGACATTTCAAAGGGATAATCCGATAATTGAAAACGGCCTCCTCTATTATTACCTGGGCCGTCTCGAAAATGACTGGGGTAATGCGAAAGAGGCTCAAAGATTTTTGGAACATGCTCAGATAATAGCAGAAGCACAGGAAAAATCGGATGAGGCCTATATCCTGCAGGTTATGATTATGTCAGAACAATCAGAGGCCTTTTGGTTTATGGGCGAAGATTATTTTGACAAAGCCATAGAGAGGGAAATGAAAGCAAGAGAGAAGAGTTCGAATTGTCCGGACATAAAGTATTACATTTATAGCACTATCCAGCTTGCACTGTATTTGTCTGAGACCAATATCGATAAGAATTTGAATACGGCTGAACGCTATATTTCAGAAATTTACAGCAAAATTGATACCCAACCGGTTGCGTATGGCAGAATATCTATGATGATGTATATACACTACGGCATTATTCTGTTTAAACAAAAGAAATATGATCTGGCTAAAAATCAATTTGCAAAGTGTATCCAGTATTGCCGCGAATATCAGCTGTGCAACAATATTGACTATGCAAAAGCTTTAAGTTCAATGGGACGGGTTTATATAACGCTGTACGAACAAAGTCAGGATAAACAATATTTGCAGGCTGCGCTTAAATCAGTAGAAGAGGCGATAGAAATAAAAAAGTCTCTTCTTAATGAGGACCATCCATCGTTAGGGGTATCATACCATGTATATTCGACAACTCTTCAGAAAGCAGGGAAAATACGCAGAGCAATCAAATATGAATTAAAGGCATTGGATATCAGATTAAAAGATCCAGATAAAATGGAATATCTTGCTTCCTCCTATTTAAACCTTGGAGATTTATATTGGGAAAAGGGCGGACTCAGGATGAAAAACACACAGCAGTATTACGGGGAGGCATTAAAGATTTATCTTAAAATTGGAACCGGGTTTGAGTCGGAAATTGAAAGATGCAAAGAAAGATTGGAACGTCGCCGCCACCTGTAAAACGGGTGGACGCCGTAAGCAAACACAGTTGGCAGACATATCATATAAGAGGCGGACATACTTGAAATTACCGGATAACTCACGGCAGAAGAGAACTAAATGTCACAGTCCGGTTTTTCGGCTGATAATCCGCCAATAAGCTAAAGGAGTAAAGAAGCGTGAAGCAGCGAATTTTTAAGTGTAGCTGGATACGGCCGGAGCTTGCCGGAATACATCTGGTTGATAAATGCCTGATTCTGTTTATGACAATCCTGCTGATTCAGTCCGCCTGTACCCTGCTGGGATTTCCGGGTAACACGGCGCAGGCAAATGAAATCGATGTAATTATAAGAACATCCTCCGCCGCAATTTTCGGATATTTTTTAAGCGCCAATTTTATCCGGAACGGTGCATCCGGCTCAGGACAGCAGGAAACGGCACGGATGGGAGACGGAGGACTGAGGGAGCAGAGTGTGGAAGGCGTTTTCACGGAAAAGGAGCTTGCTGCGGAGGAAGGGGAAGAGAATAAGGAAGAACATCCTGTTGAATCAGGCCGTCTTCAGATTCTGATTGCGGCGGCGGTAGGCCTGTTTTGCCTGTTTACCCTGATTCTGCTGAGAAACGTGGGCGGCTGGGGAGAGGGGATTGAAGCTTCGCCTTCTGCGACAGCCACCGTTGCCCAGTTCCGTGACTTCGTTTCCGGATGCGTCGGCTTTTTAATCGGTTCCCCGACGAACCGGCAGAGATAAGGGGAAGAGCTGATATATTTATAATATTGTAAGAATGCGTAATAGAATCCCCAATAAATTCAAATCACTCCTGTGGTACAATGAGGCTGTAAGTAATTGTTTATCTGCGTATCACAGGAGGATTTTTATGAGAAAAGGAAACACAGGAAAACGGTTTCTCACCGCCGTTGCCATCGCTTCATTGTCCCTGATTCTGGCAGCGTGTGCAGGAGGAGAAAGCGGACAGGAGCCCAGTTTGGAGAGCAGCGCCGCGGCTGCGGAAGCGGAAGAGAGCGCAGAAATAAAGGATGAAGCCGCTGCAGAGGAGACGGATCAGGAGACGCAGGAGCAGGCTGGAAACCCGGTGACCATTTACCGCGGGAATGATACGGTGGAGAGGATGCTGACGGAGGAAGTCCGCCTTGCGGAAATTACGGCGGAGAACCTGGCCGGGAAGCTGATAGAAGCCGGTGTCCTTGAAAAAGGCGTGAAGGTGAATTCCATGGAGCTGACTCAAAAAGAGGGAATGACTTATATTGACCTGGATTTCAACCAGGAGTTCCTTGGAAAACTGAACCGAATGGGCACATCGGGAGAGTATTTCTATATGGGAGGCGTTGTCAATACATTTCTCAAAGCATTCGATGCATATGCAATAAAAATTACCGTCGACGGACAGCCTGCGGAGAGCGGACATAATATCTACAGCGAATACCTTCACTTTTACAGGCCGAATCCGGGGTCGCTGGAGGGAAAGTATATATTCGTCAAATCGGAGGAGGCGGTTGCACCATACGTTCTTCTGGATGAGGACGGCAGCTTTATCTTCCAGTACTCCATCCTTATGAGTTCCGTTCCAACAGGGACATATGAGAGGGCGGATGACAAAATCACGATGAAGCGGCAGGGGGCGGACGCGGTCTACGTGTTTGAACTAGAAGGGGAAAATCTGGTGTTTGACCGGGAGGAATCTTCTGATATCGGTCTGGAAGACAATGCGGTTTTTGAGCCTGGATACTAAGAGATAATACGGTGATACCGATACGGTCGCATGCGCGAAAAATGTAGAAAAATGTGGAAAAAAGGCGAAAAGACTTGACTGCAAAGATATCATACTATAAACTTTAATACATAGTAACGATAACTATGTATGGTTGGATTTATGAGGATATCAGCCATACGGTCAGGGGGACTTTTCATGGTCAGGATTATAACGGACTCCTCATCACTGTATACGGTGGAGGAGGGGAGAGATACGGGGATTGACTCTGTGCCGCTCAGCGTCAGTATCGGGGACTGCCACGGGCGGGATTTGCAGATGGATATGCCGCAGTTTTATAAGCGGATCGATGAGGGGCAGATACCCACCTCATCACAGCCGCCTATTGGCGAGGTGCTGGATACTTATGAGAAATACCGGGGGGAGCCGATTATCAACATCTCTATGGCCGACGGCCTGTCGGGAACATATGAGAGCGCATGCAGCGCCAGAGCAATGGCTAAGAATAAGGAGGATATCACTGTATTTAACAGCAGGACCTTGTGCGGTCCGCACCGTTATATGGTGGATCAGGCCCACAGAATGGCCGGAGAGGGCAGGGAGAAGCATGAGATACTGAAGTGGCTTGAGGAAGCGGCCCGCAATACCGAATCGTTTCTGATTCCTCAGGATTTTTCTTTCTTAAAAAGAGGAGGAAGGCTGACTCCGGTTGCCGCGGCCATTGGCTCACTGCTCAAGTTAAAGCCGGTGGTAAAGCTGACGGAGGACGGCAGGAAGCTGGATAAGTTCGGTGTTAAACGGACGATGACGGCAGCGGTGGACAGTATTATCGGCCATCTTAAGAAGAAAGAACTCGGGAAAAATCACTTGATGTTTCTGTCCCATGCAGGCGCCCCGGAGGATGCGGCGGCTGTCAAAAGACGCATGGCGGAGATTTTTCCGGAGCTTGAGATTCTGATTCTGGAACTGGGCCCGGCATTTGTAACCCAGGGAGGCCCGCGATGCCTTGCAATCCAATACATAAACAGATAAAAAGAAGCAGCAGCCGCTCGTTTTGGGCGGCTGTGTTTTTGTCCGGGAACGGGAATATGGATGGGAATTTATGGAAAATAATCATAAAAGCGCAGGAGAGAAAAACAGTGCGCCGTATGTGCCAAAAGCCTTTTTTTCCTTGAATGGAGGGGCTTTCCAGCCTGTGGATATATTGGGGGGACATGGAAGAAATCAGAGATAAAACACTATATATTGTATTGTTAAATAAAAAATGAGCTAATATATGGTATTTTGCAGTTGACAGCCTCCGTGTCCTGTCTTATACTAATAAGGCATCAATTAACAGTACCGGGCCAGGCGCCCGATTGAAATGAACCACAATATATAGTAAGAGTCACAGGAGGAAGTTTGGGGTATGAAGATTATCAAACGAAACGGTTCGGAAGCAGTCTTTGACATATCAAAGATTATGATGGCAGTAAGCAGGGCGAATGAAGTTGTCCAGGCTAATCAGAAGCTGAGCAAAGCCCAGATCAATGCGATAGCCGCACAGGTGGAAGAGGTGTGCAGCACTAGGCCGCATGCGATGAATGTAGAGGAAATCCAGGATTTGGTGGAGAATCAGATTATGGAGCAGCAGGCGTTTGAAGTAGCCAGAAAGTACATTACATACCGTTATATCAGAACGCTGAAGCGCTCCAGCAATACAACCGACGATAAGATTTTAAGCCTGATTGAGTGTAATAACGAGGATGTGAAGCAGGAGAATTCCAACAAGAATCCGACTGTAAACAGCGTACAGCGCGATTATATGGCCGGAGAGGTAAGCAAGGACCTGACGACGCGTCTTCTTTTGCCGCAGGAGGTTGTGGAGGCACATGAAGCGGGAATTATCCATTTCCACGATTCAGATTATTTTGCCCAGCACATGCATAACTGCGATCTCGTCAACCTGGAGGATATGCTGCAGAACGGAACAGTGATCAGCGGAACGGGAATCGACAAGCCCCACAGCTTTTCAACTGCCTGTAACATCGCCACTCAGATTATCGCCCAGGTTGCCAGCAGCCAGTACGGAGGACAGAGCATCAGCCTGACCCATCTGGCTCCCTTTGTGGATGTGAGCCGGCGGAAAATCCGCCAGAGTGTTGAGGAGGAGATGAGGGGCCTCGGAATCAGCGCAACACAGGAACAGATTACGGAAATGGTGAATAAGCGTCTGAAAGAAGAGATCAGCCGCGGCGTTCAGACTATCCAGTATCAGGTTGTGACACTGATGACAACCAACGGACAGGCTCCTTTTGTAACTGTGTTTATGTACCTCAATGAAGCGCGGAACAGGCAGGAGAAAGAGGATCTGGCGATGATTATCGAGGAGACACTGCTTCAGCGCTACCAGGGGGTGAAGAATGAGGAGGGAGTCTGGGTGACACCGGCATTCCCGAAGCTGATTTACGTGCTGGAGGAGGATAACCTGACAGAAGGTACGCCGTATTTCTACCTGACAAAGCTTGCGGCCAAATGTACGGCTAAGAGAATGGTGCCTGATTACATCAGCGAGAAGATCATGATGGAGAGTAAAGTGGATAAGAACGGTGAAGGCCATTGCTATACCTGCATGGGCTGCCGAAGCTTCCTGACCCCGTATGTGGATCCGGAGACGGGAAAAGCGAAATATTACGGCAGATTTAATCAGGGAGTCGTGACAATCAACCTGGTGGATCTGGCCCTGTCTAGCGAAGGCGATTTCGATAAATTCTGGAAACTGTTTGATGAGCGCCTGGAACTCTGCCATGAGGCCCTGTTATGCAGGCACAACCGTCTGAAAGGAACCTTGTCCGACGCGGCTCCGATTCTCTGGCAGCATGGCGCCCTGGCAAGACTTGAAAAGGGAGAGGTGATTGACAAGCTTCTCTACGGCGGATATTCCACCATCAGCCTTGGCTACGCAGGACTTTACGAGTGCTGCAAATATATGACCGGAAAATCCCATACCGATCCGTCTGTTACGCCGTTTGCAATGCAGGTGATGCAGCATATGAATGATGCCTGCGCAAAATGGAAAGCAGAGCATAACATCGATTTCAGTCTGTATGGGACACCGCTTGAATCAACGACCTACAAATTTTCCAAATGCCTTCAGAAACGTTTCGGAATGATAGAGGGGATCACGGATAAAGGCTATATTACAAACAGCTACCATGTCCATGTGTCGGAGGAGATTGATGCATTTACAAAACTGCAGTTTGAGAGCCAGTTCCAAAAACTTTCGCCGGGCGGAGCCATCAGTTATGTGGAAGTTCCCGATATGCAGGATAATCTGGAAGCCGTAATCAGCGTGCTGCAGTTTATCTATGACAATATTATGTATGCCGAACTGAATACAAAGTCCGATTACTGCCAGGAATGCGGTTATGACGGCGAAATCAGGATTGTCGAAGAGGACGGAAAGCTTGTCTGGGAATGCCCGAATTGTAAGAACCGCGATCAGAACAAGATGAATGTGGCAAGGCGTACCTGCGGCTATATCGGGACACAGTACTGGAATCAGGGCCGCACCGAGGAAATCCGTGACAGGGTGCTGCATTTATAGGAGGCAATCATGAATTATGCCAATATTAAATACTGTGATATCGCCAACGGCACCGGCGTGAGGACCAGTCTGTTTGTGTCAGGCTGCAGGCACCGCTGTCCGGGCTGTTTTAACAGCGAGGCATGGGATTTCGGCTATGGTGAACCTTTTACCGGGGAGATACGGCAAAAGATACTGGACAGCCTGAAACCTTCGTATATTGCAGGCCTGAGCCTTCTAGGCGGAGAACCGATGGAACCGGAGAACCAGAGAGAGCTTCTCCCTTTCCTGAAGGAGGTCAAAACACTTTATCCCGATAAGGATATATGGTGCTATACCGGTTATACGCTGGAAACAGATTTGTCGGAGGGCCAAAGAGCCTTCTGTGAAGTGACAAAAGAGATGCTCAGTCTGCTGGATATCCTGGTGGACGGCAGATTTGTGGAAGAGGAATACGATATCTCCCTCCGGTTCCGAGGCTCGAAGAACCAGAGGCTGATAGACCTTCCGGCGTCCCAAAAGGCAGGACGGACCGTTCTCTGGCAGGATGATCCCCTGTTTGCCGGACATGAGATAAATAAATAAAAAACTGGTATTACCGGCTTAAAACAGTGCGGTAATACCAGCTTCTTTATTTATAAAAGGCGGTGAGCCGTGTGCGGAGCGTTCAGCTTATCACTTTTCTCCCTCGACCTCCACGCGGATTTCTTTTGTCCGAATTTCCCTGCAAATCTGTTCAATAAACTCACCCAGAGGTTTGACGCCCTCATCTCCGGCAAAGCGGCTTCTGACGGAAACAGCCTTGTCGGCCTCCTCCTGCTGTCCGACTACCAGCATATAAGGAATCTTATCAAGCCTCGTCTCGCGGATCTTATAACCAATCTTTTCCGAACGGTTATCAACGGAACAGAAAACGCCGTTTTTCTTTAATTCTTTTGCCACTTCTCCGGCATAGGACTCATATTTATCGGAGATAGGAAGGACTCTGACCTGTTCCGGACAGAGCCAGGTCGGGAATTTGCCTGCATACTTTTCGATAAGCCATGCCAGCGTCCTCTCATAGCAGCCCATGGAGGTTCTGTGGATAACATAAGGACGTACCTTATCACCGTTCTGGTCAATAAAATACATGTCAAAATTCTCCGCGATAGCGCAGTCCAGCTGAATGGTAATCATGGTATCTTCTTTGCCGTACACATTTTTTGCCTGGATATCAATTTTCGGTCCGTAGAAAGCGGCTTCCCCGTCGGCTTCTGTAAACGGAACATTCTTCTCAACCAGCAGGTCACGGATTTTGCCCTGGGTTTTTTCCCAATATTCCTCATCGCCCAGATACTTTTCGCGGTTATCCGGATCCCATTTGGATAAACGGTAGGTTACATCGTCCTGAAGGCCCAGCGTGGTCAGGCAGTGAACGGCCAGATCCAGGCAGCCTGCCAGTTCCTCTTCCACCTGGTCGGGACGTATAATCAGATGGCCCTCGGAGATGGTAAACTGGCGGACGCGGGTCAGGCCGTGCATCTCTCCGGAATCCTCGTTGCGGAACAGGGTGGAAGTTTCGCTGTAGCGCAGGGGGAGTTCCCGGTAGGAGTGCTGGTCATTTTTATAAACATAATACTGGAAGGGACAGGTCATCGGCCGGAGCGCAAAAACCTCTTTGTCGGTTTCTTCATCACCGAGGACAAACATTCCGTCTTTATAGTGATCCCAATGTCCGGAAATCTTATATAAATCTGATTTGGCCATGAGAGGTGTCTTGGTACGGATATACCCCCACTCATTATCCTCCAGATCCTCAACCCAGCGCTGAAGACGCTGGACGATTTTCACACCGTTAGGCATCAGAAGGGGCAGGCCCTGACCGATCACGTCAACGGTTGTAAATAAGCGCATTTCACGGCCCAGCTTATTATGGTCGCGTTTTTTAATATCTTCCAGATGCTCCAGATAAGCGTTCAGCTCCTCTTTGGATGCAAAAGCAGTTCCATAAATTCTCTGAAGCTGCGCCTTGCTCGAATCACCTCTCCAGTAAGCCATCGAGGAGGAGATAAGCTTGAATGCCTTAATCGGTTTTGTACTCATCAGATGCGGACCCGCGCAGAGATCGGTGAAATCGCCGCCCTGCCTGTAGAATGAAATTTCTTCATTCTCAGGAAGCTCCTGAATCAATTCCACTTTATACGGTTCATCCCTTTCCTGCATGAGGCGGATGGCGGCCTCCCTGGTGAGGGTGAATTTTTCAAGCTTCTGGCCTTCTTTGATGATTTTTTTCATCTCTTTTTCCAGGTTGTCCAGATCCTCTCTTGTAAACGGCTCCGTATCGAAGTCATAGTAAAAACCGTTTTCAATCGACGGACCGATGGTCAGCTTAGCCTGCGGGCGCATACGTTTCACTGCTTCTGCCAGAACATGGGAACAGGTGTGACACATGGCGGAGAGGCCCTCCGGATCCCTTGCCGTCAGAATATTCAAAGAGCTGTCTTTTTCCACAACAGTTCTTAAGTCAACGGTACGGCCGTCCAGTTCTCCTGCACAGGCCGCCCGTGCGAGGCCTTCACTGATATCAAAAGCGATATCGATTATGGATTTTGGTTCTGTGTATTCTCTCTGGGAACCATCCTTCAAAGTAATAATCATGATTTGTCTCCTTCTTTATATTTTGCCGTCTAAGCAATTGATATATCATTTATTTCATATATAAACCTGCTGAAACACGATGGAATCCCGCGGAGCGGTTTTTATTTAACAGCCGGACTTCCCTGTTAAATAAAAAAACGCCTCCTGCAGTAAAATCGCTGCAAGGGGCGGGCATGTCGGCTCGCGGTTCCACCCTTTTGTATTATGCTATGCCGTTCACTTTGATAAATCCACCGTATAACCGACATAGCAGATAGTTTTCAGTTTTCCTTTTCAATTATAACACGGAAGCGGAAATTGTCAAAGATATTTAGCTGACCCCAACATCATGGAGATTTAGTTAAGCAGGTGAGGACGCCGCCGGTACGGCCAGCGGACGGGGGGGTGG
>ERZ791934.636-NODE-636-length-44934-cov-9.793823_pt1 | contig 44934 bp, 62 predicted proteins | sample MGYA00510125_ERZ791934 | MGnify/ENA primary metagenome ERZ791934 (study PRJEB30046, sample SAMN00993240) | human gut metagenome | study: EMG produced TPA metagenomics assembly of the A metagenome-wide association study of gut microbiota in type 2...
TCTCTATCGTGTCATCTGGTTTTTGTTGGGACAAAAGAACAACCGTCTCCACATGAACCGTATTTCTAACCTTTTAAAAGTTTAGCTTCGTGCATCTCTTCACATCTCCTATAATACTGTAAAATCAAGGCTTTTTCAACAGTTCAGATTTTTCCGATTTTTATATCTTTGCGTTATATTTTTATATCGGTGGCAAAATGGTGGCAATGCCACCGATTCATTTTATACTAAGCGAAGTTCGATCGCTTCAATTTTCTTATTCATATCAGATGTTTATTTAGCTGCAACACACTTCCCACTAAAACTGTGGATAATCAGCGAACTTCCATCCGTTTCTTCCCGGATATAGAATTTCTGTTTCATGTTGTGCAGGTCGGTATATAGTTTCAGGTTGTTCTTTCCTCCACTACCGTTATTTTCCGCAGACAAATACAGCCCCGGAGTCGCAACACTCTCTAACATCGTGTAATCTGCGTTTTTGTACCGTTTTTTAACCAGTCTCCATAACTGATAATCTCCGCAATCAAATTCCCTGAAATCTACATTTGCATTAGCTTGTCCAGCTGCCGCCGTAAGCATAAAACCGTGTTCCTTATCGATGACCTTGTAGATGTTATTTTTAACAGATTTGATGGACAATCTCGTGCAATCTGCGCCGTTATTTGCTTGGAGAGATGCATTTACTTTATCTGGCTTTTCTACTGGCTTATCTGTTTTAATTTCAAATGCCGCTAAGATTCCTCGCGCAATATCATCCATCTGGTTATTAAAAATCGTAAGATCTCCCATGTTTGTGATAAATCCAACCTCAACAAGACGATATCCAAACCCTCTTGCAGATGCTCTGTTTGGATTGGCAAGATCATCCCTTCCAACGATTAAGTTGGATCGTCCCGGTAAAATACCGCCGATAAAGCTTGCAAGAGCATTATCGTACTGATCTGGCGTAAATCCTGCCTTAATAATGACGTGACCGCCTTTGGCTCCTACCGCTGCGCTGTCCATGTGCAGCTCTGTGATCTGCCAGTCTGCGGGGATGTCAAGGTTACTAATTCCATTGTCTGCATAATAATCTCTATTAAAGTCCCCGAGAGTTACCTGATCTCCTCCAAGCGCTTTGATCCTTGTAGCTAATGCTCTTACTCTCTCCGCCTCTGAAAATCCGTTTGCACATGCTCCCGGATCCCCTGCTCCATGTCCTGCGATTACAAATAAATGTGCCATATTCTAAACTCCTTTCCTTTTGGCCAAACAAAAGAGAGTCCGAAGACTCCCCTGCTTTTTACTGCTTTATTCATTTTTTCCAAGCTGTTTAATTGTCTGATTGATGTATGTACTCAGACCTGCCACCAAAATGCCTTGCACAATCGCTGTAAATACTGCCATCGCAATCTCTTGCATTGTTCCTAGCGGACAAGTAGCAATCACATATATTGTTGCCAGGAAGATTCCTCCTGCCCCTAAAATCGCCGGAATGTACTTATCTTTCACTGCCTGAGACTGCTTTAATCCCATACCGCAAAAATACAGCACTACTGCTACTACAATCAACTCTGGTTTAACATAATTCATAATCTGATCCATGCTCATCCTCCTTTATTTCTCGATGATACTTTCCATAAGTTCATCTCTGATTTCTTTCATTCTTTCAATTCCGTTTCCAGTGATCTGATGATTGAGCATCGCTGCCAAACACTTGGTCTGCGCTTTTTGCATTCCCTCCAACACCTGCAGTCGCTTATAATCTTTTTCGTTATAAGCTTCCAGTTGCTCCACTCTTTTGGATATCTTAAATGCCGGTCGGACTACTTTTGCAATTATAGCTCCAGCTCCACCTACAATGCTGATGGCGCCACAGATACTCAAAATTTGCTGTATAAATTCCACTCTCTTCCTAATCCTTTCTTTATTTTATGCAACAAAAATAAGACCATTACGGTCTTGCTCTAATTTCCATTATTCCACTCCTAAAGTAACGCCTGCACCTGCTCTTTTAAACTCTCAGGTAATTCCTCAATCGTTAAGTGTCCGCCTTTAATTCTGTTTGCTAAAAACTGTGCCATAATTTACACCTCCGCTTCCATCGTTGCTAAAATCAGCTCCTGCACCGCCTGGTCTGTGACTTCCTGTGCCGTCTGTGTTGCTTTTAAGTCTTTCTGTAGCTTGCCGTAGGCGCTCATGCCGTCATCGACAGCTTCATACTCTTTTATTACATTCTCCTCTGTTTCTGTATAGCCGACAAAGACTAGATTACTAAATCCCTCCGGCTTCTCTTCTTTGAGTGGCTTGTAGCCCTCTTTCTTGATGGAGCTGATTCTTACAGTTCCGTTTTCCATAATTTTTGCGTAGTTCATGCTACTTCTCCTTTCGATATGTTACATTAATTCCACATGGGACTTCACCAGAATCAATAATTATATTGGTTGTACCGTTGTAGCTGTGCAGATTCCTAAGTTGTGTCTGTTCGGATTCTGAGAGTGGGATGAATTCTGTTTGTGTAGTTTTATAAACCATTGTTAATGGATTGGCTTCCATCCATGTTTTAAATTCCTCCAAACTTGGAATGTCTGTTACAAAATATTGCATTTGCATACTCGGTTGATCGGAATAACAAAATAAATCTCCAGTACTATAGGAACCATCTTTATTTTTAAATTGTTCGCAAAGCGATGTCTGAAATCCAATTGCTTTTTTGATATTAGTGACTTTATAAACATATACACCGTTGCCAAAGTCTTTAAAAAGGCTAAAACCATTCGGGAATAAATCTAACCGAGATGGCTTCACATCGGAATCAATCGCTGACTGATACAACCACCCAATCTGTCCACCCTGCTCAACCAGTTTGTCCCATTTTGTCAGTGGGCGGTCAGAGGTTAGAGTGAGGGTTTGTTCGGTGTAAGGTTCGTAAACCGTCTGTTCGCTTCCTATCTCCACTTGCAAAGTTTGAATAGTATCAAAAAATTTTTGAATACTAGTTTTATTGCATGATAAATACAGACAATCTCCTTTTGCTACAACTGTAAGTTTATTATTGTTAAGGTTTATTTCCGTAGAATGGTATAACCACCCAACAGCACTTCCCGTATCGGACTGTGCTATTCCAAGATAAAAACCTTTTCCTGGGGTCAACTTTTCGGTGTAAGAAAATGTAGCTTTATTCCACTTTCCCACACGGATTGGAAATTTTGCATAACCGTCACCGTCTTTAATTATCCAGTTTGTAATATCTCTTGCTTTTTCACGGTCAAACAAATTCTTTCCAGTTACTTTCACATCAAGCAAGTATCCGTAAGGTTCATAATCTAATGTAGTTTCTTTCCCCTCTGCATACATGACATTGTATATATCAAAAAACCTCGAATCAGCCGGAGAAAAGCATACAAAATGATTAACACCGATTTTAGAATTGACAATACCGTTTCCCGTTACAAGATTTCCAGCTTGTAAGCACGGTACACTATAAGTAGCGGTCATATTTGATTTGTCATAAAATCCACAAGTAAATCCTACGTCATCGTTTTCACCCGGTTTTTTCTGTATCAACATAGTATACAGCTTTGTTTCGTGTCCTTCTGGCAAAGGTATGTATGCAATGTTATCCTGCACTGTAAAAACATATATATTTTCTATTAACAGATTCTTACTTTTCCGCCCAGCACTTTTAATCTCCTGCGGATTATCCGGCGATGGATTCTCGCCCTGCATACTATTTCCAATCAATTCCAACCTCTCAAGCGGCGCTTTTAGACTGTTCGGAAGCATTAAACTCCCTACCCCTTCCATCTCTATGTTATCATAATTTGGCGGCTGTGGTGGGGATACAATACCGCCTAGAGGGCATACCATATCGACACCGATAATTCCGGTGCCATCTACCATTTTAAGCATTGTACTTCTACTCCTTTTTCGCTGGTTGCTGTGGGGATGATTGTCACTACATCCGTTTGACTCCACGGTGTCCCAAGTTCTTGGATTACACATATTTGCGATGTCGCAGCAGGAATCAGAATCATAACTTCCTTATTCTCATTTTCTCCTAGATCAACATAAATATCTCCATCCGTAAAGTTCTTTATAAGGAACTTACTTCCTTTGATACTAAATTCGAATTTTAATGCTTTTTCACTTACTGTTGGTTGTCTTTTAATAAGCATGATTGTCACCTCCTAAATTGTATAAGCATAATAAATCTGGCTTGTTCCACCACTCCACTGCCCTTCTGCCCAGAATCGAGTACATTTAATCGTTGCATTACTTCCACTCCATGTTACTGCAATCGTAATGTTTAAAGATGTCCCATCTGCGTAGCTGATATGAATGTTTCGCTCTGCGTTTATGCCTTTTATAAAAACTTCCATCTTTCTGCTTCTTGCGCTGCTATTTGCTACTTCAAGCAACAACAATCCTCTTACACCAGATGCCACAAAGCTTCCGCCTTGAGCTAATGTTTTTCCACCAACAAGGAGTTTTGGCTCTTGAAGTGTCTTGTTCATGTCACTGTTTAATCCCTTAAAACTTCTTGTCGCGCCGTCTACAAAAATATCTTCCCCCGTGATTCGGACTCCGGCTACTCTGGTCCCGGTCGAACTAAACTTGATAACCTCTAGCCCCTCTGAATTGCCTTTCACCCACATTAGACCGCCGTCTTTTGTCTTATTTTGTAATTCGATAAGGGAACTGCCGGTGATCCGAGTTCCTTTTATTGTTACACCATTTATTTCTCCTGCATTCACAGTTCCTAAATCCGATGTGATCGCAGATAGCTTCTTTACATTGAGGTTCTCCACTGCTATATAATGCAACACCCATCTCACACCATCCCACCGCATAATCGGTTGCCCGGATTCTGTCTGCCATAGCTGTCCTACTTGTGGATTATCTGGCGGAATAGCAGATACAACAATACCACTTTCTCCATTATCACCTTTATACTTGGACCATTGGTAATCTTGCGGATTGTTGCTTGCAGCCGAGCTTTTCTTATTAAAAGCTAAACCTATATAATATTTTCCGTTTGGAATATCTGCCATTCCTGCGCCGTGCAAATCATCAGCATATTTCACCCATGTATAATAGGACTCTCCAGGACTTCCTGGATCTCCATCATCCACATTGCTTACAGTGACTTCGTAAGAGCCTCTCGGTTTTTCACCTTCCATTGCTTCAAAACGATAAACCGCTTTCCCTACAATGTCCGCAGCGGATACAACGATGCTCTTTTCTCGCGCTATTTCGCTACCATCTTTTTTCCAAATGATTGCGAATTTATCAGTCAAATCAGCGCCCGGCGCCGTAACTGATGCTGTAAGAGTCGTTGTCCCTTCTCCGTTCTTAAAGACGATTCCGTTATCGCTTAAAATCATGCAGTTATACGTCTTATTTTCTTGTATGAGCGCATTCATCTTATCGAGCAAGGAAGTATCCACCTGCGATTGAAGCTCTTTAAAATTAGAAAATATCGTCTTATTTCGGGACGGTTCCGTAAAGCTTCGCACCTGCTCTGAAACTCTTGCTTGTAAGTAAAGCGTAGGATTGTACCCATCATCTTCAATCATTACTGTGTCGCCGATTCCGGTATCAAAATACCCATCTACCTCGTAGGTCACTTTTGGAACACACATCTTTTTTAGGTCGTTCAGTGCAGTTAAAAACAGCGAATTTACATCGTGCTCCTCATAATCTTTTGTCTGTACGATATATCTGTCGTAGGATACTCGGTTTGATGGGAAGCGATCTCTTGCCTGCACTGCCCAAATATCATAGGAATTTTTTACTGTTTGAAACTCAATATTCCCCTTCTCGTCTTTTCTGGTAGACTCGAACCCCAGAAGATTGAGTCCATCTGCGCCGGTTGGTCTAATAGCCGTTGCAAGATCTGTAATATCCGTTGTCTTGCGGATTCCATTTACATTGACTCCATATCTTAGCTTGATGTCTGTTCGGTCTTTTCCAACTCCCTGATTCTTGTCTGAGTGTTCTCTATATACATTTAGCACGGTCCTTTTTAAGGAATGATCCGCATTTAATTCCGGGACAAACTCCAATTCCGCCAGAAACATATCTGCGACAGAATACAATCTTTTTAAAATGGTCTCTTGCCCAGTGAACTTATGCCAGACATTCAACTCAGAAACTTCATTGATTCCGAGCGAGAGCGAATGCTCCGGATCAAAAGTATTCAAATAAGATTCAAACGATACCGCTTTTCCGGGATCATATTCACCTACCGATTCGTTCAGCAGCTCGAAAGAGGTAGACAACGCCTCCACTTCTACTTCATACTCATCTCGGCTTACAGACATAATATTAAGGTAGTAATCTCTACCATTGCATACAAAAGCTAATTTATTTCCTTCTACAAGATAGATTGAATCCTGATGCTTCGCCATAGCTGTAAAAGCGAATGTGTTCGCTGCTCCCTGCAAATACTCATGTAGCTCATCCTCGTAATAATGCAATGCCTCAGGAGCCTCATTATCCATAAATGTGTGCAGTTCATCATTTGCACTCAAGACTGCAATTCTAATATTTTCCATTATAAATATGCCTCCTGTATTTTTGCCGTGATTGTTGGCGGTGGAGTGCAAAAATCAGAATAATAAAACTGTATTTTCGTTTCTCCCGGTGGAACATTAAAATACTTGCTTCCACGCACTTCGTCAGCTGCTCTATGTACACCATCCACATATACCTTTCGACTTTTTCCATCGATCATAACAACACTTCCTGATGGATATCTATTCGGAACGTCACGCCACGTTTTTACTTTGTCCTTACGAAAAACAAGGTAATTCAAATACATTTTGGGAATAATCGGATAATTATCTCTCTGCCCAATAAATACTGATACGGTCTTAGCTTCCATTTTCTCGATCTCCGCAACATTAAAACTGTACAGTCCACCGAAACAGAAGGTGATTTTTCTGCCAGATTTGGAAATGTAAAAATCCCCTCGACTATGAACGAATAGCTCCGATAGTGCGCTATTAAACTCTATCCGCTGCACTTCTTTGCCGTTGACACACAATATCAAAAGCGCTGTATCCGTGACTGGATTCCATTTTGCTATCCTTGCAGAGGCAAGATGCCTTCCGCTCTTATCCGCAATACAATACTCTATGATCCCACACTGGTTTGTTGCTGTTGGACGAAACCACACTTTTCCTTGCATGGCGAAGTTGGCAGAACCGGAAATCCCTGTTTGATCCGGCGGTAAATCGATTGTTCTTGCCGCTCCATGCCACCCGGAACCTGCACCAGCACTTGCTAAACTTACCCAAGTCTTATTATCATAGTTATACGTACCAAACGTACCAGATTTTCCATAGCTTGGATCAAAAAATATTCCTGATCCGTTGCGCATTGCATCATACTGTGATGCCTGACGATAGTTAAGAAGGTATTCAGATTTTTCCTTTTCCTCTATGTCCATCTCGTCAACATGGCCAAGCTGAATCACCCCATACTCAGACACAATACCAATGAACCCATTTTCGTGGTTGTGCTTAATTTCGTAATCAACCGGGATGGATTCTGTACCAGTGTTAGAGATTGTCATTTCCATTACTCTTTCGTGATTGAGGGAGGCTTGAAAAGTCTTTTGAATTGTCGAATGTGCGATTCCATCAGGAACGATAAACGTAATAATTCCACTGCTTTGCAAATATTCTTCATCGAGTGTTGGTTCGCCATTTAAAATCGCATTGTAATATAGATTAGGTTCATCACTAAAAATCAATTTGCCCATCTTGTCAGATGTTAATAATTTCGCCATTTTCCGCCTAAAATCTTTTAAATTTTCTGCAGTCCCATTATTAATCACATATTCAATAGCGATTTGCTTTTCTTCTTGCGTTACATAATCGAAATCCTTTCCGTTCCTAATTCCAATCTTTTTCAAATTACCGGAGATTGGAGCAGAAAGATTCCTATTGACTTTTACAATTTTAATCGGCAACTTCTCTCCTTTGTATGTAACAGTGAGTAACCCCATTATCTAACCCCCTCAAGCAAATTATTAAATCTTTCTTTTTTCTTTAAGAGCGGTCTCATAAAATTCACAGTCCCCTCTGCAAGCACTTTTCCATCTAGCGGAACAGTTAGTGATACATTTATATTTATATCTTTTTCTCCCGCAACCTCTAGTACTGCTTCTTTTATATATTCTTTAAGCTTTCGAATCGGCGCAATTGCTTCTGGTCCCGCTTCCCCAGCGCCCCCTACCTTACCACTTGACATCTGGAAAAATGCCGGCTTTGTTAAAATTCCGCCCTCTTTAAACCATGACACATCGAGTGTTGGAAGTTCTGGGAAAATATCGCTTAAATGAATATTTCCAATTCCGGCTGCATATCCGTGTCCATTCCAGCCGCTTGCAAGACTTCCGTATCTCGATACGGTGTATCTGATGGCTGCAAGCATATTTGATAGCGGATCCCAAATATTTGTATCGTATCCAGGCATTGCATACGCTCGGAATGTTGGATCGATTACTTGCATTAATCCTTTTGATGGTGTTCCATTGATAGCATTAATATCCCAATCATTAATCGCGTTCGGGTTTCCTCCAGATTCGGTCTGCATCTGATATAAGAGCAAATTCAAATTAGCATCAGAATATTGATTCGTCATTCTAAGTGCTTGCTCCGCAAGTTTTCTCCACTGCTCCACTCCTGCTCCCGGCGTATAGTTTACATGCGACTTTTCATCGAAAATTCCAGTAATGAAATCTACAACACTGTCAAATACGGTATTGATTGCGCCTTTTGCAACCGTAATCCATGGCTCAAATGCATTTGTCAGATCTGCGAACTTATCAATCGCAATTTTGACAATATCTCCCGGATTCTTAAGGTAATCCCATACACTACCGCTAAATTCTTTTACCGTATCCCAAATACCACTAAAGAAATCTCCTATTCCACTTGCAAAATGTGGAAGTCCATCTAGAAAACTCTTCGTCTGATTTGCTGGCATGATTTTTGTGCCTTTTTTCATCGGAAGCACCACGTCACGCCCTTCCGGGATGAATGGCTTTCCATCTGGCGGTATAATCATTTCTTTATAAGTAGACCCCTTCTGGTCATTTACAACTCCAATAGTATCTCTAGGGAGTCCTCCTGTTCCTTTTGCAAACTTCGGAACCTCCCATTCATTGAATGATTTATCAGATCCCACTGCATTTAAAATCCAGTTTATCCCTTTAATCACTCCGTTAACTGCACCGCCAAGCACCCCGCAAATCGTATTTGCGATTCCTTTTATGATGCCACCCAGTGTATCTTTTAAAAACGTGAATCCATTCTCAATGCTTTTGAAAAATCCATCAAATATATCTTTAATTCCGCTTGTCATAGTCTCCATATCGCCTGTGAAGAATCCAGAAAATGCCTTAATAATTCCTTTCAAAATCTCGAAATTGGATTCGAAAAATCCTTTTATGAACTCCCAGAAAATTTGTATTGTATTCATCAAATTTCCCAAGGTGCTATCTACAAATCCCTTTATTCCTTCTAGTGCTCCAAAAATAATAGGAGAAAGTATAGTAAAAAGATTCTGCACTGCTTCCCAAATTTGCTCTCCGTATTCGTTCCAAAATCCAGTAATTGCTGATAGCGCATCTTCAAATGCACCTTTGACTTCCTCTAAAGCAGGACCTATATATGTGTTATATACATTCTCCGCAAACTTTTTTATGTCATCTATCAGCCCATTTACAAATTCTCTAAATGGTTCTATTTTTGCATACGCAATAGCAAACGCTCCTGCAATCGCTGCAATCGCCCCTATTATTGCCAGTGCTGGTGCCCCTATTGCTCCTACTATTGATCCGAAAATACTAATCAAACTTCCAATGCCGCCGATTATTTTGCCTACGATTAATAATACGGGAGCCAGCGCCGCTACAACGATGGTGCCTACAGCAATGATCTTTTTTGATTCATCGTTTAATTCAGAAAACCACTTCGAAAACTCTTTTACTTTATCTACCACTACTTCTATAACAGGAGCAAGCACTTCTAATAAAGCATCTCCAAGCTCAATCATTACATTTTTCAACTTATTAAAAGTTTTTCTAAATGTATCCGATTTCGTTTCTAACTTTCCAAGCGCTTCTTCTGTTACGCCTGTCGAATTTCTCATTTCATCTAGCGTTGAATTAAAACCCTGCGCTCCATCTCCAAGAAGTACAAGCCCAGCCTTCGCCGCCTCTGCGCTTCCCCACATATCGCCAAATGCCAAACCCTGCTCTTTTGCTCCATTTGATACGATTTCTAAAGCATCTGCAAGACTCATTCCGGATTGCATCAATTCCGCAAACGATTGCCCTGTTTTCTTCTTCAATAAATCCGAAACTTTTGTTCCTGACTTTCCAAGCTCATTCAACATGGAGTTCATGTATGTAGTAGATTCAGCCGCTGCCACACCATTAGACGTCAGTTTAACATATCCTGTCGTTATCTGATCTAGCGCTACATTGTTTGCCTTTGCAGTCGGGATAATTTTCCCCATCGTTGATGCAAGTTCTCCAACTGTCGTTTTACCTTTGTTTTGCGTCTGGATAAGCATATCGGAAACTTTTCCAACTTCACTTGCCTCTAGCCCATAGGCATTCATGATTGTGGTCAATACATCCAAAGCACTTCCGGCATCTGCGAATCCTGCTTTTGCAAGTTTCGTAGACTTTTCTACAAATGCAAGTGCATCTACTGTCTTCTGTCCTGCCGAAATTGCGTTATATACGTTATCTGCAATTTCTGCTGCACTTATTCCTGTCTGATTTGACAAGTTTATAATTCCTTTTTCTAGCTCAGAGATTGGCACTTCTGTTTCATCTGCAATTGTGCTTACTTTCGCAATTGCTTCCTCGAAATCCATGCTCATTTTCGATGAGGCAAGCCCCGCTCCTGCAAATGCCCCACTCAATGGTGCAAGAGCTTTTCCGGCATCACTTACCTTTCCACCAATTTTCTGAACAGATTCCCCTGCATTTTGTATTTTACCTGCCACTTTTCCAGATACATCATTTAATTTTTCCAATTGCGATGTGTAAGATTTTAAATCTTGCTCTGTATTTGCGATTGCTCTCTGAAACTCCCGATATTCATCTACTCCAAGATTTCCTGATTTAAACCTCTTTTCAACTTCACTTTGCGCTTGCTTCAGCGCATCCAGTTTTTTATTTGTATTCCCGATCTGTTCGTTTAGAAGCTCTTGTTTCTGCGCAAGCAACTGCGTATTCTTTGGATCAAACTTCAATAATCTATTTACAGATTTCAATTCTCCTCCAAGACTTTTGGATGTTTTATCTACATCTTTTAAAGCCTTATCGAGCGCCATTGTATCCGCACCGAATTTTATTGTGATTCCTTTTATTTTCTTATTCGCCACTTCATACCTCCGTTAAAAATTATCAAAATCTTCCTGTGTTGCTTTTCTCGCAGTCGGCTTTTCATCCTTTTTCTGATTATCAATATACTCCTGCACATAGTCCAAACAATCACCAATGGTCATTTCTTCCATATCTTCGCTTGTCAGTCCAACTTGTCTGCAAACATAAAAAAAAGATTCATTCGTGAACGCTTCTCCACTGGACGAATCTTTATCATTTATTTTTTTTTACTCGCTGGCATTGTATCTGTAAGCAAATCTTTTACCTCTCCCATGATTTCATTGAATGGGAACACTTCAAATCCGTCCAGCCATTCCAATGGGTCTGGAATTGTTCGGTCTGCCGTCTTTGCCATTGTCCAGATAATATCGTAAAATACTTCCATATCCATATGGTCGAGTGATGTAAATGAAATATCATTGATCCCGATATTTTTTCTTGTGCCTCTTCCGAAAACTTTTGCTATTTTCATCAAGTCTGCAAAATAATCTCTGCCGAACTGTGCTTTATATCTTTTCGGTAAAGCTGCCGTTGATTTCAATTTCACTGCTTTTCTATCGATGTAAATTGTTTTCTCCATCTTCTTCCTCCATTAAGGGCGGCAAATAAACCGCCCGATTTATTCCGCTTTTCCTACTTTTGCCTTTCCAACTTTCCCGCTGCCAATTAAGGCTACATCGTCAGCGGGAATTATTCCCCCGCATCTTCATATACCTTTGTATACCAATTCTTGTATTCTGTATCGTCTGTTTCTGCCGTTGTAGATGCTTTTACAAGATTATCTCCCGGTCTCGGTGTTGCTGCGAGTGCAAGCTCTACTGTGTTTGGTTCTCCACTATCTTTTGTCGTACTTGATACAGACGGACGGTTTACCGTGCAGAAATAAAACAGATGCTTTGTTGCTTTCGCATCCCCCTGGAACTCGAACATAAGTGCAATGTTCGCAGGCTGTGCATCCGAATTTTCCTGTAACACACCTTTTGTTGTCTTTTTCTCTTTCAGAACCTCGATCCGGAATTCATCTGGCACTCTTGCTAAATTTAAGCTACCTTCATACCCCTGATTATTCGCACTCGTATAGTAATCGATATCATCTGCCTTAAAACGAACCAAATCACCGCTTTTGTCAAATGTAATACTTACTGCTCCTGGCAATTTCTTCGGTGTTCCATATTCTACTTTTCCGAGATCTCCGATCGTAGCAACTGCGTAGTAACAGTTGCGCAAACCAAACTCTACTTTGTTTTCTTTCTGTACCGCCATGTTCCAACCTCCTATATTTCAATCTCATATGCTTTCAAATACATATTTTCAGAATCTAAAAAACTCTCGTATGATTCATACGGGAGTCCATTCTCGTTTAATAGTTCCTTTACTTTTTTCTCTAATTGCAAATCTTTCTGACCTGTGTACACTTCGATCGTGACGGCATATTCTTCATAGTACACAATGTCATCAGCATGAAATCCAATATCTTCGTCCGCATAGTATACAATATACGGTAGTTCTGGCACCTGACCGACTGCGAAACAGCGATACGCAATCGGAAGATTTAGAGACTTTAGCTGATCTTTCAATTCTGGCAATGTCATTTCACAGTCTCCTTTCCAGTTCTTCTATATAATATTCTACGCACTCTTTCTCCACCTTTTCTATATGTGGGTAAGCGCGAACTTCTCCTACTTTTCTTCCTCCGCGTCTTAATTGGTGTCCCTTTTCCAGCAAGTGAGCTATCCTGTATGTCGGTCCCTTATTATACACAGTAATATCATACTTATCTTTTGTGCGCGACCAGTTTTCAGCGTACTCACCGCCTCCTTCGCTTTTTGGACTTGCTTCTTTTAATAAATTAACAGCTTCCCACGACGCTTTCAACGCCACTTTTCTTGTAACTTTCTTTGCCTCTTCCGTATACTCTCTCATCTGCCGCATAATCTCTGCTGCAAGTTTATCAGCACTTATGCTCTCGCTCATTTTTCAATCCCTTCCGTACAAGTCAATTCCAACTCTTCCATGCTAATCTGATATGTTTTCACCACTTTCAGTTTCTTTCCACGGAATCGGATATATCTTTGTCCTTCATATTCATAAGGATGCACAATCAGAACTTCTGATATTTCCATATTGTTCTGTCCAGCAAGGTAGAATTCATTCCGAGATATTTGATCTCTGCAGCACCAAACTTCCTGCTCTGTTTCGTCCGGAATTTGCTGACCGATTTCATCTTCTACATATCTAGCAGAAGATATCAATGCCACTTTCTCATCCCATGTTCGATTCATTGTTCACCGCCTTAATCATCCGATTATGAATCCTAAATTGTATACTTCTCGGCATAATACCTCCATCTGGATGATTATACGCCCAAGTAGCCCAATCAAGAACAAGTAGAATATCGCTGTACCGTTTCTCTTCTAGTTGAATTCCACGAACATTTTCGCACTCATCTAGTATGCCATCTATAATCGCATACAGGATTGCATCCTTACTTTCAGTAGAGATTCCTAATCTAGACTTTAATAATTGCAATATTGTTTCCTTCAACTCCATCACCCTTACGAATTAGCCATAATTCCTGCTGCCTTTAGTGCATCCAGCAAAGCTTTAAACTCCTCTTTTGTCACATTTGCTCCCGCTGCCTCCGGCACTAACGCCGTCTGCTTCACTAGTCCAGCTTTTGCTTTTGTTGCATTCACTGGAATTCCAGCATTTGCAGTAGCAACTCCGTTTTCAATATTATTCATTGCTTCTTTCGTGATGACCTCGCCGTCAACCCATGTTTTCTTTGAATATGCCATATTTTCACTCCTCTACTTTGATTTACCTACTTTTGCCTTTCCAACTTTCCCGCTGCCAATTAAGGCTACATCGTCAGCGGGAATTACCCCACCGGCGAGTATGTGATGTAGAATCCCGCATCCCCATCTGCTTTCTTAACATCATACCGTACAATACCTGCAAGTAATTTCCCGTAAATTTGATTATCTACCCATTCAACACTTGTCTGTTTGCGATCAAAAAAAGCACAGAATGATTTCGGATCTCCAACAAATCCCTTCAGTTCTCCTTTACCTGCAATCATTTCATCATCCAAAATAATCACCTCTCTACCAAGCAGCATCTTTCCGCTTGAAGAAGTAATGGAATCTTGCAGCAGATATCTTCCATTCGTATCCTTTAACTTATCTAACTCTGCGTACAGAGAAGCTGAAACAATGAATTTTACAGGATATACTTTTTTGATTTCTTTATTCACTAAATCTTTCAGTCCATCTAGACCTGTAACACTTTTTAGCGTTGCGCTCTTCAATACCGTTGCGATGTCAGCATTTCTTGTGTTTCTAGACTGGTCATTGATCTCATCTCTAATAAGACCTGTAACATCGTAATCGGCATCATCAATCGCTTCCTGAGAAATCGGAATATACCCTCTTCTCGTTGCGATACTGTAGTCAATATTCGAAATTTTAGGTCTTGAGAGTGCCGGATTCTGCTCCAACTCTTCAACTGTACTCATTTTTGTTCCTGCTTTCGCAATCACAGGATATTTTCCAGAGGAACTGTTGACGCTCACATTTTTTACATAATTTTTAAGATCTACAACATCCTCTGGTTTCTCTTGCGGAGCAAGAATTTCAACCGGAATCAGGATGCCCGCTTCCGCTTCTTTAAAGCCTTCTGCTCTTACTTGCCCCTTTGATTTCACAAATGCATTGATTGCACTTCTTGTCTCTTCAATTTCTTCTTCATTTCTTCTGCCCATCTCTTTTTTCTTCCCCCTTCTTTCCGGCGTTTTTTCATATTCCTTCATTTTCCCACGTAGCTCCTCAAGTTCTGTTTCAAGGTCACTTTTTCTTTCTTCGTGAGCTTCTTTTTCTTCTGTGAACTTTGTAATCTCGTCATCCACAAGCGAGCGCTCTTCTTCCGTATTCGCTTCTTCGATGGATGTTTCCAGTTCTTTTTCTCTTGTTTCAAAATCTGCGTCTTTTCCACGCATTTCTTCCAATTCTTTTTCTTTGCCTGCAATCTGTTTCGCAAGCATCAACTGTCTTAAAGCCATTACTTTTCTCCTTTCAATCTCTTTGTAGCATTACTTCGCCACTGTTCCATCTGTTTCTGTTGGTACTGTTCCACTTGTGCGTGCCTCGCCTGCACGCCTGTATCCTCATAAGCTGGGAATGTACATACAGACACTTCGTGCAGATCAACTTCTCGGATTGTCCATTTCACAGTTCCGTCATCGCGCCAGTCTGTTTCCTCGCGCACAATGTTAAAACCAAATGAACACTGATCCACGTCTCCTCGTTTCACCCTCTCATACAGGTTCATTGCGTCTGAATCATTTTCATTGATATCAATTTCTCCCCAAAGACCTCTTGTATCGGTTCTGAGGCGTAAAGTTCTTACTTTGGTTCTACCTAGAACGAGTGTATCATCGTGGTTTGTCAGTGCTCGGATATCATTGCTCATGGTGCTGTCAAATGCTTCCGGCGCAATTTCTTCATAAGCCCCCGGCCACAATTCTGTTTCAGAATTAAACACAGCGAAATAGCCAGAAATTGTTTTCTTACCATCCTCCGCTTCCCGCGTTTCAAATTCTGCTTTCCACGATCTTGTTAAATTTTCTTTATTTCGCTCCACTATTCATCACCTCCCGCCCTTAATTTCTTCTGCTCTCCAATCATTCCCTGAGGAATAAAGTTTTCGAGGATAATCAGATCATTCAATCCATCTTTCGGAGAGTCTCCTATCAAATTCAGCACATCATTTCCCGTATAAATTCCTCGAATATATAGGTTCATGCCAATTTCCGCAAGCTCCTTAGTGTCATAAGCCATCAAGCTTTTGGAGTTGCATTTAAAATACCAATGCGGACTCTGGATCAATCCTTTCGTGAGTGTTTGCTGAAAAACATCCGCAATCGACTTTACTCTAGTCCGGACAAAATTGTTATATTCGTCCTTGTTAAAGCCGCCAACCCCCAAGAAAAAAGGCGGTACATCCAAAAGTGATGCAACTGTCCTCTTATCAATCTCAACCGATTCGTTAATTGCGATATCCTTTAGGGATAATGGCTTAACCTCAGACACCTCTAACAGTTCTGCAGGTATTATCCATGGTTCGCCCGGTTTCGATTCTTTCAAATATTTTTCTTTTATCTGTTTTCTTCCTGCTTCGCTGGCAAGCTCCGTTGTAGCTGCATCTACTTTCACGATGATATTTGGCATATATTGACCACTCATAAAGGATTTCTTAGTTGCATTTGCCTGTTTCAAATTCGATGCAATATCCTTTAATGCAAGTCTGTAGCCTGTACCCTTCCAAGGATATTCTGGATTCGGATTGATTGCAAAGTGCAGTACTTCGCTTGGATCATATTCCTCACTGCCGTAGATTATCTTGTATCCTGTCGGAGTCTCTTCAAAGTTTGTCATAGACGGCTTTAATGGAATGAGCTCATCGATGTATCCATCTCTCATTACAGGAAGAACAACAGCATTTCCGTCACCCGGCAACAACATGGAATATACAATGTTATAAACCCATGCCTTTCTCGTCATCAAGGAATATGGATTGATGTCTATCTTTCGTGATAACTCATTCTTGATCCGAACATCACCATGAGGCCCATTCTCCATCAAGTGGATTGTCATACCGGAAACGAGATCAGCAATCTTCTGACACGCTGCCCGGATTTCCGGATTCTGCGCTAGCGTTGTGTATCCTGACGGCAATAAAAAATCAGAGAACGTAGCTCCCTGATAAACAAATATTTTATTCTGTGGTTCTGATCTGATACTCTTTTGCTTCTTTTTCTTAGCCATTTTAATCTCCTATTCTCTCTTAAGCCATTTATTTGCTACATTCCCTAGCGCCATATCCGCTAGCATCTGACAGCACGAAAAGACTCCTGCATCAAATAAGTCAATTCGTCTTACACCGCCGTCTCCGTCTACTTTTTCGTACTGTATCATGTCATCTACTTTCTCAATCGCCCTTACATTCTGCACGCAATACTCAAAAGCATCCGAATGTAGATAATAAAACTTCTTATTCTTTACTTTTACTTCGATATGTCGGAATCCCTCGGATTTCACATAGAAATACTGCGGCTGATCCTGTATTCTAAATCCAGACTTTTTCATTTTTAAGAAAAATTCTCGTCCGAATTTCTTATCGAACCCTACAATCTTTATTTTGAATCCCATCTTTTTCATAGAGATAAACCAATTCACAATATCATCTGGAAGCACTGTCGCTGTATTACTCATTGTCAGCCATCCGTCTTCTTCCCAACCAAACAATGGGATACCATCTTCGTCAGCTTTTTTAATTGCAGCAGCCCTTGGAAAGAAAGCGTGTGTGATGCAGATGTCAACATCTTTGTATGTTCCGTAGATTGCGCCGGCTGTTAAATCATGAAGTTTTGATAAGTCGGCGCCTCCATACCATGTGATCGGCAGTTTTGCCAGTTCTTCCAACGACCAGTTATATTCATCATCAGATGATCTGAATTCGTTAATATCAAAGTATGCGTTCAGAGCATTTGTAAAGATATTTAATGTCTTATTCAAATATTCTGCTCTCAACTGTGGCTCATTCATTGCCTGCGCTGCATCATCCAAAAGTTCATCTACTGTAACAGTAACTCCAATGGACGGCGTACACATCTGCAGTACTTCTGGATCGTCTAGTGTCGTGATCTCTCCTTTGCTGTTTAGCACATTCCCCTCTTTATCCTGATCTGCTTTGCAAATAAAAATAAAATAGGAATCGTATGCCTTATCTGTAATCGTTCCATTTAAGACTTCATGTAGAGTTTTGATTCTGTTCGCAAGAAATCCATCTGGAATATCTCCGGCAGTAGAAATACCAATCAACAATTTGTTTCTATATGCCTTCATGGCATTTTTCATTAAAATATATTTTTTTGCCCCGGCTCTTTTCCAAGAATGCAGCTCGTCCAGAATCAGACAGTTGCAGTTTAAAGAGTCCAACTTATCTTCTTGGTTGGCGATCGCATACATTTCAGCAGTACCGTCTCCAAAATCAATACTGATAGAATGTTCTTGGTTATTGTTTCGAATTCTTAGCTTATCAACATCTCCACGCAAAGTTTCAACATTATCTACCAAAAATCCAAAACTCTCCATTGTCTGTTTTACAGAGTTTGCAACAATATATGTCTTTGCTCCAGACCCTCTGTCCAGAATGCTTTTTGCTTCTGCAAGCGCAGCACTAAAAGATGTTTTTCCCTGTTTTCTTGGCAAAAAAATAAGCGCCTCATTGAAACGCCGGATATCTGTTCCTTTTCGAAAGAATCCAAATAAATTTACACAGACAAACTTCTGCCAATCAGTCAATAGCATTGGAGTGCCTTTAAAGCTGACTCCATTCTTGTCCTCGCCTTGTACGTGGTGGATAGTCCCCTCGATCAAATCAATTACGAAATCGAATTGATCACTGCGAAACTCTAAATCGTCGCGTTCCAAATCTGCCAGAAATCTCTTGCACGCAATCACTCTGTCTACATTCGCTAAGACTTTCTTGCTTGCGATATCCTCCGCATAACGCACAGCCGTATCGAAATGCGAACTGTTAATGTGGGATAAATCCATTTACTTCCCTTGCTGTTTTTCTAGTAATAATGCAAATGCAGATTTCTCTTTTTTCGGCTGTTCGATTTCTGCATTGTACGTTTTTGCATTCAGCATCAGTCTGTCAGAATATGTCCCAATATCTTTTCGGAGGTTTTCAAGACTCACGAGAATAGGGCTTTTTTTACCCCCGCTTTTCTCGGTGTCCAATATCACTTCATATCCTGATTCTTCGAACTGTTTGCTTAGCACATTGTACTGATAAATCATATCTGCATATATCTCGATCACCTGCTTATACTGCACTTTGTAGGTTCCAAGCTCCTTCATGTATTTGACTGTCCTATCAATAATCGTCTGCCTTTGCGGTACGTATCTTGCCATCTATTCTCACCTCCTATCCTGCCGGAAAATTTATTTTCAGAATCCCGCGCTATTGGAAAGAGTCCTCTCTCCCGATTCTCCTGAGACATTCTTAATTTTCAAAAGGGAGGGGGGATACCTCAATCTCTTTCATCTTCAAGTTCATTCCGGCTTTCTCTTCCATCCATTTAATCATGTCCGATGCCGAATCCTTTCTTATCGTAACGATTGATATAAAAATCTCTCCAAGACAATTCGACATCACGTTCCAAGAATCGTACCCGCATGCGTAGCTATTAACACACGTCTTTACTATTTCTTCCAATATTGCAGCAACTTCCTTCGTACTCTCATCTACTTTGCCTGCCCATTTGAGTTTATACATCTTAATTTTTTCCATGCTTCAAACTCCCTTCTTCTTTTCCTCTGCCAATACAATCCAGCAGCCGTAATCTTATCTGTCTTCCTATCATGCATCCGGTCATGCTGAGCTGCAGACATACTGATGAGATTCCAGTCCATTAATGCAAGATCTGGATACTCTTCCAGTGGATAGATATGGTGTACTGTCGTTGCTTCTGCATACTTCCCGTATCTCTTTGACTCTTGGCATTGATATGAGTCGCGTCTTAATATATGTTCCCTTTTCTTTCTCCATCGCTTACTCTCATAAAACTTCCCTATATCACTTCTTCCCCGGAATTATTTTCCCACACCTTTCGCACTTCCATTTATGGCTCGTGATAAAACTACCGTCCTTTTGCCTGACCAAATACGTGCTGTCATGTACAACTCTTTCATGTTTACAAAATAATTTTTTGATTATCTTCATCACTACCTCCTGCATTTTATAGGCTTATATATAAAAGAGCACCCAGCTTCTGCTAGATGCTTGCCACATTCTAATCTATTATTTTTTTACACAGAAAAGAGACTGTTCACTGATTAGTTGATGTGACAGCCTCATAACATGTCTATAATTCTCTACTACAAATTTTAGTAATATACCAAACATAATACACAATTAGCAAGCGCGAGAATCGAATACTAATTTTCACTTTTTAATATTTTATTTCTACAATTCTAAAAAGAATTTAAGAAATCTGTTTCCATATGGTGTTATTTTATATCTTTCCCCCCTCGTAATCTTTTTCAATGTCTTTAGTTTAGGATTTTCCTTTCCTTTGGAAATGTCTTTAATATAACTAGTTATATTACTAAGGTTTTCATTCATATATTCTTCGTTCCTACTTTGCAAAAGCCCCAATCGCTCCAGCTTTCCTCTGATTAGACTTGCCTGTGAATCATCTATTTCATAATCTCTCATCAAGTCCCATATATCATCATTTTTTTCTTCATCGACATATCGAACGCAGTACAATTTCAACATTCTTATATCTGCTAAGCTTAACTGATCTAATGTTTCATAATACATTAGTACTATATCTTCTTTTCGTGAACAGTTTTCAGCTAAACTCATCAACCCATTTACAATAAAACTTATTTTTTCTTCTTGTTTGGTATTTTGAACAAAATCAGACACGAGTGGAAAAATTTCAGACTTAAATTTTTCCTTTTCCGCGTTCTCTAATTTGTTCAATCTTTCATTAAACTTTTCTTGTTTCTGACATATATCATAAATATATTTTTCCCAGTTACGTTCCCACCTTTTTTGTTGATACGCAACCATAATTCCTCCTATTCTTGGCGATAGCGCTCCTACCACTCCTCCTATTGCTTCCACAACAGTCCCTTGTACCATCTCTTTTGCGAGTACTGGAACTGCTTCTTCCACCAAAACTTCTCCTATGTACCCCTTTGCTCCACTAATAATATCGCGTATCTTTTCACCCATAATTATTTCCTCCATTTTGCTCAGTGTACTGTAATAATTATACTGTACAAAATAGTCTATAACAACCATGGGAATCTAATATCACTGCAAGTGCCAGAATTATCCACAACAGGCGCAATCGGAATTGAACCGATGACATATGGTTTTGGAGACCATCGCTCTACCAACTGAGCTATACGCCCGTAGGATGCCTTTTATTGACATCCTCTCCCCTATCCGCACTCGGGACTAAAACACTAAATATAGATCATGTCTACTTGTTTACTTGGCAGATCTGCGGATATCTGCCTTTCGTGATATCACTCCGTAGCACTTCCACGGCATTCCGGATTTTTAATATTTACCGTGATATGCTACTAAGCCATGTGCAGGGATCGAACCTACTTGTCCCAACTGACCACGGCATAAGAAAAAGCACCACATCGCTTTGACAAGGTGCTTTCTCGTGAGCAAAATTTAAAATTTGCGAGAGTGAATGATTAGGTACAATCATTCTAGAATAATTATAACATAACTGAATTATTAATGTTATTAATCTTTTAGGTATTCAGCAACTATTTGCGAAATTCTTCCTTGCGAATATCCTAGCTTTTCTCCGGTAGCCGACTGACTTCTACCTTCTTGATATAAATACTCAAATATCTCCTTAATCTCTGGATCCCCTATCGCCTCTATGTACTCGTCTACCTCATCAACTTCCGCTTTCAGTAGCATTCTTTCAGCTTCTTTCTTCCTGATCTGCTTGTTAATCTTCTCCTGCTCATAAGGATCAGGCATTATCACTGATGTCCTAACTTCTGTGTAAGGAAAGTATTTGCTTGATCCTCGGACCTTCCCCAGCACTTCTTCTGCTTCCGTGCTACATAGATCTTGTATCTTCTCTTCCAGTCGTTTTAACCGCTCTTTATTGCCCTTATGCTTTTTTAGTCTTTGCTTGTCCATCAATATTCCCACTCAAATCAACTCCCCATTTTCTCAAACACTGCTTAACGCTATATTCTTGGTATGCCGGACGCTTAAATGCTTCCACGGCATTGTCAGAAGCCTTGTGACTCTCCATCTCATCATAGTGCTGCTTCTGATCCATCTTCATCTGTCTTCGGTTTCTTCTATGCTCCATTTTTTTCACTCCTCCCCTCCTTTATATGGTTCTGGAAGTGGCTGCCATGCAATAATATCTAACGGCTCCGTATAATAATTATAAACAAATGCTCCGCAAGCATATCTTACAATTATCGTCCTCTTTCGATACCTATCCCATGCTATAACTCTCTCGAGTTCTTTCGGCATTCTCTCTTCTACCGGAATCCAGTCGTTATCTTTCTTTCCGTCCTCAAATCCTTTTTGATACCACTTTCTCCTGCTGCATCCTTCACAGTTTGGGATTTCATCTATGTGAGAGCGGATGGTTTCACTGCAAGCTTCGTATGCGCTTATAAATGATTCCGCTGTATCATTTGCAATTTCATCTAACTTGTCACACGGTTCCTCCACCACCATTCTCTCGGCAAATTTAATTTTTTCATTTATTTCTTCTAAAATCTTTTCTAGTACGTTCATCTCTCGCGCCTCCAAATCCCCTTTTATTAGCCTGTTATATGTCCAATCAAGCAACATAAGCAAATCATTTTTTGTTGTTCCGTTATGTGTTTCAAGTGCCAATTCCTCCTTTACGATTCGCAACTTTTCTTTGTCACTGCAATCACAAAACCTTTGTCTGTTATACTTCAGCCTGTTATACTTCATTACTCTTCTCCCAATAACCGGACTCCCAAAATACTTTCTTGTGTCTCAACATATTCCTTCGCTTTTCTCAAAACGTATTCTGGAATTTTTCTCTGCATTGCTCTCTTGCCATTTAAAATATCACATACATCTAATATTGATCTTGCGCCTGCACGAAGAAGATAATTGTAAGTCATAGTGTCCATTCCTAAATATTCCATTTTTAGATCCATCTATTCCACCTCCAACAACTCTGGATTATCAAAGATATTTCCAAATGCTTCAAACTCGCTTCTCTCAATGTAAAAATCTGTCAACGGCATCGGAAGGCAAAACGGTTCGCATTTGCTCAACGCATCTGTTTCAATTACTTCTGTGTGCCATCCGATAACTTCATCTACTCTGTTTAGTGTTTCTACATCAATGACATAAAATTTACCGAACGAAACTTTTGATAAATCTCTGTCGTTTCCATGACCTATCAAAATATCATTCTCCCAAATCTTCTTACCTTCCCAATCTTCAACTTTATTTTTTCTGCCTTTTTTATAATTCCAACCAGAAAGAAATGATTCTTTTTCTGCTTTGGTAAGCTCTTCCCATTTTGTATTGTCATGTAATCCTGTGAACTGGCAGAGAGTGTCAGGATCAATCAAGTCATTAAATATATTAGTTCCATTACAAATCAGATGTTTTATCGGTTTACCATCTTCTGTTAGCGGATTGGTAATATATGCATACTGACCTTCCACCCATTCTCCATTATCTTTTCTCTTTGCTTTAAAAAGTATTTCTCTGCTCATAATTACTCTCCTGGCATTCTAAAAGAATTTAATTCGTAAAATGTTTCACCATCTTCCATGTATGGAAGTTGTGTATAATGCTTGTCTAGTTCATTAAAAATCTCTTCTGCTCTTTCGTGTGTATCATACGTTCCTAAAACTTCTCTGTTATTTCTCGTATTTCCAATAACTTCACAAAAAACAGTTTTTTCTTCCACCCAAACCACTAGCTTTTCAAACGGATAGCTAACGTTGTTTTTTTGAGTAATCACTCTCATTCTTCCACTCTCCTTTTATGTATCGAATCTTATCCCGCACTCAGGGCAATAGTTTGGCGCATCTGCTATGTCATATAAATAATGACTGTTGCAATTCGGACAACAAAATTCAACATCTCCAAATTCTTCACTGCGCTCAGGATCAATAGCTTTGATTTCTTTTGGTAGCTGTTTTTCCAGTGCTTCGATTGCCATGTCACAATACGGCAATCTTTCTGTGTTATTCATATATTCATCTAATCTTCTATATCCTTTGATTACTTCTATCGCTTCTCTAACTTTCTTTTCGTCCATTTACTCCTTCTCCGCTACAAACTGCCCGCATCTTGCTTTCCCGCCTTTGCAGGTACCGCCATTTAACTGCTGCCATCTGCAAGCTTCACAACCTTTATAGCTTTTCTTCGTTACTTTCTTAATTCTATCCATTCTCTTATCTACCTCGTCCCGAAAGGAGCTGCACGGCTCTTCTGGCCATGTATGTTCTTCCATATTCTTTCTCATAGTATCGATCACCTCCCGATAGCACTCTCAATCCTCTGTACGGCCGATTTATTAAGTCTTTCAATCAAATCCACATATTCTTTCAGATTGATGCTCATGCCATCCATAAAGTCTAACTGCGAAAGAGTTATATATCTGTCCACCGCCTGCCGGATGCTTCCGTAATATCCATGTGTTCTGACAGATTCTTTCGATTCGCCATCCTTTGTCTTCCCGGAATACCTCTGTCTCAATGTATAATTTAATGGATCTATCTCGATAAAATATCCATCCTGCAATTTAATCTCTACCATTTATCTTTCCTCCTCTACTGCCACTATCCTATATCCGCATATCTTCCCACTATTCTGCCTCAATTTCCTAGCGCGCACTGTTGATTCTGTAGTATGCAATTTTCTCGCTAGGATGGCTGCTGATTCTTCTACGCAGAGCGGCAGCTCGAATTGATCTGCGGTCACTGCCATCCATAGCATAGGATCACTCCTTTTCCCTAACAAAATATACCTTCCCGCACCTCGCACACTTATACCTTCTACCTGCGTTGGTGACTCTCTTAAATCTCTCACAGCCACATCTGCACCTTTGGCGACTGCCGTCCTCATCTCTAAGGACAACAGTACGGTTTGTTGTCATAAATATCATTTGCCTCTCACCTTCTTCTTTCTTTTCTTCTTCGAACGGTTATGAATAAAATATGACATGCTGCCATTCTTAGAGGATTTATCTAATCTCATTTACTTAACAACCTCCCCTCGATTGCATCTATTTCTTCGCTGTCATAAGACCGTCCTTCAAAGTTATTAAATGCATTTTTCTTACTGCTTTTCCTAGTCGCTTTCTTCTCTGCTTTCTTCGTTACCGGATAAAAACTCTTCCAGTTACTTACAGTCGCCTTCTGAATGATTGATAGCTGCTCTTCCGGATCCGTAGATAATTCCTTCAATCCATCTGCCAATAGCTTGATTTGATTGTGATCAAGTTGATCTCCATTCTTCTCTCTGCATAAAACATACAAAGAAAAAGCATCTTTTACTTTTTCGCTGGCGAACGCCCCTATATATATACTTTTATCTAAATCTATATCTTTATCTATATCTATATCTGTGTAAACAGACTGTATACGATTTGTTTCCATTTTGTTTCCATTCTGATTCCGCTTTGTTTTCGTTTTGGAAACTGGAATATATTTCTTCTCTTCATCCAGTGTATAAGACTTATTTTGCTTAATAAAAAGCATGTTCTTTTCGTCAATATATACTGTTGGAGTATATCGATCAGTTTGGATGCAGTTATGCATTTTCCAGTGCTTTATGACGATTACGCCGTTTTCAAAAGTAAGTACAAACCGCTTTGCAATCAGCAGTTTTAGATCATCTTCACTACATCCTACCATGCGCATAATCTTCTTGGGATTCCCGATAAATCCATCGTCATCCGCTCTCATGTTAAGATGGAAATATAGGCACTGCGTAGATAAAGGCATATCTAAGAACGCATCTGAATCAACGATTTTAATATTAAACATCCTCTTGTTTGCCATCTTCTACACGCTCCTTTAGTTCCATACCTGCTTGAAATTCTCTGTATATTTTCATCCAGTCATCGAGCTCCATCGTGACCAGTATGCTGTGATTATTCTTTTTGCTAAACACTGCTGGCAAAAGTCCTGCTCTTCCAGCCTTTGCATCGCGCTTCGCCTGGTCCATCCAGTCGTAAAGCTGCATCCGTTCCTGGTGCTTTGCTTCGACATGGATTCCAGGAAGTCCCACGACATCCGATGCATCGCCGGTATTCCCACAGTATTGCGCTGTTCTACGCGCTTCTGTATAGCCATAGTCTCTAAATAAACCGGCAAGCTGCCTTTCAAAGCGGGCGCCTTTTTGCTTACTGTTTACGGTCATTCCTTCCCCTTTCCCTCCCACCGGACAGACGTAACCGGCAGGAGTATGAATCTAGTATTTTCAAGTGTCATATATGTGATATATTGTTTCGGAGGCTGCTTAATAATTAACTAAAAAAGTCACTTTCCACACTGGTAAGTTCCTTTTCAGTTTCCTTTTGTTCCGGAGAAATGACTTCTTTCATCTCCTGCTCTGCAACGATGTTTCTATCTTCCTCCGCTGTCTCCTGCTGGTGATCTACATAATCAGCAGTTCCATCTTCCCGGATAATTGCCATATCCTTGTCAATAGCTGTCTGAAGGTCAATACTCATGATTCCCCACTTACTTATCAGCTGGCGCAGCATAGTTTTCATCGCCATGCCGTCAAAGTCCTTATACCAGAAAGAGGAATATTTCCACTTTTCGGAATCGGGAATCTTGCCAGCTTCTAAAAGTTCCAACGACTTCGCAGAAAACGCTGCGGAATACTTGTCTGCATGAGCAAGCATTTTCTTCTTGCTCCAGTACATTGACTTCTTAAAGCCGTTCTCGTACTCAAACATGGCGTAATATCCTGCTGTCGGGGTTTCCTCCCTTTCGATATCATCCTCAATCAGACTGACTTCAATTTCTTCCTCTAAGGGGTTGTAGCGGATCAGTTCTCCCTCTTTGATTGCAAGGACATTTAACTTCTTGTAATACCCGGACCGGATTGCAAGCTGTATGTATCCTTTGTATCCAAGCTGAAACTGTGCTTCTGTGACGCCTTTCTTTTTATTTTTAAACGGCACCATATAAAACTGTCCTAACTGTGGAGATGGCGAAAGATTCAGCGCCTCTCCTAATAATGCAGCTGATAAAATACTTGGGTTTGTGCACTCCTGAAGTGCCGGAGTTGTCTGCACTGCGGATACAATACTGGAAACAAATCTTGTCCCGTTTTTTCCGCCAACTACCTTGTTAATCTGATTTTTCACTGCATCCTGCGTCAGATATGCGGTTAATCCGCCTTTTTGATTTCTGTTTACTAAACTGTTCTGTATTGCCATTTTTTTAATCCTCCTATTTTCTAACTGGTCCATACACAATATTGTTTGCCTTTAAAAATTCTTTCAGCTTTTGGAGCTGCTCTGGTGTAGCTGTCACTCTAAATTCAAGTGTAACTGTCTGTGGATCCGGGACAACTTCCTTCTGCAGTTCTTCTACAATCTCTCTTTTGTCAGATTCCTCCGGAATGCTTTCTGCGATCTGCCGTTGTACCTCCGCTCTCTTCTGTGCTTCCTCGGCAGCTCTTTTTTCAGCCTCTGCCCGCTCTCTTTCCTGCTGCACTCTTCTTTCCGCAAGCTTACGTTCCACTTCCTCCAATCTTGCATTTTCGCGAAGCGCCATCGACAGATCCAGTGTCTTGACGTACATGTCCTTAACCTGCAGCTCATACTTTGTATCCAGCTCTTCGATCACATCCATATCCTGGTTCACCTTACTAATCAGCGCCGTGATCTCTTCTGCGATGCTTTTTAATGACTTGCTTACATTCAGATACTCATTTTTAAATACTTTTGCAAAGGGAAGAATTCCTTTTAGATTGCCAATATTCTCCTCATAAATCTCAAGCACCTTCTGTTTCTTCTCAAGTCTGCGCTGCTCCTCTACTTCCTTGATCTGCGAATCAATCAGATGAATCGGCTCATCAATGATCGCCAGCACTTCTTTGACCTGCTTTTCAAACAATTCATAAGGAGCCATACACTGCTTCTTAATACGCTTTCTCTCTGTTTCAATCGCATCTCTAAGCTTGTTCAAGGTTGCCTTATCCTTCTTCGCCTCTTTAATGGTCTCCTCTGTGTACTGGAGTCCTTTATAATCCTGTACCTTTGCTGAGATTGCTTCTTTCAACTCCTCGTTGTTCCATTCAATTTTCTTTACAAATCCGTCTTCCATAGGACTTAAAATTCTTAATTCCATTTCTTTTCCTCCTTTATATTTCCGGCAACTTCGCCGGTGGACACTGGTCCTTTGTAACATACTCCCAAAACTTCTCGCCCTCATCCATCAGATACCAGATGTCCTCTTCCACCTCTGATCGCTCAAAGTGATAATGCTTCGTCTGCAAGAATATATCTCCGTCATACTCGCTTTTTAGCTGCGCTTTTAATTCACAGAAATCAGCTTCCAAAACCGCCATATAAAACAAACACTGACAGTAATAATTCTGTGGAATCTGGTTTCTCCACTTCTCCCTCATGCTAGCATTCAAGATATTTGTAGTCTTACATTCCCATATCCCAAGCCGTCCCTGCTCATCGTACAGCCAGCCATCAACGGAAGCCTGCGCCCACGGGTATTTGTCGTTGTAAAAGCTGTTATTTTCCTTGTAGCAAACCTTATAGTTTGGAAAGTCCAGCTTAAACAGTTCTCGGAGCGGTTCTTCTGCCTTTGTGCCGTACAAAACATAAGGCTTTTGCGAAATATCAACAGCTTGTCTTCTTCCGGTTTTTAGTTCCCATAACTCCACGTTTGACATATAAGAGTTCTCTCCGATTACCGCAGATATTTCTGATCCGCCAATACCGTTTCTTCGGTTGGCAAGCCATTCCTCGTGGCTGGGGAAGGTTTTAAGTTCTATCATGGTCTTTAACAGTCTCCACTCTCTCAATCCCTAAGATTGCAAATATTACTTTAAAATTCGGAGTATCTACTTCGTTTGCGTAGCGCTCCACAGCCCGGACCATAGCTGCTGCCTCCTCTGCCGGTATATCATCATTAAATTCCCATTTTTTCATCTATACTTCCTCCTTCGAAAATCTAAACTCCATAAGATCTGCAACCCTCAAATACTCTTTTGCAGTCTTGGTTTCCCCATGTGTTTCCTTTACCTTTGCTCTAAATTCCTCCAAAGTACCATAAAAGCAACCACATCTCACACCAATATCTCCTGCTTTTGTCCTAAAAAATGTAGTTGTACGATATTCGGAGCCAAATCCATGCACTGTGGCGTAGTCAGCATCGCCGGACACCTCAGCATCGCCGGACACCTCAGCATCGCCGTACACCTCAGCATTGCCGTACACCCAAGCATTGCCGTACACCCAAGCATTGCCGGACTGATCCAAATTTTCCTCTTTTTCTACAAATCCGCCAAGCTCTCCCTCTTTCACATTCCCAAAAGAGATCAGCGCCTTGATTCTAAATAGCTTCTTTCCTGCAATGATTTTCGATTCTGCTGTTAATTCAAATTTTTTCATCTTGATTTTCCTCCTATTATCGCTTATCCTGTAATTGGATTATTTAATAAGGGCGCGTTACCGGTTTGCAGACCGTGCGCTCTTTTTTACTGGGTGGTTAATATCAATAACTTGCAGATACTCTAACCCTTTCTTCTTTTCCTGCTGATGTGAAAATGGAATAATATCCCCCATCGGTTCACTTTTCTTTTCGTATTGCTCGATTTTTCCGTGCTTTCTAAAAAATCCTAAAATAGGCATGCTTGTCCACCTCCTTTCTCATTTCTCACTGTTGATCTGCTCATATCGCCACACCTTCAATCTCCGCAAACCGTTTTGCATTGATAAAGTACACCCATCTGTTTTCAGATGTATGAATACCATATCCCCACGGGAACACACCTTGCTGCAATCCTTTTCTCACAGTCGTAGGATGCATCCCAAAAAATCTCGCAGCTTCCTCAACTTCTAATTTAGGAATAATTCCATTCCTTACTTCTTGCGCCGGGAGCACAACAACTGTTTCAGCTTTCTTGGAAAAATAGTCTTCTTCAAGTCCAAGTGCTACTGCTATGGAAGCCTGAACATCTTCTGATGGTATCTGTTTGTCAGAAAGGTACTGGCTGACAGACCCTTTACTTTTCCCCGTCAGACCGCACACCTGCCGCTGATTAAGATTTAATTCTTGCATAACTTGTTTTAATTTTTCGCTGAATTTCATTATTTATCACCTCGTTTTATCTTTATTGCCATTTGTTTACATATCTCCTATAATGTAGTTACAAGTTCCCGCCAGAACTTGATACCAAAGAAAGGATTGATTTTTATGTCTAATTTTGATTTTTCAAAACTTCCAACCAAAACCATTGACAAGGCATATGACGATGCCATTCGCCCAACGGCAACCGAAATCGGGAAAACTGGCGGACTATTAACACGTGCCATCAATGCTGCATTGGCTCCTTTAGAAATTTGGACTCTCAAAAAGGAATTTAATATAAGTCAAGTTAAGATGGAATTAGAAAATTCCTTATCTTCTGTTGATCCAAATAAAATTGTTCCTCCAAATTCGTATGTAGCGGTTCCTGCCTTGCAAGCAATTTCATACAGTATGAGTAGCAAAGAGTTGTGCGACTTATACGCTAATCTTCTTGCAAAATCTATGGTTTCTGACACAAAAGAAGATGTTCATCCTGCCTTTATTGAAATCATTAAACAGCTTTCGCCTAATGATGCTTTGGTTTTTAAAATCATTTCTGTGCAAAAAGCAGTACCTGTTGCAAATCTCAGTATCTTAATGTTGCAGAAAGGCCTTCACATTGTTGGAAGTGCTCTGGAGGAAAGAATTTTCTTTGATCTCATTTCCAATATCGTTATTCCTTCTGTTTCAGAAGAACAAGTTCGTATTTCTCTTGATAATTTATTGAGAATCGGTCTCATTCAGATGAACGACTTTGAGTTGAAGGATGATACTTCTTATTCATTCGTAAAATCTTCTGAAGTTTATTCGGAAATATCAGAAGAATTCAATCGTTTGAATGCGGAAAAACCTACTGCCGAACGTATACACATTTACAAAAAATGTCTTTCTACCACTTCTTTAGGAAAGCTATTCCGTTCCGTTTGTATCGATGGCTTCTAATTTCTCGATGTTACTACAGAGCTCTTTTACAATTTCTACCAACTCCTTGTTCGACTCAATATTCTCTTGTAAATACTTTCTGATTGATAGCTGTTCTCTTTCTAGAGCGGCTATTTTATTTTCTAAACTGTCCATCTTTTTCGCCTCTCTTTCTATTCCTGATCCATCTCTACTACGCCACTCCATATTTGATGGCCAACTCTTTCACGATAGCTGTATACCCTTCGATCAGCTTCTTATCATCCGCAATCACATCAAGATAATTCAATTTATCTCTTTTGGATTTACAAACTCCCTCATCTGCCATTCTTCTACGCTTATTAGTAAGTCTCTGTTTTACATTCACTCCCATGCGCTTTTCCAACAACTGATAGGACTCTGCCCTTACATCTTGATAAGACTTGCTGTCTCCGCACTCAATCCCGATTTTTCTTAAAATTCTTCCGGTATCAGCTCTCCATGATGTCGTGTCGATTGCCACAACTTCCCGAATGCTTTCAATCCGTTCTTCCACATGCTCAATCTTCTCCGCCTGACGCTTCTGTTCAATTTCTAGGTTAATCATGACTTGTAACTGCGGTGAAAGTTCTTGTGTGGCAAGGGATGCTGATTTATATTTCTTCTCTACACGGATGAAATATCTGCGAACTTGCTTTCCCTTTTCATTTCTCTCAAGCATCGCCATTTCTTTAGCGGTATCAAGCTTGATGATATGGTCTTTCTTTGGAGCTCCACCTGACACTGTCGGAATTTCGACGGTGGTAAAATCCACATCTTCTTCCGCGTCAATATCCAAAGCTCTTCTCTTGATCCACTCTCTATAATTACTTTTCACTCCCAGAACTTCATGTAGCTCTGAACCGTATACTACTTTTTCTCCCGTGCTTGTCTCGTATACTGGGACAAGTTCATTTTCGATTACTGTTAAATTGTTCATTTAATCTCCCTTCCAATTTCTATTAGTGTCTTTTTTAGACACTTTTTAATCAAAAAAAATTTTTTCAATATCTTCCCCACACAGAGAATACTTCTGCTTAATTTTAGAAATTTCCCCTTGAGTAAATTCCGCACCGTTTGTTTCATTGATTTTTGCGGAAAATGTACTTCGTGCAATCCCTAAATAAAAAGCAAGAGAAGTTCCCGTGTCGCCATTTAGTTTCATGACCGACTCTAGCATGTTCTTATTCATCCTGCGAAACCTCCTTTAATTTATTTGTGTCTTTTTAAGACACTTACAGAATATCACTAGGTGTCTTTATTGTCAATAACTTTTTTATATTTTTAAGACACTTTTACGCAAAAAGCTTGCAATTCCATATTTAATGTAGTAAAATTAAGACACATCGAAAGGAGAACAAAAACATGGCAATGTCAGATAGAATAAAGAGCAAAAGAAAAGAAGTTGGGCTCACCCAAGAAGAGCTTGCGCAAAAACTGGGGCTTCAAAAATCTGCAATAGCAAAATATGAAAATGGAAGAGTTAAAAATATAAAGCGTTCTACCATTGCGAAAATGTCAGAAATTTTTGATTGCTCGCCAACCTATCTTATGGATTTAGAGCCATCTACCGATAAATCCATCGAAAATGTATTTGAAAATGATAATCTCGAAAACATAATCGATAACATTGGAGCATTATCTCCGAAAGAAAAGAATCATTTTAAAAAATATTTGCAGTTGATTGAGATAAATAGAAGAAAAGCTGATAATTACATCGAACAACTACTATCCATACAACAAATGGATGATGATTTATCTGTGATGGCAGCTCACGAACGTACTGATATTAAAGTAACCGATGAAATGAGAAAACACGATAAAGACATCATGATGGATGACTCTGAATGGGAGTAACACAATGACAATTTACGAAGAACTTTTGGAAGAGGCAAGTAATAACGGACTTGTTGTCCGTGAAAAAGCTCTATCCAGTAGCGATGGCTTGATATATAAAAATAGAATTGCAATATCCGATAGATTAGAAACATCAGCAGAAAAGGCTTGTGTTTTGGCAGAAGAAATTGGACATTACCATACTGCTGTCGGTGATATAGTTAATCTGCAAAATATTGAAAATTTAAAGCAGGAGCAAAAAGGACGATTACATGGGTACAACCGGATGATCGGATTGCGTGGCATCATAGATGCTTTTAATGCCGGATGCCAAAGCAGGCATGAAATAGCAGAATTTCTCGAAGTGACAGAGGAATTCTTGCAGGAGGCTATTGATTGCTACCGAGACAAATATGGTATATGTACTACTATTGATAACTATGTTATCTACTTCATCCCGAACTTGGCTGTCGGGGAACATATCGATATATAACTCTTAAGAGATTATATATAAATGTGGCGTTACGAAAGAAACATTTGCAGGGGAAAGAGAGGAAAAGATATGGGGCTACGATTTAGAAAAAGTATAAAAATTGCTCCAGGGCTAAAAATTAACTTAAACAAAAACAGTGTAAGTGCTACTATTGGAACGAAGGGTGCTCACTACACAGTGAACTCAAAAGGGAAAAAGACTGTATCTGCTGGAATACCAGGAACTGGAATTTCCTATGTAAAAACAGTAGGAGGCACTAAACAAGCTCCTCCCGCCTACAACACTCCGAAACATTATAGCGGATCATCAAGTAACAATATGCCGCTTAATAATCATGACGATACTGTTTGGTATAAACGAACAGGATGGATTGTTTTTTGGCTTGTATTTTTCTTCCCAGTGGGACTTTTCTTGATGTGGAAGTACTCAAACTGGAAGAAATCAGTAAAAGGTATAGTAACTGCCTTTTTACTTATTTTTGGAATTGGTAGTGCTGCCTTTTCTCCAGATCTTGAAAGCATTTCGTTAGAACTGGATGATTCAAAAACTTATTATGTGAATCAATCGATACCAATTCAAACATCTGTCTCGCCAGATAGTTATACGATTCCTGAATCAGCCTATAAATCTTCTGGTGGAGAAATAGATTTTTCTGATGATGGGATAGTATTCACTGCCTCCAAGGCGGGAACCTATAAAATTTGGGCTGACCATCAAGGAGTTAAAAGTAAAAAACTAGTGGTGGATGTCAAAAAGAAAAAACTTGCCGCTAAGAAAGATTTAAAGAAAAAGAGACCGACTTTTATACCAACTGCCGTTCCTGTAAATGCGGATCTGCTAACAACACCACTCTTCACAGCAAACGAAAATCACTCTGACCGTGTTGAGCAAATTAGCATTACGGCAAAAGAAAATGCATCATCTCTGACTGATGAACAGGCTAATCAAATCGTAAATGAAATAAAATCCTTAAATCATCAGTATTTTACCGATAACGCATTAATGGAACAGCTTATGTGGCACGGATATTTATTGTATTATCACTGCAATGACGGCGATGTAAGAAAAGACATAGGCGAAAACTTAACCCAATGCATACCAAACGTGTATTGTAATAGCGACACAATAGATAGCGATCACGCAACAGTAAATTTCGCACAAATTGACGAAAACATTCAAAGATTTGAACAACAACAAGCTCAACTTGAAGCTCAAAGACAAGCTGAACAACAAGCTCAACTCGAAGCACAGAGGCAAGCAGAACTTCAAGCTCAACAAGAAGCTGAAGCTGCTAGAATCGCCGCCGAACAAGAGGCAGCTCTACAGGCACAACAACAAGCTCAAGCACAAATGGTATGGATCTCTGCTACTGGAAGCAAATATCATAGCTATAACAGTTGTGGACAGATGAATCCTGCCACTTCTTATCAAATGTCGTTAAGTGATGCTCAAGCACAAGGCTATGAGCCTTGCAAGCGATGCCATTAGATAAATAGCATAAAGAAAAACCGCCCCTGCGCCAACAGGAACGGCTTGATATACACCAGAAGATGTACAGTTATCTTAACAAATATATTGTATCATCTTCGAAACAGCCTTGCAATCGGAACATGTATTCGATGGCTGTTATTTTTATACTTATTTTTAACAAAAATCAAACAAGGAGGATGATATTATGGCAGAAGGTGTTAGAAAACGAGGTAAGACATGGTCTTATTATTTTGATACTGCAAAAATAAACGGGGAGAGAAATAAGATTGAAAAAGGTGGCTTCAAAACGCAAAAGGAAGCCCTTGATGCAAGGGCAGCTGCTATTGCAGAATACAATAATTCCGGCAGAACATTTTCGCCAAAAGAAATATCTGTTTCGGATTATTTGGACTACTGGCTTGAAAACGCAATAAAGAAAAACATAGATCATGGTTATTCTTACAACACTTACCGGGAATATGAATCTAAAATCAGATTACATTTGAAACCTGCTTTTGGTATCTACAAATTAAGTAGCTTCCAATATGCACCTGATAAAATTCAGAAATGGGTTGATGATATGAAATTAAAAGGACTTTCCAAAAGCATGATCAAGAACACCTTGACATGCTTACAAGGTGCACTGAACTATGCAATATTACCGCTAAAGTATATTCAGTCTAATCCTTGCGTCCCGGTTAAGGTTGGGAAGATGCCGATAGACGTTGACGCAAAAGCCCATGCAGAATATATTTGCCCTAAAGAAGAATTTGACCGAATACTGAAGCGTTTCCCGGAGAGTAGCTATTTTCATCCATCTTTGATCGTACCTTATCATGCCGGTACCAGAATCGGGGAAACATTCGCCATTGATCTGAAAGAAGATGTTGATTTTGAAAAGCATGAATTACACATCAGAGGTCAGTTGGTCAAGATAGAAAAGACATGGTTCATTAAGCCACCGAAATATGATTCTTACCGTACTATTAAAATGGGTAAAACCTTAGAAAAAGTATTAAAATCTACGCTACATCAGCAGAATATAAATCGCATGAAATACGGCGGTAAATACCTAAAGACTTATCTGCTTCCCGATAATTCAATTACACAAGTATGTTCTGATGTTGCAGTAGCATATAAAGAATTTACTCCATTATGTGTAAAAGATAACGGTACATTTGTTTCACCTGATTCCTTCAAGTATTGTGCAAGGGTGATTCATCATGAATTAGGTAACGTATTATTCCATGCCCATTGTTTACGCCACACACATGGTACAATACTTGCAGAAGGTGGTGTAAACCCTAAAACAGTTATGGAGCGATTAGGACATAAGAACATTGAAACCACTTTGCAAACTTACACATTTAATACAGAGGTAATGCAGCAGTTTGCTGTTGATGTATTTGAAAAATCTTTACAAGCCTAAATGCGACAAAAAAGCGGTTGAACATTCCGATTAGTTCAGAGTGTTCAACCGCATTTCTTCATTTTCTGTTAATTTTATTTTTGCGGGTGGCAAATCGGTGGCAAATAGACTGAACTTCACACTTTAAAGCCTATAAAACCGCCTATTTACGCTGTAAAAGACATATTGTCTCCACATGAACCGTCTGACAAAATTGATCCACCGCCGTGCATTTCACCACCCGGTATCCTCTCGCCTGTATCATTTCTAAATCTCTTGCCAAGCTCGTAGCCTTGCAGGAAATATACACGATATTTTCTACTCCATAATCAAGGATCTTCGGCAACGCTTTCGGATGAATCCCATCCCTAGGCGGATCTAACACGATCACATCCGGCTTCTCTTCTATTTCATCTAATACTTTAAAAACATCTCCCGCAATAAATCTGCAATTATGCAGTCCATTCCGCTCTGCATTTTCTTTTGCTGCTTCCACAGCTTCCTCGATGATCTCGACTCCGATCACTTGCTTTGCCACCGGCGCCAATACTTGCGCGATTGTTCCGGTTCCGCTGAACAAATCATACACGGTCATATCGTGGATATCTCCGATATACTCCCGCACAGTGCTGTAAAGCACCTCAGCTCCTCTTGAATTTGGCTGAAAAAAGGAAAATGGTGTGATTTTAAATTCCAAGCCCATGATTTTCTCATAGAAATAGTCTTGTCCATAGAGAATCTTTGTCTCATCACTCTGCACCACATCGGATAAGGAATCATTCAAAATATGCAGAATCCCGACAATCTTGCCTTCTACCGGAAGCGCCAGAAGTTTTTCCACAAGCGGAGCCAAGTCATGCTCTTCCTGTGTTGTTGTGACAAGATTTACAAGAATTTCTCCAGTCGTATCTCCTCTCCTTAAAAGAAGATGACGCAAATATCCGATATGCTGCATTTTTTTGTAGTAGCTGACACCTCTCTCCTTGAAATAGTCCAGCACACAACTTAAAATCTGTGTCATGTCTTCGTGAACTAATTTACAGTCAGAAGCGGTCAGTACATCGTAGGTGCTTCCTTTCTTGTGAAGTCCGAGAGAAAGCGGCCCGTCCTTATATTCATCCCCAAAGGAGAACTCCATTTTATTGCGGTAAGCAAATTCCTTCGGGCTTTCTTTTACTCCCTCAAAGGTATAGGAATACCCATCCACAGCCGCATCCATGATCGATTGGATCTGTTCCGCTTTCATCTTCACCTGTGCCTGATAATCCATGGTCTGATACATGCAGCCACCACAGGCCGGAAAAATACTGCACACCGGCTCTCTTGTCTCTAATGCAGACTTTTCCATTACTTCCAACAGACGTCCTTCCGCTTTTCCTTTTCTCAGCTTATTGACACAAAACCGGATCTTCTGCCCCGGAATCCCATTTTTTACAATGACAGGCTTCTCTTCCCCATCCACTTGCACAATTCCTTTATTTGGGAATTCTACTTTTTGAATCATCCCCTCATAAACTTGTCCTTTTTTCATCTATCTGTATTCCTTTCTCTTACAGTTCTACTGAGCAATCAATTGCTCCACTCTATATTCCCATTTGCACATTGTTTTCCTTACAAGTTCTCCAAAAACTTCCTCTGCAAGAAAAAGGCGGGACTTTTTGTCCCGCCTTATTGCACTTTCTAAATCTCGTCTTCTTCACTAAAGAAATCGTCATCAAATTCATCATCGAAATCTTCTTCAAAATCTTCCAGATAATCTGGTGTGAAGAAACAATATACTGCGTAAGCGATTCCTGCGATTGCTGCAACTGCACCTACAATTGCAAGTACCCAAAGAACTGTATTCTTTGTTTTGTCATCTTTCTTCTTTAAAATGTCATTTAATTTTGATGCTGCAATAATATCTTCTACTCTGTTCATACTTGCCACGTCCTTTCCGATTTCCTTACTTTTCAAATGGATTTCGCTTCCATTATTATAGCACTAACAAGGGAAGATTGCTATAACATTTCATATATTTTTCCCAATTTTATTTTTTCTATACTTTTTGTAATTTCGCAAAAGATGCAAACATCTTTTTTGTCCCTGCGCTGTCAAAATCGACACTCACCTCGTAATCTCTTCCACCTTCCGTGATCGCAGTCACCGTACCTTCTCCGAATTTCATATGACGGACACGATCACCGACACCATAGGCAAGTCCTTCCCCGCTTTTGACTCCAAACTGCTGTACCGGTTTTGAGATCATAAACGGTTTTGCTTGAAAAGACTGTTTTGCCTGAACATAGGAATTCTGTTTCGGCAGTTCCAGCTCTTCTTTCTCCACAATTTTCCCGGTAGACAAAAGCTGCGGCGGAACTTCTTTTAAAAACCTTGACATTTTATTATATTGTGTCTCCCCGCGAATCATACGTCTTCTGGCACAAGTCATCACAAGTTCTTTTTTTGCCCGGGTGATTCCGACATAACAGAGTCTTCTCTCCTCCTCGATTTCTGTCGGATCATCTGCTGTAATGGTCATGTAGCTTGGGAAAATCCCATCTTCCATCCCTGCCAGATAAACGTAAGGGAATTCCAATCCTTTTGCACTGTGCAATGTCATCAGCACAACATAATCGCTTTCTTCATCCAAGCTGTCAATATCTGCCACCAGCGCCACTTCCTCTAAAAATCCGGAAAGTGTCGGAAGCTCCTCCTCACAGGATTCTTCATATGCAGCGATTTTATTCAGAAATTCATCGATATTCTGGAGACGTGCTTCTGCCTCCTCTTCTCCTTCTGCCTTCAGTTCCTCCACATACCCGGTTTCCGTAAGGATTTCTTCCATCAGTTCTGTAATCGAAAGATGTTCTGCTTCTTTCCGGAAATATTCGATCATCGCCGCAAAAGATTCTAGTTTGGAAATACTTCTTCCCAATCCCGGAACAAGATCGGCAGAACACAGTGTTTCGTAGAAACTGATTCCTCTCTGCTGCGCCGCCTCCGTAATGCGATTGACTGTTGTAAGACCAATTCCTCTCTTCGGAACATTGATGATCCTCCTCACTGCAAGATCGTCTTTTCCATTATCAATCGTTTTTAAATATGCAAGCAGATCTTTGATTTCCTTTCTCGCATAGAAATTAACTCCGCCGACAATCTTGTATGGAATATTTGCTGTGATCATTTTCTCCTCAAACAGACGGGATTGTGCATTTGTACGGTACAAAACTGCATGATCACAGTAAGCTGCTTTTCCATTATCTACGCGTTCTCTGATATCTCCTACAATATATTCAGCTTCATCGTAGGCGGTGTCAAATTGGCGAAACTGGATTTTTTCCCCTTCTCCATTTTCCGTCCAAAGTGATTTCGCCTTTCTTCCTACATTGTTTTTGATCACCGCATTTGCCGCATCGAGGATTGTGCTCGTCGAACGGTAATTCTGCTCAAGTTTGATCACTTTTGTATGTTCAAATTCTTTTTCAAAGCTTAAAATATTCTGGATGTTTGCCCCGCGGAATTTATAGATCGACTGATCATCATCTCCGACTACACACAGATTTTTATATTTTGCCGCAAGAAGGCTGATCAACTTAAACTGCACGGTATTGGTATCCTGATACTCATCTACCATAATGTAGCGGAAGCGGTCCTGATAATATTCCAATATCTCTGGCTGTGTCTGGAACAGCTGTACAGTCTTTACTAAAAGATCATCAAAATCCAGTGCATTGTTTGCCTTCAGCTGCCTCTCATACTCTTTGTAAGCCTCAGCAATCTTCTTCTTGCTGAAATCTCCATATGCATTCAATTCATATTCTTCCGGTGTGACCATCTCATCCTTTGCCGAGGAAATCGCACTTAAGATCGTACGTTCCCGATATGTTTTTGTATCAATCTGAAGCAGTTTGCATACATCTTTCATCAAAGTCTTCTGATCATCGCTGTCATAGATTGTAAAGTTATTGTCATATCCAAGCCGGTCAATATGCCTGCGCAGAATCCGCACGCAAGTAGAATGAAACGTACTTACCCAGATACTTTCTGAGCCAAATCCTACGATATCATCTACACGATCCCGCATCTCGCCTGCCGCCTTGTTTGTAAACGTGATCGCAAGAATATTCCACGGATTGATTCCTTTCTCCTCAATCAGGTATGCAATACGGTGCGTCAGCACCCTTGTTTTCCCAGATCCGGCTCCTGCCAGTATAAGAAGCGGTCCCTCCGTGTGAAAGACCGCCTCCCGCTGCTCTGCATTTAATGTATCATATATACTCATAGTTTTATGACTCCTTATCCCTTACTGCTTATCCTATTATACCAAACTCTCCGCGAAACGCAATGCCAGAAATCTTTTATCGCTCCTCCCCGTTCCAATCAAATTTCTTCTTCAGCGCTCTCTCTACCGGAATGATCGTCACAAGCAGAACTACACACTGTCCCATACAAAGTACGATCGATGTCGTATTAAATATCTCTTCTCCTGCGAGATAAGAAAGTATAGTCGCAAAGGCTGTGACCAGAGCCACACCCCAGCCAATCCGCCAGCAGATTTTTCCCCAGTAGGCATTGGCGAATTTCCAGGTCTTTTCATTTTTCATTGACATCGATGTACGATAGCCGCAAAGTGCGTTCACATCCTTGGGAAAATGAATTCCTTTGAACAAATAGCCTAAGACAAGCATTGTCACAGGTACAAGCATGTTACAGATAAATAAAAACCAAAATTCTGCCATATGTGATCACCTCTCTGAAAATATTTTTAATTTTTCATATAGTTCTTTTGTCCTCTCCGGTGTCTTGTCATTGACAACGATCGTTTTGTCTTCTGTATCGATCACAACATATTCTCTGCATGCGTTGTAACTGTACAGACGATAATTTCCAAATCGCTTATTTCGGAACTGCCCTGCCTGAATCCTCACAGAACCATTTCCATTCGTCCGCTTTCCAAGATCCAGTTCTTTTTCGTAATCCACAGAGAGAATTTCCTCCTGCTCCAGCGTATATCCAGGAACAAGAAATCCTGACAGACGAATTTTATCCTCTTCAAATTCTATGTTAACAGAACCTGCAAACATTGGTACCCCTGTCAAAACTGCTAAGATTATCAGGATGATCAAAGAATACCGTCTTCCATTCCTTCTTTCTTTTGCAATTTTTTCTTTTTCTGTCTCAGACATTTCTTCTGTTTCTACATAACAGTTATTTGTCATCAGCAGAATATAACCGATTCCAACAAACACAAGGATCATAGATATCGTCAGAAAACCCTGAGTCATATCTTCCTTTGCAAAATTAAAAAATAGAAGGCTTGCTGTGATGATCGTCCATCCCTTCGCCATTGTTCTATTCAGCTTTTTCTCATCATATTTTTTCTTTTCCTCTGCGCTCGCTGTGTTATAGCCTGCGATGAGCCATCCTCCTTTTCCCGTCCAGAAAAGAACTCCCATCACCGCAAAAACAGCGAAAATAATCCATCCCAACATAACCATTCTTTCCTTCCCTTATTTAATGTAAAAACCTTCCATCTTCATCGCCTGATTAAACGTGATCGTATACTGTGCTTTCCCATTTTCATAAGATACTATACTGACCGCAGTTGCGTACTTTTCCTTCGTCTCTGGATTTTCGGTTCCACGCACAACTGTCTTCTCAATTTTTTCCGGCTCACCCAATTCTTCCATCACAGGCTGCACTGCATTTCTTAAATCCTCCTCTGTAAGTACCGTCACAAGCTTTGCACTCTCATATTCCTCTATGATCTTTTCATAGTCCCCCTCATGGACAAGTTCGATAATCTCTTCTGCCGTCTTTTTGACCGTCTCTTCCACAAAACGGTCTGACAATGGTTTTTGACCGGAACAGCCTGCAAAAATCATTGCTGCTGCACATCCGGCACATACAAATACGTGCATCCATTTTTCTGTACATTTTTTCATATCCATTTCCTCTTTTCATTGAACTCTGCTTTTTCAGTCATTCCCGGGAATTTTGGCATCGTCACGATACAGACATATTTCCCATCCATCCTTTCTCGCTGAAAGCTGCCGTCATACTTTTTCAACACTCTTGTCACATTCTCCAATCCGATTCCCATATGACCTTCCTTCTTTTTCTGACATAAGGACATCGTATTTTCAATGCGGATCACATTAAATTCATGAATGCTGTCCGCCCGTATCACCACTTGCTTCTGCTCTGATTCCTTCGCCGCCTCAACTGCATTGTCCAAAAGATTCGCAAAAACAGTTGTAAGATCACTGTCTTTCATTCCCTCCAAAGCAATCGCACCGATTCTCGCATCAAATGTTACACTTGCTCTATTTGCCGCCTTTTCTTTATCGTTTAAGATAATATTTAGCAGACGGTTATCGGTATAGTATTTGTGACCAAACATATTTAACATCTGATGTACATCTCCTATATATTCTCTTGCTCGCTCTTCTTCTTCGGGAAATCCACACGAAACATTTTGTCACAAAAATCTCTGCCACAATCTTCAAAAGGATCATCACATTTGCCTCCCGGTAAGTGATAAACAAACCTAGGCGTGCATAGATGCTTCCCAGACCATATATGACAATCCCCTGACATAGGATCAACACTGTCACATATACGCAGCTGTAAAACATCTGTATCTGGTCTGTGGTAAATAGAAAATAGCAGGCCAGTATACATCCAGCCACTGTTATCAGTGCTCCCGCCCCTGCATTTCCCCACCGATAAATCACATAACAAAATGTCATGCTATGCAGAAAAAATACCACCAGATAGCACCATTTCGGTCTATGGATGTTTCTCGGAAGGCAACTTAAAAAATAATAGATCATCGTGTGGATTACGATTAATTCTACGAAATTCAACCATACATTTACGGCCAAAACCATTCCCACCTCTCTTCCTGTATTTCTTACGACAGATCATCTTAAATACACCCTGCAAGGAATTTATTCAGCAGTGACCGAAATTCTGTTGATTTTTTCTGAGAAAGCAGGATCAGACTGCCATCCATCATCCGGATATCATACCCTTTCACCGCTTTGACATAAAAAAGATTTACTACAAAACTTTTATGAGGCACTGCAAAATCGTATCCTTTCATCCGCTCAGCAATCTCTCGGATCCCTCCGCGAATGATCAGATTTTCCTTTTTTGTCTTTACATACACTCGGCGTTCCCGGTATTCAAAATAGTAAATATCATTGATCCTTACAAGTTCTGACCCATCCTTTGTCTCAAATCGAATACTGATCTCATCTTCTTTTTTCCTCTTCTGATAATAGGAAATCGCCTCCTGCAGCTGTGCTTTTACCTGCTCCTGGCTCACCGGTTTCAAGAGATAGGCAAATGCATGAACCGCAAAAGCGTAATGCACATATTCCGCATAACTTGTCACATAGATAATTTTTACATTCTTGTCCTTTTCCCTGAGAATCTTCGCCGTCTCAATGCCATTCATCCCATCCATATCAATATCAAGAAAAAGAATGTCATAGTTCTGATCGGATTCCACTAATTTCTCACCGCTCTCATAGCAGTCTATCTCTTTTGAGATACCGGCTGATAAAATCATCTCTTTTAACCGTATGACGCTCTCTTTGTCATCATCACATACTGCAATCTTTGGCATCTCTTCTTCCCTTTCCTTTCTATCGCCATTATACGCTTTCCCCAAACTGTATTTCAAGCTTCCTGACTGAAATACAGTTTTTCGTACCTATCATCCGGATTTGATCCAATAGTTTTCTTAAAACTACCTATATTTATGTTGCTTCCTCGTTTTCAATACTATATACTAAGACTATGAGGTGATGACATGACAATTAACACAGAAGATATCCTAAACAGTATTTTAGAAAGTATTTCAAGAATTGACTATGTAAAGGCAGATGAGATTCCAAATATCGACCTATATATGGATCAAGTCACAACTTTTATGAATGACCACATGAAATCCTCCAAGCGATATGAAGACGATAAGATTCTCACAAAAACAATGATCAACAACTATGCAAAGAATGAACTTCTCCCACCTCCTCTGAAGAAAAAGTATTCTAAAGAGCATGTGATGGTTCTCATTTTTATCTATTATTTTAAAAATATTTTATCAATCAAAGATATTGAGACATTGCTCAAACCGATCACAGAGAACTACTTCCACACAGATAAGGAACTGTCGTTCACAGATCTCTACGAGGAGGTGTGCAGCCTTGAGAAATCCCGCATCGATCATCTGAAAGAAGATATTACAGAAATTTACCGCACTTCTTCTGAAACCTTTTCTGATGCGGATGAGGAGAATCGTGAATTTCTCCGTCTGTTTTCTTTTATCTGTACATTAAGTTTTGATGTATATGTCAAGAAACAGTTGATTGAGAAACTCGTTGACGCACTCCCTCCTTCCGATAACAGGAAACATAAAAAGTGATTTTTTTCTTTGCAAATCATGACCACCCGTCCAACGGGTGGTTTGCTCTAGGGCTATAAGCCCTTGTTA